>Ga0307374_10010160_pt1 | contig 13720 bp, 10 predicted proteins | sample OX3MG_FD_202532 | JGI IMG/M metagenome (GOLD analysis project Ga0307374, IMG submission 202532) | Soil microbial communities from Risofladan, Vaasa, Finland - OX-3 | ecosystem: Environmental > Terrestrial > Soil > Coastal area > Acid sulfate soil | place: Finland: Risofladan, Vaasa | collected... | reverse complement strand
TGAAGACCGGGTGGACACCGGTGGCGGGCGGGTGCCTGGTCCTCGCGCGCTGGGGCCGGGTGGCGGGTGAGCCCCTGACGGTGGTGGCGACCGCTCTGGGCCAGCGGGGCCGCGCCCAGCTGCCCGAGGCGGCGCGGGTGAGCGACCGCTTGGTCGGCGCCGCCCGGGCCCTGCTGGTGGTCCGCACGGTCAGCCTGGCCGGGCAGCGGGTGGGCGAGCTGCGGGCGCCCTGGCAGGCGCCGGTGCCGCTGGCGGTGGCGGGGGCGGCCCGCCTGGTGGGCTGGCCGGGGCTGCGGGTCACGGTCCGGGTCCACCTGGCCAGCCGGCTCCCCCGAGCGCCCCTCGCCGCCGGCGCCGAGGTCGGCACCGCGGTCGTCAGCGCCGGGGCGGAGGCGGTGCCGCTGGCGGTGCGCACCACCCGCGCGCTCCGCGCCCCGGACCTGCTCTGGCGGCTGCTGGGGAGCGGCTGACCCGGGACGCGGGCCCGGTCGGCGGCCACCGAACCGCGGCCCCACCGTCTGCGCTGTCGTAGACTCCCTGCGAACGGCCATTCGCCGCGCCGACCTCCCCACGCCCTGCCCCCCTGCTCATGGCCACCACCCGACGCCGTCCCGCCGCAACCCGTGCCCGGCCCGCCGCCCGCCGGCCGCCCGGGGGGCGTGGCCCCCGCCGCGGGCGGGTGCGGCGACGACCGTCCGCCGCGCCGCCGCTGCTCACCCAGCAGCAGCGCCGGGAGCTGACCGGGCTGGCCCTGCTGGCGCTGGGGCTGGTCCTGCTGCTGGCCCTCCTCCTGCCCCACGCGCCCGTGACCGCCGCCATCGCCCATGCCGGCTTCGGCGTGCTCGGGGTGGCCGCGTGGTGGCTGGCGGTGGTGGTGACCGGGGTGGGGACCCGGGTCCTCGGCTGGCACCAGCGCGGCCGGGGCGGCGCCGCCGCGATCGGCCTGCTGGTGGCGACCGCCGCGGTGGCGGGCCTGCTGGGCCTCGCCCACGGGGCTGCCGGCGGGTGGCTCGGGGCCAGGATCGGGCCGCCCCTGGCGGCGCGCATGGGCGTTCCGGTCGGGGTCGTGGTGCTCCTGGCCCTGGGGCTGGCCGGCCTGGTCCTGGCCCTGGAGCTGAGCCCGTCGCGCTGGGGACCCGCCGCCGTGGGTGCGGGCCGCTGGCTCGGGGGGGCGTTCGCGGCGGCACCGTCCGGCGACGGGAGCCGCCTCGCCCGCGGGCGCGGGGACGCGAGGCGCTCGGTGGCGGCCGGGTCGCCCCCGGCTGCGGGCGCGCGTCCGCAGGCAGACGCCGCCGGCCAGCGCTCCGACGGCCTGGTGGACGGCCCCGGCCCCGGGCGGGAGCCGTCGCCGGCCGCGCCCGAGCCCGCCGACGGGGTCCTCAGCCGCTTCGAGCGGGTCTTCGAGGGGCTGGACGGGTGGGACCCGGCGGCCGTCGCCGTCGACGATCCGGCCCCGGGCGCGCCGCTGAGAACGGACGGGGTCCCCCCGCCCCCGGGCGCACCGCTGGCCCCCGCCCTCCCCGCCCCCGGGGCTGGGCCGGACGCGCCGGCGGCGCTCGGGCGCGAGGCGCCGGCGGTCGCCGCGGTCGACGGCGTGGGGGAGGGGCTGGCCCCGACCGCGGGGCCGGTGACGGAGGACGCCGCCGACCCGGTCGAGGAGGAGCCGGACTGGCGCCTGCCCGGTCAGGAGCTCCTCGACAGCGTCACCGGCAAGCGCGAGCGGCTCCGCGACGAGATCCGCACCCGGATCCAGACCATCGAGGCGACCCTGGAGGCGTTCCAGGTCGATGCGCGGGTGATCGGCGTCAACGCCGGCCCCACCGTCACCCAGTACGAGCTCCAGCCGGGTCCGGGCGTGGCGGTGCGCAAGGTGGTCGCCTACCAGACCGACCTGGCGCTGGCGCTGGCGGCGCCGATCCGGATCCAGGCGCCGATCCCCGGCAAGGCGGCGATCGGGATCGAGGTCCCCAACAAGGCGGCCCAGCTGGTGACGCTGAAGGAGGTGGTGCGAACCCCCGCCTTCGCCACCGTCGCCAGCGGGCTCGCGATCGCCCTGGGGGCCGACGTCAGCGGCCACGCGGTGGTGGGGGACCTCGCCCGGATGCCCCATCTGCTGATCGCGGGTGCCACCGGCTCCGGCAAGAGCGTCTGCATCAACGCCGTCCTGGCGGGACTCCTCCTCCAGGGCACCCCCAAGGATCTCCGCCTGATCCTGGTGGACCCCAAGCGGGTCGAGCTCAGCAACTTCGCCGAGCTCCCCCATCTCCTGGTGCCGGTGGTGGTGGAGCCCAACGCGGCGGTGGCCGCCCTGCGCTGGGCGGTGACCGAGATGGAGCAGCGCTACAAGCTGTTCGCCAGCCACGGCGCCCGCAACATCGTGATCTTCAACGAGCGCGCCGCCTCCCTGGGGCTGCAGCCGCTGCCCAAGGTGGTGATCGTGATCGACGAGCTGGCCGACCTCATGATGGTGGCCGCCAACGAGATCGAGGAGCTGATCTGCCGGGTGGCCCAGCTGGCCCGGGCGGTCGGCATCCACCTCATCGTCGCCACCCAGCGGCCCTCGGCCGACATCATCACCGGCCTGATCAAGGCCAACATCCCCTCCCGGGTGGCGTTCGCGGTCAGCAGCGGGGTCGACTCGCGGGTGATCCTCGACGAGATGGGGGCGGAGAAGCTGCTCGGACGCGGCGACATGCTCTACCTCCCCATCGATGCCGGCAAGGCGACCCGGCTCCAGGGCGCCTACGTGTCCGACCGTGAGCTGGACCAGCTGATCGGCTGGTGGAAGGCCCAGGGTGCCCCCCGCTACCAGGAGGAGATCCTGGAGATGACCCAGCTCAGCCCCCAGCAGCGAGACGGCGCGGTCCGGCGGGACCCGCTCTTCGGCCGCGCCGCCCGGGTGGTGGCCACCGAGGGTCGGGCGGCGGCCTCGTTGCTCCAGCGCAAGCTGAACGTGGGCTACACGCGGGCGGCCCGGCTGGTCGACCAGCTGGCCGAGGCGCGGGTGGTGGGCCCCTACGAGGGGAGCAAGTCCCGGGAGGTGCTGATGAGCCTGCCCGACGTGGATGAGCTCCTGGCCGGCCTCAGCGAGGCGGACTGAGCGCCGCGACCGCCCCCGGGCGCCCCGGCGCCCGCCCCGGGATCCGACGGCGCATCGGCGCGGCAGTTGGGTACCCTTTGACCGTGGCCGCCAGCGAGCACTCCTTCGACGTGGTGTCGGAATTCGACCGCCAGGAGCTGGTCAACGCGGTCCAGCAGACGCAGCGGGAGATCGCGACCCGGTACGACTTCAAGGACGTGACCGCGGAGCTCACCCTCGGCGATGACGCGATCACCGTCCTCGCCGGCTCCGACGGTCGCGCCCAGGCGGTCCTGGACGTCCTCCAGACCAAGCTCCTCCGCCGCGGACTCTCCCTGAAGATCCTCAAGCCGGGCAAGCCGGAGCCGGCGGCGAGAGGCAACGTCCGCCAGCTGATCGCCCTCCAGCGGGGCATCGACGAGGACCTGGCCCGCGCCCTCGTCAAGCGGATCCGGGCGGTGCAGCCCAAGGTGCAGGTCCGGATCCAGGGCGCCGAGCTCCGGGTCACCAGCAAGGACAAAGACATCCTCCAGGCGGTGATCCAGGACCTGCGGACGTTCGAAGCGCCTGTCCCGCTCCAGTTCACCAACTATCGGTGAGCCAGCTGGGGCCGCCGGCGTCCCCGCCGGCCGTCCGCGGTGCCGCGAGCCGCGCGGCCGCCGCGCCCCAGCCCGAGGGTCCGGGCGATCGCGCGGCGACGGCGCCGGTCGCGACCGAGGTCCTGGGGGTCCCCGCCGTCCGGCGGGTGCAGCTCCGCCGCCGGCTGACCCTTCCCAACTCCCTCACCCTGGTCCGACTGCTGGCGATCCCGGTCCTGCTCTGGGTCCTCGCCGCCGGCTTCGCCGGCCACGACCAGGTGGCGGCGGCGGTGTTCCTGCTCGCGGCCGCCACCGACACCCTGGACGGGTGGGTCGCCCGCCGGCGGCGCCAGGTGACCGCGCTGGGGATCTTCCTCGACCCCCTGGCCGACAAGCTGCTGGTGATCGCGGTCCTCTTCGCCCTCGTCGGGTCGGGACGGGTCGCCCCCTGGGTGGGCTTCGTGATCGTGGCCCGCGAGCTGCTGGTGACGGTGCTGCGCAGCCGCGCCAGCGGGGCGCTGGTCTCGATCGCGGCCTCGCCGCTCGGCAAGCTGAAGACCCTGACCCAGGTGGCGATGGTGCTGGCCGCCATCCTGCTCGGCCCCTACCCCGGGCTGGGGAGCGCCGCCGAGGCGCTGGTGGCGCTGGCGGTGACCGCGACCCTGGTCAGCGGGGCCGACTACGTGTGGCGCTACCGCCAGCACCTGCTCTGAGGGGCGCGCCGGTGGCTGCCGCGCCGGCGCGACGGCCTCCGCGGCTTGTGGCGGCCTTCCCGGAGGCGGCCGCGGCGCTGGCGGCGTGCGCCGGCCGGGGTGCGACCGTCGCCGTCGCCGAGTCCTGCACCGGCGGGCTCCTGGGGGCCGCCCTGACCGCGGTGCCGGGAAGCTCCCGGGTGGTCCTGGGCGGCGTGATCGCCTATTCGGACCAGGTGAAGGTGACCTGCCTGCGGGTGTCGGAGGCCACCCTCCGCGCGCAGGGGGCGGTGAGCGAGGCGGTGGCTCGGCAGATGGCGGTGGGGGTGGCGAGCCGGCTCGGCGCCAGCCTCGGCGTCGGGATCACCGGCGTGGCCGGGCCGGGGATGTCGGAGGGCAAGCCCGCCGGCCTCGTCCACGTGGTGGTGGTGGCGCCGTGGGGGGAGCGGGTGCGCCGGCTCGAGCGGGACCTCGGCAGGGAGGGGACCAGGGCCGCCGCGGTCACGGCCGCACTGGCGCTGCTCCTGGAGCTGGCGCTCCCCGAGCTGGCGCGCCCCGAGCTGGCGCGCCCCCCGGCCGGCTGAGCGATGGCGGCGCGGCTGGGGCGGCTCAGCCGCTGAAGCTGAGCGAGCGCAGCATCGCGGTCCAGGCCGGTTGGAAGTGGCTCCAGAGGCTGGCCGGCACCGTGAAGCGGAGCAGGTACAGCGCGCCGCGCACGTCGATGAAGAACACCTGGCCGATCACCGAGACCGTCATCGGCGCCCCCGCCACGATGCCGCTGAGCGAGCCCCGGAGCTGCTCGCCGGTGGTGGGGAACCCGCCGATCCGGGCCGGCAGGTGGGCCGGGAGGCGGTGCTCCCCCCGGGGGACGCTGCCCAGCAGCTCACGGTGGAGCACGCCGAGGACCTGCGCGGTCGCGACATCGCCGAGGGTGGCCGGCGATCGCTGCAGGATGAGGTTGGGGCTGAAGAACTCCACGATGGGCGCGGTGAGGTAGAGGAGCGGAAGCGGGCCGCCGGCGTCCACCGTCCGGGCCAGCTGCGGGTCGTGGGCGACCAGCGCCGTCCGGTTTCCCCACGGCGGCGGGACCAGGATGCTGACCCCGTCGCGGGTCACCCGCACCGGCCGGCCGCCCGCGGCGAGGGCCGGCGACACCGCCCCGGCCAGGAGGAGACCGCCGATGACAACGCTGAGCCGCCGGGTGGGTGTGCGCATGGCTCCCGAGCCTAGCCGGGAGCACCGGGCGGCTGGCGGTCGTGGACCGTCTGTGACCGGACCGTGGCGCCGCGGTGGCGGCCGCGCCGCTCGCGCTTGCCAGGCGAGGGGCCGGCTGCTACAATCGAACGCGCGTTCGTATCGCGAGCCGGCGGCCGGCCCCTGGCGTGCGCGTTGACAAACACACACCGGAGTAGGACCATGGCCACAGCGATGACGGTGGTGTCCGCGAGCGCCGCCCGGGGCAAGGAGCGGGAGTCGGTGACGACGGAGAAGGAGCGCTCGCTCAGCAGCGCGCTCGGGCAGATCGAGCGCAGCTATGGCAAGGGCGCCATCATGCGCCTCGGGGAGGCCGCCCTGCTGCGCAGCGTCGACACCATCTCGACCGGTGCGCTCACGCTCGACCTGGCCCTCGGCGTGGGGGGGGTGCCGCGGGGCCGGATCGTCGAGATCTACGGCCCGGAGTCGTCCGGCAAGACCAGCCTCAGCCTCCACATCATCGCCGAGGCCCAGCGCCGCGGCGGGGTGGCCGCCTTCATCGACGCCGAGCACGCGCTCGATCCCGCCTACGCGGCCCGGATCGGGGTCCAGACCGACGATCTCCTGATCTCCCAGCCCGACACCGGCGAGCAGGCGCTGGAGATCGTCGAGGTGCTGATCCGGAGCCAGGCGGTGGACGTCGTGGTGATCGACTCGGTGGCCGCCCTGGTGCCCAAGGCGGAGATCGACGGAGAGATGGGGGACAGCCACGTCGGGCTGCAGGCCCGGCTGATGTCGCAGGCGATGCGCAAGCTCACCGCCGCCATCAGCCGGTCGAACTGCGCCGTCGTCTTCATCAACCAGCTGCGGGAGAAGGTGGGGGTGATGTTCGGCAGCCCCGAGGTGACGACCGGGGGCCGGGCGCTCAAGTTCTACGCGTCGGTGCGGATGGACATCAGGCGGGTGGACTCGATCAAGCAGGGCCTCGACGTCATCGGCAGCCGGGTCAAGGTCCGGGTGGTGAAGAACAAGGTGGCGGCGCCCTTCCGCACCGCCGAGTTCGACATCCTCTACAACGAGGGCATCTCCTTCGCCGGCAGCGTCCTCGACGCCGCCATCGAGGCCGGGGTGGTCGAGAAGAGCGGCGCCTGGTTCAGCTTCGGCGAGATGCGGCTGGGGCAGGGGCGGGAGAACGTCCGCGACTTCCTCAAGGCCAGCCCCGACGTGCTGACGGACCTGGTCGACCAGGTCCGTCAGCGGGCGCTCGGGACCCCCGCCCTGGCGACGGTGCCGGAGCCGGACACCGCCGGGGTCGCGGCCCCGGCCTGATCCCCCGGGCGGGCGCTGGCGCAGCGGTTCGGGACCGGACGGGCGCCGGCCGCCGGTCCGATCCTGTGGGCCGACGACGGCGGCGATAGAATCGGGCCTACTTTCCGATCCATCGGCGCGCCGCGGGCCACCGCGGCCGGGGCGCGCCTTCCGTGCTGGCCCCGTCCGCGGGTGGGGCCGCACCTGCACACGAGGTGAGGGGCATGCCAGGCCTCCTAGCGGCGTTGATCGTCATCGCGCTGATCGCGGCCGGCGCGATCGCCTACGCGGTGAGGGAGTCGCGGCGGGGCCGCGTCCAGCAGGGCCGGGACACGGAGCAGCTGGCGCTGGCCCGCGTCCAGCAGGGCCGGGACACGGAGCAGCTGGCGGTGGCCCGCGTCCAGATCGAGTCCGAGCGCCGGACCGCCGAGCTGGAGGCCAAGGACGCCGCCATCAAGCTCCGGGCGGCCCTGGAGGAGGAGCTGCGCGAGCGGCGCGCGGAGGCCGGCCGCCAGGAGGTGCGCGTCCAGCAGCGGGAGGAGCAGCTGGACCGGCGCCTGGACGAGGTGACGAGCCGCCACCTCGCCATCACCGAGCGCGAGCAGCAGCTGGCCGCCGCCCAGACCGAGCTGGAGGCCGCCCGGGCGGAGGAGCAGCGGGTCCTGGAGCGGATCGCCGGTCTCACCCGGGAGGAGGCGCGCCAGCAGGTCCTGGCCGAGCTGGAGCACGAGCTGGTGGTGGAGAAGGCGGAGCGCATCCGCCGTGCCGAGGTCGAGCTGCGGGCGGACGTCGCGGCCCAGTCGCGCGAACTGCTCGTCACCACCATCCAGCGCCACGCCGCCGACCAGACCGGGGAGACCTCGGTGACGGTGGTGCCCCTGCCCAATGACGAGGTCAAGGGCCGGATCATCGGCCGGGAGGGGCGCAACATCCGGGCCCTGGAGGCCGCCACCGGGGTCGACCTCATCATCGACGACACGCCCGAGGCGGTGGTCCTGAGCGGTTTCGACCCGATCCGCCGGGAGGTGGCGCGGGTGACCCTCAACCGGCTGCTGGCCGACGGCCGGATCCACCCCGCCCGGATCGAGGAGATGGTGGCCAAGGCCAGGACCGAGGTGGGTCAGCGGGTCACCGAGGAGGGGGAGCGGGCGCTCTTCGAGCTGGGCCTCCAGGGGGTGCACCCGGAGGTGGTCAAGCTGGTGGGCACCCTCCGCTTCCGCTACAGCTACGGGCAGAACGTGCTCGCCCACAGCAAGGAGGTGGGCTTCCTCTCGGGGATGATCGCGGCCGAGATCGGCGCCGACGAGCACCTCGCCAAGGAGGCGGGGATGCTGCACGACATCGGCAAGGCGGTCGACCACGAGGTGGAGGGCTCCCACGCCGTCATCGGGGGGGAGATCCTGCGCCGGCTGGGCCGGCCGGAGGCGGTGATCCAGGCGGTCAGGTCCCACCACTACGACGTCGAGCCGACCGGGGTCATCGCCTTCACCGTTCTCACCGCCGACGCCATCTCCGCCTCCCGCCCCGGTGCCCGCCGGGAGACCCTCTCCAGCTACATCAAGCGGCTGGAGAAGCTGGAGGAGATCGCCAACGGCTTCGAGGGGGTGGACCGGAGCTTCGCCCTCCAGGCCGGCCGAGAGGTTCGGATCATGGTCCGGCCCGACCGCATCGACGACGCCCAGGCGACGGTGCTGGCCCGCGACATCGTGCGCCGGATCGAGAGCGACATGAGCTACCCCGGCACCATCAAGGTGACGGTGGTCCGGGAGACCCGCGCCGTCGACTACGCGAAGTAGGGCGGGGAGGACCGGACCGGTCCGCTCCCGCTGGGGCGGGAGCGCCCGCGCGGCCGTCGAGGGTGGGTCGGGAGCGGCTCCAGGTGAGCGCGCGGAAGTGGGATGAAGCTGTGGAAAACGGGTGTATAAGGGCTGTGACGGGGCTGTGTCGAAACGGACCGGGCGGTGGACCCAGCCCCGATCTCCGACTAAACTGCGGCTTCGGACGTGACCGGCCTCCGCCGCGGCCTGGAGTGGCAGCGGGCGACCACCACAGGGGACGCATGCGATGGGCGCGGTGACGGCGGCAGTGTCGCTGTCTCGTCGGACCTGGACTGCGGTGGACAGGAGGCGGCTGCGCCTGCTCAGCCGGGCCTATGGCGAGGGCACGGCCTGATGGCGCGGAACGCGGCGGAGATGCCGGCCGGCGTGCTCCCGGCTCCGACGTCGGGGCCCCAGGGGCCCGGAACTCCGAAGTGGGTCGGTCGCCTCGGTCGGGTGCTGGCACGACCCGCTGCGGTACCCCGGGAGACGCGCCATTCGGCATTCCCGCTTGCGGTGAACGTCTTGGTCGGGGCGATCGCGGCAGGTAGCCTGCTGCTCCTCGTCGCGACCTTTGGGCGTCCACCGGACCCGGTCGCCCTGGGTGTCCTTGCGATAGTCCTTCTCGCGCTGGAGATGGAGACGTTCGGGCTCAAGGTTGGGAGCGATCAGATCCACTTCGGCGGGACCGCCAACGTGAGCGTGGGGGCGACGTTCCTCCTCGGTTACCCCGCCGTCGCGATCACTGCCCTGGCCGTTGTCGCGGGGTGCCTCTGGCGACGCAACTACGACCTCCGCAAGGTGGTCTTCAACTTCGGGATGATCGTCCTGGCCTTCTCGGCCACGTACGCGACCTATCGCGCCCTCCGAGGCGTGTGGGGAGGATCACCGGGTGGGTTCGTGCTCGCGTGCGCCGTCGCCGGATTGGTTGGGTGGGCCATCAACTACGGCCTACTAACAGTGATCATCTCCCTCGACAGTGGAACCAACACGTTTCGTGACCGCGCGTTCGTGATGAGCGCCTCGCGGGTGGCACCGTACCACGCGGTGTACGGCTTGACTGGGGCCGGAGTGGTCGCCGCGCAGGGAGCCATTGGCTCGATCGCAGCGCTGATGACGTTCATTGGACCGCTGTCGATCGTGCAGTTTGTGATGGGGCGCTGGGTGCGCGAGCAGCAGGCGCATGGCAGGACCATCGCTGATGGCTTCAATGCGACGCTGGTGAGTTTGTCCAAGGCGATCGACCTGCGCGACCACGACACGGAGGGGCACTGCCGACGTGTCGTCGAGTACACCAGGATGGTCGCGAGTCGGATGGGCATCGGCGGCCCCGAGCTGACCGCGCTGTGCCACGGTGCTCTGCTGCACGACATTGGCAAGATCGGCGTGCCTGACGCCATCCTGCACAAGCCCGGCAGTCTCACCGACGAGGAGTGGGCGGTGATCCGCCAGCACCCCGAGCTAGGGGCGCAAATGGTGGCCGACGTACGTCAGCTCGAGCACGCTCGTCAGATCATCCTGACCCACCACGAGCGCTTCGACGGCAGGGGTTATCCGCAGGGACTGCGTGGCGACGATATTCCGCTCGGCGCCCGCATCTTCGCCATCGCGGACAGCTTCGATGCGATGATGTCGGACCGGCCGTACCGAAGTTCGATGACGCTGGACGAGGCCCGCCGTGAACTGCGCCGCTGTGCCGGCACCGACTTTGACCCGGACTGCGTCGAGGCCTTCTTGGGGTACTCCGACGCGCAACTCGTTTCAGTCATAAATATGCGAGAGCAAGCCGACATCGGCTTGCTCTCGGCATTACCAATCCTCGCACAGTAGACTGCGGCCATGGGACCTCAGATCTACTCATGTAAGGGTCAGCCCCAGGTGACGGTTTCCCAAACGCTCATGTGATTCTCCTACCTTGCGACGACGAGGGAACTACCGCCACTCCTCGGTAACACCTGTGACGGAATTCTAGCGATATGGCGGAGTTGTCGCCAATGACTAACAAGTAAGTTACGGGGACGTCACTGTCGTGTAGCGATTGAGTTCGCCCCGATCTCCTGGTGGAGATCGGGGCGAACCTCGGAAAGGCACGTATACTGGCCGCCGGTCGGCCCGGGATGGGGGCGGGCGGGAGATCTGGTCGTGAATCAGGGCATGCACACCCGGTGGCTGCCGCTCCGTTATCCCGCTTTCCGCGCCCTGTTCATCGGGGGGGGGCTCTCCTGGTACGGGGACTTCCTCACGATCCCCGCCCTGCTCGTGATCGGGTACGAGCTCGGCGGCCAGGCGGGGGTGGGGTGGATGACGATCGCGTCGACCCTCCCGATGGTTGTCCTGCTGCCGCTCGGCGGCTGGCTGGGCGACCGCGGGGACCGGCGGCGCCGGTTGATCGCGCTGGACCTCGTCCGGGCGGCGATGGCCGCGGTGGTGGCGGCGAGCGCGATCAGGGGCGGTCTCCCGATCGTGCTCGCCGCCGTCGCGCTCGGCCGCTCCGCCACCGCTCTGTACAACCCCGGGTGGCGTCGGCTCCTCCCGGCGGTGCTGCCGGCGTCGCTGATTCCCGACGGCAGCAGCCTGCTCAACGCCGTCGGGGATGGGGCGATCCTCGCCGGAGCCGGGATCGGGGCGCTGCTGCTGCTGGTCATCCATCCTCAGGTCCTGATCGCGGTGGACGGCCTCACCTTCCTCGCCTCGGCCCTTCTGCTGGCGGGGCTCGGGCCCCAGCCGACGACGCGCGAGGTGGCCGGACGGATCGCCGCCGCCGGGGTATGGCAGCCGCTCCTGGACGGGTTTCGGTGGATCGCCCGCGACCCGCTCACCCGCCTCTTCGCCTGGGCGATGTGGTGCGGGGTGATCGGGGTCACCGGGCTTCGGGTCTACTTCGTCGTCATCGCCCACCGGGTGCTCGGCGTCCCGACCGACGCGGTCGGCATCCTGTACCTCTGCGTCGGGGCCGGCTCCGTGCTCGGCAGCGTGGGAAGCGTCTGGCGCGCGAGGGTCCCGGGCTGGGTCCTCGTCGCCGTCCTCGCCGTGGCGCCGGCGGGGATCCTGGTGGTCGGGACCACCTCGGCGGCGGTCGTGGCCGTCCTGATGCTGGTGGTGCTGGCCGCCTCCCAGACGGCCGCCGAAGCCTGGGGCTTCACCAGGGTGCAGACCCGCACGCCGGACCACGGGGTGGGGCGGGCGATGGGGGCCATCCTCTGGTGCTTCGTCGCGGGCCAGGCCGTGGGCGCCGTCACGGCCGCCTGGGCCAGCACCCACATCCCGCGGTCGACCTTCTTCCTCGGGTGGTTCGGCTTCACGCTGGTGGGCGCGGTGGTGATCGTGGCGCCCTCGATCCGGAGCCTGGCTCGACCGGTCGGACGCCGGGAGGCCCCCGCGGCGCTGGAATGAGCCCCCTGACCCGCTGCGGGCCGTAGAATTCCAGGATCGTCGACGAGATCCCTCCCCACACCGTCGCTCCCGTGTCCTCGTCCATCCCGCCTCGTCCCGGGAGCGCTCCTGCCACGCCGATGGAGATCCTGAAGGTCTCGGCCACCTCCCAACCGGTCCGGGTGGCGGGCGCGATCGCCGGGGTGGTGCGGACCCAGAGCCGGGTGGAGGTGCAGGCGATCGGAGCGGGGGCGATCAACCAGGCGATCAAGGCGATCGCCATCTCGCGCGGGTACGTCGCCCCCGGTGGGCTCGACCTGGTGTGCACCCCGTCCTTCATCGACATCTCGATCAACGGCGAGGAGCGGACCGGGATCCGGCTCGTGGTGGAGGTCCGCTGACGGCCGCTGCGGCGACCCGGGCGTCGTTCCAGCCGCTGCCCGTCCTGGAGGGCCGCTCCCGGCGGCAGCCGATCGCCGTCAGCGGCGACCGGGCCCCCCGGGTCCACCTCTGGCAGGTCGGGTGCCAGATGAACACCGCCGACACCGGCCAGCTGGCGGAGCAGTTCGCCGAGATCGGACTGGTCCCCGGGGTGGCGCTCCCGGAGGCCGACCTCGCGGTCCTGGTCACCTGCGCCGTTCGCCAGCACGCCGAGGACAAGGCGGCGAGCAAGATCGGGGAGCTCGCCCTCTGGAAGCGGGAGCGCGGGGGCCGCGCCATCGCGGTCACCGGGTGCATGGCGGCGGAGCACGGTCCCGCCCTCCTCACCCGCTTTCCCGCCATCGACTACGTCTTCGACGTGCGGGAGCCGGACGGCTTCTTCGCCCGCGTCCGCGAGCTGTACGCGGGGGCGCTGGAGGGACCGGTCCCGCTGCCGGCGGGCGACCAGCTCTGCGCCTACGTCCCCGTCATCCACGGCTGCAACGAGATGTGCACCTACTGCATCGTGCCCTTCGTGCGGGGCCGGGAGCGCAGCCGGGCGGTTGCGGACATCGTCGCCGAGGTGGGCCGGCTGGTGGCCCGCGGCGTGCGCGAGGTGACGCTCCTGGGCCAGAACGTCAACTCCTACGAGGACCCCCGATCCGCCGCCGACCTCGCCGCCCTCATGGCCGAGGTGGACCGGGTCCCCGGTCTCTGGCGGCAGCGGTTCCTCACCTCCCATCCCCGCAACGCCTCGCCGCGGCTGCTGGCGGCGATCGCCGAGCTGCCCACCGTGTGCGAGCAGCTCCACCTGCCGGTGCAGTCGGGCAGCGACAGCTGCCTTGGCCGGATGAAGCGTGAGTACCGGGTCGCCGACTACGAGAGGACCCTGGAGGCGGCCCGGGCCCGGGTGCCCGGGCTGGCCCTCAGCACCGACATCATCGTCGGGTTCTGCGGCGAGACCGAGGCCGAGTTCCTGGCCACTCTCCGGCTGCTGGAGCGGGTGGCCTACGACGTGGTGCACGTGCAGGCCTACTCGCCGCGGCCGGGGACGGCGGCCTGGCGTCGCCCCGACGACGTCCCCCTGGCGGTCAAGAAGGAACGGCTCCAGCAGGTGCTCGCGCTGCAGCGGACGATCAGCGAACGGCGCAACCGCGCCCTGGTCGGCACGGCCGTGGAGGTGCTGGTGGAGGGCCACGGGGCCGACGACGGCCGCCCCTACGGGCGCACCCGCCAGGGCCGCGTCACCTGGCTCGGGCG
>Ga0307374_10010159_pt1 | contig 13721 bp, 8 predicted proteins | sample OX3MG_FD_202532 | JGI IMG/M metagenome (GOLD analysis project Ga0307374, IMG submission 202532) | Soil microbial communities from Risofladan, Vaasa, Finland - OX-3 | ecosystem: Environmental > Terrestrial > Soil > Coastal area > Acid sulfate soil | place: Finland: Risofladan, Vaasa | collected... | reverse complement strand
CGTCGCGCCGGAAGAAAAATCCCTGGATGAAAAAATAGCGCTGCTGCGCTCCCTGGACTCCCTGATCCGGGCGGAGTTCCCCCGCATTCGCCAGGTCAGCCTCAGCTACGGCGAAGGCCGCCGCAACCTGGCGATTTTAAATTCCGACGGGCAATGCCGCTTCCAAGAGCGCACGGCCGTCATTTTTTCCGTCTCGGTCGTGGCGGAGAAAGACGGCGTGCTGCAGACCGGCCGCGAGGTCGCGGGCGCGCTCAAGGGCTACGAAATCCTAGAGGATCAGGATCCCCGGACGCTGGCGCGCCAAGCCGCGCGCCGGGCCTTGGCTAAGTTGGAGGCGCCCAAAGCCAAAGCCGGAGAAATGCCCGTCATCCTCGCCAGTTCGGCCGGCGGAACCTTCATCCACGAGGCCATCGGGCATTCTCTGGAGGCCGATCACGTCCAAGAAGGAAGCTCCCCAGCCTACAAAGGCAAAATCGGAAAGACCATCGCGCCCGAGAATATTTCGGTCATCGACGATCCGACCCTTCCCTTCGCCCGGGGCAGCTTCGGCTTCGACGACGAAGGCATCGCGGCCGCTCCGACCGTCCTGGTGAAAAACGGAGTGCTCCAAGGCTATCTTCACAGCCGCGTGACCGCCATGGAGGAAGGCACGCCCTCCAACGGGCACGGCCGCCGGGAGTCCTATGCCTGCGCGCCCATTCCGCGAATGTCCAATCTCTACATCGCTCCCGGCCCCGATAATCCGGCCGGAATCTTAAAGGGCCTCAAGGCCGGGCTCCTAGTCACGCGCATGGGCGGCGGCGAAGTCAACACCGCGACCGGAGATTTCGTCTTCGAGGTGGATGAGGGCTATTGGATTGAGAACGGCGTCAAAAAATATTTGGTGCGGGACGCGAACCTTTTGGGCGTAGGCCCGGAAACACTCAGTTCCATCGACAAGATCGGCTGGGACATCGGCTGGGGCATCGGAACCTGCGGCAAAGGCGGCCAAGGCGTTCCCGTTTCGGACGCCCAACCGACCATCCGCATCCCCAAGCTGTTGGTGGGAGGCGCGCATGAGTAAATCTATAAGCATTTTCTTCGTGGCGGCGCTCTCGCCCGCTGGAGCGTGGGCCATGGGCCGCAAGCCTTCGGCGTTTTCCGCGCAGGCCCTGGCGCCCGTGGCCCGATGGCAGGGCGCTTTTTGCTCCGTCGTTAAACCCGAGGAAGACGTCATTGCCAACATCGATGAGTGGACCGCCCTCTGGCGAAAAATCGGGGCGCCGGCCCCAAACGTAGACCTGTCCAGAAATTTTGCGGCGGCGGTTTTCCTGGGAACCCGTCCCACCGGCGGATACGGCATCGTATTCTTAGGCGCGTCCATCGAACAGGGAACGCTTATCATCCCTTACCGCGAAAAAAAGCCATCAGGCATGGTGTTCGAGGCGCTTACCCAGCCATACGCCGTGCAGCTCTACCCAAAAACCGCCCTGCCCATCCGCTTGGAAAATGCGGCGCAAGACGGGCGCACAAAAAAACCGTGAGGCGCGCGGCCGTCTTCCTGGCTTTGGCCAGTACGCTAGCCGGCGCGGCATTCGCGCAAAATAGCTCGCAAAACCAGAATTCTTCCTCCGATTTGTGGGGCATGGACTCCAGGCACAAGGCCATGGTCGACAGGACGACCGGCATTTATAAGGACGGTAAAACCGCCGCCGGCCTCAACGGCGGAATCCGGCCCGAGGAGCAGGCGGAAATTCTAAGCACCATGTTCGAAGGGCAGAGCGCCGACATCCGCAAAATCATCACCCCCCAAGCCCCGTCGCCGGGAGCCGCGGCCGCCTCGGGGCCACGCGCTGCCGGATACCTGGATCGTTTGAGCCTCTCCAACCTGACCGGATATTCCCCAAAAATCCAAGCCCTGCAGAGCCGCTTAAACGCGCAGGCCGCTGGAATTCCCGGCGCGCCGCGCCTTGATGAAACGGGCAAGCTCGACTACCCGACGCTGAGCTATCCCCGCTACGTCCTCTATTACGATTTGTCGCAAATAAAATCCAGGCTTCGCGCGGAAAAAATTTCCGAGGGCGGAAATTTTCCCGCCGATCACGCGGCCCGAAAACAGGAGGAAGTCCTCGCGCGCGCCGAATCGGCCATCGCGAGCTTCGATCAAGCGGCCCAGGCCGCGAAAAATCCCCGGAAAATCACGGTCTCCTTTGTCCGTTCCATCAGCGCCAAGCAAAAAGAGGCCTCACGCTGGATATCCGAGGCCGCGCTGCTGCAGGAACAATCCCGCGCGGAGCGGCGCCAAGCGCTTTTTAGCCAGGCCCTTTACACGCTTGTCTCGGCCGCGCCCGTGGACGACGGCGCCAAAAAGGCCTACATCACCCAGGGGGAAATTTTTTTCTCGGCCCTAATGGAAATTGGGGACGAGGACGGCCGCGCGGCGCAGTTGCTCGAATCAAAATCATGGGAAGCGTCGCTGCCTTTGGTGGCGCAGGTCGAGTCCCGCAATGCCGCGCTCAACAAGAATATTTCCCGCTATCTGCCGGACTACGTTAAGACTCCATACCTTCTCGCTTCTCTGTCCAAACAAAACCCTACGCCCGGGTTATGGGACAAGATATCGGCCTGGATTTTTCCCGCCAGCGCGTCGGCTAGGAGCGCGGCCCAGCGGACCGACGCTCTGAGCCGGCTGACCGAGGCTTTTCGGGATATCGCCGCCGGCAATTTGGAAGCCGCTCACACCGTCCTAGAGCTCGCCGGATCCTCCGGCTCTTAGCGCCCGATTTCCGAAATGGCCCGAGCCGCGGCCCAGCGCACTTCCGAGGAGGAATCGCGGCTCTTCATCCGAAGGAGAAGAGGAACGAGTTTTTTACGCGCCGATAGCACGGGATAGGTCGCGATTGACAAATCGGCGACGGCCGAGAGGCGCACTCTGCCTTCCGAATCCAAAAGGGCGCGGCGTAGAAGAAGAAAAACGCGCGGAGCCCAGCTGTGCGCGGCGGCCAGGGCCGCTCCTATCTTCTGCGCCCGGCTTCCCGATTCAAGAAGCCGGGAAATTTCCGCCAGCGCGGCCGGGCCCATCTTTCCCAGCGCGAACGCCGCCGCGACGCGGATCCGCGCGCGCCTAGCGCCCAAGAAGCGGGAAATTTTGGCCGCGTCCCGGGAACGCCCGATACCGCCCAAGGCCAGGAGCGCCGCGGCGCGCACGGCTGGATTCGGATCCCGCAGAGCGCGCCAAAGCGCTCGACGGCTGCGCCCCACTTGACGGATAGAGACGCGAATTTCACGCTGGAACGCCGGAACGTCCTGCGCCGCCCGCGCGCGGACTTGGCGCGCGAATTCGGCAGCCGCCGGGCCACCTGCCGAATCGAAGGGATTAGACGCCTTGAACGCGAGGGTTTCTTCGTCCGCCAGTGAAAACGCCGGATCCACCGAGAGAATGGAGTAGTAGTCGCCAAGCGTCCGCCGGCCGAGCTCGTCAGATTCCAGGGCGGTCAGCGGCGCCGTGGAAACCGCGACTTCCCGCGCCAAGCGCAAAAGTTCCAGGCGGCCCATTTCCGTGCCTGGTTCGCCGTCCAGCCAACGCCCCAAAACGGCGGCGGCCTGGGCTCGAACCCGCCAATCCGGATCGTTATTGAGCGCCTTAAAAACGGCCGTCCATGCGGCCGCGGATGGCGCGGACTCAAGCAGGTCCAGAAGCAGGACTTTCTTCAACCCGCGCGCGCCGCGCAGAGCCTCTAAATCCGCGCCAGCCAGCCGCTCTCCCTGGGTTGCGGCAGCCAGCCGGATCCAAAGAAGCTGGTCGAAATTCTTCGGCGAAAGAAGGGCGGGAAGTCGCGCCGCTTCCCGCGGGCCGAACGACAAGAGCCTGAGCATCGCGCGCGCGGCCGTGGTCCCATCGAGATTGGTTGAAGCCAGAACGAAAAGGCAATCCTTCAGCGCGTCGGGACGAGACTCTCCTGCTCCGGCCAAAATCCCTCCCAACTCAGTCCGCTCCCGGGCCGCGGACCGAGCGCGCAACGCCGGGTTCTCCGGCCACGTTGGGGCGGGATGCGCCGGACCCGGGCCGACGATCAAATCTCCCGAGGAAATCGCCGCTCCCCACGGCCCGAAGCGAAGCGCGGTATTTCCGCGAACCGCTCCCTGCGTCCATGGTTCCCGCAAAACGTTGTCGTCGCCGGAAATATCGGCCAAAACATAGCTCGGCCCGTCGCGTCCGATATTTCCGAAGCCGAAATCAGGGAGTTCCAGAACGTTGCCATTGCCAGAGACCTTTATGAGGGCCTCGCCGTTGACCTGTGCGCTGGCCGAAGCCCATTGCGAATAGAGCGTATTAGAATCTCCCTCGACCGAAAGACTCCCAATGCCCCGATCCCAACCGAAAGCAGGCCCGACGCCCCAGTTTTCGACTGTATTGCCGCTTCCTTTTATAGAGAGGCTACCCACGGCCATGTGAATTCCGGAGCCTTGGCCGTAGCGTCTGGCCAAAAGATGGTTTTCGTTCCCAAAAATCGCAAGCTCCCCGAATCCGTGCCAGTATCCGCTTCCCTGCGCGTTGTAGCTTGAATCCAGCCTCGCGCCGCTGCCGTCAAGGACCGCCAACCCGACGCCGCCCGCCGCGAAGGCCCTCGGGCCGTACCCGACGCCCTGGCACAGGCTCAAAAACGCCTTGTCCTCATGACCGTCCGGCTCGGCGAATCCGCAGGAAAGGCGCGCGCCGTCTCCCCGCAGGCGAAAAAGCCCGGCGCCGTTGGAAAACCCGAAGCCCTGCGCGGCGAAGTCGGCGGACAAATCCGCTTGGGCGCCGCTGGAAAGGAAAACTCCGGCGCCGAAGGCTCCGGCGCCCTGGGAAAAACTCCCGCTCTTGATTTCAAGCGAACCGCCTTCCAGATCAAGGGTTCCAACCCCGAACAAGCCAGCCCCTGCCGAAAAATCCCCCGCTGAAATCGTCGCGCGCCCGGCTTCGGGCAAAAACATCATCCCGATGCCCAGGACGCCGCTTCCCGCCGCCGGACCCGAGCTCTGCACGACCGCGTTTTTTCCCAAATCAATAACGACGCGGATTTGGCCGGGCTCCGCGGCGGCCGCGGGGCCGCGATAAACGTCGCCGTCTCCGAAATCGACGACCAAGGACGCGGCCGATAAATCCGCGGGGCTGTAATCGTCCGAAGCCGCGCCGGAAAGGACCACCGCCCCTCCCGGCAAATCCCAGCGCATCCTGGGGAACGCCCGCATGCGGCCCTTCTCTTCTTCCAGAACAGGAATTTCCCGCTCGACGCTCTCGGCCACGCCCGCAGCCGCGGCGAAAAGCGCCGCGCGATTAAACTTAGCCGCGGCGTCGTAATACGCGGGGCGCGGCCGCGCGGCCGGCTGATCGGTCAAAACCGCGGCAAAAAAATTCAGCGCCGCGCCGCGTCCGGCGGGCGGCATCGAATTAACGGCCTCATCCAGGGAAACCTGCGCCGTTGCGACGGCGTCACAAATTCGGCCCAGCGATTGTATGACGCGCGGGGAGGCGCCGCGCCGCAGCGCTTGGCGCATGACGCTTTCGGGCAGGGAGGCCTCGACGCGAACCTCCGCCGGTTGGGCCGAAACGCTCAAAAACCGCCGCACCGTGCCCAAGGCGGCCAAAACGCCCTCATCCGCATTGAGCGAATCGGCCCAGGAACGGGAGCGGCCGGGAATTTCCAAGGGACGGGAGAGCAGACTCTCGATTTCCGGCGCGGCCATGGGCGCCGGCCATCGCGAAGGAATCTCGTCCCAATCGGCTCGGGAAACGCCCAATGCGGCCAGCCCCCGCACCATGGCGATTTCCGATTTGCCCTGAATCTCTATGGGAGCCGCGCTTGCGCTCCAGGCAAGAACCGCAAGAAGCGCGGCCGCCAGAGGCGCGGATTTCATTCCGGGATGACGGGGCTCGCCAGGCGCAGAGGGACTTGGCACGAATCCGCAAAAAAAGGCAGCAGCGACTTGATTTTAGGCATATACTGCTCCGCCGCGCGCTCCCCTTCCTCGATGAGGGCTTTGGCTTTGTCCAGTTGCGTCCATGAAAAACCGGCCAATTCCGGCCGTATGACGACGTCCGCCAAGCCCAGGCGCGCCTGAGCGACCCATGTTTCCATGGTGAAGAACATTTGGGAAAAGGTCCGGAACATGGAGGGTGCCTTGAACGATCCGGGCAGGGGCAGGCTTTCCAAAATGGCGGCGCCGGCCGCCGCAACGCCGTCCTCCTTCGGAGAGAAAATGCCGCCCGTCGATCCGTTAATCGGGCCGAGGACCTCGGAAGCGACGAAAATGTCGGCCCCTAGAGCCGGAAGCACGCTGACGGGAACGGGATTGACTAAACCTCCATCGACCAAATAGCGCCCGGAGAGGCGGTAAGGGGAAAAAATCAGGGGAATCCCGCAACTGGCCCGGACGGCCTCGGCTACTCGGCCTTCTTTAAGAACAATTTCTTCGCCGTTTTCGATATCGGTAGCCACGCAGGCGAACGGCGTCGCCATATCCCGGAATTCCCTGGAGCCGAAATAGGACCGCAAAAGGCGCAGGAGGGTTTCTCCCGCGAATAGGCCAGAACGCGGCACGGTCAAATCCCAGAGCAGGTTCTCATAAACCCAGCCTCGGTCGATGGAGCAGGCGATGTCCTCCATCTCTTCCGGCTCTATTCCCACGGCGAACATGCCGCCCAAAAACGATCCCATGGAAGATCCAGAAACCGCGTCGATGGGAATCCCGTGTTTTTTGAAAACTTTGAGGATCCCTATGTGCGCGAAGCCGAAAGCCGCGCCGGAACCGAGCGCCAAACCCACCCGCAGCCCGGAAAGTCCCCGGGCCAGCCGGCCGATGGCGCGCTTTGCGCTCGGGCAGGCGTCCAGCGCGGCGTAAGGAGACTTGGTCCTCGCGTACTCCGCGGCGATGGCGCCGGGCCAGGGGAAAACCTGCGGACTCATGCCGGAGGGCGCGGCCGCGTCCTCCGGCTCCATTTCCCCCAGCCAAATCCGCGTTATCCTCCGGGCATCAGCGGCGGGAAATATCTGCCCCTCCAATTGGCGGTATTGCGGCTTGTATAAGGAAGACCCCGCCAGGAGCACCGCGTCGGCCTCGGACAAAACGGCTTTCTGCGCCGAACTGGGATTGGCTCCCGCGCAGATCAGGACATAGTCGTGCGACTCGCGCAGAATATTCAGAAAAAGATAAATCGCCTGCTCCCGGAACTCGTCGAAAACGCCCGCAGGAAGATTGAGCACCTTCAATCCCGAGGCGTGCTGCTGAATCATGGTCTTGATGAGCCTGGGATCGCGAAAATTGGCTTCCAGCAGCATGCCGCGGCTGACCAAGACCGGGGTCAACCCCAGGGCCCGCGCGATGCCGCCCGCCTCGGAGGACATGTCGACCACAAGCACGCTGCGCCGGCTTTGCTCCGAGAGTTCCAGGGCCAGGTGCAGGCAAAAAAGAAGCCGGTCCTCGGTTCCCAAGGCCGCGCTCAAGGACACCAGTTGGCTGTGCGCCCTGGCGAGCTCCTTGCCGGCGCCGCCGACAGGCACCAGCCGCCGCGCCAGAACGCGGGAAATATGCAGAAGGACTGAGGGCCTGTCGCGTAGCATTTGCTCGAAATCCCCGCGTACCATCTTCAGGAACTCGCAGGTCGTCAAAAGCTTGACCATCATGGACCGGGGCTCCCCGGTCAAAAGGCCGCCCTCGCCGATGATTTCGCCGCGGCCCAAGACAGCGACCATGCTTTCCGAATCGCCGAAGGCGTGGACGATGCCCACCTGCCCCGAAGTGATGATGTAAAAGGCGTCCGCGTCGTCCCCGGGCTTAAAGAGGACGGAGCCCTTGGAAAGAGAGATGGGCTGAAGGCAGGACGCGATGGAGGTGATATCCTCCGAGGAAAGCCCGGAAAAAAACGGAATGCGTTTTAAAAAAGGCTCCTGGAGGGAAATTTCCTCGGGAGTCATTTTGATATAATAGAAGGCAGGCCCCAGAAGGCGCAGGCCAAGAGTCCGATCACCGTCTTGGAATCCTTTATTTTTCCGGAACGCACCAGCCGCAAAGCTTGGCGGAAAGGGACGATTTCCGCCGCCAGAAACTCGTCGGCGTCGCATGCCGACTTGCCGGCAGTGAGGCCGGAGGCCGTAAAAATATGAATAATCTCGTTGGCGAACGCCGGAGTCGGGTAATAGGAAATCAATTTTTTAACGGACTTGGCTCGGTACCCGGTTTCTTCGGCGAGTTCGCGCCGGACGCAGGCCAGGGGCTTCTCCGCGCCGTCGAGCTTGCCGGCCGGGATTTCCAGCGTCTCTTCCCCCACCGGATAACGATATTGGCGCACCAGGACGATGCGCTTCGCGTCGATAAACGGAACGACGGCCCCCGCGCCCGGATGATCCAGATACTGACGCTTGGCTCGCCGCCCATCGGGAAGTGCGACGTCGTCGACGCAGAAGTCCACGCTGCCCCGGTAGAGGCGGCGCCGGCGGACGCAGGTTTCCAGAAAAGAAGCGGGTCCGCCGCTGTGTTTTGTCAAATTCGCCCCTTGAACCGGCCGTCGAGCATTATAAAACAATAGCCATGGCGACTTCCACCGCGTCCACGGCCGAATTCGTCCACCTGCACAACCACTCCGAGTACTCCCTCATGGACGGGCTCATCCGGCTGAGCTCCCGCGACGGCAAGCCCTCGGAGACGCTCAAAAACCTGGCCTCCCGGAAAACCAGGGCCATCGCGCTGACCGACCACGGCAACATGTACGGCGCCGTCGAATTCTACCAGCAGTGCTCCGCGGTCGGCGTCAACCCCATCATCGGCAGCGAAATGTACCTCTCCAAGGGATCGCGGACGGACCGAGGGCATTCGCAAAAGGAAAATTGCCACTTGACCGTTCTGGCGAAAAACTTGGACGGCTACCGCAACCTGATGAAGCTCTCCACCATCGGATTCATGGAGGGCTATTACTACGATCCCCGCATCGACAAAGACGCGCTCGCCCAATACGGAAAAGGCCTCATCGTCTTGTCCGGCTGCCTCAAGTCCGAAATCAGCCAGGCCATCACTTCAGGCGACTTGACCCAGGCCGAGCGCCTGGCCGTCCGCTTTCGCGACAGCCTGGAACCCGAGAGCTTTTATCTGGAGATCATGGACCACGGCCTGGAGAAGCAACGGCAGGTCACGGCCGCGCTTTTGGAGATTCACAAAAGAACCGGAATTCCGCTGGTCGCCACCAACGACTGCCACTACGCCCACAAGGACGACTTCGAGGCGCACGACGCGCGTGTGTGCATCTCCACGGGGCGAAAAATAGCGGACACGGATCGTTTGCGCTTCGAGAGCCACGAGTTCTACTTAAAGACCCCGGAGGAGATGGCGGCGCTGTTCTCTTTCGCCCCCGAGGCCATCTCCAATACGCTCAAAATCGCCGAGATGTGCCACATCCAGATCCCTCTGGATCAAACGATTCTGCCGGACTTCGACGTTCCCACTGGCCATACCCAGGATTCCTACCTCGAATCGCTTTGCCTGGGGGGCCTAAAAGATCGCCTAGGCGACGTGGCGCCCGAGTACCGCGAGCGCTTAAGTTACGAGCTTTCCGTCATCAAGCGCATGGGGTTCTCCGCCTACTTCCTCATCGTTTGGGACTTCATCAACTACGCGCGAGCCAACGGCGTCCCGGTCGGCCCGGGACGCGGCTCGGGCGCCGGCTCCTTGGTCGCCTACGCGCTCAAAATCACCAGTCTCGATCCGCTCAAGCACGGCCTGCTCTTCGAGCGCTTCCTGAACCCCGACCGCAAGTCCATGCCCGACTTGGACATCGACTTCGCGGACACCGGCCGCGAAAAAGTCATCGAATACGTCCGCGGAAAGTACGGAGCTGAGAGCGTCGCTCAAATCATCACCTTCGGCTCTCTGGGCGCCAAACTGGTCGTGCGCGATGTGAGCCGGGTCATGGGGCTTCCCATCTCGGACGCGGACCGCATCGCCAAGCTCATTCCCGGCGGGCCCAACGTCAGCCTCTACGAGTCCATGAAAAGCCCGGAGATGATGGCCGCGGCGAAGGATCCGCGCATCAAAAAATTGCTGGACCTCTCCCTGCGCTTGGAAGGCTTAAAGCGCCACACCGGCGTGCACGCGGCCGGCACCGTCATCACCCGCGATCCGGTCGCCAACCACGCGCCTTTGGCCAAGAGCTCGCGCTCGGACGTGGTCACAACCCAGTACGACGGCGACGTGCTGCCCAAGCTGGGCCTCCTGAAAATCGATTTCCTGGGCCTGCGTACGCTCTCCATCATCACCGACGCCGTGGACTACGTGCGCGCGCGCCAAAATCCCGGCTTCGATATCGACAAAGTCCCAATGGACGACGCGAAAACCTTCGATCTCCTGCGCTCGGCCAAGGCCCTGGCGGTCTTTCAGCTCGACAGCCAAGGCATGCGCGATCTGCTCTTCCGCATGAAGCCCTCGGCCTTCAGCGACATCGTCTCCCTCATCGCGCTGTTCCGCCCAGGCCCCATGCAGTCGGGCATGCTCGACATGTTCGTGGAGCGCAAGCACGGCAAGAAGAAGGTCGCCTACGATCACAAGCTTCTGGAGCCCATCCTAAAAGATACTTACGGCTGCATCGTCTTTCAGGAACAGGTCATGGAAATTTCCAAGACCCTGGCCGGGTTCACTCCCGGGCAGGCGGACGGGCTGCGCAAGGCCATGGGCAAGAAAATCCCGGAAGAGCTGGAAAAAATGCGCGACACCTTCGTCAAGGGCGCGGGCGAGCGCAAGATAGCCGCCAAGCTCGCCAACAAAATTTACGATCAAATGGTGCAGTTCGGTGGCTACGGCTTCAACAAGTCTCATTCCGCGGCCTACGGCGTTCTGGCTTACCAGACCGCGTATTTAAAAGCTAATTTTCCGGTCGAGTTCATGACCGCGGTCCTCTCCTCGGAGATCGGCCACTCCGCGGTGGACGTCGAGGGCAAAGAGAACAAAATGGTGACCTACCTCGAAGAATCCAAGAACATGGGCATCCCCATTTTGCCGCCCGACGTGCAGAAATCGGAAGCGCGCTTCTCCATCGAGGACTCCGGGACCATCCGCTTTGGCCTCGTGGCCGTCAAGAACGTCGGCGCGGGCGCGGCGCAGTCCATCATCGAAGCCCGGAAACAGGGCGCGTTCAAAAGCCTGGACGACTTCTGCGAGCGCATCGACGTCCACGCCGCCAACCGCAAGGCGATAGACTCCCTCATCAAGGCCGGCGCCCTGGATTGCCTGCTGCCCGGCCAGCCGACCGGTGCGGTCCGCGGCCGCCTTTTATCCGCGGTCGAATCCGTCCTGGAACGTTCGGCGCGCCGCCGGCAGGACATCGAGTCGGGCCAGGGCCTTCTTTTCGAGGCTTTCGGACCCGAGGCGCCCGCCGAAGCGCTCCCGGAAGGCAAGCCCTTGAACGATTCCGAAGTCCTTAAAAACGAGAAGGAGGTCCTTGGTTTCTACTTCTCGGGTCACCCCCTTTTGAGCGTCAAGGACAGGCTGTCCTGCGCGGCGACCCACGAAATCGCCGCGTTGAGCCAGGACATCTCCGGCCCCGTGCGCTTGGCCGGCCTGCTGGTGCATGTCAAGCGCATGGTCACCAAATCGAAGGGCGAAAACATGGCCAAGGCCACTTTGGAGGATCTCTCGGGAGAAATAGATCTCCTCATTTTCCCCAAGGCCTACGCCTCGGGACTGGGCGACCGTTTGAAGGTCGGAGAATTCGTCGCGGTTTCGGGACGCCTGAGCTTCCGCGGCGAGGGACCCGGAGGCAAATCAGAGAGCCCGTCGCCGGAAGGATCCGCCGAAATTATCGTGGACGATATCATGCCCTTGGATGCCGCGCTCGTGCGCTTTGGCCGCCGCTTGAAGCTTTTCCCGGGCGCTAAAGCCGGCGACGCGGCGGCTTTGGAAGAGCTTAAAGCCGTGCTGGAAACCGCGCACGGCTCGTGCCACGTTCTATTGGAGCAGCGCACGGCGGAAGGCTTGGCCTGGCTGGAAACTGATTATTGGGTACGCCCGGAGCAAAATTTGCTAAAATCCATCGAAAGAATTTTTGGGGAAAAATCATGGCGGATAGAAAGCGCATCCTAATCGCGGACGACGATCCGGACCTTCTGGAGCTACTCCAGACCTACCTGACGCATCAGGGCTACGACGTCGTCGCCGCGGCCAACGGCAAGGACGCGCTCAAGCTGGCGCTCAGCGAAACCTTGGATCTCATCATGCTCGACGTCATGATGCCCTACATCGACGGCTACCACGTGGCCTACGAGGTGAGCAACAAGCTGGGGGACAAGGCGCCCCGCATCGTCATCGTGACCAGCCGAAACACCAGCCGCGAGCAAGGCATCGCCTTGATGAGCGGCGCCTACGAAATCATCCAGAAGCCGTTCGACATGAGCCAACTCTCCACGCGCGTGGCCCAAATCATCGCCGGCTCCGGCGCGGCCAAGTAACGCGTCATGGGACGCGCGCGCGCATTAGCGCTTTTTTTGGTCCTGGGACTCTGCGCCGGGGCGCGCGCCCAATCCGACGCCGCGGCTCCGGCCCCCGCCAACGCGCCAAAACCTTACATTCCCATCCGCCCGCTCAATCCGGGGCAGGACCAAAACACCAACGCGGAAGAAATAAATCCCTCTCTGGACGTCATTGACGCTCCGACTGCCGCCACGCTCGACCAGGGATCCTTTTACAGCCGCAGCCGCTTTTATTCCGCCGGCGGAATTCTGCAGTATCTATCTTTCGGAGTTTTCAACGGCCTGAATATCGGGGTTTCCGTCTCCCTCGACAGCCTGATCGGACGGGAAAGCCCCATCCGCGTGCGCGCGCCGGAGGCCCAAATCAAGTACCGCTTTTACGACGGCGGACGCTTCGTTCCCGCCATGGCCGTCGGCTACGACGGGCAGGGCTATGATTACGATCAGATCACGAAAAACTACAACGAAAACCGCCGCGGCATCTATTGGGTGGCCAGCCAGGAGTTGGGGATTCCCGGCCTGGAAGTGCACCCTTCCGTGAACCTCTCCGATTTCAACTCAAGCTCGTTCGGTGGCTCCATTCCCGTCACCTACACCTATCGGGACCGCGTCGCCGCGATGCTCGAATGGGACAACATCAACAGCCTCATGGCTCAGAGCCGTCTGAACGTGGGCGTGCGGTTCTTCGTGACGCCCGCGCTCCATATCGATTTCGCCGTGCGCGGCATCGGCCAAAGCGGCCGGTTCCCCGACGGGACCCATCGGGGCACGGAACGGGTCATCCAGCTGGTTTACACCGGATCTTTTTAAGCCGCGGCAACGAGCCGCGCAAGGAGGAATATTTATGGCGCAAACGACCACGGAAAAACCAACCGCATCCCGGAGCCATTTCCAAAACCTATCCGCCGGCAAGCTCATGGGCCTGAGGCAAATCACGGACCCCGAGGGACGCTTCCGGGTTCTCGCCATGGACCAATCCAATTCTTTTAAGAAGGCGCTTCGCGCCATGCACGAGCGCGCGGGACACCCGGCCGAGCCGACCTACGAGGAAATCCGGGACGCCAAGCTGGAGATGGCGCGCATCCTGAGCCCCTTGGCCAGCGCGGTCCTGCTCGACGTCAACTACGGAGCGCGGCAAGTCGTCAACTCTTTCGCCCTACCCAAGAACATCGGGCTCATCGTGCGCGTGGAAGCGTCCAAGGACGCCGGAACGCCCTCCGAGTACGAACCGGGCTGGTCGGTCGAGCA
>Ga0307374_10010158_pt1 | contig 13721 bp, 10 predicted proteins | sample OX3MG_FD_202532 | JGI IMG/M metagenome (GOLD analysis project Ga0307374, IMG submission 202532) | Soil microbial communities from Risofladan, Vaasa, Finland - OX-3 | ecosystem: Environmental > Terrestrial > Soil > Coastal area > Acid sulfate soil | place: Finland: Risofladan, Vaasa | collected... | reverse complement strand
TGCGGCCATTCCTTGTGCACACCGGGGGCATATTAGCACCGCGCCCCTATCGCGGGTTGTACTTTTGCGGGTGCCCCATCTCTTGCCTCGCAAGGGTGGGACACACTAGTTTCTGCCTTCGATCGAATGGATTAGCGGTTGCGTGCTTCGGTTGCGGCAGGAAGCCCTGTACGACCATTCACCGTAACACTTGTGTCCAAATAGATTCGGATATAGCCGCGGTACTTGGCCGGGTCGTGTTTGAAGACCGAGTCGCTGATGCAGTTGCTCAATTTCTTAACGATACAGTAAAGCCTGCCAGTCGGATCGATGAACGTCTCCGGGCTATTGATCACGTATGAATAAGCGTTCCAGCTTTGCGGGTTGCCCGCAACAACTCCTGCGTTGGCGGGATCAGGTGTCATAAACCTTCCCAGGCGCGGATTGTAGTACCGCGCCCTTCGACTACGCTCAGGGTAAACTCCATCATAATAATTGCCCGTTTCCGAGTCGTATTCCATCCCTGCGAATTTGTATTACGGCTCGCGGGAGGTGCTGTAATCGTTTTCCTGCCCATACGGATAATAGTCCGCGTCGAGGCAGTGTCCCGAATCCTGTTGAAAAGTGTGTAGCGCATTTTGCCTGAGAAGTCATGAAGTTTTCTTTTCTTCTAAGCAGAAACTTTTTCCTCGCCTCCGATGTTGCGGTAGCCTTTGATGCGGCGCGGCTTGATCTGACCGCTGATCCAGAGCCCGAAGAAGACTCGCAGCACGGCGCCCTCAGTGGGCAGCGCTGCCTGGGTCTTGACTCTCCGGCGGAACTCCTGCTGCATCCGCTCGATCGCGTTGGTGGTGCGCAGCGACAGCCACTGGCTTTCGGGGAACTCGAAGAACGTCAGCAGATTCTCGCCCGCTTCCTCCAAACTGGCCGCCACGCCCGGACACAGTTTCCTCCACTTCAACAGGAACGCCTCTCTGGCTTTTACCGCCGCTTCCCGGCTCGGCGCGTAGACGATGCGGTGATAGTCTTCGCGCACCGCTTCGTGGGCGTGTTTGGGCGCTTTGGCCAGCAGGTTCCGCAGCTTGTGCACGGTGCAGCGCTGGAGCCGAACGCCCGGCCACGAACGCTCCAACGCCGCCCCCAGTCCCGGATTGCCATCGCCGATCACCAGCCGGGGACGCCCCATCTTCCGCGCCGCCAGGTCGTCGAGCAACAACTGCCAGCCGTCGGCGCTTTCCGCCCCCGCACTCGTCAGGCTCAGCAGCACTTTTTCGCCGCTCTCCCGCACCCCCAGCGCCACCAGCACCGCCAGCGAAACTACTTTCCCGCCGCTGCGCACCTTCGGATAGATCGCATCCAGGTACAGGTAGACGATTCGCTCTTCAGCCAGATCCCGCTGCTGCCAGAGGCGATAGCTCTCCTCCAGGCGCAGCACCAGCCGCGACACCGCGCTCTTCGACAGCGCCGCCCCGCTCAACAGCGGCTCCAGCGCCCCGCGAATTCGCCGCGCGTTGGTCCCCGCCAGATACACGCCCAGCACGCTTTGCTCCACCTCGGCGCTCGACCGCCGGTAGCGCGGCACCAACCGGCTCTGCCACTCGCGCTCGCCCCCGTCGGCTTCCACCAGCCGTGCCCGCGGCACGTCCAACGGAATCGTCCCGGTGCGCAGCGTCAACCTCCTCGGCTTCGATCCGTGCCGATAGCCGACTCGCTCGGCCACGCGCTGGCTGCGCCCGGCTCCCAACGCCGCTTCCACTTCCTCCTCCAACACCAACCCGATCAGTTCCCGCACCCGCTCGCGAATCGCCGCCTCCAACCCCTCACGCAGAGAACCCTCTTGGACCACTTCCATTCCAGTGCTAGTCTTCCCCATGGCGTATTCCTCCTGTCGCCGAGACCTCCTGCGAAGAGATCCCGGTCTTCTTTTCAACCACTTCTCAGGAGAATACGCCTTTCACTTTTCTACAGGAATCGGGACACAACCCGCGTCGAAACAGAGGTTGCCGCTGGAATCGGTGACCACGCGCGTGCTCCCCAGAATATCGGCGAAGAGATAGTGCACGTTCCCCGACGGGTCGAGCGATGCAATCCTGCGCCCATCGAAGCTTATGGCGAAGGGGCTCGATGCGCCGATATGACGGGCAGCGCGCGGCGCAGGCGGTCCAAAACGCGGTCGCGCCCGAGCACGACCATCGTTTCGAACAGCGGCGGGGCGACGGCGCGGCCGACCAGGGCGACGCGCGTGGCATTGATCAGCAGGCCCGCCTTGACGCCTTCGGCCGCCGCCAGTTCACGCAACGCCCGATCGCAGGAATCGTGGTCCCATTCCGGAGCGGCGCCAAGCGCGGCGGCGAGTTTTTCGAGCATGTCCCGAAGCCGGCCGTCCTTCCAGAATTTCTCGCGCGCCGCCGGCTCATATTCGAAGTCATCGCTGAAGAATGCCCGCGCCCAGGTGGTGAAATCACCGAGCAGGCGCGTCCGCGGCCGGATCAGATCGACAGCGTGGGCGAGCCAAGGCCGTTCGGGACCAGCCCACTCCTGGCGCCAGAGACCGGCGCGGCGCAGGGCCTGCTCGACGTACGGCAGCAGGGCATCGATCGGAAGCTTTTGAAGGTACTGCACATTGAACCATTCGAGCTTGCTGCGATCGAAGACGGCGTTGGTCCGGCTGACGCTCGCGAGCGAGAAGCGCCGGATCGTTTCGCCGGCGTCGAGCAGCTCGGTGTCGTCGCCCGAGGACCAGCCGAGCAATACCAGAAAGTTGCGGAACGCCTCGGGCAGGAAACCCTCCTCGGCATAGGCGCCGACGCTGGTGGCCCCGTGACGTTTCGACAGGCGCGTGCGGTCGGGACCGAGAATCAGCGGAACGTGCGCGAAAACGGGGGCGGGAGCGCCCAAGGCGCGATACAGCAGCACCTGCTTCGGGGTGTTCGAGAGGTGATCGGCGCCGCGAATGACGTGGCTGATTCCCATGGCCAGATCGTCCACAACGACGCTCAATTGATAGGTGGGCAGGCCGCTCGAACGCTGCAGAACGAAATCCTCGATTTCCGCGTTTTCGACTTCGCGCTCGCCGAACACGTCGTCGTGAAAACCGGTCGTGCCGCTCTCGGGCACGCGGAAGCGGATGGCATACGGAAGGCCCTGGCCGATCTTGGATTCGCGCTGGGAGGAATCGAGATTCCGGCACGGGCATCGCTGGCGCGCCGCCAAGCCGGCGGCCGGCTCACCTTCCCCGGGTTCCTGGGCATCGGCGCCCGCATACTGGGCCGGCGGACAAAAACAAGGGTAGGCGGAGCCGGAGTTCAAAAGGCGACTGGCAGCGCCGCGGTAAAGTTCCAAGCGGTCGGACTGGAAAAACGGGCCCTCGTCCCATTCGATGCCCAGCCAGCGAAGATCGTTCAGAATCCCCTGCACCAGTTCGGGGCGGTTGCGCTCGGCATCGGTATCTTCGACCCGCAGGATGAAGGTTCCTTCCTGGTTCCGCGCAAAAAGCCAGTTGAAAAGCGCGGTTCTGGCCCCTCCCACGTGGAGGTAGCCGGTCGGTGACGGGGCGAAGCGAACGCGTGGCTTCATGGTTGCCATAATTGGCTATTTCCCAAAATCGGGAAACAGAGTCGATCATGTTACGCAAGCGGGCCGGGAAAAGCGAGCCGCCGCGCACCCGGCGGTGTTTACCAAATCGTTGTAAATGAAACGGGCCTTATCCTTTCCGCTACTAAGGAGTTACGCTTCTTGACCCCCCTCGGGCCGACGTCTATATTCCGCCTGAAGTGGTTTGCGAGGTCCTAGACCTGCCATTCCGGCTGGCGATAGCCGTGTAAAAAAAGCGACGGCCTGAGGCGCACCACGCGCCATGCAAATGCGTTGGGGATGAGTAGGCAGACAAGTTCCAGGGGACAAAGAATTTGCTAGAACCGGCTCCCGCTGTTGCGCTGGCGCTTTTGGGCTTCGCGGCCCTGCTGACGGTCCTGCTTGTCTATCTCTACCGGCAGAAGCGGCTGGGATACGTGCGCTTGTGGGCGTGGATGTGGGGCCTGGTCGCGCTCTATTACCTGACGCCAACGCTCAGCCTCTGGCTGCCAGCCCAGCCCTGGGAAGGGCCGCTGAATTCCCTGGTTCTGGCCGCGGCCGTCCTCACCTTGATCCTTTCCGCACAGGCCTATTCGCAAAACCGCATTCGGACGCGAATGGCGCTCGGCGCCGGCCTGCTGCTGGCCGTATGGGCGGCGGCGAGCTGGCGGCATCTGATTGCGGTGCCGGTGGATTTCGGGCTCGGCTTTCTCCTGTTTGTGGCCGCGCGCTCATTCTGGGAGGAAGGACAAAAACAGGAATCGAGCACGGAGTGCATCCTGGCGGGCGCCTTGGCGGCATGGGGCGTGACGCTGCTGGCCACGGTGCTCGACCGGCGGCTGGGCTGGATCACAGACAATGTACGGCTGGTCTTCCTACTGCCCCAGGTATTCGCGGGACTGCTGCAACTGGTCTCGCTCTACGAGGAGGAAAAACGGCGCGTCGAGCGGAACATGCTCTCGCTCGCCAATTTGAACCTGGCGGCTTCCGGCTTCACCGGGGAGGAGATGGAGCGGGCGCTCAAGCAGGCGCTCGAACGAATCCTGCGGGTGATGCGTCTGCCCACCGGGATCCTGCTCGTGAGCTACGAACAGGCGGGGCAGCCGGCGATCGTCGTGAGCAGCGGAATCAGCGGGCAATTCCAGGAGTTGGTGAGCCAGGAACCGGTGGGACGGACGCTCGTCTACCTTGTGGCGCGGCTGGGCGGCGTCATGATCCTGAAGGGGATCCTGCGGGATGAGGAGTGGGCGCCGCTGCAGAGCGAACCCGCCTTCCAGCAGGTGCGACAACTGCTGGTGCCCGAGCGTCTGCAAAATGCGGTCGGCATCAGCCTCCAGGCCCGCGAACGCGTTTTCGGATTGCTGCTTCTCGGGACGCCGAAGAAGAGACGGTTCAGCGCGCCGGAACTACGGCTGCTGCTCGCCCTGACGCACCAGGTGGCAATGGCCGTCGAGAACAGCTACCTGATCCAGCAGACCGCGCGCCGCACCGAGGAGATGAACGCGCTGAACGAGATTGGCCGGGCGCTCAGTTCGACGCTCGATATCGACAACCTGGCCGACCGCATCTACTCCGAGATGCTCCAGCTGTTCGACGCGGAGAATTTTTTCATCGGCCGATTCGACCCCGAGCACGATCAGATTCAGGTCGATCTGGAAGTGATCGACGGCCAGCGATGCCCGCGGCGCTCGCGTCCGGCGGGAAACGGGATCATCGAATACATCCTGCGCGGCCGCAAGCCGCTGCTGATCCGGGAGGAACTCCCCGCCGAGCTGCACCGGCTGGGAATCGACGCGATGCCGGGCGCGGCTTGCTTTTGCGGGGTGCCCGTCGTGCTCTACGACCGGGCCGTCGGCGTGATGGGGCTCTACAGTCGGGACGAGCGGGCCTACGACAAAGGCCATCTGGAATTGATGCAGGCGCTGGCCAACTCCGCGGGCATTGCGATGGAGAACGCCCGGCTGTTCGGGCAGGAGCAGGAAAAATCGCGCCATCTGACGCTCCTGAACAACGTGTCGCGCCATGCCATCGGCGCCCTGAACGTCGAACAGATGCTCGCCCGGATCGCCGAGGAGATGGAACTCGGCTTGAGCTTCGATCACATCGGCATCGGGCTGGCCGATTACGACGCGAAGGAAATCGTGGTGCGGGCCGAAGCGGGACGGCGGCGCGAAGCATTGGGCCGGCGCGTCCCGTTCGGCGAGGGACTGATCGGCGACGTGGCGCGCACGGGAGAACCATCCAGCGGATCGGCCCCCGACGGCTCCCCGTTTTTGCTGGAGGGTTCGGTTTCGGGCGTGGCGCTGCCGATCATGTATGCCGACGAGCTGCTCGGCGTGCTCCACATCGAAACCAGCGAGTTCCACGAATTCTCGGCCGAGGAGCACCTGCTGCTGCGCACCCTCGCCGATCTGATCTCCGGCGCCCTGCACAACGCGCGCACCTTGCAGAAGGCTCAGGAACAGGCCATCACCGACGGACTGACGGGCGTGAAGACGCATCGCTTCCTGATGGAGGCGGTGTCGTCGGAATGGCGCCGGTCGACGCGAATGGGGCGGCCGTTCGCCTTGCTGCTGATGGACCTGGACCGGTTCAAATTCGTCAACGACCACTACGGCCACCTGGAAGGCGACGTCGTCTTGCGGCGCGTCGGCCGCCTGCTCGAGGAACACTGCCGGCGCTCGGACGTGGTGGCGCGCTACGGGGGAGACGAATTTGTCGTCCTGATGGTGGAAACCACGGTGGACCAGGCGCGGCAGATGGGCAACAAGCTTCGCGGTCTGCTGGCCGCCGATCCGTTGTTGCGGCAGCGGGGCATCACGGCCAGTTTCGGCATCGCCACCTTCCCGGTTCATGGCTCGACTCCGGAAGAACTGCTCGAGCGGGCCGACGCGGCCATGTACCTTTCCAAACGGAGAGGGGGGAACGCGGTTTCGAGCGCCCAGCGGTTCGTGCTGGAGCCGGCCGAAGCGGGGTCGGCGTCGGCCGGGGAGCTGCCGCGCTTCCAGCTGCATCACGATTTCGTGTCCGGTCCCGAGGCGTTCGACCTGGTGCTCAACTGGCTGGAGGAGTTTGCCACGACCCTGGCGAACCAGGGCCGCAGCCTGACGCCAGGGGAATTTCCGCCGACGTTGATGGAGGGGCTGATGACGGCGGTGCGCGTGGTCGACGAGAAAAAGCTCTCGACGCACGGGCATTCGCGGCGCGTTTCCGAGTACGTGGCGCGGGTCTCGGAAGCGCTCGCGCTCGATCCCGCCGAAATCGAAGAGATCCGCCTGGCCGGGCTGCTTCACGATATCGGCAAAATCGGGGTCCCGGAAAACCTGCTGCGAAGGAACGGAACGTTGCAGCCGGGCGAACGGGACGCCGTTCGCCAGCATACGGTGATGGGCTGGAAACTGCTGAGCGTATTGCCGGGCATGAGCCGCGTGCAGCAGATCGTCCGCCATCACCACGAGTATTTCGACGGCTCGGGCTATCCCGACCGCCTGGCCGGCCAGAGGATTCCGCACGGGGCGCGCCTGGTCGCGATTGCCGAGATCTACGACGCGATGGCATCGGGAATGTTCGAGCTGCCCCGCTCGAGCGAGCAGGCCTTTGCGGAACTGCTGAAAATGGCGGGTAGCCAGCTCGATCCCGGATTGGTTCCGGTATTCATCCAGGCGATTGGCCGCCACAGCCTGGAATCTCCCTCCCCGCAGCCGCGCAGCTCCTGATTGCCCTTGCGGGGCCTCTTTCGGTTCGCCCTCGGCGGCCTGCTCCGTTACAATGCCGCGGGAGGCAACCATGCAGACGGCCAGGGTCCTTTGGGTCGAAGGCGAACAGTTTCTGGCCACCATGCCTTCGGGCCACGCCATCACGTTCGATTGCGACCGCGAGCGCAATTCCGGTCCCGGACCAATGGAGATGCTGCTGGGAGCGCTCGGAACATGCACGGCCTACGACGTGGCCGAGATTTTGAAAAAGAAGCGGCAGAAGCTCGTTGGGCTGGAAGTCATGGTGCATGGAGAACGGGCGGCGAAACCGCCCGCCGTCTGGGCGAAAATTGAGATGGTGTATCGATTGAAAGGCGATCTGAACGAGAAAGCGGTGCGGGACGCCATCGAGCTGAGCCAGTCGAAATACTGCTCGGTGGCGGCGATGCTCGGGCAAGTGGCCTCGATCACCTACCGTTACGAAATCGCCGGCTAGCGGGCCGAGGCCGCCCGAGCGGGCGGGCCGGGACCGCGCCCCTGCGCAACACGCATTGGAGCCAATAGAGATGGGAAAAGCGATTCGGGCGAAAATAACGGGAGTGGCGGGCTACGTTCCCCCGCGCGTGCTGACCAACGCGGACATGGAGAAGATGGTCAACACGAACGACGAATGGATTCGCACGCGAACCGGCATCCGCGAGCGGCACATCGTCGAGCCGGGCGTGGCCGCCTCGCACCTGGGAACGGAAGCGGCGAAACAGCTCCTGGCGCAGCGGAACGTGCCACCGGAAGAGATCGACCTGATCGTCGTGGCCACGGTGACGCCCGACATGATGTTTCCCGCTACCGCCTGCCTGATCCAGGATCGCCTCGGCGCCAGCCGGGCGTGGGGATTCGATCTGTCGGGCGCCTGCTCGGGATTCCTGTACGCGCTGACGGTGGGAGCGCAATTCGTCGGCGCGGGCACGCACGCGAAGGCCCTGGTGATCGGCAGCGACGTGATGAGTTCGATCATCGACTTCACCGACCGGGCCACCTGCGTGCTCTTCGGCGACGGGGCCGGCGCCGTGCTGATCGAGCCGGCCGAATCCGACGCCGAAGGAATCCTCGATTTTTGTCATGATGTGGACGGCTCGGGCGGCTGCAACCTGTACATGCCGGGCGGCGGCTCGCTTCACCCGCCCTCGCACGAGACCGTCAATCAGAAAATGCACTACGTGCATCAGGACGGCCCGCAGGTGTTCAAGTACGCGGTGCGGCGCATGTGCGAGGTTTCGACGAAACTGCTGGAGAGGAACGGGTTCACCGCCGACGACCTGGCGCTGGTGGTTCCGCATCAGGCCAACCTGCGGATCATCCGCGCGATGCAGGAGCGCTTGGACTTGCCCGATTCGAAGATCATGGTGAGCATCGACCGCTACGGCAACACGACGGCGGCCACGATTCCCCTCGGGCTGCGCGACGCGGTCGAGCAGAAACGGCTCCGTCGAGGCGATCTCGTGCTGCTGGTTTCCGTCGGCGCCGGCTACACGACCGGCGGCGTCCTGATGCGTTGGGCCTAGTTTTCGAATCGATTTTTCGCCGCGCCCGCGCCGCTACCTGATCTACAATGGCGGAATAGGCGGCGAAGGCGTTTTCTTCGGCTGATCGCGGGGATTCCAATGAAAATTCGAGAAGGCGAAACGCGCGCGGTGGTGACCGGGGGCGCCGGGTTTTTAGGCTCGCATCTGTGCGATTTTCTGATCGGGAAGGGCTGGCAGGTACTCTGCATCGACAACCTGGTGACGGGCTCGGAAGCGAATATCGAGCACCTTCAGACCAGTCCCCGGTTTCGCATGCTTCGCCATGACGTGACAAAACCCACCGACGTCGCCGGTCCCGTCGAAGCCGTTTTTCATTTCGCCTGTCCGGCCAGCCCGGTCGATTATCTCCGCCTGCCGATCGAGACGCTGGAGGTCGGCTCGCTGGGAACGCGCCACATGCTGGAATTGGCATCGGCCAAAGGGGCCCGGTTCCTGCAGGCTTCCACCTCGGAATGCTATGGCGACCCGGAAGTGTCGCCGCAACCGGAAACCTACTGGGGTCACGTGAACCCGATCGGCCCGCGCAGCGTTTACGACGAGGCCAAGCGATTTTCCGAAGCCCTGACGATGGCCTACCACCGCGCCCGGGGTGTGGACACGAGAATCGTGCGCATCTTCAATACCTACGGCCCGCGCATGAGGCTCAACGACGGCCGCGTGCTGCCAAATTTTGTCTATCAGGCCTTCCAGGGCCAGCCGCTGACCGTCTACGGCGACGGAAAACAGACGCGCAGCTTCTGCTACGTCTCCGATCTGATCGACGGGATTTACCGCCTGTTCGAATCCGAACATCACGAGCCCGTCAATATCGGCAATCCCCGCGAGATGACGATTCTGGAGTTCGCCGAGATGGTCCTGAAATACACGGGCGCCGGCAGCGGCATCGATTTTCGGCCGCTGCCCATCGACGATCCCAAACGCCGCTGCCCGGATATCGCGAAGGCGAAAAGACTTCTTGGCTGGGAGCCGCGCGTCGGACTCGAGGAAGGGCTAGAGCGGACAATCGATTTCTTCCGCAAGGCGGCAGGGACGCCGCAGTCCTGAGGACGGGTTCCTGCCCCGTCAGATCGTCCGGGCTTTCCTTCGCCCGCCCTTCGACAGGGTGAGGGGTTGGGCGCCGCGAGCCGCTCACGGCAACCCACACGATCACCGAAACCGGCCCGCGGTACAAATACAAAAGCGTACCGACCTTTTTTAGTTAGGTATGGCAAAACAAGACTTACGAGAGGAAAAGCTCGGGCGTGAGTACCGACCTTTTTCGGCCCTTCCGCGACCCCTAACAGGGGCAAGTGGCGAAATGCAGGTAATGCCGACGGTAGTAGTGCAGCGGGGGTTGCGTATGGAAGAAAAATCCGCACCCTTGAAAACGAAGGGTGCGGCACCCCCTCGATCCTATCCGCAGGGGATCGTGCCCGGATGATGTACTCCCTCCGTGCTGCATCCCCCAAGACATTTCCTCGCGCGCATTCTCCGCGCCACCCGCCCCGTCTATTCAGGGAAGAAGCGCCATAATATGATGACGGGGAAGGCTTCCCGTGGCAAACGGCGTCAGGGATTGGAAGCGAGGAGGGGAAAATGTATGGCAGTGGGCAAGAGCCAATGGTCGGCGACATCGTCTGGGGCCGCGGTGGCGAGGGGAGAGTTCTGGAAGTTACGCCAATCGGCTTGGGCGGTGGTGAAACCGCTACAGTGCAGTGGACGACCCCGCAACCGAAGGCGCCGGGAATAAATGCTCCGTGCGCCCCGTCCACGGTGGGAACGCAGTCCCTGAGGCTTGTGCGGCGAGGGGCAGGATAGCTTTCGAATTCAAAGGGGGTCGAATTGTCACCGCTGCAACAAAAGGTCCTCGCGTTATTCAAGGAGGCCCTCGCTCAAGAGCAGAGAGACCTCGAGGGCTGGGAGGAGCTTGCACGCTTTCAGGAAAACGACTTCGCTTTGCAAGTCGCCATAGAGCGTCACCGGTCCAACATCACGGCGTACAAGAGCCTGATTGAGAATTGGGAGAGCAGGAAAGCTGGCGGGGTGTGGTCAAATCCGAGGACAAGGCCGGGCGGCCCGAGGGCCGAACACGGCCAAGAGAGCGTCGAAGAACGACTCAGGATCATCGCCGACTACGGAGCGTTCTTGGAGCGTAGGCCGCGCGGGGACGTCTGGGATGTGAAGTGCCTTCCACACGACAAGGGGGCCATCCTGGATGCCATCTACCTGGAAATCGTGAGGGAAGCCGACGCGGCCCGGCGTGGGGCGCTGGGGGGGGGCTGCGGTGTTCCTGGCGGACTATCAGGAGTGCGTGGGGGACCAGCCGATTTGGGCTCTCGGCGTTGATCTGGAGTCCGCGGACTTCACGTCGTTGAGTGTGGACGACCAAATGGCCAAGGTTGCTGGCAATCCAGGCAGGGAGCGATACGAAACGTACAGCCGCATGGCGGGCAAGGAGCGCGCTGACATCTATGTCAGGGTGCTCGCCGCGGAGGAGTTGGGACGGGGCATGCGCGAGGATAAGAAGCGCGAAATATTCGGGTAGACTTCCCTCTCGGATAAGGGCGACTTTTTCAGCGGGTATTTGCTCTTTGTGCTGGCTCGGGCGGGGTGTGCGGTGACTCCGGGCTGTTCGGCCATACAGGCCACCGCAAGGGTGACCGGAAGCTTGTCTTGGCCGGGCTGTCGTCCGCCGTTGCCTGCCTCCCCTCCTGAGGAAGCGATGTGGGGGTCGACGGGGCGGAGGGACGGCGTCCAGAAGTTCCGAATTGCCTTCCGCATAGACGATCAGGGGGTGAGCCGGTTCGAATTTCCGGCGGGACGGCCCACCGATTCATATTCCAGGCCGAGGGATCGAATCGCTTTCGAATCGAGCAGGTTCCTGCCGTCCAGGATCAGCGGCCGCGCCATCGATTGGCCGATTCGCGCCCAATCCAGAGCGGCAAATTCGGGCCATTCGGTGGCAATCACGAGCGCGTCGGCCTGCCGCGCTGCGGCGTAAGGATCTGGAGCAAAGCAAGCGCCGGGAAGCGCCGCCCGCGCCCGGTCCATCGCTTTCGGATCGTAGGCGTGCACGCGGGCCCCTTCGGCGAGCAGATGCTCGGCGAGTTTGACGGCGGGCGAGAAGCGAATGTCGTCGGTATGCGGCTTGAACGCCAGGCCGAGCAGGGCAATCTGTTTGTCACGAATCACCCACAGGGCCCGCCGGATTTTTTCGACGAACCAGTCGATTTGCCGGTTGTTGATGGCTTCTACTTCCTTCAGGAGACGGAAATCCATCCCGGCGCGCTCGGAGAGGCGAATGAAGGCCTGGACGTCCTTCGGAAAGCAGAAGCCGCCGAAGCCCAGCCCCGCGCGAAGAAAATGCGGGCCGATGCGGGGATCGAGTCCCATGGCGCGGGTGACCTCCTCGACGTTGGCGCCCAGCCGCTCACAGAGATCGGCCAAGGCGTTGGCGTAAGAGATTTTCAGGGCCAGAAAAGAGTTCGAGGCGTGCTTGATCAATTCCGAGCTGGCGATCGTGGTCACGACGAAAACGGGCGCGGCCGTCGGGGGACAGGGAGATTCGTGAACCGGGCAGCGAAATTTTCCGTCGAGCACGGGTTGGTAGATTTCCCGCAACTGCCGCTCGGTCTGGTCGTCCTCGACGCCCACGACGATCCGGTCGGGATGGAGAAAATCCTCGACGCCGCTGCCTTCCCGCAGAAATTCGGGATTCGAGGCCACGCGAAAGGAGACGTTGGAATTGCGACCGTAGACGGCCAGGGCGCGCTTGAGTTCCTGGCCCGTGCGGACGGGAACGGTGCTTTTCTCCACGACGAGCTTCGGGGAGCGGGCTTCGGTGGCGATCAGGCGCGCCACGTGGTCGATCGCGCTGAGATCCGCTTCGCCGTTTTCCAGTGGAGGCGTGCCGACGCAGATAAAAATGGCTTCGCCGTACCGGGCCACTTCGGCCGCCTCGGCGGCAAAGCGCAGCCGCCCTTCCTGCCGGTTGCGCAGGAAGATCCCGTCGAGATGAGGTTCATAAATGGGCAAGCGCCCGTCGCGCAGCATTTCCGACTTGGCGGGATCGCTGTCGAAACAGAGAACCGAATGGCCGAGCTCGGCCAGGCAGGTTCCCGTCACCAGTCCCACGTAGCCGCATCCGATCACCGAGATTTGCAAGCGAGTCCCCTCCCAAGACTAAAGATTAGCCACTTGCCCCGTTGCCGGGGAATAGCCACGTGAAAAATTCCCGGCAAGGCGCGCGCCGCCTGGCGGCCAAAGGGGTGAGAAGCCGTTTCATCCCGATTGCCCGTTCGAAGACAGGACCCCTTTGGCCAGCAATCCGCGCAGCCCCAGCCAAAGCAGCCGCGGCTGGCTCTGGCAGAGCCGAAGGAGCATGCGGGCAACGTCGTCCCGGTGAAACCGCGAGAGCGAATCGTGAGCCGCCGGATTCAAGAGGTCGAGCAGGCGGGAGTAATCCTGTTGCGAAAACTGATGGAGCGAGCGGCGCACGAGCAGGTGCAGATTCAATTCGCGCCGCAGGGAACGAAGCTGCCTCGAACCGTCGGAGCGAAGGATGGCGCTCGAAACCGCCTCGGCGCCTCGCAGGCCGGTGACAATGCCGCCAACCGTGCTGACCTTCACTTGAGAGGCGGCATCGCCCACCAGATAGACGTCCATCCCCGCCACGCGGCGATGCACGGGCACCCAACCGACATAGATCGGAATGCGCGCGCCCTGATATTCGATCGGCTCGAAACCGTGACGATCGAGGAATTGCTGCAGGCAGGTCCGGGTCTTCTCGCCGTCTTCGCCAATCAGCCCCAGCGCGCCCTGGGTCGGCGTTTCCGGAATCAACCAGTAAAAATAGGGCGTCTCTTCGGGAACGAACCAGACGCGGACGGTGTCGGGCGGGAAATCTGGCGGC
>Ga0307374_10010155_pt1 | contig 13723 bp, 11 predicted proteins | sample OX3MG_FD_202532 | JGI IMG/M metagenome (GOLD analysis project Ga0307374, IMG submission 202532) | Soil microbial communities from Risofladan, Vaasa, Finland - OX-3 | ecosystem: Environmental > Terrestrial > Soil > Coastal area > Acid sulfate soil | place: Finland: Risofladan, Vaasa | collected... | reverse complement strand
TCGAAGCAGCGGTAGACGTCGAGGCCGCATTCGGCGGTGAGCTCGACGAAGCTCTGGATGGAATCGTCGGGGAGTGGTCGGTAGCCGACCAGCGACTGCCCCCGGATCAGCCCCAGCAGAGGGGTCGCCGTGCTTGCTCGGATTGCCCTGAGCCGCTCGAACGGGTCCTCTCCGAGATGCTCCAAGGAGATCTCGAAGGTCGCGCCCCCGAACACGTCGAGGCCGGCGTACCCACAGCCCTCCAGCCTTTCCAGCAGAGCTAGGAGGTGGCGGGTCCGCACCCGGCTCAGCAGCAATGTTTGCTGCCCGTGCCGCAGGCAGCACTCGATCAATCCGATCGGGGCCATGAACTGCCAAGGGTAACCGGAGCGTATGCCCCGGCGCGTACCCGCCACCGCTCGGAGGGGCTCTGGCCGACACCTAAGTTCGGCCCGCTGCTCGCCGCCCCCAGACGGCTTCCCGGGCGCCGGCGACTCCCGGCCATAGGCGGCCCATCCCAGACCGAACCCGGCCCCCGGGCTTCCTGGCTCTGGGCCGGGCGCGGTCACCGGGCGCCTACCCGCTCAGCTCCCCAGGCCAGGCCCTCGGCCGCCGGATGAGCCTTCGCCGACGGCTAGCGGCGCAAGCGAGACTGGCAGTCGACACACCGGGTCGCCCAGGGGAGCGCCTGGAGCCGAGCCGCCGGGACCGGACCCTGGCAGTCCTCGCAGCTGCCATACGTCCCCGCGGCCAGCTTGGCCAACGCCGCTCGGACCTCCTCCTCCAGTTTCTCCAACTCGCCGGCCGTCCGGGAGCGGGCCATCCGATCCGCCGCCTCGGCGACGTGGTCGCCGGCCCGCTTGCCGTACTGCACCTGGGAGCCTGGTTCGGGCACGGCCACCCCGAGCGATGATTCCTCGGCGGCCAGCTGGAGCAGCTTGCGCTCCAGAATCGAACGCGTCCTCCGTGAGGCGCTTTCGGGGGAAACGACCGGGGCGACATGGTCCGGCATGGGATACCTCGAGGTGAAAATGGGTTGGGCCGCAGTCCGACCGCAGCCGCCGCGTCGGGACCGGCTCAGGCCCCGATATCGTGACGGTACCTCATCCCCGGAAAGCTAATCGCCGCCAGCCCCTGGTATGCCTTGTCGCGGGCGGCCGCTCGGTCAGGACCGACCGCGGTACAGATCAGCACCCGGCCCCCCGCTACCTCAATTGCGCCCTCCGCGCCGAGACTGGTGCCCATCTGGAACACCCGGCATCCCGATCCCTCCGCCGCTGATATACCGAGCACCGCGCCACCGGACGCGACCGACTCCGGATACGGCTCGCGGACGGCGACCACCCCCACGCACACCCCCTGCCGCGGCGCCGGCGCGGGGAGGTCAAGGCGACCGTGGGCGCTCTGCCAGAGCAATGGGACGATATCGCCCAACAGGGGCAGCTGGACCTCGGTCTCAGGGTCGCCGAAACGGGCGTTGAACTCGAGCACCTGGATCGTCGCTCCGACCAGCATCGCCCCCACGTAGAGACAGCCACGGTAGGGCGTACCGCGCCGCACCATCTGTCTCAGGACGGGCTCTACGACCTCTCTGAGCACCTTCCGGTTGAGCTCCGGCCACTCTAACGGCGGCGCCGGGGCGTAGCTGCCCATCCCTCCGGTGTTGCTCCCCCGGTCATGATCGAAGGCCTGCTTGTAGTCGCGGGCCGGGGGCAGCATGACAGCGGACTCCCCGTCGCAGATGGCAAAGAACGACGCCTCCTCCCCCGAGAGGCAGTCCTCGATGAGGACCCGCGCTCCCGCGGCTCCCAGCGCTCTTTGGCGAAGGAGCAGCTCGAGCGCCGCTTCAGCCTCCGCCAGCGTGCGACACACGAATACCCCCTTGCCCAGCGCCGGACCGTCCGCCTTGACCACCACCGGGGCGCCCCGCCCGCGCAGGTGTCGGAGGGCCTCCTCGTGGTCGTCGAAGGCGACCGCTTCCGGGCTGGCGACCCCAGCCTGACCCATCACCTCCTTGGCGAAGGCCTTGCTGCTCTCAAGCTTTCCCGCCGCCTGGCCAGGCCCGAAGCAGGGGACTCCAGCCGCCTCGAGTGCGTCGCCGACTCCGGCCGCCACGGCAGCGTCCGGACCGAGGAGCACAAGGTCGACGGACTCGGAGCGGGCCAGCTGGACCACGCCCTTGGCATCTGTTGCCCCCACCGGGCGGTTCTCTCCGATCGAGAGGGTTCCAGCATTCCCGGGGGCACAGGTCACCCTCTCTACCAGTGGGCTGCGCCGGCAGGCCCAGGCCAGGGCGTGCTCCCGGCCCCCGCCGCCAACCACCAGCACGTGCAAGTTGGGGATGGTTGGGCCGGGAATCACTCCCACTCGATGGTCGAGGGCGGCTTGCTGCTGATGTCGTAGACCACCCGGTTGACCCCGGGGACCTCGTTGACTATCCGTCGGCTGATGTCGGAGAGGACGTCGTAGGGGACGCGCGCCCAATCCGCAGTCATCCCGTCGTCGGACTGCACAATCCGAACCGCGACCACGTTGGCGTAGGTTCGGAAGTCGCCCATTACCCCGACGCTGCTGATCGGGGTGAGAATCGCGAAGCTTTGCCAGACACGGTGGTAGAGACCGCTGCGCTTGATCTCGTCGATCACTACCCAGTCCGCACTGCGGACGGTTTCCAACCGCTCCCGGGTCACCTCTCCGATGATCCTGATTGCCAGACCGGGCCCGGGGAAGGGTTGTCGCTGGATAACGTCGTCGGGCATCCCCAGCGCCCGGCCCACCCGACGCACCTCATCCTTGAATAGGTAGCGGAGCGGCTCCACCAAAGAGAAGCGCATCCCCTCGGGCAGGCCGCCGACATTGTGGTGGGTCTTGATCTTGTGGGCGCCGAAGGTGTCAGGTGCGGTGCTCTCTATGACGTCGGGATAGAGGGTCCCTTGGGCTAGGAAGGGCACTCCTCCCAGCCGCCTCGTCTCCTCCTCGAAGGCCGCGATGAATTCCCGCCCCACGATCCGGCGCTTCTCCTCCGGATCGACGATCCCCTTTAGGGCCTGCAGGAAGCGCTCCTCGGCCTCCACCCGCACGATCTTCATCCGCATGCTCCGGCCCAGAGCCTCGATGACTCGGTCGCCCTCGCCGCGGCGGAGCAGCCCGTTGTCGACAAAAACGCAAGTGAGTTGGTCGGCCACCGCCCGGTGGACCAGAGTGGCCGCCACTGCGGAGTCGACCCCACCCGAGAGCGCACAAATGACCTGCTCCCCGCCAACCTTTTGGCGGATCTCCTGGACGGCCTGCTCGACAAAGCTCTCCGGCGCCCAGGTACCCCGGCAGCCGCAGGTGCCGTAGAGGAAGTTGCGCAGGAGCTCCATTCCTTGCGGCGTGTGCGCCACCTCGGGATGGAATTGAATCCCGATTCGCCCCCCCGGCCCGGCCATGGCCGCAACCGGGCTGTTGACGGTGTGGGCCACCGAGTGGAAACCCTCAGGCAGAACCTCGATCACGTCGCCATGACTCATCCAGACCGACATCTCCGTGGGCAGACCGGAGAAGACGCCGTCCTCACTGTCCACCACCACCGAGGCCAGGCCGTACTCGCGCCGCTGGGAGGGACTGACCCGACCCCCCAGGTCGGCCGCGAGGAGCTGCATCCCGTAGCAGATGCCCAGGATCGGGATCCCCATGTCGTAGATCGCCTGATCAGGGTGAAGGGCGCCCTCGTCGTACACGCTCGAGGGCCCGCCGCTGAGGACCAGGCCACTGGGGCGGCGGCGAGCGAGCTCGCTTGCCGGAGCCGTGCCGGCCACCAGCTCGCAGTAGACGTTGAGCTCCCGGATCCGGCGGGCGATCAGCTGCGTGTACTGGGAGCCGAAGTCCAGGACCAAGATGGTGTCGGTCCGGGCCGAAAGCCCCAGATCGAAACCGGCCCGGTTCGAGGGGGGGAGGGCGGTGGTCGTCATCCTGGCCTCCCGGGTGTCACCTCAGCGTGCCATCCCAACCTGTTGCGCCTGTTGGAAGAGCTTGCCCTCGGTGAGAATCGAAGGAGCGATCACCAGCTCGGTCTGCTGGAACTCCTCGATCGTTCTGGCTCCGCACACTCCCATCGCCGACTTGATCGCCCCTAGGAAGTTCTGGGTCCCGTCGTCGACCCGGGCCGGGCCGAGCAGGAGCTCGCGCAGGGTCGCCTTGGTGCCCACCTTGATCCGGGTGCCCCGGGGGAGATTGGCGTCGGGGGTGGCCATCCCCCAGTGGTTGCCGTGACCGGGAGCCTCCTCGGCGGAGGCGAAGACCGATCCGATCATGACCCCGTCCGCCCCTGAGGCCAGCGCCTTGGTCACGTCCCCGCCGACCCGCATGCCGCCATCGGTGATGACGGTGACCGGCTGGCCGCCGGCCCGGCGGTGGTCGTGACGGGCGGCTGCGACATCGGCAGTGGCGGTGACCTGGGGGACGCCGATCCCGAGCACCCCGCGGGTGGTGCAGGCGGCCCCGGGGCCAACGCCGACCAAGATCCCGGCGACACCGGTGCCCATCAGCTCCAGGGCGGTGTAGTACTCGACGCAGTTTCCTACCACGATCGGAATTTGGGAGTTGCGCACCAACTGGGCGAAGTCGAGCTGCCGGTAGGAGCGCGAGATGTGCCGGGCGGTGAGCACCGTCCCCTGGACGACATAGACATCGGCGCCCGCCTCGGTAACGATCGAAAGCTTGCGCTCGGCGTCGGCCGGAGTGGTCGAGACCCCACAGACCACCCCTTCTCGCTTGATCTCGCCGATGCGCTGGGCGATCAGGTCGTCCTTAACTGGCTCGCGGTAGAGGTCCTGCAACAGTCCGTTGACCCGTTCCCGGGGTGCCTCAGCAATCTGCTCGTAGACCGCGGCCACGTCGTCGTAGCGGCAGTTGATCCCGTCGAGGTTGAGGATGGCCAGCCCCCCCAGCTTGCCCATCTCCACCGCGAAATGGGTGTCGACCACGCCATCCATGGCCGCCGCCAGGATCGGGACCGGCAGCTCCACCTCGCCGATCTTCAGCCGAATATCGATCTCGTCGGGATTTATGGTCACCTTGCCGGGGACCAGGGCCACTTCATCGAACCCGTAGGCCCGCCTTGCCCGCTTACCCCTCCCCAGTTCGATGTCCAAGCAAGGCTCCCTCCGTGTTTCCGGGTGCGCGAGGACCGCCAAACCGTGCGCCAACCCACGATCCAGCATATCAGATGAGCCCACACCGACCGCCGCCCGAACCCCGCATTTAGTGGGTGCCGGCAGAGACCTACCCACCATGTGGTGGCGGCACCGGCGGTGCCGGAATCCGGCCCTAGGCGGTCTGCAGTTCGGCTCGGAAGACCAAGCGCTGGGTGTCGATCCAGAGCGGCGTGCAGGTGATTACCGTGATCCAGGTTCCGCTGCTGATCGGATCCAGCTGCGTCACCCGGGAGGGGTACTCGGTCCAGACGTTTTTGATCACATAGGTGAACTGCTGGCAGGTCCGGTTGGTGAGGATGATCGAATCGCCGGGGGTGAGGGTCCCGAGTGGTTCGAAGTTGGGCTCCCGGTGAAGGGCGTAGAGCCCGTTGCCGGGCTGACCGGGTCCGGGGGAGCTCTCGTAGTGAACGACCGAGCGGGAACGCAGCATCGACCAGGTGCCGTTCCCGGCGACCCCCTCGATACCTGAGAGGGTGGGGAAGTCGAGCAGCGCGAAGGACGAGGCCGGAGTTCCACTTCCGCAGCTGGGAGAGGTCGCCACCGGGGTGGTCCCGGGCTGGGGGATGGTCTTCACGGTGGGCAGGCGCGTGCTCAGGGCGGCGCCGGGATCCTTCCATTTGTGCAGCGCCTGGGTGTCGGCGTTCGAACGCTGCAGGAGCCCCACCACCGGGGGGACGAAGATCGCCAATCCGACGCCGATCAAGAGGATGCCGCTGGCGGCCAGGATGGCGCCCGCCGAGCGCCTGCCGATCCGGCCTGATAGGCCCTTTAGAGGACGCTTCAACTTCCGCTCCCTGTGCTTCCCCCGCCAACCATCCTACCCGAAGGCGCTGCTCGGGCCGGCCGTCACAGGGGCCGTGCAGCTTGTTACTCAGCCGTGCCCAGACCACGATGAGCCGATCGACGGGGCCGGCGACACAATCGCTGCGTGAGCCAATTCGCAAGGACCGAGAGCGAGAATGGCTGGGGCCTGGTGGGCATGCCCCAGGGCCTGGCAGCATCCAAGATTCTGGTCATCGACGACGACCCGGCGATGCTCCGGTTGGTGGAGCTGATCGCGGCCGAGAACGGCTACGACGTGGTCACCGCCAACACCGGCGCCTCCGGGCTTCGCCTGACCTTGGAGACCGAGCCCGACCTGGTCCTGCTTGACCTCGTGCTGCCCGACATGAGCGGGGTCGAGGTCTGCCGCCGGCTGCGCTCGGCCGGGGTCAAGGTCACGGTGCTGATGATCAGTTGCCTGCACGACCCGGAGGACGTGGTCGTCGGGCTGGAGGTGGGAGCCGACGACTATCTGCGCAAGCCCTTCGAGGTCCGCGAGCTGGTGGCTCGCATCAATGCCCGGTTGCGGCGGGCGCAGCTGACCAAGGAGGCGGGCGGGCTCGAGCGCCTCCACTTTCCCGGTCTGACCATCGACATGGGTCGACACGAGGTCCGCCGGGACGGCCGCCCGGTGGCATTGACCCCGACCGAGTTCAAGATCCTGGTGGCGCTAGCGCGACAGGCGGGAGCGGTGGTCGCCCGTCCCCAATTGATCGCCGAGGTGTGGCGCAACCGCGACCCCTATCGGGTGCACTCCCTCGACGCCCATCTCTATCGTCTCCGCCGCAAGATTCAACCCCGGGGCGATGGCGCGCACTATCTGCACGCCGTGATCGGGGCTGGCTACCGGTTCGAGTACCAACCTCCCCGCGAGCAGTCCCAGCGCCAGCAGGTCCCCTACCTGCGCCTCGCCCGTTAGGGATAGATTCCGCGCGCTTTCGCCGCCCGCGCGACCCTACCCACCGCAATCAGATAGGCAGCCTCGCGGAGGGAAACCTTCTGACGTGCGTGATATGCCCAGACCTGTTCGCTGGCGCGCAGCATGGCGCGCTCCAGCTGCGCGTTTATCTCTTTCTCATCCCAGAAGAAGGACTGCAGGTCCTGCACCCACTCGAAGTAGGAGACGGTGACGCCACCGGCGTTTGCCAGGATATCGGGCACGACCACGATGCCGTCCTCGGCGAGCACCGCCTCGGCGGCGGGAGTGATCGGTCCATTGGCACCCTCGGCCACGATTCGCGCGCGAACGTGATTGGCGTTGGCGCTGTTAATCGTCGACTCCACCGACGCCGGTACCAGCACCGTGACCGGCAGTGCGAGCAGATCCTCCTGGGTGATCAACTCGCCGGGAACCCCAGCTTCGGACAGTCTCCCGTTGCCGAGCTTCGCCTCCTCCAACCGTCCCAGGTCGAGCCCGCTCCCGCAGTACCAGCCGTCCCGGCTGTCGGAGACCGCGACCACCCGGCAGCCCGCCTCCCCGAGGAGTCGCGCGCAGGTGCGCCCCACCTTACCGAATCCTTCGACCGCGACGGTGGCGCCCTCCAAGCTCAGCCCGGTGTTGCGCAGTGCATGGACCAAGATGATCGCCAAACCGCGACCAGCGGCCTCAACTCTGCCCAGCGAACCCCCAGCCTCGATCGGTTTCCCGGTGACCGAGGCGGTGACCGAGAATCCTCGATGCATGGAGATGGTGTCCATGATCCACGCCATGATCTGCGAGTCGGTGCCGATGTCGGGCGCCGGAATGTCGCGCTCCGGTCCCAGCAGGAGGCTGATTTCGGTGGTGAAGCGGCGCGTCAACCGTTCCAGCTCGCGGGAACTCATTCGGCGGGGATCAACGCGCACCGCCCCGGCCGCTCCTCCGAACGGCAACGACATGAGGGCGGTCTTCCAACTCATCGCCATCGCCAGCGCCTTGGTCTGGTCGAGCGTAGCGTCGGGTTCATAGCGGATGCCACCCTTGGCCGGTCCCCGGGCGATATTGTGGTGAACTCGGTTTCCCACAAAGACCTCGACCGAGCCATCGTCGAGCACCACCGGAAAGTGCACCTGGAAGATCCGCTTGACTTCGCGCAGCACGAACCGGGACTCGTCGTCGAGATGTAGCAGCTCGGCCGCTTGGTCGACTCGGTGCTGGGCGGTTGTGTAGAGATCCTCAGTCGCCGGCGCGGGCGCGATCACCGCGTCAGTATAGGAGTGCTGCGGCCGGGGAGACGAAGCCAATTCGGTGGCTGCGACGACCCGGTAACACTTTGCCGGGACGGCTCAAAGTCGTTGACACCGTAACCTCGATGCACGATTGTGTGGCACAATCAGTTCGACTCGATCGTGCAGACAGCGGTTTCGCACGCTCCAGCCCACGTCACCACCACAACCGGCGTCGATAATCTGCGATCAATCCGACCTTCCAGGCGCTCCCCAAATGCGCCGAAGAAAAACCAGGAGGAGCCGAACCTATGCCCCGAACGCCCAGGAGAACTGGCACCAGGCGTACCACCGCGCGCCCTGCCGCTCGAACCACGCGAAGGCCGGCGACCAGGCGAACCGCCGCGCGGACCACAGCACGTAGCACCACGTCCCGGCGGACCACCGCACGGCGGACCACGCGCACGGCTCCCACCGCCGCGTCGCTGAATCGCACCATCACAGCTCAGCTCAAGGCGCTGGAGAAGCGCCTGGCCGACATTGAGAAGAAGCTCGACGCCGCGGTCACCCGGGGCGCCGCGGCGGCGCCCAGCCCACGCCGGCCCGCCCGCCGGGCGACGACCAGGCGTGCGTCCACGCCCAGGGCCGCCACGGCAACTCGCCGGACCGGCACCCGCACCAGCGCGGCCCGGCGCCGGACCACGGCGCGCACCACGCCCACTCGTGCAACCCCCCGGCGCCGTACAGCGCGGCCCACGACCGCGGCGGCGCCCCGGCGTGCCGCGGCTGCACGCACTGCGAAGACGCCCCGGAAGGCAACCGCGCGCCGAGCGGCTAAGCCGGCCGCGACCCCGAAGGCCGCTCGCCGTCCCGCCAAGCGGCGTGGCCGGGTGACCCTGTCCGGCCCGACCGGAGCCGGGGCAGCCTGAGCTAGCCCAGGCTCGGAGTTTTAGTCCGCAAAGGAGCGGGCCCACGGGCCCGCTCCTTTCCTTCTACTCAGTCTGAGAACGCTCAGCCGGCGAGAACCGTGCGCAGTCGGGCCCCCGCTGTCTCGATGTCCGCCCCGCTCACGTCGAGGTGGGTTACACAGCGAACTGTGTGCGGACCGAAGGGGACCGTGAGCACACCCAGACGGCGGGCAGCGTCGACAAACGCGTCAGCGCGCAGGTCCGTGTCGAGCAGGACGATGTTGGTCTCCACCAGGGCGGGGTCAACCCGGACGCCAGCGCAGGGCTGAAGTATCTCGGCCAGGCGTCGGGCGGCACAATGGTCGTCCTCCAGACGGTCGAGATTGTGGTCCAGGGCATAGAGTCCGGCCGCAGCCAGGATCCCTACCTGGCGCATCCCGCCACCTAGCCGCTTGCGCCATGTGTGGGCGCGGCGTCTGGTTTCCGCCGAGCCAACCCAGAGGGTCCCGGCTGGGCAACCCAGTCCCTTGGAGAGCGCGAGCGTGAGCGAGTCGGCGCAGGCAGAGATCTCCACCATGGGGACGCGCAAACGGGTCGCCGCGTTGGCGAGACGGGCGCCGTCCAGATGCACCAGAAGTCCCATCCGGTGGGCGGTCTGACTCGTCGGGCGCAATTCGCTGAGCGGCGTCACGGTACCGCCGCGGCGGTTGTGGCTCTGCTCCAGGCAGAGGAGCGCGGTCCTTGGTTCGTGGTCCGGATCGGCCAGTCGCTGCAGTGAGTCGAGCTGGTCCGGGGTGGGGCATCCGGCACTGGCTCCCGCAAAATTGCGGAGCTGGACACCGCCGATCAGGGCCGACCCGGCGAGCTCGTAGTGGAGTATGTGCGACTCCGAATCGACCAGGACCTCGTCTCCGGGACTGGTCGAGCTGGTGATGCCGATCAGATTCGCCATCGTCCCGCTCGGGCAGAGCAGAGCCGACTCCTTGCCCAGGAGCGCGGCCACCCTCTCCTCGAGCTCGGAGACGGTCGGGTCCTCGCCGAAGACGTCGTCGCCGACCTCGGCGCTGGCCATCGCCTGGCGCATCCCCTCCGAGGGCCGGGTGACAGTATCGCTGCGCAGGTCGATCAGACTGGGCATGGCTCGCCGACCATGCTAGGCGACCACCCCGGACCGGGGCACCTTCCATGGGTCGGCGACCGTTACCGGTTTCGCCTCCAGCTACGCTCGCCTCAGCCGCCCACCGGCTCACTGGCGGTCAGGGCGGGGTCCAGGAACTCGACCCGATTGCGTCCGTTGCGCTTGGCGGCGTAGAGGGCCCGGTCCGCCAGGTCGAGGAGGTTGCGAGCCCCCTTGGACCCGTCCGGGAAGGTAACCCCACCGATGCTGACGGTGATTCGCACCGCCTGGCCGTCGTCCAGCTTGACCGTCATCTCCTCGATCGCGGCGCGGATCTTGTCGGCCACCACCTCGGCGTCGCTCCGGGCGGTGTTGGCCATCACCACGACGAACTCCTCGCCACCGTAGCGGGCAGCCAGGTCGGACTTACGAATGGTCTCCACCATCAGGCCGGCGAACTGGCGCAGCAGGCGGTCCCCGACCGGGTGCCCGTAGCTGTCGTTGACGGCCTTGAAATGGTCCAGGTCGAGCATCAGCACCGACAGCGGAGCGCTGGCCCGCTCGGCCACATTCACCTGCTGGTCGAGATACCCCACCAGGAAGCGGTAGTTGTAGAGGCCGGTCATCTCGTCGGTGGTGGCCTCGCGCTGGGTCACCGCGAGCCGGGTGCTCTTCTCTACCGCGATCACAACCTGGTCGGCCACCGCGCGGCAGATCGTGGAGTCCTCGTCGATGTAGGGCTTGGGCTTGTTGCCGACCAGGAGCAGTCCCAGATCGAGGTCGTCGGAGCGCAGTGGCTCGGCGAGGCAATCCTTGAGGCCGATCCTCTCTTCGACGGCGCTCCGCTCCTCGGGGCTGAGATGGGTCCGAACCAGGAAGCGGGGCTCGCGGAGGAGGGTGCCGAAGATGCCGTCGGAGCCTTCCAGATCGGCCCAAGTGGGGAGAGGCGCCGCAACCCCGGTCGAGAGAACCAGTCCCCGGGGCGCCTGCGCCTGGGGGCGAAGCAGGATCATGGCGATGTCGGCCCCGAGCAGGTTGACCAGGCTGCGCAGGACCTGATCTAGGGTCTGGTTGAGGGGGGCGCTCCCGGTTAGGGTCGAGGCGATCACAGTGCGCCCGGTCGCGATCAGCAGCTGGCGCCGGAGTTGCTTGCGCACCAGTTCGAAGTTGGCAGCCAGGCGGGAGATCTCCTCGGCCCCGTCCTCGATGACGACCGGCGCGGCGTAGGCATCCACCCCCAAGCGCTGCACGGCGACGTCCAGCCGTCGCAGGGGACGATTGAGGAAGTGCTCCACCAAAAGAAAGACCACCACCATCCCCATGAGGAGAACTCCGGCGACGGCCAGCGCCAGGGGCAGGGCCAGGGCGGCGACCGTGACACTGATCCCTCCTCCCGACTCCAGTACCAGTAGGCTGGCCACGACCTGGCCAGCGCCGTCCCGAAGCGGCTCCTCGACGACGGCGAACTGGGTCCCGCCAAAGGACGCCTGACCGACCTTCCCCGGTCCGGAGAGCGCCGAGAGCAGCGGCGCCGGGAGCTGGGCTCCAGCGCGCAGATAGACGGTACCGACCCGAGTCGGGGAGGCCAGTCTCGATCCCACCAGCAGCAGCGTCGAGGAGTGCAGCCCGGCGGCATCCACCAGGTCCTGAGCGTAGCCGAGCACTCCTGACCCGACCGGCGTCAGCACCAGCACCCGGCCGACCGCGACCCTGCCTGCCATCACGGCGGCACTTCCCACCCCCACCAGGTGGAGCGGCCCCGCAGTGGTGTAGTACCCGCCCCGCCTAGTGGAGGCGCAGTTCGACGTCTCTGAGGTCGAGCCCAATTGGGCAAGTGCGGGCGATGGAGAGGGAGCCTGGGCCAGAACCCTCCCCTGCTTGTCGAGGAGGAAAACCACCTGGCCCGGACTGGCGCTGGCGACCACTGCCTTGGCCAGCCTGGTCAGGCTCGACCCTCCCGAGGCGTATGCCGTGGTTGCGCTGGGAAGCGCCGCCACCTCACAGGCGAAGTGCTCGGAGGCCGTCGACGTCTGCCCCTGCACCAGACTGCTGGCTAGGCGAGCCGCCCCCTGTCCGGCCCGATCCTGCTCGTGAGTGCGTGCCTGCTGGGTCTCCACCCAGGCGACGGCGCCGGCCACGAGCGCGGTCGCCAGACCCACTGCCACCAGCACCAGGGCGAACTGGGAAGTGAAGGAGCGGTGGCGTATGCGGCGGCGCGCGGGGGGCTGGGTGGCCAATCTGAGTTTCCTGCCTGTTCAGATGAAACGGCCGTCCCGACTGCCCCGGTCGCGCCTCGCCAGGCGGGAAGGTGAGTTGAGAACTCCGAGACCGTCGTCAGGCACCAGCCCTATGATGTCTCCCACCGTAGTCGTCCAGATCCAGGCCTTGGGTCCAAGCCGGTAGCGAAGGGGTGACACCGGCCTTACGTTCTTATGACGGGTGGGCTGGTCCGGTAAGGCCGACTCATGGCTCCAGTCCGTGCCGAGGTTGAGCTCCTGTGCCAGAAGTGGTGGTTTCCTTCTTGGATGGCGAAGTCCTCTACGGCGAGCTCCCCGTGCTGCAGATGGACGACCCCTTTCTGGACCTCGACCTGCACTCCCTGGACGGGAATGCCCGCCAGGCCTTGATCCCGGTCAGTGGCATGCGCCAGGTCGATGTCACCAAAGTCGCGCAGCCTGGAAGCACCGCAAACCTGAAGGAGCTGGCTCGGGTGGCGCTGCACTTCATCGACGGTCAGGTGGTGCGCGCCCACGTGGTGACTCCGGCCTCCCTGCAGCGTTTCGGCTCGGTGTGGGACATCATCGACGCCACCAGCCGGGAGCACAAGATCTGCGCCATTCCCTACACCGCGCTGAAGGGTGCCTTCTACGTGCGGCGCTGGGACACCAGGCCGCCCCTGGAGCGCTCCGGCTCGGTGGCGGAAGGGCTTTCGGCGCAGCGTCGCCGGCTCGCTGAGGTCCAGTCTCGCCGCGGTCGAGAAGGAGTGAGTCGGCGCCTTTCCCGTCCCCTGGGAGCCCTCCGCGACCGGGTCGACTCTGAGGACGGCGCCCCCAAGCGGCGCCGCGAGGCCCCGAAGGTCCCTCCACCCGATCCCCGCAACCGCCGGCCCTGATGCGGGTCGTGGTCACCGGCGGGGCCGGATTCATCGGCAGCCACCTGGTCGACCGGCTGGTCGCCGACGGCCACCAGGTCGGGGTGATCGACGACCTCAGCACGGGCCGCCCGGAACAGGTCAGCGACCAGGCCCGGCTCTATCAGGTGAGCGTTTCCAGCGCCGGGCTGGACGGAGTGGTCGCAGAGGTAAAGCCGGTGGTGATCTTCCACCTAGCGGCCCAGATCGACGTGCGCAGCTCGGTCACGGATCCCCTCCACGACGCCGAGGTCAACGTCATGGGAACGGTCAGACTGCTCCAGGCCGCTTCTCAGGCCAAGGTTTCGCGCGTCGTCTTTGTCTCCTCGGGCGGTGCCGTCTACGGGGATACCGCGGTCGTCCCGACCCCGGAGTCGCATCCGCTTCGCCCGGCATCCCCCTATGGCGCGGCCAAGGCGGCCGG
>Ga0307374_10010154_pt1 | contig 13723 bp, 19 predicted proteins | sample OX3MG_FD_202532 | JGI IMG/M metagenome (GOLD analysis project Ga0307374, IMG submission 202532) | Soil microbial communities from Risofladan, Vaasa, Finland - OX-3 | ecosystem: Environmental > Terrestrial > Soil > Coastal area > Acid sulfate soil | place: Finland: Risofladan, Vaasa | collected... | reverse complement strand
CCGCCATACGTCTCGGGATAGACGCCATCGTCGCCCAGCTCCGCCAGCGCCTCGGCGTCCGGCTGGTGGCCTACATCGCAGGAGCGAGCGAGACCCGCGCCGTCCACCAGTGGGCGGCGGGCACTCGCGAGATCCGGGATCCCGAGGTTGCCGAGCGGCTTCGAGTCGTCTACCAGGTCGTGGCGCTCCTCGTCGCCCGGGACTCCGACCAGGTCGCTCAGGCTTGGTTCCAGGGACTCAACCCAAAACTCGACGACCGGTCCCCGGCTCGACTGCTCCGGGACGGTGAGCTGGCCGAGGTCGGTCCGCAGGTCCTGGCCGCCGCCCGGGCCTTCGCCGCCGTCGGCTGATCCCGCTCCGTGAGCCTGGCGGTCAGCCGCCCGGAAGTCCAGGTGCGCCGGGTCGGCTTCGAACCTGACCCGTGGGCGTGGACGCCCTGGGAGTACGGCTCGTTCACCGGCCGCTGGGACGACCCCGAGGATCTCTACCGCGTGCTCTACGCCGCCTCCACGCCTCTGGGCTGCTTCCTCGAGGTGTTGGCCGCGTCCCGTCCCGACCCGGGGCTGGCCGCCGACCTGGCGGAGATCGAAGGCGACGCTGCCGACGCCGCCAGCCCCTCCGTCGGCTCCGGCCAGGTCGACCGGTGATTCCCCTCAGGAGCTGGACGAGGCGATCCGGATAGCCGGGATCGTGGCCGACGTGGCCGTCATGCGTGCCCTCCGAGAGGACGAGCCCCTCTTCGTCCTGGCCTCGCACCAGGCAACGGCTGCTCCATCAATCCAAAGTGGCACGTCCGTGGCACGACCCGGCTCTCGACATTCAAACTTGAATGCTCACACGTCGCTGACCTGCGCTTGTTCGAGATCAGGCGAGGCGAATCGAACGCTGAGTCTCAGCTTGGGAAGGAGCTAACCCACACCGCGCTGACCAGGGACAATTGGCTCCCGCCCAGGTCAGAGGCCATTTTGGTTTGACCGTGCGCGCCCGTCCGCGCCCATGTTTGACCGGTGTGAGTGGCACGAAAGTGGCACGACACTTACCTTGGCTAAGTATCTCGGTTCTGGAGGGGTCACTCCGGTCACCCTGCCCCGAGCCTCTCTGGCGCCGTTGACTGCCCGCCGGTCGTTGCCGGCCTCGCTCCCAGGTTGAGGGGCACTACGGCCACGATCTCGTCGGGTTCGATGCGGTCCAGACAGACCTGGAGGCGCACGTCGGCTCGGTCAGCCCCGCCCAGGAGGCGCTCAACCCAGGAGGCGATGATGGTGTCTCGGATCGGGTCAGCGGGATCAGAGGGGTCCAGGTGGGTTCGCCCGAAGCGGCGATGTACGCCCAGGGCGTCGTCGATGTCGAAAGCGGCGTAGCGACCCCGGAGCACGAAGCCGTCGAAGAGGAGGTGACTGGTGAATAAGCAGCGCTCTACCGGTACCCGGGCCAGCACGGCCACCGCCTTGGGGTTCCCGTTGGCGGCGCCGAACTGGTCAATGGCTCCGGCCACGGCCAGCTCCGGTCGCTGGGCGGCCGCCACGGTGGCCAGGTCGGCCCAGGCCCAGATCAACCGTCCAGCGTCGATGCCGGTCGAATTCCGGTACGAGTCCTCCTTTAGCCGGTAGGCCCACTCGAAGATGGGCCGGCCCCAGGCGGGATCGGCCCGTAGCGCCCGGCCCGGGGCCAGGACGTCGGGATGCTGAATGGTGAGGACCGCCACCGTGCCCGGCCCGGGGTCAAGGCCGCCGGCCAGTCCCGAGGGGTCGGTGTAGCGGAATCGGAGCAGGCCGGTCTCCTCGATCCCGAGTCGGCCCCCGGTGGTCGCCTCGGCGTATTCGAGTGCTCCCCGGTGGGCAGCCAGGTGGTCGATGAGGTAGTTGCGGACCTCGCCCGGCCATCCCTTTGCCTCTGGATGCTCCTCATCGAGGCGTGAGGCGGCCGAGAGCAACCCGGCGTCCAGGCCGGTGGCGGCGGTGGCGGCCCGTCGGGCGATGAGGCGGACCGTGGGTTCGCCCAAGTAGGACACCACGTAACGGCGGGTGACCCCGTGTAGCGCCGCCATCGCCTCGAGCTCGGCGTCCAGAGCAGAGCGCTCATCACAGACCACGCCCAGGGCCGCCATCTCCTCGGAGAAGACCTGACGGGCCCAGGTCATCGTTCCGGGTGACGCGCTTCGTGCCACTGCGCTGCATGCTGGCACAGGGGACCTGGCCGACGAGCCCCAGGAAGCAGACCGTCAGCCTGTTCTGCGTTTCGAGAGTGGGCCTCGGCGGCGAGTCGGGACAGTCAGCCTGGACCGCAAAGGTTGGTCCGGCGATCCCGGCACCGGATTCCTGAGCGCGCGTTCTGTACTCGGCCGAGGCGAGCCGAACGCCGAATATTTCGCACTCGCTAACTCCCATGTGGGGCGTTCTCTGGTCTCGGTTGGCCGAACTGCGCCGGAATACGGGACGGTCGATATAGCTCGCACGGTCCCACGATTCAGCCCTTGTGGCCGCCGGAAATTGAGTTGTCGGGCGCCGGCGAGGGTGTCAGCATCGGGCAGTGCCATCCGAGATCGAGGCAACTCGTCGTGCGGTCGAGGCTGGTGGACCCGGTGCCCTCGTGATCGACGACTTGCGCCCCGAGGACCTGGCCCATCTGGCTTGGTCCGGAAGCGCCGCCCACCTGCGGTCCGTAGCGGGCTACCTGGACCGGGTACCTACCGGGGAGGTTGAGTATCTGGTGGTGCGCGGCGTGGATGGCACGCCTGTAGCCAAGGGGGGCATCGAGTACACCGAGGCGCCTGGCCTCGGCACCGTCATGCAGCTGGCCACTGATGGGGACCTCCAGGGCCTCGGCCTGGCCTCGGCACTGCTGGCCGTGGCAGAGAGCCGAATCCGCCGGCGGGGGCTCAAAGTTGCCCGGCTGGGCGTCGGGGACGACAACCCTCGAGCCCGTGCGCTCTACGAGCGGCTGGGCTACCGAGCGATCGGGCGCCGGGAGGTCTCCTGGGAGGCGGAGCACGAAGATGGTTCCCTGTTCATCCACACCACGACCATCACCGAGCTGGACAAGTCCCTGGACATCGCCGGGTCTTGATGACCTCGGACGTCGTGGGGTCCCGGCTGGACTGGGGGCAAGTGCCGATCCACATCCGCAATCGGGTGGCGACGGCCCTGGGAAGCCCAGTGGTCGTGGCGGTGAACGAGGCGGGCGGATTCTCCCCAGGCGTTGCTGCCCGCTGCCGGTTGGCCGACGGCGGGCGTTGCTTCATCAAGGCCGTCTCCTCCGCCCAGAACCCGGACTCGCCTGGGATGCATCGCAGGGAAGCGGCCATCGCGGCGCAGCTCCCGCCCGGCCTTCCGGTCCCGAGGCTGCTCGAGCTCATCGACGAAGACGGCTGGGTGGTGCTCGTCTTCGAGGAGGTCGACGGCGGGCCCCTAGCGTTGCCGTGGTCGTGGACGGACCTGGCCTCTACCTTCAGGGCGCTCGCGGACCTGGCCGGGGCCGCTACGCCCTGTCCGGTTGCCGGACTGCCTACCTTCGCCGAGCGTCATGTGGAGATGTTCTCCGGCTTTCGCCAGCTGGCGGACGGCGACCCAGCGGTCGGTCTCGTCGACCCGTGGACTCGCAGACACCTCGATCGGCTCGCCGAGCTGGAGGCCGGTTGGGAGGTGGCCGCCTCCGGCAGTTCGTTGCTCCACTCGGACCTGCGGTCAGACAACCTGCTGGTCCGCAGCGACGGATCGATCGTGGTGGTCGACTGGCCGCACGCTTGCGTCGGCGTGCCCTGGGTTGACCTGGTCTGCATGCTCCCATCGATCGAAGTGGATGGCGGACCCTCGCCGGGCGCGATCGAGTCAAGGCTGAATCCTTTCGGGCTTGAACTGCCTGAGGAGGTCGACCGCGTCGTAGTCGCCCTCGCCGGGTTCTTCACCTTCAAGGGCCTTCAGCCCGACCCACCGGGCCTCCCGACTCTGCGGGCCTTCCAGCGAGCTCAGGGTGACGTCGCCCGCACCTGGGCTGCGTCGCGTCTTGCGCTGAGCTGAGACGAGCGATCTGACCGGCGAGGAGGTTTCCGGGCTGGCGAGAGTGCGCGTTAGCGCAGACGGGCCACCCGTCTGCGCATCCGGACGTGGACCGCCCCTGGAGGCGACAGAGCCATACCGGACCGGCCCACTCCTCCCGTCAGGAGACCCTCCGCCTTGAAGCCCTCTCGGGAGAACATCGACACCGTTCCTTGGGTGGAGTTGAACCCGAACGATCCTCGTGCAACGGGCACCTCACCGATTCCCCCGATTGCCCGCGTCGGCTGTCCCTTGTCCCGGAGGTAGCTCCTCGCCTCCGGGGAGTTCCGGCCGTGCGCACGGACCAGCGCCCGGAACCCGCCATCAGGCTCGCCCTGGACGACGGGGTAGCCCTCCACGACGCCCCCGCCGGCCCGGCTGATGGACCTGAGGGCGGCGCTGAGCGCCAGTTGCGCGACTCCGAGCATCCGGTGGGCCTTGTCCGTCACGAAGCAGGTGATGCGCCAGTCGGTGTCTGCCGGTGACGGTTCGCGGGCCCTCGGCAGCGGCAACTCGCCGGCTGGACCGAACTGGCACCAGCCGATCGGGTCGGGCCCGGCGTAGACCAGGATGCCGTGGGTGTGCCCGGAGGCCACCAGCTTCCGTTTGTCGGCGACGTTCCGCTCCTTGGCCTCCGCCCGTGTGCGGCAGCCCGGGCCGACCCGCCCCGCTGGAAGTACATGCAGGCGCAGTGGTCCCAGCCGTTGCCCCGGGAGAACAGGGCTTCGAAGTCGGAAATGGTCTGCACCGAGAGCTCCCTGGTGATGTACGCGCCGCCGGCTCTGGTTCTACTGACAGGTGTTGGTGGCATGACCTCAGGCGATGCAGAACTCGTTGGCCTCGGGATCGGCCATCACCACGTAGAACTCGCCGTCGTTCCTGGTCTCCCGCAGGACGCTCCCGCCCAGGCGGACGAGGCGGGACGCCTCGGCTAGGACGGCACCTTCCCGGTCCTGGTCTTCGGTGTCGACCCAGATGTCCAAGTGGATCCGATTCTTGGCTACCTTTGGCTCGGGAACCCGGTGCAGCAGCACGGTGGGGCCGGTCCCATCCGGGTCGACCAGCATTCGCCACTGCTCGTCGGGTTGGCTGGCCTCGGCCTCGGAGAACTCATCCCAGCTGGCGTGACCGGCGGGAGGCTCGGCCAGCCGGTAGCCGAGCACTTCGGCCCAGAACGCGGCCAACCTCGACGGCTGGACGCAATCGATGGCGACCTGGAGGCGTCTGATCATCTGCTTCCTCCTACGGGTTCCCACTCGAAGAGCCGGTAGCGGAAGACTTCCTGGAACCCGAGGGATCGGTAGATGCCCATGCCCATGGGGGATGAACCGAGGACGGCCATCGTCTTTCCAAGGGAGGCGGCTTCAGCCATGGCGTGGTGGCTGATGGCGGCGCCAAGGCCGCGCCGGCGGAAGACCGGCCTGGTGGCTACGAAGTACAGCCCGCCAGCCTCCTCGGTCAGGTAGAGGGTGGCGGCGCTGGCCGGCTCAGCGTCGAGGAGACCGACGTAGTGCCGCCAGGCCACACCGTCGTCCAGGCCGATGCGGCTGTAGGTCTCAGCTACCCATTCGGCCTCCATCGGTCCTTCGCCGAAACCGTCGGCCAGGACGGAGCGGTAGTCGTCGAGGGCGCTCTGGTCTTGGACCTTGGCAATCCGGAAACCGTCTGGTACGTCGGGGGTCGGAGGCAGCGTGGCCAGGTCGGCGGCCATGGCCGGCTCCTCACCAACATCGGCCAGCCCGCCGGCAACCAGCAGCCCGGGTAGGTCGGCGTTCATGGCCGGCGTCCAGTGCCAACAGCCGGGGAGGCGCAGGCGTGCCAGCTCTGCCAGCCACTCCTCGACCACGCGGCCGGCGTCGGGACCTCTGGCAGCGCAGGCGACCACCGCGTTGTGATAGCCGATGGGAGACCCGCCTGCGGTCCAGACCACGAGTTGGTCGTGGCGGGTCGTACCGCCGCCGGCCGTTCCCATCTCCAGCAGGAAGCCGGCCACGTTCTCCTCGATGAGCTGGGCCACCTTCGACGGCCACGGATGCCGGTGATCGGCGCCGACTGGATCTGTCATGAGCCCCACTGGCTCCGAATCCGGTACAGATCCCTGAGCCGGCCGACCTCGGCGGCATGGTGGAGGACCTCGCCGACCACGTGGGAGATGACGAAGGCTCGGGTGGCGGTGCCACCCCACACCTCGACGGGATCGGCCAGCTGGGGATCGTCGAAGGCCTTGACCATGGTCTCGAACCGCTCGATCACTTCACCCCACAGCTCAACCGCCGGACCTGCCAGCTCCGGTAGGGCCGGCTCGGGGGTGGCCGGGATGCCGGCGATGGTGTCGTTGTAGTTCCACACCGCCAGGGTCATGTGGCCGACCAGCCAGGCCACGGTCGTGAACGGCGGAGGCTCTGGCGCCTCGATCCCATCGCCGTCGAGCCACCACTGCCGTCCGGCCGGGACGACGCCGGTGACCTCCTCGGTCCGTCGAAGCGACCAGCACCCGGCCACCGGCTCCCAGGCGAACTCCTCCTGGGACAGCCCAACCAGCCGGGACCGGGCCAATCCCCAGGCCAGGAAGGTCTGATCAGCCAGGACCTGGTTGACTGCACCGCTCATCGCCTCGGCCTCCGCTCAGGTGCCCGCTCGTCCATCGATGGCCTCCCGGATGATGTCGGCATGCCCCGCATGCCGGGCCGTCTCCTCAATCATGTGCAGCATCACCCAGCGCACGTTGATTCCAGTATCGGAGGGATGGCAGGCATCGGCCGGAGACGCCGCGCTGGCTATGGCCCGGGACTCCGCCGCGATGTCCTCGTAGAGAGCCCGGACGGACTCAAGGGTTTCACCGGGCTCCACTCTCAGTTCTTGCCCTGGGTCCGCCGGTGGCCACAGGCCCGGAATGTCGCGCCCGGCCATGGCCAGCTGGAACCAGCGCCGGTCCACGAAGGCCAGGTGCTTGACGATGCTGAGCAGGCACAACGAGCTTGGCGTCGGCGTGGCCCGGGCCTGGTCCTCGCTCAAGTCGTCCAGCTTGGTCGCCATGGCCTCGCGCTGGAGGTCCAGGAACAGCGCCAGGCCTTCCATCTCGGTGGCCGGGGCGACGAAAGGTGTGGGCACGGCTAAGTCCGGCTCCGGTAGAGGTCCCGGAGTAACAGGACCTCGGCTCCATGGTGGATGACCTCCCGGTTGATGTGCAGGACCAGGGCGGCATAGGGGGCGTCGGCGAAGAGGCCCTCGGCCGGCCCGACCGGGCGGGGCCAGTCCTCGCCGGACAACGACGACACGCCCTCGACCCAGCGGCGGTATCCATCGTCTATGCGCTCCAGCATCTCGGTCGCGCTGGTCGGCCAGATGACGGTTTGGTAGCCGATCGGCGGGCCCCCGAAGTGGGCGGCGTTGCGCATCCCGAATAGGCCCACCAGAACGTGTCCCAGCCGCCAGGCGATGGTGGTCACCGGCGCCGGGCTCGGCTCGGGAACGGCCCAGTCCATCACCCACTCGCCACCCCCGACGGCCAGGGGCGTCCGGGCCTCCTCACGGCGCCGCACGCTCCAGGCGCCGGGTGCCGGCTCCCAGAGGTACTCCTCGTCGCTGAGGCCCTCCAACTTGGGCCGCAGGTGGGTGTTCCAGTGGAACTCCAGTTGCTCGGCTGCTTGCTGTCCCCAGTCCACTGGCTACCTCTCTTGTCTCGTGGAGGGTATGAGGTATCGAGGACAGATTCGGTCCTCAATTCCGAATATTCTGCGGTGGCTGTGCCCGACACCGCCGCCCGACTGCTGCGCTTGTTGTCCCTTCTCCAGGCTCGACGGGACTGGAGCGGACCGGCCCTGGCCCAACGCCTAGGCGTGACCGTGCGCAGCGTGCGCCGAGACGTTGACCGCCTGCGCCAGCTGGGATATTCCGTCGAGGCCACCCCGGGACCGGCAGGTGGCTACCGGCTCGGCGTGGGCCAGTCGCTTCCTCCCCTGCTGTTGGACGACGACGAAGCGGCTGCCGTCGCCATCGGCCTGGCCGTGGCGGCCGGTGGGGCTGTGGCCGGGATGGAAGAGGCCGCCCTGGGTGCTCTGGCCAAGCTGGACCGCCTGCTGCCGCCTCGGCTGCGGGCTCGGGTCCAGTCGGTCCGGAGCTCGGTCGAGCGCTTCGGGAGCGTGGAGGACACGGTGAGCCCTGAGCTCTTGGTGTTACTGGCCCAGGCGGCGGCGGAGTCCGAGCGGGTTCTACTCAGCTATCGGGATCGGGAGCAGCGTGAGACCGAAAGGAGGGTGGAGCCCTATCGCCTCGTCTCCACCGGTCGGCGCTGGTACCTGGTGGCTCATGACTTGGAGCGATCGGAGTGGAGGACGTTCCGGGTGGACCGGGTGCTCAACGCCCGTCTCACTGGCCACCGGTTCCGACTGGAGAACCCGCCGGATGCCCGGGAGCTGGTCTCTCGGGGCATGTCGGTCGCCCCTTACCGGTATACGGCCAGAGTCCATATCCAGGCCTCCGTCAACGACGTCCGCCGGCGCGTTCCCGAGACCGTCGGAATTGTGAAGCGTGAAGGTGGTCGGACCGTCCTCACCACCGGCAGCGACCGGCTCGAGCTCCTGGCCGGGCACCTGGTGTCCCTCGGCTTCGGGTTCGAGGTGTTGGAACCTCCGGAGCTGGCGTCGCACATCGAGAGCCTTGCCCGAGTACTACTCGAAGCCCATGGGCTCCGAGCCCAACGCCGTTGACCGTCGGTTCCGTTGCGGAAAGTCAGGGCTGTGACCTCGAACCGGCCCCGACGCGGCTCATCACCGGCGATGGCAGGTTGTCGACCCGGACGGCGCCCATCGTCGTCGGGGGCCCTACAGTTTCGGCGAAGGTCGTGACGGACGGAGCACGCCGTCCCAGGTGACCAGGCGGTTCCAGTCATTCGCCGCGAATGCAAGCGGTGGCCAGGCGATTGGTCTCCCGGGCGCCGGCCAGATTCGCACCAAGGCGGAGGTCAGGGTCGAGGGGATCAGGCCATTCCAAGGTGCGGCCCCGTGCTCATCGGCGGCCACGAAGTCGACGGTGAATACCTGAAAGGCGACAAAGCCAAGCGCGAAGGTCGTCAGATGACCCGCAAGGGGAAAGCCGTCTCTCGTCGGGAGGGAAGCACCCGACGGCTCGTACATCAGCGGGGTCGTCGCCTGGCAGTCCCAGCAGCCCAGCCACACAAACGAGCGCGGCGGGGGCCTACCCTCAGCGCGCAGCCACGCAAGCTCCTGTGGGGTGGCCTGGTAGCCTTCGATAGGGCGGCTATCCGGATAATGCTGACGGTACGCCAGTTCGAGAAGGAGGGTCGTTTTCACCGCCCAGGTCGCCAAAGCGGTCTGGGCGGTCAGGTCGAGGGTGGTCGGCGCGGCGGACGAAGCCATGGGACCGAGGTACGCCCTGACAGCATTCTCCATCCGGCTCAGGAAACCGTTGTTGCATTCCTGGCAGATCTGGCCGTTGAGGGTGAGCTTGAGGTGATGAATCTTGGCCACCGGCTGACGAGCCGAGCTGCCAGATGTGTCGCCGGCGGACAGGGTGGCGGCGCCTGGCTGTCGGAAATCTCGGCGGGCCCATCTGGGAAGGACATGCTCGACTGAAGACAGCTGGTTGGCCCTCCCGCAGAACAAGCACTCCTCCACCCCTCAAGTCTGCGTCACAACAGAGGGACATGGACGGACGGGTTCCTGCGGTCGTCCGTCAGCCCGCTCACCGGCCAGGTCCGGGGCGCCAAGGTGACATGGGCCCGCCGGAGGACCGCAGCAGGGACCTCGGCGGCCGGCCTGACCCCAACCTGGGCGCCCAGGCTCACCGGGCCAGGGCGCTCACCACTGGCACGACCACCTGCGCAATCACGGCATAGCCCGCGGCGGAGGGGTGGACCAGGGTGTCGCAGAACTCGATGCCGGTCAGGCACACCGAGTGGTATAGGGTGGCGCGAAGCGTCCCGTCGGGTTCGGCGAAGGACGAAGACAGGTCGATGAACTGCACCGAGCTCTTCGCGTAGCGCGCCGCCAGAGACCGATTGACCTCGGGTGGCTTCCGGTGGCGCGCCGTTCCGGGCGGGTCCGTGGGGAGCATCCCGAGAAGCACCATCCGGGTATGCGGCAGGTGTTGGCGTAGGTCGGACACCACTGCCTCGATCCCCCGGGCGACCTGGCCGGCGGGGTACTGGGCTAGGTCGTTGGTGCCGATCATCACGACCGTCACCTTCGGGTCGATGTCGGCCACTTCGCCATGGTCAACCCGCCACAGGACGTTCTGGGTCGTGTCCCCGGCCACGCCGATGTCGGCGGGCCTCCACGGAGCGAACAGAGTCCAGGATGAGGCACCGGTGCTGGGCCAGGCGAAGAGGATGGAGTCCCCAACGAACAGGACTCCGGGGTCACTGCCGGGCACCCTCTTCACCAACGCCTCGTGCGTTGCCAGCCACGGGGGGTCCCCCTTCCGCGGCGTGGCCTGCCAGGGGAGGGCGCCGCTGGCACCGGCGTTGCCTTCCCGGGCGGTGATGTGTGCCGGCGGACCGGAGCAGGCCCCGAGGACGACAGCCGCGATCAGTAAGAGCGCGCCCGCAGGGACCTGGAGGCGGAGGTGGGGCCCCGGCACTGTCGCGCCCAGTCCAGTCGGGTCAGCGGCCGGCGACCTGCGCGGCCACCACCGACACGGTCTGCTCCAGGGTGTCCGTACGGCCACGCCATAACACTGACGCGCGCGAGCATCTCCTGGAGAGCGCGGCAGGACCGATATGGCTCATGGGCTGCTCGCTAGCGACGGTTATGGCTCGGCCCGACGACCACCTGCGGCGACTCCTATCAGCACCACGAGGGAGGGAGGCTGCTCGGCGAGTGCGGTTGCATTGTGGCCGCCGATCCCAGCCGGGCCGGCTAGCTGAGGAACATCAGCGCAGTCCGCGGTTGACACAAGGCGACAGGGTAATTACCATCTAATTAGATGGCGAGACCAGAGAGGGCGGGGCCTCCTGACGAGAAGGTGACGGTCAACGTCGGACCCGTTGATCTGGGCCGGATCGACTTGCTAGTCGAGGAGGGTTTCTACGCCAGCCGGACCGATTTCATCCGGGACGGCCTGCGTCGTCTGCTGGACGAGCACAAGTCCGCCCTCGACGAGGCCGTGACCCGGCGTCAGGTCACGATCGGCTACGTGAGAATGGGCACCGACGCCCTCGATGAGGCCAAGCGAGGCCGACAGCACCTCGACATCCGCGTGGTCGGCGTCTTCGAACTGGCCCCCGACGTGACCCCGGATCTGGCCGACGCCACCATCGAACGGCTCTCGGTCCACGGCTCGCTGAAGGCTCCCGCTGCTGTGCTCGAGCGGCTCGGCGCCAAGATCGTCAAAGGAAGGAACCGCTGATGAGTAACAGTTGGAGGATTGGCTTCTTCCCGGGCGGTGGCTCGGCTGTCAGCCGGATACCAGGCAGCGGCCGTCATCTGGGCCTCTTCCACTTCTTTGCTGGCGGAGGCGAGCGCCTGGGCGGGCCGCGGGTCGTTGAGCTCGGCTACCTGAAGCTGGAGCGCTACGACCTTGAGCCGTTCCGAGCAAGCGAGGAGAGTCTCCGGGTACGGGTCCTAGGAGTCCTCCGACTGGACAACGACCTCAGCCCCGCACTGGCCGAGGCCGCCCTCGGGCGCGTCCAGGTCCTCGGTTGGGTGCGGGCCGATAGCCGGACCGCCGCTGTAGTCAGATCCAAGGCGTCAGGCGACGGATGACCGCCAAAGGCCCGTAGCTCGGCTCGCGCGTAGAGACGCTCGCTATCGCTCCGAAGAACGAATGGATCAGCAGGAGCCGGATCGTAGAGTCGTTGTCGATTGCAGCGACCGATTTCGACGGTTGCCGGGCGAGTTCGAAGGGCGCCGGGCGAGCGCATAATCGCGGCCGAAGCGGTCGGAGGGTGTCCGCGTGCCGGCGGTCTGGGCGACCCCTGGTCCTCAGGCAAACGGATCTTCGGGGACAGGGGGCCACACGCGGAGCAGGACGACCCTCCACCAATCGGGAAGAGATGTCACCCCGCGGAGCAGGAGCATCAAGCGACCAGCAGACGCAGGCCCAGATCCGCCACCTCGAGGTCCAGCAGGTCGCGATTGCGTTCAGCCCAGCGACCCGACTCGAGATCATCACGGAGGCTCCGGACGGCCCTCTCCTCGACCTCGGGCCCTACCGCCGTCCACACAGATGTGCCACGACGGACGTTCTCGTCGAGGTACGCCTCGGGCCGGCGCCAGTAGGCCTCGAAGAAGCCGTCAAGGCAGTCCCAGGGAACGAGGACCGGCTCAACTCGGGCTCCGATGGCGCCGGCCAGTTCGCTGGCGAGACCGACCCGAGAGGCGGCCACCTCGGGCAGGTAGTCACGTGTCAGCCAGAACCGCCGGCGCCAGGCCTCCTCAGTGGTCTCGCAAGTGAATACCACCACCCTGCGAGCCACACGTTGCATCTCCTGCACTCCGCCGACCCGGTCCTGCCAGTGATGGACGGTGGCAAAGGCCATGGCTGCGTCAAAAGACTTGTCCTCGAACGGCAGGCTCTCGGCGGTGGCAGCTACGCAACGGGCAGCGCCCGCCGGACGCTGGGTACGCATGACCGTAGATGGCTCCACTGCTGTGACTTCTCGGTCGGGAGGCTCGTAAGAACCGGTGCCAGCCCCGACATTGAGGACGGTCCGTGAGTCACCGAGCGCAGACCAGAGTTGCGCCGCAATGCGAGGGTCGGTGCTCCGAGTGGCGGTGTAGGTAGCCCCGATCGAGTCATACAGCTGGGCCCCGGACATTCCACCCCCATGGCTGGCCGCCGTCAGCCTAACCCGACCTGCTCGGGGCTCACCTGCGACAGCGGGAGGTGAGTCTCACCACTGGCGGTCGGGCGCCTACGAGGTTGGGACCCGAGGGCGCTCGGGGACATTCCGGGGCCCGTCAATCCCGACGACCAGAGGGCTGGGGTCAAACCGACTGTCCTGAGCGCTGCTCCCAGGCGAGTCGCCGCAAAGCTCGACCGCCGCTCTCGCCGAACCCGAGCGACCGGTACAGCGCTTCACCATCGGAGGTGGCGTGCAGTTCAACGTTGGGTACTCCGGCGCCCTCGAACCAGGTGAGCAGCGCCTCCATGGTCAGCCGAGCGAGACCTCGCCGGCGAAAGCCGGGCTCGGTCGCCACCCACTGGACGTAGCCGGCTCGGCCCGCTGGGTTACGAGGAACCGGCAGCCGGCGGGCTACTGTACCGGCCGCTGCTGACACAAGGCTTCCGTCGTCGGGATGCTCGACGACGAGGACCGCCAGATCGGAGCCGAGGCGCTCCCGGACCTGGCGCTCCCCTTCCTGCTGCCACTCCTCGCCGGAGTAGTCGTAGCCCATTGACTCGAACATGACGCAGGCGAGCCGGACTACCTCCCCGGCCTCCTCTACGCGAGCGAAGCGTGCCTCCATGCCGGCAAGCATCCCGTGTCCGCCCTGCAGGATCAACCCGAATTCGGCTGCGCCGACTGCCCCGCCCCGGGCGGTCGGGGGCAGGCTCAGCCTAAGTTCGGGCTGTGATATCGGGACGTGACCTGAACGGACTAGCTTCGATTCTTCACCGAACCGCGGCCGAGGACCCAGTCGAGGCGTAAGGCCGGCTGACCGGCCGCAGCGAAGACGACAAGTTCACTTCGAGCGTGTTCCAGACAGCGTCAGACCAGCGATGCG
>Ga0307374_10010153_pt1 | contig 13724 bp, 13 predicted proteins | sample OX3MG_FD_202532 | JGI IMG/M metagenome (GOLD analysis project Ga0307374, IMG submission 202532) | Soil microbial communities from Risofladan, Vaasa, Finland - OX-3 | ecosystem: Environmental > Terrestrial > Soil > Coastal area > Acid sulfate soil | place: Finland: Risofladan, Vaasa | collected... | reverse complement strand
CTCATGCTGCACTCCTCACGGAGTTGTTCGCCCCGACTAACGCCAGGGTTCCCTTCCGCGTGTCATCGCCAGCCGCTGAGTGGGACTCAGTCTGATGCTCGGCTCCACGCTTCACCGGGGCTCCAACTGAACCCAGGCTCGCCCAACGGGCGAGATTGATGGCCGCGTTGTCGTCGCGCTGGTGTGACGAGGAACACTCGTCACAGGTCCAGTGCTCGGCCCAACCAATTGTTTGCACGTGACCACATGCGTGGCACGTCTTTGACGAAGGAAAGAACCTGTCGGCTTCGACCAAGGTGGACCCGTACCAGGGGCACTTGTAGCGAAGCTGACGACGGATCTCTCCCACTGCCGCGTCAGCGAGACCCCGCCGGCGCGCACGCGCACCGGGGAGGCCCTTTTGTCGCAGCAGTGACGCCGCGTCCAGACCCTCGACCACTACCACGCCGTGGGTCTTGGCGAGGTGGGTGGTAAAGACGTGGACGGTGTGACGGCGTAGGTGGGCGACCTCGGCGTGGAGGCGCGTGATCTTGGTGACGGTCTCGAGGTAGCGACGTGAACCACGGGTGCGACGGGATCGCTGTCGCTGGAGTCGGCGCAGCTCTTGGAGCCGGTGTTCGAGGGCGTGGGGATTGGCCAGTTCGCCAATCACTTCACTGGTCGTGGCGACCGTCGCCAGGCGCCGCACGCCCACGTCGACCCCCACCACCGAATCAGGCCGGGCAACGCCGGCCCGCTGGGGACGAGCGACCGAGACTCTGACGGCCGCGATGATGCGCTCTCCCTGGCGTGAGACCGTCACGCCGAGGATCCTCGCTCGATTGAAGGTGACCAAGCGCTCGAGGCGTCGGGTGTTCTCGTGGGTGCGCAGAGTCCCGAGCACCGGCAAGGTGAGGTGGCGCCGGTCGGCTTCGAGCCTCATGGCGCCGGTTGTAAAGGAGAATCGGTCGCGGTCACGGCCACGCTTCTTGAAGCGGGGGAAACCCACCTTGCGCCCTTTGATCGTGCCCGCTCGCGACTGCTGCCAGCGCCAGTAGGCGTCGGCGGCTCCGCGCACCCCGTCGGCGAAGACCTCCTTCGAGACCTCGGGCCACCAGACCTCGCCAGTCTCGGGGTTCACGCAGACGCTGTCCTTCTGCGCGTTCCAGCGTTTGCGCAAGGAGTAGAACGAGGGTGCGTTCGTTGACTCACCGGTCTCGCGGTAGTGCTCGAGGTCACATCTAATCTGATCGAGCGTCCAGTTAAAGGCCTTGCGCCGTGCGCCGAAGAACCGCGCTATCTGGGCCGACTGTTCGTCCGTGGGGTCGAGCGCGAAGGTGAAGGCCTGGATGATGTGGCCCTCGGGAGGAGCGTACCTAGGCGACATCGACTGACTCTTGCGCGGCGGCCAGCGCTCTGGCCGCACGGTGCGCGGCCGCGCGACGGCCGTAGAGGCGAGCGCAGAAGGAGGTAAGCACTTCGGTCATGTCGCGAACGAGGCCGTCGTCGACTTCCGCGTCGCCTACCACCACCAGGCGTCGCCCGTTGGCCTCCAGCGACGCGGCGACGTACTCGGAGCCGAATCTGGCGAAGCGGTCTCGATGTTCGACGAGCATCGTCGTCACCGTTGGGTCGCTCAGCAGGGCGAGGAATTGGCGTCGCTGGCCGTTGAGTCCGGAGCCGATCTCGGTGACGACCCGGTCAATCGAGTGGCCGTGCGACGTGGCCCAGGTGCTCACGTACGACACTTGGCGATCAAGGTCACCACGCTCGTCGGCTGACGAGACCCGCGCGTGTATGACGCTCGATTCACTCTGAAATGTCGCGGTTTCGAGATCGCCGACCAGAATCAAGCGCCCAACCTGACGCGCGGGCACCGGCAGCGTCCCTTCACGGAACCACCGATAGGCGGTCTGGGGGTGTATCCCCTGGAGGTTGGCCCACTCGCTCAAGTTCATTACTTCGTAGTCTCGCGACGTGGTGTGACATCTGGTGCCAACCCCTCGCCCGCGCGCCGCAGGGGACGCTCGGCGAGCGAAGGGTACTGGCTTTGGAGGAGACGGCGCACGGCCGAAGTGGTCATCGCCTGCTCGGCGAGGGGCCAGTTCACGATTCGACCCTAGCGAGGCGACGAGCGTTGGTAGTTTCGTGTGATGTCATCTTCTGACCGTTACACCCATGGCCATCACGAATCCGTACTTCGCTCGCATCGTTGGCGCACCGTCGAGAACTCCGCGGCCTTTCTCCTGGGAGAACTTCGCGACGGAGTGTCCCTCTTGGACGTGGGCTGCGGCCCGGGGACGATTTCGGCCGATTTCGCCCGGCGACTTCCAAACGGCCACGTTCTCGCGATTGACAACGCCGAAGGCATCATCGCCGAGGCGCGCCAGGACCCGGATTTTTCGGATCTCCGCAATCTGGACTTCGAGGTGCGTGACGTCTACGCGACGGGACTTGAAAGCGACCGCTTCGACGTGGTCTTCGCGCATCAGGTGCTCCAGCACGTCACCGACCCGGTGGGTGCCCTTCGAGAAATGCTCCGAGTGGTCAAGCCCGGTGGCGTGGTCGCGGTGCGCGACACCGATTTCGGCGCGTTCACCTGGTACCCGCCCGACGAGCGGCTGACGCGTTGGTTGGAGCTCTATCACGACATGACCCGTCACAATCGTGTCCAGCCCGACGCGGGACGAAGACTCAAGAAGTGGGCGATGGAAGCGGGCTTCTCGGAGTGCGTCGTCACGTCGTCGACGTGGACCTTCGAGCGCCCCGAAGAGCGCGAATGGTGGGGTGGCCTCTGGGCCGATCGGATCGAGCAAAGTCGATTCGCCGAACAGGCGCTCGAGTATGAGCTGTCCACCCCTGAGGAGTTGGCTGAACTCGCGGCGGGCTTTCGCGCGTGGATCGCTGAGCCCGAGGGAGTTTTCTTCGTGCTTCACGGAGAGGTGCTGGCCCACAAGGCGAGCTGATCGCCTGGCAGTATTGATTCGTGCCAGACGCGCCCGCGCAACTGTTGACTGCCCACGATGCGCAGGTGGGCGCCCTCGACGTTCGTCGGTCGCTGCCCACGCGCGGTCGCCGCAGCGTCGGCGCCTGGTGTTTCGCTGAGCACCTCGGCCCCGTATCACTTCGCCCGGACCAGAGCGCGGACGTCGCGCCGCATCCTCACATTGGCCTGCAGACCGTCACGTGGCTCTTCGAAGGCGAGTTCTTGCACCTCGATTCGCTGGGCTCCGAACAGTCCATTCGGCCCGGTCAACTCAATCTCATGAGCGCGGGCGCGGGTGTCGCCCACGCCGAAGAGGACCCCGGCCAACCGCGAGGTCGCCTCCACGGGATCCAACTTTGGGTGGCGCAACCAGAAGCCGCGCGTTGGGGCGCGGCGGCCTTCGAGCATCATCGCTCGCTTCCCCGCAGCGAGCTCGGCGCCGGGGTGGCGACGGTGTTGATCGGGTCGCTCGGGGACGCGACGTCGGTGGCTCGTCGAGACGGCGATCTCGTCGGCGCGGAGCTTCGTCTGCGTTCGGGCACTTCGACGCTCGAAGCGGTTCCCTCCTACGAATACGGCGTCATCGGCATCGAAGGCGAGCTACTGGTTGACGACGTCACCGTGGGCCCAGGGACGATGGCCTACCTCGCCCCTGGTCGCGACGTTCTGACCCTGCACGCGCGTGAATCGGCGATCGCGATGTTGGTGGGAGGAACACCCCTGTCGGAGCCGATCGTGATGTGGTGGAACTTCGTGGCGCGCAGTCGTGACGAAATCGTCGCGGCGTATCGCTCATGGAGTTCACGTGATGAGCGCTTCGCCCGCGTGGCTTCGCGCTTAGCCCCGATTGAAGTCGAGCCACCGGCATGGCTCGGAAGCGAAGAGTAGAACCCCAACTCGACACGAACTAAAGTGGCACTTCGCATCAGTACTGCATTGGTGCCAAAGGAGCGTTCGTTGGGTAATTCGTCCTCGCCGTCGCGAATCGTCATCCTGGGATGTGGATCGGTGGCTCAGTGCCTGCTCCCGATGCTCCTGGATCGCTTTGAATGGGACCCCGAGACCGTCACGATTATCGAAAGCCGCGATCATCGAAGTCGGGTCGCTGAGCAGCTACGGCGCGGTGTGCACTACGCCCGACTCGAAATCACGCCCGACAACCTCGGCGAGACCCTGAGCACTCATCTAGGCCGGGGCGACCTCTTGATTGACCTGGCGTGGAATATTGACCTGAGCGAACTGCTCGACTGGTGCCGAGACCACGGTGTTCGCTATCTCAACACCTCGATCGAAGTCTGGGATCCGTATCAAGATCCAGCGCTGGTGTCGCCTCAGGAACGCACGCTCTACTGGCGACACATGACGCTTCGGCGCCAACTGGCGCGGTGGGGCGAAAACCGGGGCCCCTCGGCGGTGGTGGAGCACGGAGCTAATCCCGGGCTGGTGAGTCACTTCACGAAGCAGGCCCTGGTCGAAATTGCCGAAACGGTGCTGCGCGAAGGTCTCTTGAGCGAGCGAGTGCCGGCCCTCGAGGCCGCACTCGCCGATGATGCCTACAACGTCCTCGCCCAGCTCCTGGGCGTCAAAGTGATTCATATCTCCGAACGCGACACGCAGATCAGCAACGTTCCCAAGCAGCCCGGTGAGTTCGTCAATACCTGGAGTGTCGACGGTTTCTACGAAGAGGGCGTCGCCCCGGCGGAGATGGGATGGGGCAAGCACGAGCGCTCGTTGCCCGCACTGGCGCGACTCCACGAAGGTGAGGGACCCCGAAACCAGATCTGCCTCGCCCAAATGGCTCACAAGACGTTCGTTCGCTCGCGCGTCCCTTCGAGTGAGATCATCGGAATGGTGATCCGCCACGGCGAGGCCTTCACCATAAGCGACCACTTGACCGTCTGGGACGGTGAAGTGCCGCTCTATCGACCCACGGTGCACTACGCGTACTGTCCCAGTGACGCCGCGTGGGCGAGCTTCGTGGAGCTCGAAGGCGCGCAGTACCGCTACCCGGAGCGCCAACGGATATTGAACGATGACATCGTCTCGGGTCGCGACGAGCTCGGTGTCTTGTTGATGGGCCATCCACTGAAATCTTGGTGGACGGGGATGCTGACGAGCATTGAAGAGGCCCGACGCGTCGCGCCCCACCAGAGCGCCACGACGGTGCAAGTGGCGGCGTCGATACTGGGCGCCGTTGAGTGGATGTTGACGCACCCTTTCGAGGGCGTACGCGTTCCCGATGAACTTCCTTGGCGCGACGTGCTGGCCGTGGCGATGCCCTACGTGGGAACGACGTGGTCGGGGCCGCTCGACTGGGACCCGATCTCGACGCGAGCGGACTGGTTTGACCGGTGGTCGGGGCGCGCGCTGGACCCCAGTGACCCCTGGCAGTTTCAGAACTTCTTGGCTTGAGCCGGCGCTGAAGCGTTGGGGCCCCTGGTAGAACAAGAAGCGAACCAATGACGGCGAAGGAGTTCTTATGAGTACGCCCAGCGCGATTGGCCAGCGCGGTCACCTCACGTGGCTCGGCCACGCCACTGTTTTGTTCGTGAGCGAGGCGGGGACTCGGGTCATCTTCGACCCCTGGCTCGACAACCCGAAGGGGACAGCGACGTTGGCCGACGTCGGCGCCCTCGACGTGATCGCGGTCACCCACGGCCACTTTGATCACATGGCGTCGGTTGTCCCTCTGGCGGCGGCGACGGGGGCCAGCGTCATCTGCGTGCCCGAAATGGCTGCCTACTTCGCCTCCGTTGGCGTCGCCAACGTCACCGAGATGAATAAGGGCGGCACGGTGAGGGTGAAGGAGCTCGCCTTCACCATGGTCGGTGCCGATCACTCCTGCGGGGTCAACGTGGGTGAAGGCCTGGCCAATGCCTACGGTGGCAACCCAGTGGGCTTCGTCGTGACACCACCTGCGGGCGAGGGAGCCCCCTTCTACGTTTCGGGCGACACGAACGTCTTCGGTGACATGGCTTTGATCGGCCAACTCTACGGTCCCGAAGTCGCGCTGATCCCCATCGACGGCCACTACAACATGGGACCGCGCGAAGCGGCGCACGCGGTGCAGCTTCTTGGAGTGAAGAGGGTGGCGCCCATCCATTACGGAACGTTCCCGATGCTGGCGGGCACGCCCGAGCAGTTGCGCGAGGCGCTCCGATTGAAGGCCGCAGCCGCGGTCGTCGTCGACGTGTCGCCCGGAGAGTCGTTGTCGCTGGCGCGCTAGTCGTGGGTCCGTCGCGCCTAAGTTAAGCGAGTGCACTCACTCAACGCGTCGTTCAGCGCGACGTGGCAGCCCTTCGTCCTCGTGGCGGGACTCTTGCTGGTGGGCCACGCGGCTGCACGTGATGGACTCTTCGCGGCACTTGGATCGCTCAGCGCCCGCCTCCCGGGGCGCGGTGTCTCGCTGTTCGTGACGACCATGTTGATGGTCGCGTTGGTGAGCGCGGTCTTGAACCTTGACTCGGCCGTTGTTTTCATGACGCCTGTCGCCCTCAACGCCGCGCGCGCCAAGGGAGCCGATGAGACCGCCTTTCTCTACGGCACCGTTTTTATGTCGAATTCGGCGTCGCTGCTCCTTATTGGGTCAAATTTGACCAACATCTTGGTCATCGGCAATTCAACGACGTCGCCCGCGCACTTCAGCGCGCGCATGCTCGCGCCCTGGTTGCTCGCCGTGGCCGTCGTCATCGGCGTCATGTTGCTTTGGCGTTGGCGCTTCCTACGCGCGCCGCTCGCGATGAGCGCGAGTGAACGAAGTGGCGCCGTCGTCGGCCCGGGAATTCTCGCGACGGTATTTGCCGTGGTGTTGATGCTGGCGACGCGCCACCCGGCGTTGCTGATTCTCTCCGCGGGCGTACTCGCTGAAGGCTGGGACCTCGTTCGCCAGCGCGAGAGAAAGTGGCGTTCGAGGCTGGCGATCATCAGCCCCTTCGTCCTGGCCACCCTCTTCAGTGTGGCGCTGCTCGTAGGAGTGCTCGCGCGTCACTGGACGTATCCCGGGCGTCTCCTGGCCCACGCGAACGTCGCGACCACGACGACGGTCGCCGCGTTGAGCGCGCTGGCGATCAACAATTTGCCCGCCGCGTCACTCTTCGCGGCGCACCAAGTCGCGCACCCCTACGCCCTGCTGCTCGGCCTCGACGTTGGCCCAAACTGCCTGATTAGCGGCGCCTTATCGTCACTGCTTTGGCGTCGAATCGTCCAGCGCGACGGTGCCCAGGTGTCGCTCAGGATTTTTTCGCTGATCGGCGTGGTGATAGCGCTCGTTACCTTCGCGCTCGCCCTGCCAGTGCTCAATTGAGGCAGTCGAGACCAAGGGCTCCGTCACGCGTCGGGCTCGCGTCACGACGGCCGTAGGCTTTTTGCGTGACCGACCAGTACTGGAACGACGTCTACGTTTCGAAGAAGGCGAGTGAGCGGTCGTGGACACAGGACTCTCCGGAGCGCGCGTTGGCCATCGTCGACGAACTGCGGCTCAGTCACGATGATCCGATTCTCGACGTGGGCGCGGGCGCGTCGAACTTCCTGGACGGACTCATCGCTCGAGGGTTTGTCGATCTCACCGCGCTCGACATCTCGGTCGTGGCCCTTGATGAGGCGCGCGAGCGTCTCGGTCTCGACGCGCCGGTGCAGTGGATCGCGAGCGACGTCACCAAGTGGGAGCCCTCGCGTCGCTACGCGTTTTGGCGTGATCGAGCGACCTTTCACTTCCTGGTCGACGTCGACGCCCAGCGGCGCTATCTTGACGTCGCGCGTCGAGCGCTACGCCGCGACGGCTACTGGCTACTGTCCACATTCGCACCCGAGGGGCCCGAAACGTGTTCGGGACTTCCCGTGCGACGTTGGTCAACTCCCGAGCTCTTGGATTTCGTTGGCGACGCCTTCAAGGTAGAGAAAAGTGATTACTACGTGCACGTCACGCCCTGGGGCGCGGAGCAGCCTTTCAACTCCTGGCTCCTTCGCCCGTGCTCTGACTAAGCGTTACGATACGCGCGCACCGACGAATTAGCGTTGGGTGATGGAGATCTTGAGCCGCGCGACTCGCCACGTCCCAGTGGCGCACGTCGAGGAGATCGACGCGATGCGCCCCGTCGCCCAGGCGCTCGTTATCGCGACGCACGTGCTCATCTTCTTTGGCGCGAACGCACCGTCGTTCGTGCCGCCCGATCTCTTGATTCTCACGAGAGTATCGAGGGAATCTTTCTTCTTCATCTCCGCCTTCGCGCTGACCTACGCCTACGGCTCGCGCCCCTTCGCCTTCGCGGCCTTTTGGCGTCGACGCTGGTCGGGCATTTTGGTTCCGTACCTGGTGTGGAGCGTTATCTATTTTGTCTATACCGCGGCCGTGGCAGTCCCGCGATTCCCTTATTACCACTGGAGCGCGACGTCGCTGGTCGGTGTTTCGGCGCTCGCTCATCTCGCCGTACTCGTATTCACCGGCTACTACCACCTCTACTATCTCGTGGTCCTGGTTCAGTTCTTCGTCGTGTTCCCGCTGCTGTGGGTGTGGCTTGAAGGAGCGCGGCGTTGGCACGGCTCGATCGCGCTGGGGTCCTTCGTGCTCCAGTGCGCTACGGACTTGGCCCTTCGAGCACACTGGCTGCCCGGTTTCTTTTCGGGCAAGGTCGAGTCACGGGCCCTCGTTTCGTACCCGCTGTACCTACTGACCGGCATGATCGCGGCACTTCGCTACGACGAGATCAAAGCGTGGCTTCGGCGAAACGCCGCGGGCGTCGCGGTCTTCACCTTCGTTTTTGCGCTAGCGGTGCTCGCGAGTGCTCACGTGCACCTCGCGACGTGGTTCGAGCGTTTCGTCGCTCCTCACGGTGACGCCTTCGCCGCGGCGGCGTTGCCCTACGACGTGGGAGCGATCGCTGGACTTTTGCTTTTTGGCATCGCGAGCTCCTCGCCATCGACGCCTCGATGGTGGCGAAGGATGACGCGGGCGCTCGCCCTCGACTCCTACGGTGTCTACCTCTCGCAAATGATCTGGATTCCGATGCTCGTTCGCGTCGTCACCCGCTACCAGCTCGCTTCGCGTGTACCGTGGCCCGCGTTGCTCGTGGGTGCGCTCGTCACGACCTACGTCCTTGGCGTGATATTCACTGAGGTGGTACGCCGTACGCCGCTCGCTCCGCTCTTGGTGGGCCGCCCCCGCCAGCGACTCATTACCAAGAGTTGATGGGCCAAAGCGAGCAGTTGTCGACCGTCCCCCATGGGCTTCCCAAAAGAGGCGTGTGTCTCGCTACCGCTTCGAGAACTCGAATCGTGCCGCCGTGGGTGACGACGAGAAGCTTTTCGTCGGACCATTGATCGGCGACGAGGTGAAGGAAGTCCTTTCCACGCTCGGCCATCTCGTCGAGCGTCTCGCCGCCCAGCGGCCGAGCCGACGGGTCGACGACGACGTCGTTGCTGATCCCCGTGACGTCAGGGACGAGCGCGGAACGAGGTCCGCCTTCGAGCGAGCCGAAGTCGCGTTCGCGCAAGAGTTCGCTTGAGACGATCACCAAGCCAAGGATCTCGGCGGTGATTTCGGCGGTCTCTTGCGCACGGTGAAGGTCACTGGCGACGATGAGCGTGAGCGAGGCTGGCTTCAACGAGGAGGCGACTTCTGCGACGCGGTCGCGGCCCTCGGGGGTGAGTCGTGACTGATCCTCTTGACCCTGCACGAGTTGGCGTCTATTCCAGTCGGTCTCGCCGTGACGCATCAGTAAAAGGGCGCTCGAGCTCGGTGGGGACACGGCGCAAAGGCTAGTAAGTATCGGTGACCGTCCTCGCTTCAATTCACATGAAACTCCAAGATTCCATCGCGAGTCAAGCGGGCTCTGGGCTCTGGTGTCAGAATCGCGTCTAATCGATCCTTTGAGGTCCTTGCTCTCCAGAGCGCTGACGAAACCTTTCACTACGATTTATTCATGACCTTGCAGTTGCCAGCACGCCCCGCCAAGCCCCGCGCCAACGGGATAACCATGGTTATCGACAACGGAATGCCGACGCGCCAGTTCGCTGACGTCGTCGAGAGCCACGGCGAACACGTTGATTTCGTCAAGTTCGGCTGGGGCACCTCTGTCGTCTCTGGCAACTTCGAACAGAAGCTCGACATCGTCAAGGCCGCGGGCGTTGATTTCTACCTGGGTGGGACCCTCTTCGAGAAGTACCTCTACCAGGACCGCCTCGACGATTTTCGTCGGCTGCTCGTTCGTTACGGCGCTCGCTACGTCGAAGTCTCCAACGGCACGATTGACTTGAGCGACTCCGAGAAGGTGGATTTCGTCAAGATGCTTTCGGATGACTTCCTCGTGATCAGCGAAGTTGGTTCGAAGGACTTTGAACGCTCGGAGAAAATGGCCCCGAGCCGTTGGATCGAGTACATTCGCGCCGACCTCGGGGCCGGCGCAGTCCTGGTCACGCTCGAGACCCGCGAGAGCGGCCGAGGTGGAATGTGTCGTCCGAGCGGTGAACTTCGTGTCGGTCTCATCGAGGACATCTTGGACTCGTCGATCAACGCCAACGCTCTTCTTTTCGAAGCGCCCACGACGGAGTTGCAGAACTACTTCGTGCGTCGCCTCGGCCCCAACGTCAATCTCGGCAACATCGCGGTGCAGGACATCATTGGTCTCGAAACGATTCGCCTCGGACTTCGTAGCGAGACGCTGCTCGCCTTCGAGGGCGGCGATTCCGAGTATTGTTGAATCCGCCGTGCGAGAAACCCGAGACGTCTTCCATCTGGCCATACCGACCTACGACCTTGACGAGGCCGTAACTTTCTACGTCACGCAGTTGGGTTGCAAGCTCGCACGGCGCTACGAGGACCGCATCACGCTCGATTTTTTCGGCGATCAGGTCGTCTGCCATCTCTCGCCGGCTCCCGAGGCCCTGGCGCCGGTGGAATCGCTGCCCATGTATCCCCGCCATTTTGGGGTCACCTTTCGCGACAAGGGCGACTTCGACGCGCTCTATGACCTCTGTCGCCAGCGCAATATCACCTTCTACAGCGACGTAAGCCTGCGATTTGAAGGTCGGGTAGAGGTGCACTCCACCTTCGTGTTGTGCGACCCCTCGAACAACCTCTTGGAGTTCAAGCACTACCCCGACCACCGGATGATGTACTAGTCGCGCCGATGGTTTCCGACTGCGACACCGACGATCTCGATCTGCTCGACTCGTCTCTTCGAAGGAATTTTGATCAGCCCGACGCTGAGTATTTGATTGACGCGCGCAGCGCTCGAGTGATTCGCTACGGTGACCTCGCCCCCGCGCTTGCCCAGCGGCGAGCCCAGTTCGACGCCTGGGGGTTGCGCCCGGGCGATCGCGTGGGACTCCTCTTCGTGGAGCCGATCAGCTTCGTGCAGTGGTTCCTCGCGGGCCTGCACGCCGGTCTTTGGGTCGCTCCTCTGGACCCCACCGCCGCGGCGTCCAGCTCTCAGGTCATCGACCATCGAGCGCACGCCCTCTCACTGGCCGTCGTCATCAGCGACCACGCCGAACCCCGTGAGGGTTCGACTCGCTGGCTCGTCGCCACGAACACGCTGCGCGAGGGGGGCCCGTTGAGCGCCGAGGCGCCCGGCGGCGGGGTGCTCCTCGCTTCGTCGGGGACCACGGGGGCGCCCAAGGTCATGGCTCTTTCCAAGAAGCAGTTGCTCACCAACGCCCGTTTGATCGCCGAGAATCATGAGTTCACCCGCAGTGACCGCGGGTTCAACCCGCTGCCCCTGTGGCATATCAACGCCGAGGTGGTCGGCGTCCTCGCCTCGCTCTACGCCGGTTCGGCGCTCGTGCTCGATGACCGCTTCCATCGAACCGGTTTTTGGAAGGTCGTAGACGACCTTCAGGCGACGTGGATCAATGCCGTGCCCGCGATTATTTCGCACCTCGCCGCCCTTCAAGAGGGTGAGCGCGCGGCGCCGCGGCTGCGATTCGTTCGCTCCGCGTCGGCGCCGCTGTCGCCGCTCTTGATGCGCGAATTTGAGCTCACGACGGGCGTCGACGTGATCGAGTCCTACGGCATGACCGAAGCCGGGAGCCAGATCTGCGCGAACCCGCTGGGCGAAGCACGCAAGTCGGGATCAGTCGGGCGTCCGGTGGGGGTCGAGGTGTGCGTCGTCAGCTCGTTGAAGGGCCGCGAGACAGAGCTCGCGGCGGGCGAGATTGGCCTCGTCAAGATCAAGGGCCCGACGGTGATCACTTCGTACGAAAGCGCGGAGTACGCGGACCGGTTCGACGCCGAGGGGTGGCTGCGCACGGGGGACCTTGGCTACTTCGACGCCGACGGCTTCCTCTTCTTGGTGGGGAGGAGCGACGACGTTATCAATCGAGGCGGCGAGAAGATCTACCCGCAAGAGATAGAAAACGTGCTCGGTACCGTTGAAAATCTGCAGCGGGTGGTCGTGGTCGGCGAGCCAGACGATGTCTTCGGCCAACTCCCCGTGGCCTACCTAGAAGCGGCGCCCAGCGTGACCCAAGACTTGGCGCAACTGCGCGACTTTCTTGACTCCGTGCGTCACGTGCTGAACGATCGACTCACCAAGGCCTATCGACCGGCAACCTTGAAGGTCGTCACGTCCATTCCCACGCACGCCACCGGAAAAGTGCGTAAGGCTCTCGTGCGCGACGGTGAAGTGACCGTCGTGCTCGCCGAACCACTGTAAATTTCGCGGCCGACGGCCGCAGCGAGGATTGTCATGAGTACAGCCGCCGAGTCGCCCGCGGGAGGAACGCGTCAACGTCTTGAGCACATCGACGCGATGCGGCCCATCAAGCAGACGGCCGTCATCTCCACGCACGCGCTGATCTTCTTCTCTCCGCTCTCGACCTCACTCGCTGCTGGCGCGTTTTTGACCTTGACCCACTTCTCGCGCGACGCCTTCTTGTTCGTCTCGGCGTGCATGCTCGCGTACAGTTATCGCGAACAAGAGACGGTCAAGATCGTCCCCTACTGGAAGCGGCGTTGTGTCTCCGTGGGCCTGCCGTACTTGACGTGGTCGCTCATCTACTTCCCCATTTCGCTGATGATTCCCACGGACACCTTTCCGTACTATCGCGTCCCCTGGGGCACTGTCTTTTCGCTCCACGGGTTGCACGACCTGCTCGTCGCGGTCGCGACGGGCTACTACCACCTTTACTTCTTGCTCGTCTTGCTGGAGTTTTATCTCGTCTTCCCGCTCGTTTTGAAGTTGCTGCGACACTGGGGGCGCTGGCACGTGCTGATCCTCCTCGGCGCCCTCGCGTGGCAGCTCGCGTGGCACTACGCCGTGCGGCACGGTCATCCGTCCTTCGTCATCAATTCGAGAACCGAGACGAGACTGGTTTTCTCCTACCCCCTGTACTTGATTGGAGGGGTCATCGCCGCGCTGCATCTTGACGCGCTCCACGCTTGGATTGTTCGATACACGAAGGCGATTCTCGTCGCCACGGTGATTTGCGCCATCGTGCCCGTGGCCATCGACGCGATCCACCGCCACTTCTACGTTCCCAAGTACCTGATTCCCGGTGGCGACCCCTTCTCGCCGGTCGTCGTCCCCTACGACGTGGGGGCGATCTTTTGTGTCTATCTACTCGGGGTCTACCTCGTGAGTCCCCGGCGATCGCTGCGAACACGCGCCATCACCCAGTCGGGCTCGGACGCGGCCTACGGCATCTATCTTTCCCAGATGTTGTGGATCTTGTTCTTGCATCGCTGGACGCTCAAGTGGGGCGTCTTGAACCACGTGCCCTGGCTGGTCATGATGCTCTTCGCGCTGACCTTCGCCTATATGAG
>Ga0307374_10010151_pt1 | contig 13727 bp, 11 predicted proteins | sample OX3MG_FD_202532 | JGI IMG/M metagenome (GOLD analysis project Ga0307374, IMG submission 202532) | Soil microbial communities from Risofladan, Vaasa, Finland - OX-3 | ecosystem: Environmental > Terrestrial > Soil > Coastal area > Acid sulfate soil | place: Finland: Risofladan, Vaasa | collected... | reverse complement strand
GGCAAGTCCTGCCCGTACTTATGGATGTATTCGCGGTGCTCCACGAGTTTGTCGCGCACGAATTGTTTGAAATGCGCGCCGATGCGCTGCAATCGCGGCACGCGGTCCACCACATCGCTCGCCAGATGCAGCCGGTCGAGTTCGTTGCGCACGGTCATGTCAAACGGCGTGGTGGTGGTTCCCTCTTCCTTGTAGCCACGCACGTGCAAATTATCGTGATCGGTACGGCGATAAGTGAGCCGGTGAATCAGCCACGGATAGCCGTGGTATGCGAAGATGATCGGCTTGTCGACCGTGAAAATCGAATCAAAATCCCGGTCGGAAATTCCGTGCGGGTGCTCCGACGGCGGCTGGATCGTCATCAGGTCCACCACATTCACCACCCGCAGCTTAATATCCGGGAAATGCTGCCGCAACAAATCCACGGCGGCCAGCGTTTCGAGCGTGGGAACGTCGCCCGCGCACGCCATTACCGCGTCCGGCTCCGTTCCCGCGTCGTTCGACGCCCAATCCCAAATTCCCAGCCCATTCGTGCAGTGTGCCACCGCCGATTCCATATCCAGCCACTGTAATTCCGGCTGCTTCCCCGCCACGATCACATTCACGTAGCTGCGGCTGCGCAAACAATGATCGGCCACCGACAGCAGCGTGTTCGCGTCCGGCGGCAGATAGACGCGCACCACGTCAGCCTTCTTATTCACCACATGATCGATGAATCCCGGGTCTTGATGCGTGAAACCGTTGTGATCCTGCCGCCACACGTGCGAGGTGAGCAGATAATTCAGCGAAGCGATGCGCGCTCGCCACGGAATATCATGCGTGATCTTCAGCCACTTGGCGTGCTGGTTGAACATCGAATCCACAATGTGAATGAACGCCTCGTAGCAGGAAAAGAAACCGTGTCGGCCGGTGAGCAGGTATCCTTCGAGCCATCCCTGGCACATGTGCTCGCTCAGCACTTCCAGCACTCGCCCATTCGTCGACAGATGCTCGTCAACCGGCAATATCGGCTCCATTAAAATTTTGTCCGTTACTTCATAAATATCGTCCAGGCGATTGGAGGCGGTCTCGTCCGGACCGAACACGCGAAAGTTTTTCGACTCTAGATTTAACTTCATCACGTCGCGAAGAAATTTTCCCAGCACGCGCGTGCTTTCTGCGTCTTCGGTTCCGGGCTTGGAAACCGCCACGGCATAATCGCGAAAATCAGGCATCAGCAAATCTTTCAGTAACCGTCCGCCGTTGGCGTTCGGGTTCGCGCCCATTCGGAGGTCGCCCTTCGGCGCAAGTTCCGCGAGTTCCGCCACGAATTTGCCGTTCTCGTCGAACAGTTCTTCGGGCCGGTAGCTCCTCATCCAATCTTCCAGAATTTTTAAATGCTTCGGATGCGCCGCGAAATCCGCCACTGGAACCTGGTGCGCGCGCCAGGTGCCTTCGATCTGCTTCCCGTCTACTTCCTTCGGCCCGGTCCAACCTTTCGGCGTGCGCATCACGACCATCGGCCACATCGGCCGCTCGGGCGCCTTTTCGCCGCGCGCTTTTTTCTGAATACCGCGAATTTCGTCGACGATCGCATCGAGCGTGGCGGCCATCTTCTGGTGCATCACATCCGGCTGATCTCCTTCGATGAAATACGGCTTATAACCATACCCAATGAAAAGTTGTGTCAGCGCGTTGTCGTCCATGCGGCCCAATACAGTAGGATTTGCGATTTTGTACCCGTTGAGGTGCAGAATCGGCAGCACCGCGCCATCGCGCGCGGGATTCAGGAATTTGTTGGAATGCCAGCTGGTAGCCAGCGCGCCCGTTTCTGATTCCCCGTCGCCCACCACGCAGCAAACAAACAGATCGGGGTTATCAAATGCCGCGCCGTACGCATGTGCGATGGAGTAGCCGAGCTCGCCACCTTCGTTGATCGAGCCGGGCGTTTCCGGCGCCGCGTGACTCGGGATGCCGCCCGGAAAGGAGAACTGCTTAAAAAGTTTTTGCAGCCCATCCTCGTCCTGCGTAATGTTCGTATAAATCTCGCTGTACGTTCCTTCCAGATAGGTATTCGCGACCATCCCCGGTCCGCCATGCCCCGGTCCGCAAATATAAATGGCGTTCAGGTCATACTTCTTGATTAGCCGGTTCATGTGCAGGTAAACGAAATTCAGCCCCGGCGTGGTTCCCCAATGGCCCAGCAAGCGAGGCTTGATGTGCTCGATCTTCAGCGGCTCGCGCAGCAGCGGATTGTGGTAGAGGTAAATTTGGCCAACGGACAGATAATTAGCCGCGCGCCAGTAGGCCTGCATCTTTCGCAGCTCTTCGGAACTCAACGGCTGATTCGATGGCACGAGTGGTGCAGATCCGGCGGAGGCGGGTGAAACCATCTGGCTACCCTCAGGTGGGCTGAGCCGCAGCGCAGGTGAACGAGCCGGCTCGCGCAGCTATTCTACTCCGGTGCCAGAGAGACGACGCAACGGCGCTATGAAATTTTATGCAATATTCACGGGCATCAGCGCCCGCGCCAACTGTGCCACCCGCGAACGCTAATACTGCTGCGCGAAAGCCCCTCTCAGCACAAACGTCTTATCCTGGTCGAATACCAGCGCCGTCTGGTCGTCGATCAGGTAAAAGATCAGGTTGTACGTCGCCGCTGGATTGCTGCCAGTTACCACTGTCGTGCCGCGCCCGATTGAGGACGGACTTCCCAGCGTCACAGCCGTGATCGGGTCGCCCGCATATGGCGTCGGATAGCTCGCAATATCGAGTGAGCCCGGGGTGATGCCGCTAGCGCCGAGCGATATCTGCCCATCGATATTCTGCTGGTACGAAGAGGTGCTGTTGTGGAATATCCCTTGCCCAATCAGGCCCAGTGCCAGACTTTTGGCGGAGACAGCCGGCGCTGCGGCGGCGCAGCCCGCCGACGACGGTCCGCATTGTTGATAGGCGGTTCCCGTCGCTACAGCGGCGGGATCGATCTCCAGCATTACCGCCGAGCCGAGCGAAGTCTGGTACACCGCAAACGTCGGAGTGCTGCCGCCCGCCGTGCAAGTGAGCTTAATTCGCCGGGCCGTCGGATCGAGGTTCGACGTACAACTGCTGATCGAAGTATTAAGCGTCGTCACGCCGGCGTCGTTGGTGTCCAGCACTCCGCCGGTCACGCTGCCGGTGCCGTTCGACGTCAAAATCCCGCCCGCCGCATACGCGCCGCTCGATGAGTTTCCTCCATAGGTGAAGGCGTAATTCGCCGCGGCCAAATTCCCGCTTCCCAGCGCCGTCGACGAAGGCGCGCTGAACATGTCGCCCGCCATCGCGTCCACGCCGTCTACTTCGACCAAGTGAAGCTCGGTGACATCTGAAGTGTTAGGGTCGGTGCTCACCGCATAGAACGCGAACTTCCGCGCAGCCATGCCAGTGCTTTGCAAGGTGATCGTCCCGCGTCCTGTTCCTGGAAGAGTCGAGTCAAACGCGTACGTGCCGCTGAGGCTCGTGTCACCCGGTGAAATCGTGCCGTTGTCATTGATGTCGAGCAGCGTTCCGCTCGCCGCGGGAATGCTCCCGGCGCCATTCGCGGTGAACTCGCCGGCTATTCCTCGCGGAGCATATGGCGCGGAAGGCGCCACGATGTTCTTGCCATCGGCTCCCAATGCCCTGAACACATACGGTCCGGTAATCGCCGAAGCTGTACTCGAGAGCGCATTGACGCTCTGTTGGTCGATCGTGCCTCCGGCCGTGGCGTTCTGCTCGAATAGCGTCATTTGCGCATGATGGCCTGTGGTAAGCGCGAATCTCCACACTACCGTGGTCGAACCGCGTGTGATGTTTACAGTTCCTCTGCCATTGCCGCTTACCGAATAGGAACCGGAAATCGTCGCCCCCTGGACCACGCCATTCAGGAAGCTGTCTACGTCTTCCACTCCGCTGACTATGTGGCCCTGCCCGTCCGCCACAAAACTCCCGGCTGCCGCCAAGAAGCCGGATTGATCGTTGCCCGTGTAAGAAAACGCATACGGGCCGTTCAGGGACAGATCCGAATAAACAACTCCGATCGTGCCCATCGCCGTTATAGTGCCGTCGGTGGCCGTTATCGTCAAACTGCCACCCGGCGGCGGCGAAACCGGCGCATTGTAAAGCCCGTTTGCGCTGATCGACCCGATCACCGAAGTATCAGTGATACCGCTCGCCGAGGTAATGCTCCACGACGCGCCCGCATCCGGCAGCCCATTCAGGTATGCCGTGAATTGCTGGCTGCCACCGGCCGGAACCGTCGCACCCGTCGGAGAAATCGATAGGCCCAATCCGATACCGATAGAAACCGTGGCGGTGTTGGACGTAACTGTGGGAGGCGTCGAACTGTTCGAATTCGTCTCCGTCACGACCGCCGTGATGTTCACCGAGCTAGGATTCGGAACCACCGACGGCGCAGTGTAGATGCCGACATTTTGGTCCACACTCGATGCCACGATCGTGCCGAGCGTGGAACTGCCGCCCGCGGTTCCATTCACGTCCCAACTCACTGTAGTAGTCGTTGAAACCGTCGAGTTATCGAGTGTAACCGTGGCTTGGAATGTCGCCGTTTCGTTCAGCGGAAGGTTGGTTACCGTTGCCGGCGAAATCGTCACCGATCGGACGTTTGACGATCCGCTCCCGCCGCCGCACCCGGCAACCCAAAACAGCCCCAAACAAGCAATTGCGAGGACTGCGCCGCGCCGAATCCCGTCAGCGCCTCCGCGCCGCATCCGTGAGAAGCACAACTGGTCCAACCAGTTCCTGCGGAGCGCCTTCAATCTCCATCCCGGATTCCTGCTCGTCATTGCGCGGTTCTCTCCCTGGGTGCCGGCGGCACTTGGTGATTCCGTGATGCGTGTTTAAGTTCCCGAATGTTCGGCGTGCCTTGGGACCCGTAGCTTACCCGCGCAGCGGGCAGATCGCAAACAGCTATTTGCAACCCATTCGATTCAGAACGACATCTCGGAAATCCATTTGCGAGCAACCTCACCCCAAACACACGCGCCAATACAGGTCAGCAGATGACATGATACGGGATTTGGTTGTCACAATGGACACTTCGATTGAGCGGCTTCGATCGTATCGCCGTTCAAAGTTCAAAACATTCAAGAGGCCGGCGATTTGCCGTGTTGAATAGGGTTACTTCAGGAAGAGGGCTTCGCGCACCTGATCGCGCCCCACGAACGTCTTCGAGGAGCGAAATTTTCCAAAGAGATCAAGAATCTCGCGATTCTGAAAAACGTGCGCATGCACCGCCAGGGTTGGTGCGGGGACAGCTTCGAACTTTTGCATATCGATAATTCGAAATCTGTGGAAACTCTGTGCGGGACGACTATGGAACAGCGCCAGTAGTACCCCTCCGGGCGCCATAATATCGAAAATCCGCTCCATCAGCCGCGGGACAATTGCTACGTCGAAATAGTCGAGTAGATCCCAGGCCAGCACGCCATTGAAATTGCCTGCCCCGTAGCAAAGCGCAATCTCAAGAAACTTGTCCACCAGCAGGTCCTGCGAAATGTGCCGGTCGCCGCTTATCGCCGGAGCCATACGCAAGCGCTCTTCCTCGCCGCTCAAAAATTCCTTCCACGTGCGCAGCAAGTCCTCGGTCGAAAGCCGGAAACCCTTCTCCAGAAAAAAGTTCAATGTGGATTGCGCAATCGGACCCAAGTCCAGGATGCGCGCCTGCGGGATGTCGCTCAGCAGCCACAGGAACTCCTTCAAGCTGTTCGAAATGCGGGTATTCGCGGACGATTCCGGTACGGGCGTCGGTCCGGGCTTCGACGGCGCGGGCGCGCTCGCCGCTCCCGATCCCAGCCGCGTTTTAGCCATCCAGTTCATCGTTGCTTCTATCGACTATTATTCTTTCTCTGCATGCGCCGCAACTCCAAGCATTTCGGCTTCCGCCGCAGCGGGAGTCTCAACCGCTGCCGGCCCCGATGCCGCCTTAGCGCGCGTAACTTCCACTTTGCCGCGGAAACGTGCGCCATCGTCGATCCCAATGCTCGGTGCCGACAATGCGCCCTCGACATTGCAGGACGCGCCCAGTCTCATTTTTGCGTCGGCTTTTAGGTTTCCCTGAACTTCGCCATTCACGGCGATCTCGCGTGCCTCGATATCCGCCTGCACTTTGCCTTGCGGACCGACGGTCACCTTGGCACCAGTGATGCGAATCTTACCAGTCGCTTGCCCTTCGATGTATAAATCAGAGTTCCCGGAAATTTCCCCCCGGATTTTCAGCCCTGGCCCGATCTTGGACGCCTGCGCCGACAGGGTCTCCACCATCGGCTGGAACGCCACTGGAGCTGCCGTGAAACGCTCAACGGCCGCTGGTTTCGGCTCCGTCTGATTCTGAATCGGGTTTTGATTCGGGGGTTGCGGCTGGGTTTTAGGCGGTATAGAACTCGGAGTGTTCGATGCACCCGAAGATGGTTTGCCGTCTGGTTTGCGCCACATAGGAATTCCTCCCCACAGATGCCGTGATTACGCTGCGAAGCGTTGCGTGTTCTGCGGTAGTGGAAAATATAGTATACGCGGAAAACGGTGTAAACCAGCGTACTAGGGGATCGTAGGGAAAGCGTCCAAGTGGTCAACACCCGCCCCAACCACCACAAGTGCCGCGAAAAACGCTCCGGTGGTGGAAGTTCGCCGATCCTCGTGGCGCAATTCCCACATGGCCACGATCATCCCCACGGACTCGTGAAAAAAAATCTTAGTGCCCCGCCGCGTCCTCCACCAGTTGTCGGGATCGTAGTTCTTGTCGTTTGCCGACAGCATCCGCAGTTCAGTTCCCGGTGGCAACACCCGTGCCAAGATGTAGCGCGCACGCCGGGTGTGGTAATTCGACGTGACCACGATAATCCGCTTCCAACCGTGTTCGCTCAGGAATTTCGCCAGCGCTTGGCCCTCCTCCCGAGTGTTCTCCGCCCGGTGCGCAAAGGGAATGATGGCGGACGCCGGAACACCCCTATCGAGCAGATCGTGCTGCTCCAACTGCGCGATGCTGGCATACGGCCGCAAGTAGCGCCCGCTGGCGATGATTCGCGGCGCCCAGCCCGCTTTCAGCACTTCGGCTGCACGCGTGGCGCGGTCGCCGGCGTAGTTATCATCTCCCAGGATCACAATCGCATCGGACGCGGCCGGCCCGTCGTCCACCACCCAGAAATTGCCCGCAACTCGCATCAGCGGATGCCTCGCTATATAGATTACAAAAACGAAGCACGCCAGAAAGAGCAGAAAAATCAGTTTGAAGAAGATTCCGCCGCGTTGAGACGCGCTTCGGCGCGGATAAGACCTACCGGAATCCTTGTTTCGAGACCGCGAGGTCATTTCGCCATTGTCATGCTCGCCGGATCGAGCTGGCGCAGCCGTTCCGCGGCTCGTTCCGGAAAAGTACCGTTGAAGTAGACTTCTTTGAAGCTGTACGACTTGCTGCCTGTTTCCACGATCGGCAGGATCTCGAAATGCCAGTGATAGTCGCCGGCAATCGTCCGCCAATATTCGCTTAGCTCGCCCTTGGTTTGCAGCGTGTTCGGTGCGGTGTGAACCACCATATGGTAATTCGGGGCAATCTGCGCGATACGGCGCAGCGTGCGTCCCAGCAGACGCGCCAAATCGCGGCGGTTCTCATCCGGCAGCGGCGATTCGAACTGGTGATTGTGCGTCAGCGGCATGATCCAGGTCTCAAAAGGCACCCGCGACGCATACGGGCAAAACGCGAAATAGTCCGCGGAGTTATCCACCACGCGTGATTTCTGGCGAATCTCTTGTCGCAAAATATCGCAGAAGACGCAGCGCTCGCGCTGCCGGTACCAATCGCGCGCCGCGCGCAGTTCGTAAAGCACCCGGCGCGGCACAAACGTGGTCGCCGCCACTTGGGAATGAGCGTGCGGCCATTCTTCTCCCGCGGATGGGCCATGATTCTTGAACACAGCAACGTACTTGAAACGCGCGTCCCGCTTCAAGTCGGCAATGCGCGTCGCGTACGCCTCCAGTACGCGCCCGATTTCTTCGTCGCTCAGGCACATTAGCGGACGCGCGTGGTCGGGCGTCTCAATAATCATTTCGTGCGCGCCGACGGGCTCCATGCGGTCGAAAATGCCTTCCGCGCTCCGGTTGGCTTCGCCCTCTACGCGATAAAACGGACGAAAGTGCGGATACACGCGCACCTGTGGCGGTCCTTGCGGCGGCAGATCGAGCAACGAACGCTCCGCCGGCCGGTTCGCCGGGCACAGCGGACATGGCGCTTCGCGTTCCTCGGCGCGTTCGGCTTGGCCGATGACCACCCAACTGCGCGTAATTGGGTCTTTACGTAGTTCCATGAATTTCGGGAAATTGTAGAGCGCCATCTTATACCGAACGCTCGCGCCTCATCAAAGAGAACCGCAAACCATGTATTCCATGTCTGTACGCGCAATTCACCGCAAACCCGATGCCAATTCGGTTTAAACTGCGGCGCAAATGTTTTCGCCGCGCGCATTCGATCGTTCGCCGCAATCGCTGCGTAGGATCGCAGATTGAGCACCGCCCCCGCCAACAACGCGTCCGCGCCTGTTTCCCGCGCTTCGAAATCGTCACCAGCCAAGCTCACCCTGCTGCCGATGATCGCGGCCACGTATTTCATCGTGGCCGGAGGCCCGTACGGCCTGGAAGATATCGTCCACAAAACCGGCTATCGCGCCACGCTGCTCATCCTGGTTCTCACGCCGCTACTTTGGAGCGTACCCACGGCGATGATGGTCAGCGAACTGGCCACGTCGATTCCGGATGAAGGTGGCTTTTACATCTGGGTGCGCCGCGGACTGGGACCGTTCTGGGGCTATCAGGAAACGTGGCTTTCGCTTGCGGGCAGTATTTTCGAAATGGCGATCTACCCGAATTTGTTCGTGGACTATATCGGGCAGCTCGCGCCGTCGCTCATCGCCGGGCATCGCGGACTCGCGCTCGGCTTCGGCATGATCGCGCTGTGCACCATTTGGAATCTGGTCGGCTCGCGCGCCGTTGGAGACGGTTCGATTTTCCTGAATATCCTGCTGCTTTCGCCTTTTGCCGTGCTGATCGGTTTTGCGCTGTTTCACTCGCATCCCGGCATTCCGCGCGCCACTCCCTTGCATCATGCCGATTTGCTTGGTGGAATTTTGATCGCGATGTGGAACTACATGGGCTGGGACAACATGTCCACGGTGGCCGGCGAAGTGGACAACCCGCAGCGCACCTACAGCCGCACGATGCTCGGCGCGCTGATCCTTGTGATCGTCACCTATCTCGCGCCGGTTGCAGCCGTCGCGCGCACCGGACTCGATCCCAACGCCTGGGTCACCGGCGGATGGGTTGACGTTGGCCGATTTTTCGGCGGTGAAGCGCTTGCGGTCGCCATCACTGGCGCAGGCGTAATCGGCGCGATCGGCACGTTCGGCGGCTTGATGATGTCGTTCACGCGGCTGCCTTCAGTGATGGCTAGCGATGGTTTTCTGCCAAAACTTTTCACGCGCGAAAGCGCGCGCACCGGCACGCCGTGGGTTTCCGTGATCGCCTGCGCGCTGCTGTGGGCGCTGTGTTTTCCGCTCGGCTTTGAGCACAGTTTGCTGCTCGACGTGCTGCTGACGGGCCTCAGCATTTTACTGGAATTTTGGGCGCTGGCCGCGCTGCGCATCCGCGAGCCTAACATGCCGCGACCGTATCGCGTCCCCGGTGGCCTGGTTGGCGCAATCGCAATCGGCCTGCCTCCCATGGCGTTGATGATCGCAACTCTGGTGCGCAACAGCCACGAGCTCGTCGGCGACACAAGCCAGCTTGTAATCGCGCTCGTGATCATCGCCGCCGGCGCTGCGCTCTACTATTTTTCGCTCCTCTTCCGTCCCCGATCCCGCGCGCAGACGTGAGCGTCGTCGCTGCGAGAGGTAATGTAGCCTCCGCCTTCAGGCGGGCGCGGTGATGCGCAGGTGCCAGACTATGTCCGCCGCAGCGTGCTATTCTGCACGGCGATGTCTGAGCCGCAGTCAAACGACGCTGAATGGATGTCCATTGCGCTTGAAGAGGCCCGGGCCGCAGCCGCGCGCGGCGAAGTACCGGTGGGCGCGGTGGTTGCGCTCGATGGACGCATCATCGCGCGCGCCGGAAACCGCACGATCAGCGATTGCGATCCTTCGGCGCACGCGGAAATTATTGCGTTGCGGGAAGCGGCGAAAGCAATTGGAAATTACCGGCTGCTGGGCGCGTCGCTGTACGTAACCATCGAGCCTTGCGCCATGTGCGCCGGAGCCATCATCCAGGCGCGTATCGCCCGCCTGATTTACGGCGCGGATGATCCCAAAGCCGGCGCCATCCGCTCCTGTTTCTCAATCTTAGATAGCCCGCGCCTCAATCACCGCGTCGAAGCCACCTCCGGCGTGCTAGCCGCGGAATCCGTAGCGGTGCTGCAAGAATTCTTCGCCGCCCGCCGCTGAGTTTTTTTTAGAGCCCTCCCGGCGCGACATCAGCTTATCGCCGCCGACATACTCGGGAATCCGCTCGTGCGCTAGCCTCGTTCATTGCCCGGCCGGAATTGCTTCTCTATTGCCTTCATCGGGAAATTTCTCGCCGAACATGGGCCGTCCGCTCTTCGATTGCTGCGCAGTGGCCTCGTCCTGGATCACATCCCAATGCTCTATAAGAATTCCGTCCTGTATCCGAAGAAGATCAGCGGCGATCCAGTTGACGGGCTGGCCGAACCCCGAAAAGCGCCCGTGCACGATTACGAAGTCTCCATCCGCCACGATCACTCCCGCCTCATACCTGAGAGTCGGCGGAAGGCTCTTGATGAGATCAAACAGACCTTCGCGGCCCGCGGCGATATGAGCGCTGTGTTGAATGTAGTGCGGTGACCAGAACTTCTCCGCGGTCGCGTAATCGCGTTTATTAAAGAGCGTATCGAATGCTTCCAGAACCAATTTTTTATTTCGGTCTTCTGTCGTCGCCATTGATTCCCTTTCTTCGGTAGATTCCGTGCCTCACAGCTTCGACCCGCCATCCACCGGGATACTCGCGCCGGTGATCCATCGCGCTCCGTCTGACGCCAGGAATGCAACGACATCGGCAACATCCTCTGGCTTGCCGAGCCGCTTCAATGCCTGCATACCGAGCGCAACGTTGCGCCCGACTTCGGTCTTGGTGAAATTCGACATTTCCGTGTCGATCACACCCGGAGCGACTGCGTTGACGCGAATTCCACGCGGCCCAAGGATCGCTGCCCAATTCCTGACCAGCGTCTCGATAGCTCCCTTGGTGGCGGCATACGCGAGGATGGACGGTCTCTCCAAATCCGGCGGGCCGACAACCGCGCGTGCCCCCAGCGAAGACGTTACGATGATGTTCGAGCCTTCGCCCAGCAGCGGCAAAAGCTGCTGCACCAGAAAAAATGAGCTCCTAACATTCGTCGCGAAGAGATTATCGAAGTCCGCGACGGTGTGATCGGCGATCGTCGCCGCCTTGCTAATGCCGGCGTTGGCCACCAGCACGTCCAAGCGCTGGCCCGCAATCGAACGAACTTTTTTCGCCAGATCAGCGGATCCCTCCGAATTCGCCAAGTCCGCTTGGATCATCTCCGCGGCTCTACCTTTTGCACGAATCGCGGCAACGACCGATTGCGCTTCCCCTGCCGAACGGCCGTAGTGAACCAGCACGCGCGCGCCTGCATCGGAAAGCGCCAGTGCAATGGCGCGACCGATTCCGCGCGACGCTCCAGTCACCAGCGCAGTTTTCCCTTCCAACGAAGCCATCTTGTTTCCTCCTTTGGATCACCTGTAGATGATCTGATGAGCCTTTGGGACTCATTCGAGTCGAGCACGCAATTCGTTTTTGTCGTGAGCTGTCAGATCGCTGCGGAGGCTTAAGGGTTCGTAGGTGGCCGGTAAGGCTCGCGCCAGTGGCGAATAACCGGCGAACAAACATTGCTGCACAATGAGCAATAAGCATGATGCAAAAAGCGTCGCGTAGCGCCACTTTAATCGGCTTTAATGCGCTTATGAGGACCGAAATGCGCACTGGCAGGCGGTCTGCGCGAATTTCGCGCCCGCCCGGCGCGAATTTGGTACCATTCCGCCATTCGCGCGGCGAGATTCAGCGCAGCTGATCGCTACGAAGCGCGCCGCTCCGAATTTCAGCCAGGTGAAGGCGAACAACCATGCCAGCCACCACGCAGAAAGTTTTCGTTGGGCCCAGCAGCGAAGTCGCGGAAGGCGGCCGCCTGATCATCGACGTGGCCGGGCTCACCGTCGGGATCTTCCGTTTCCAGGGCAAGCTCTACGCGTACGAAAATCGCTGCGCGCACGAAGGCGGCCCGGTGTGCCAGGGAAAAATCGTCCCACGCGTGACGGAAATTATTGACGAAGGCGGCGCGAGCCGCGGCTTCGCATTCGACGAAGAGCGGCTGCACATCGTCTGCCCCTGGCATGGCTACGAGTACGATATTCAAACCGGCGCGCATCCCGGCAAGCCGTCGGCGAAATTGCGGCGGGTCACAGTGGAAGAAAATCCCGGCGGCATCTATGTCAGCGTCTGACGCCAATCCGCAATTTTCCGATCAATTTTCTGATCTGGCGCGCGCGTTGCGCGAGCGCGTCGCGACTACACTCGAAGCTGGCCAGATCGCTCGCGTTTTGCCCGACGACGTGACGGCGCTGCTCAGCGAATCCGTCCGCCTGTACGCGGCCGTGGTGGAAGAAACTGAGCGCGAGATCGCGCCAATTGATGCGACGATTTCGACTACCGAGGCGATAGTGGTCGCCTGCGCGCTGTTGCGCGCGCATCGGCTGAATCCATTTGATCTGGCTCTCTGGTTTTCGCGCACGGCGCCGCATCGCGGCGGCAACTTGGACAACGACGCATCCGAAGCGTAGTAGAGGCAAGCGAGGATTTGCCATGAGCATCGAAGACAAAATCGCCGAAAAAGCATCCGAAAAGCTTAACGGCACGGCCACCGCAGTCAAACATCCTGTGCAGCAGATCACCACGCGGACCGACTCGCGCGAAATCCTGGCCAACGCGCGCCGCGATATCGACCGCTACAAGCTGCACGACTATTTCATCGTCGACGTGGACGCGCACCACGTGGAATTCGATTCCTGGACGGACATTCTCGACAATCTTGAAAATCCGGTGCTGCGCCACAACGCCAAAGCCATGGTGCAGGACTGGCCGCGCGCCAAGCAGCTGGTGTTCAGCAATCACAATGTTGGACTCACGTTTCAGGACGTCTTCGGACGCATTCCGCACCAAGCCGATCTCGCCGAGCACGTCGAACCATCCAACGAGCATCGCGACCTGACGCTGATTCGCCGCGCCATGGACTCGATGGGCATCCGCGTCCAGGTCGTGTTTCCGCAGCCCATGCTCGAGCTCGGCTTGCATCCCGAGCCGGACATCGCCACCGCGCTCACGTTCGCATATAACCGCTGGTTTACTTCGACGATCCTGCCGCGCGAGCTGCGCGTGAAAGCGCTGCTGTGCCTTCCCTTCCACGATCCGGAAGCGTCCATGCAGACGATCAAGGAATTCGCGGAGACTCCCGGCGTGATCGGATTTATGGTGACCAGCCAGCGCCACACCGGCGTGCACAAAAATGTGTACATGCCGATCTATCGGGCACTGGAAGAGCGCGGACTGCCGCTCGCGTTTCACGCCGGCCCTACGTGGGGCGACACGATGACGACGACGATGAATCGCTTCCTGGCGGTTCACTCGATGTCGTTCGTCACCTG
>Ga0307374_10010146_pt1 | contig 13730 bp, 11 predicted proteins | sample OX3MG_FD_202532 | JGI IMG/M metagenome (GOLD analysis project Ga0307374, IMG submission 202532) | Soil microbial communities from Risofladan, Vaasa, Finland - OX-3 | ecosystem: Environmental > Terrestrial > Soil > Coastal area > Acid sulfate soil | place: Finland: Risofladan, Vaasa | collected... | reverse complement strand
GAATCGGTGGACGCCCGCCGGGCCTTTCCCTGTTGGGACGAACCGGATCGCAAGGCTGTGTTCGAGGTCGTCCTCACCGTGGATCGCGATGTGGAGGCCTTTTCCAATTCCCCGATCACGGAGGTCGAGCGGGTAGGCGACAAGAACCGGATCACGTTCTCTCCGACCATGAAGATGTCGACATACCTCGTCGCCTTCATCGTCGGGAAGCTCCAGACCACCGAGACCGTCGACGTTGGCGGCGTTCCGCTCCGAGTCGTGTTCCCACCGGGCAAGCGCGGGCTGGCCGATTTTGCCTTGGCGTGCGGAGCCTTCGCCCTCCAGTTCTACACGGAGTACTTCGGCATTCCGTATCCCGGCGAGAAGGTGGACCTGGTGGCGATTCCCGATTTCGCCGCCGGCGCCATGGAGAACCTCGGGTGCATCACATTCCGGGACACCGCGCTGCTAGTCGATCCCACGACGGCAGCAAGGGCGGAGCTCGAAAGGGTGGCGGACGTCATAGCGCACGAGATCGCCCACATGTGGTTTGGCGACCTCGTGACCATGGGCTGGTGGGAGGGGATCTGGCTCAACGAGGCGTTCGCCACGTTCATGGAAGTGCTCTGTGTCGATGCGTTTCGACCGAATTGGGACCGCTGGGTCGGTTTCGCCTCCTCTCGTGAGGCAGCCCTCGTCATTGACGGCCTGCACAACACCAGGCCGATTGAGTACCCGGTTGGGCCGCCCAAGGAGGCCGAGGGGATGTTCGATCTCCTGACGTACGAGAAGGGGGCCAGCGTGTTGCGGATGCTCGAGCAGCACATCGGGGCCGAAGTCTTCCGTGACGGCGTCCGGGCGTACCTGAAGCAGCACGCCTACGGCAATACCGTCACCAGCGATCTGTGGGACGCGCTGGAGGAGGCGAGCGGTGCGCCTGTCCGCGACGTCATGGACACCTTCATCCTTCAGGGTGGGCATCCCCTCGTCTCGCTTGAAGGGAGTTCCCTCGGCCAGCAGCCCTTTTCCTACGGCCCGGTCACCGAGGGCGGTGCCTCGTCAATCGGTGCCAGTTGGAATGTGCCCGTGACGGTCCGGGCACTCGGCGTCGACGGATCTCCTGGGGCTCCGTCGCGCGGTCTCGTCCTCCGGGCCGACCCGGAGACGATCGGTGAAGCCACACAAGGTCTGGCCCTGGTCAACGCCGGAGGATGGGGCGTGTTCCGCGTCGGGTACTCAGCCGGGCACCGGCTGTCCCTGGCCGACCACCTGGAAATGCTCACACCACTGGAGCGGGCCAACCTCCTGGCGGACACATGGGCGATCACCTTGGCCGGCCACGCATCCCTGCAGGATTTCCTCGCCATGGCGGCCAGGCTTGGCCAGGAGGTGGACCCGGCACCGTGGTCACCGGTCAGCAGCGCGTTCCATCTGGTGGACCGACTGGCCACCGGCGGCGACAGAGAATTGCTCCAGCAGGCCGTGACCGCCTTGATCGGGCCGGTGCACACGCGCCTGGGTTTCGAGGCTGCAACGGGCGAAGGCGAGCGCACACCGACGTTACGCTCACTCGCCATCAACCTTCTCGGGACCGTGGGTGCGGATCCCACCGTGCGCACCGAAGCGGCCAGACGATTCGACGCCTCACCTCTCGCGGGCGGGAGCGAGCCCATACCGGCTGACGTCGAGGCTGCGACCCTCGCGGTGGTTGCCCAGCTGAATCGACCGGGCGATTACGACGCACTGCTGCAGCGATACAGGACAGCGTCGACCCCCCAGGTCGAGTCCCGCAGCCTCATGGCGCTGACCACCTTCCCGGACGTCGCGCTGGCGGAGCGCACGTTCGACTTTGCCATGACCGAGGTACGAAGTCAGAACGGCTTCATCGTCTTCAGCGGGCTGTTGGCGAATCCGGTGGCCGGACAGGCGATCTGGCGGCGCATTGCCGAGTCGTGGGACCAGATGCTGGAGCGCCTCCCCAAGAATGGCCCGACTCGGGTGATCGAGTCGATCTCGACCTTGTGTTCCGACCCCGACTTCGCCGACGGCGTGGTGCGGTTCCTCCACGATCATCCCCTCGCGTCTGGCCCGCGGCGGGTCGAACAGTCGATTGAGCGATTGGGAGTCAACGTCGCGTTCGCGGCCAGGGAACGCCATCAGTTCGGGGACGCCTGCCTGGCCGCCATTGCTGGGATCCGCTCGAGCTGACCAACGGAGGCCCGAGGGGGCGATCCGGTTCATGCATGCTTCGCGTTGCCGCGGCGGCCGCATCCGTAGCCGCTGGCGTGCTGGCAACATCCCCCGCGGCAGCGCTACCGCAGGCGAGAACCACTGCGTCGCTCCCCTGGTTGTCGGTCGACCATCCCGGCGGGCAGCGAGCTCAGATCGTCGACCCGCAGGGGCGGACGGTGATCCTGCGCGGGGTCAATCTCGTCGGACTGGAAGATGACGTGTACGCAGTGGCTGGTGGCGGCGAACCGGGCCCGACGCCGTTCTGGCCCGTCGCCCCCACGGCGTATGCGGGCACATGCCCCTCCAACTCGCACGACATTTCCGAGCCCCCAGTCTGCGAGGTACAAGCCGGACTCCCTGAGTACCAGCAATCGGACCTCGCCGGCTCGCAGAACGACCTGGCCCAGATGCGCGGCATGGGATTCAATTTCATACGGCTGCCGGTCAACTGGAGCCAGCTTGAGCCCACTCCCGGTGTCTACAACGCCACCTACATCGATCGTGTCGCCCAAGTCGTCCGCTGGGCCGGTGAGCAGGGGATCTATGTGCTCATCGACATGCACGAAGACAACTATTCGCGCTTCACCCCCGAGACCACCCCGTTCTCGCTTCCGCCCCTCCTCACTCCCGTGCACGAGAGCGGCGGTCACGCCGACGGCGCCCCACCGTGGGCCGTCATGGCCGACTCGGTGCCCGCCCTCGGGGTTGATGGACAGGCCGAGCTCAACGGGTACGTGGAGGCAGCCTTCACCAATTTCTGGAACAACGCGGTACCGACGAACGGCCACGGCCAGCCGTTGGCGCAGGGCGCGGCTCCTGGTCCAGGGCTGCAGGACCATTACATCGGAGCGATGGCCGCGCTGGCGAAGAGGTTCATGAACGACTCGACCGTCGTGGGATACGACGTGATGAACGAGCCGTTGCCTGGGCTCGTCGCGGCTCCTGGCGTGTTCGATCAGGCATACCTCTTCCCTTTCTACCGACGAGTGATTGATGCCATGGCGGGAACCCGCGACGGCATGCCCTGCGAGGCCGGCACGCCCTATGTCCCAGCGTGCGGCTACCGGAGTTTGGGCATTGACGACAGCCGGCATCTCTTCTTCGTCGAGCCGATGGCTGCCCGCAACCTGACCGACATTGCGCTCGGCTTGTCGTTGCCGTTCACCAGCGATCCCAACATCGTCTACGAACCCCACGCCTACACCCATGTCTTCACGATCGACACATTCGTGCCGGGCGGCAGCGTCTCGGGGGTGTATCCGCTCACCTACGACCAGGCGATGGTCACCGCCGACGCAGAGGCCAGAGCTATTGGTGCCGCCTTGTTCATCGGGGAGTTCGGCGCCGCCAACTCGCAGGACGACACCATCACCTCGAGGGAGACCGCGGCAATCGATCGCGCCGGCGTGGGTTCAAGCCTGTGGGCGTGGAAAGGCAATTGCGGACCGGGCCAGACGGCATCCCAATGCGAACCCGGCCTGTGGTCGGTCTTCGAGGGAGACACGGCACCGACCCCTGCCGACAACGGTCCCGTGTTGGCGAGCCGGCTGCGCTACCTGGCCCGTGTGTACCCGCGCGCCACAGCGGGTGAGCTCCTCTCCTTCTCCTACGACCCGGCGTCCTCGGCCTTCGACATGCACGCCACGTCGAGTGCTCCCGTCGAGGTCGGCGACCGGGCGCACGAGACCGACGTGTACATACCCCCGCTCGTACGGGGGAGCATTTCGGTCAGTGGTGCGGCCGTGCTGCATACCGTTGCGACCAACCCCGATGGAAGCCGCGACTGCTTCGTCGCCCCGACCGGGACCGGCGCATACGGTGTGAATGTGAGTTGAGCACCGTGAACCTGGCCGTCGTGGGGACCGTGTTCATTGTCATTCTCGTCGCAGAGTTACCCGACAAGTCGATGATCGCAACGTTGGTGATGGGCAGCCGATCGAATCCGCTCCTGGTGTGGATCGGAGCGTCGACCGCCTTCATCGCACACACGGTGCTCGCCGTTGTCGCCGGCCGCTTGTTGCTCCTCCTCCCCCACACGACGCTGGAGATCATCGTCAGCATTCTCTTTCTCGGCGGGGCGTTGTACCTCCTCCTGGTGCCAGAAAAGGCAGAGATTGCGGAGGGTGAACGAGACGCAGCACGAGAGGATCCCCGGAACCAAGGGTTCAAGGTGGCCTTGACCGCATTCGGCGTGATCGCGGTCGGTGAGCTGGGCGATATCACCCAGCTCCTGACGGTCAACCTCGTGGCCAAGTATCACGCCCCTCTCTCGGTGGGACTTGGTGCCGGACTTGCGTGCGTGGTGGACGCCGCGCTGGGGGCCTTCGGGGGTAGGGCGCTGCTCCGTGTGCTGCCGGTGGCGCGGATCAGGGTGCTCGGCGGCCTGGTGTTCCTCGGCTTTGCCGGGTGGACCATCTACACTCTCGTGGCCGGATGACCTGCACGCTCCCCTCCGATGTTGCGCTGGAGACCCCGCGCGTCCAGGCAGTCATCGGCGCGGCACGACAAACGAGAGGCTTCATGCCCGATGATGAGGGCGAGGCGCTTCTCCTGGCCGCGCTCCGCGCGGGCCGGGCGGCGGGCGCAGGTGGGAACCCGACATTCGTCGAGATCGGCGCATGGTGCGGGAAGTCGTCCCTCTATATCGGCGTCGCGGCTGAGGTCACCGCTGCGGTGCTGTTCTCCATCGACCATCACCGGGGTTCCGAGGAGAACCAGGCGGGGTGGGAGCACCACGAAGAGGACCTGGTCGATCCGGTGACCGGGAGGATCGACACGCTCCTGCACTGGCGCACTGCCATCAGCGGAGCGGGCCTGGAGGATTCGGTTGTCGGCGTGGTCGGCGACTCGCCGACGGTGGCGGCCCGTTGGGGACAACCCATCTGGTTCTGTTTCATTGACGGGGGCCATGGAGAAGGGCCGGCCTGGGCGGACTTCCGGGGATGGGCTCCCCACGTCGCCCTGGGCGGGTGGCTGGCCATTCACGACGTCTTCCCGGACCCCGCCGATGGTGGGCGGCCCCCCTACGAGATCTACTGCGCCGCGCTGGAGTCGAAGGAGTTCGTGAATGACGGTGGTTGTGGGAGTTTGCGAGTCCTGCGCCGGGTGGTCGCGCCCGCCACCACCCCGTAATCAGCCGGCCGTGCAGCCCGCAACGGCATCGCCCCGGCAGTGGGGCTCGGCCAGATCCAAGGCCGCCGGTAGGCATTCACCCCGGAAGAGGCCGGAAGCCGGCGTGGTGCTCGAGAGCGCGTCAGCGGCCAGGATCATCGCCCCGAAGGTGTACGTCGTCCGCTCGTTGTCGGGAAAGGTCGTTTCCTCGGGATAGACCATCCCGGTCCAGTAGGAACCGTCAGGTAACCGCAGATTCTGCGCAGCCGCGAACAGGTCGCGGGCGTGACGATCCATGCCGAGGGCATCAAGAGTCAGGACGCACTCGGCCGTCTCGGCCGCCGTCACCCAGTCACCGGTCGACACGCATCGCACACCGAGGCCCTCCAGGACGAAGGTCGACCACCCTTCAGCGAGGCGACGACGTCCGGCTTCGCCCTCAATGGCACCCGAGAGCATCGGGTAGTACCAGTCCATGGCGAACTCGACCTTCGGCGCGAACGCCGCCGGGTGGTGAGCCACGGCGTGGCCCAGGCGACCGGCCGCCAGCTCCCAGTCGGGCCGGTCCTTGGCCAGGCATTCCGCGACCGCCACCGCGCAGCGCAGCGAGTGGTAGATGGATGACGACCCGGTCAGGAGCGCGTAGTGCTCGGGACGGCCAGCCGAGTCGACCGACCACAGGACCGAACCATCGGGCTGTTGCCAGCGCAGGATGAAGTCGATGCCCCCCTCAATGGTTGGCCAGAGTTCGCCGAGGAACTCCACATCGCCGGTGATGAGGTGGTGATGCCAGGCGCCGGCCGCGAGATACGCGCAGACATTGGTGTCAAGGCGCTGGTCCTTCACGCCGGCACCCTGGTAGTAGTTGAACCAGCTGCCGTCGGGGAGCTGGCGATCGGCCACCCACCGGTAGGCCGCCTTGGCCTCCTCGTACAGGCCACACACCGAGAGCGCCATCGCTCCCTCCACATGGTTCCACGGGTCGCAGTGACCGTCCTCGAACCACGGGATCATCCCATCGGGCCGCTGGACTTCGGCTATGGCATAGGCGGTGTCCAACACATCGGACGCACTGAGAACCCCTGCCACTTCCGGGATGGCGAAATCCCGCGACTGGACGCGCTCGGTCGTCACGCGGCCGCTCCCTGCTTCGGGTTCGGTCCACGGCGTCCGGGCACCCCGCGCGGCACGCTCGGCCGAGCCGGCTCAGCGGCGACCGCGTGCTGCGACTTGGTGAGGTAGACAACCAGGCTCTTGCCGATCAGCGGACTGAGTACGCGGTCGGCGGTGCGGGTGAGCGCCGGACCCCGCACGATGTCCCAGACGAGCAGCTTGTGGTACGCCTTGACGGCGGGGTGCGAGTCATTGCTCGGCCCCACGAGGCAGCGCAACCACCAGTACGGGGAGTGCAAACCGTGCGCGTGGTGCGATCCAACCGGCTTGAGACCCGCCGCGCTGAGACGCCGTTCCAGGGTGGACCGGCGGTAGATCCGCACGTGCCCGCCTGGAGTGTCGTGGTACTCATCGGACAACACCCAATTGACGGCTTCTGGTCCACATCGGGGCACCGTCACGGCCATAGTGCCGCCCGGCTTGAGCACGCGTGACAACTCCGACATGGCCGCTTGATCGTCGGGGATGTGCTCAAGGACCTCGGACGCGATCACACGGTCAAAGGTGGCATCGGGAAAAGGCAGGTGAAGTGCATCTCCCTGCACACCGGTCGCCGGATGATCCACGGCCAGCTCTCCCGCCTCCACCATGGCGCCCAGCGTCGCCCGCACCTGGGCTACCTCTTCGGTCCCCGCATCAAGGGCGACGACCGCCGCTCCCCGCCGGGCCCCTTCGAAGGCGTGCCGGCCGAATCCGCAGCCGAGGTCGAGCAGCCGGTCGCCGGGGCGTACCCCCAGTCGTTCGTAGTCGACCGTCAGCACCGCGTCCTCGCTCTCATGCGACGGGCGGTTCGGGTGCTGGTGCGCCGGGCAACGGCTCGCCCCGGAGCAAGGCCTTGTAACACTCGGCCGTTCCTGCTGCCGTCACGCCCCACGTGAAACGATTGATCACACGCTCGCGCCCTGCCGCGCCCAGACGCGCCCGCTGAGCCGGGTCGTCCAAGAGGAGTGCGATGGCGCCGGCCAGCGCTCCGGGATCATCGGGCGGGACAAGGAGGCCGGTCTCGCCACTCTCCCCCACCACCTCGGGAAGCGCCCCTCCCGTCGTTGCCACTACCGCGACACCGCACGCCATCGCCTCAATGGCCGGCAACGAGAACCCCTCGTAGAGCGATGGCACAACGGCGACTTCCGCTTGGCCGTAGAGACGGGCCAGCGCGTCATCGCTGATCCCGCTCACACACGTGACCACGTCGGACAGGCCGAGCCGCGTGATCGCCTTGTCGACCCGTCCTCCTTCGCGGGGACGCCCGATCACCGTCAGCTCAATGTCCCGCTCTGTCCGTAGCTTGGCTACCGCTTCTAGGAGCGGGACCAGTCCCTTCATCGGCACATCGCTCGACGAGGTCACCATGATGCGCCCCGGGACCGGGGTGACGTCGTCAATCGGCCGGAAGACCGTGTGGTCGACCCCGACCGGCACGACCGTCATCCGCTCCGGGCGCACCCGCATGTGGGCGGCGATATCCTTCTGGGACGACTTCGAGACCGTGACGACCGCGGGCAACGCGCGCGCCACCCGAACCTGCATCCCGAGGAACCCGAACCAGCGCCGCGTCGTGAGGTTCTGCCATGGACTGGTGGCGTGCGACAGGGCCAACTCCCGGTCGACGGTGATGGGATGGTGCAGCGTCGTGAGCAGCGGCCACCCGTCCTCAACCATGCCCAACATCCCCGTGCCGAGGCACTGATTGTCGTGAACGACGTCGAAATCGGCCCGGCGATCCGCCAGGAGGACCCGGGCGCGCTTGGAAAAGGCCAACGGCTCGCCGAAGCCGGCGGTGCACATCACTCCGAATTCCGTCCAGTCGTGGCGGCTCTTGAATTCCCTCGGATGGGGCACCCGGAACGGGTCAGGATCGCGGTACAGATCGAGGCCGGGCACGGGGGTGAGCCCCACGCCGGGGTCGAGCTCGGGCCACGGTGGTCCGGCGAACACCTCAACGGAGTGCCCCAGGGCGACCAGCTCACGGGTCAGGTGCCGGGTGTAGACACCCTGCCCACCGCAGCGCGGATTTCCTCTATAGATGAGGAACGCAATGCGAAGGCCGCCCGGTTGAGGGGGGGCGGCGGGCACCGCCGGCGGGATCTCAATGTGCCGCGACCGCTCCCAGGATTCCCTGGTCTCTATCCACTTCTGCCGGGGCGTCTTAGGCACAGATACCTCCGACGCGTCCGGCCATGGCCGCATAGCCTCCCCGAAGCCCTGGTGCGGCGCAAACGGACGCGCCGGCCCCACTGTGAGCAGCCAGTCCTCCAATCCCCATTGCGCAAGGCTGGAGGGTGGCCCCCCCGATACCGTGACGGGATGGATCTGACGTACCCCCCCGAGGCTGAGCAGTTCCGCGGTGTCATCAGCGACTGGCTCAAGGAGAACCTGCCCGAAGGTTGGGGCGAGCCGGGGTTCTCCATGTCGCCCGACCAGCGCAAGGCGTTCAACCACGAATGGACGGCGAAGCTGTTCGCCGGTGGGTGGATCTGTGCCAGCTGGCCCGTGGAGTACGGCGGGAAGGGTCTGACCCTGCTGCAGCAGGTGGTGCTGAACGAGGAGTTCGCCCGCGCCGGCGCGCCGCTCCGGGCGGACTTCTTCGGGGACACCCTGGTCGGCCCGACCATCCTGCAGTGGGGCACCGAGGAGCAGAAGCGGCACTTCATCCCCGGGATCCTGCAAGGAGAGATCGCATGGTGCCAGGGCTTCAGCGAGCCCGATGCCGGCTCGGACCTGGCCGGCTTGAAGACGAGGGCCGAGCTCGACGGCGACGAATGGGTCGTCAACGGCCAGAAGGTGTGGACCACCCAGGCCCAGTACGCCGACTACATCTTCCTGTTGGCGCGCACCGATCCCGACGCTCCCAAACACGCCGGCATCTCCTATCTCCTGGTGCCGATGAAGCAAGCCGGTGTGGAGGTCCGCCCGATTGAGCAGGTCGACGGGTCGGCAGAGTTCAACGAGGTGTTCTTCACCAACGTGCGCTGTCCGAAGGAGAACGTGATCGGCGGGGTCAACAACGGGTGGAAGGTCGCCATGACCACCTTGGGCTTCGAGCGCGGCACCTCGGCCACGACCGGCCATCGCCGGTTCCTCAAGGAGTTCAACGAGATCACAGAGCTTTCACGCGAGCGCGGGCTCAACACCGATCCGCTTGTGCGCCAACGTCTCGCCCGTTCGTGGTCGAAGATCAAGATCATGCAGATCAACGGGCTGCGCACCCTCACCGATGTCCTCAACGGGACGAACTCGACGGCCGCCCTGAGCGCCTGCAACAAGATGTTCTGGTCAGAGGCGCATCAGGAGACGATGCAGTTGGGCATGGATGTCCTCGGCATGAGCGGCCAAATTCTTCTGGGCGATGACTCCGAGGACACACTGCTGCCCGGAGCCCGGATGGCCCGCGCCGGCTACCCCGTCAACAACCTCCAGTCGCTGTTCTTCTTCTCTCGGTCGGAGACCATCTGGGGCGGCACGGCCGAAATTCAGCGCAACATTGTCGGTGAGCGGGTCCTCGGTCTGCCCAAGGAGCCAAAGCCGTCCTAGCCGGTCGAGCCGGCCGTCGTCCGGGCGGTCACCAGCGTGGTCTCGTAGTGCACGACGACCCGACCTCCGGCCCGGTCGATCCCCGCCCCCAACGCCTCCAACAACCGTTCGAGCTGTCCGGATGGCAAGGTGCGGTGGTCGCTGTGTGTCGAAGTCAACGCCAACCACTTGTCGGTCGAATAGGCGGCTTCGTGGGCGAACGTGAGCATGCAGACGTCGGTGTATCTCGCGTCTGCCCCGAGCAGGTCGGCGATCCCCGAGTAGAGGCGATCGTCCCGCAGACCGAGCAGTACCGATCGCTCGCCGAGTTCGGGCGCGTGCCGTTCGTACACGTCCTTCACGACGTCGCGCGCCGGGGGTGTCGGAAACGACTGATTCCAGAAAAGGCCCACACGACCTCCCGGCCGTAGGACCTCCACTGCCTTGGCTGCTCCGGCGTAGGGCTCCACCCAATGCCAGGACTGCCCCGCAACGAGCAGATCAAAACGACGCTCGCCGGCCGACCACTCCTCGAAGGTGCCCTCCTCGACGTACACCCCACGTTGGCGTGCGACCGCCGCCATCCGCGGATCGGGCTCGAGCCCGATCACCTGGCGTTCGCCGTCGGCGAAGAGCCGCGCGGCTATCCCGGTGCCGCACCCGACGTCAAGGACGGTTCGGGGGTGGTCGGACACGAGGAGCTCCACCATCTCCTTGGGGTAGGTGGGCCGCGCCCGGTCGTACTGCTCCGCATCAACCCCGAATGAACCGGCACGGATCCGATTGCGATGAAGGGGTCCGATGTCGGTCATGTCCGGGTACTACAGGATCCGGCGGACCGGGGGCGAGGTTTGACTGACGCTCGGGTCCGGGAAGGGCACCACGTTCGCGTCGGGCTCCAATGGCACGGACGGGTGTTGAGCGTCCGCGGCGACGCCAGCTTCCTCCTGTCGGGTGGCCAGCAGGAACAGGGGCAGGCTGGCCGCAATCGTCGCCGCCCCGCCGACGATCAGTGCGAGCCGAGGGTTGGTCGCATCGCTGATGTACCCGAGCAGCGGCGCACCGATAGGTGTGCTCCCCAGGAAGGCGATCGCGTTGAGTGACATGACGCGTCCCCGCATGGAGGGTTCGGCCCGCAGTTGCAGGATGGCGTTGTTGGTTGCGATGAAGGCGATGCTCGCCGCTCCCATGGGGACGAGGAGTACCAGGGCCGAGGTCGTGTTCGGCATGAGCGACACCGCGGTGATCATTCCCCCGAAGAGCAGCCCGATGATGGCCAGCAGCCGGGTGGAAGGCCGGCTCCGGTGTGCCGTGAACAATCCGCCCACGATCGCGCCGGCACCCATGGCCGCCAGGAAGGCGCTGTAGAGGCCGGCCCCACCATGGAATGTGAACTTGGAGAACAACGGCAGGGTGACCGTGAAGTTGAAGGCGAAGATGCCGACGACGGCCATGGAGATGAGCGGTATGCGCAAATCGGGGGTGGACCAGACGTAGCGCAGCCCTTCGCGGACCTGACCTTTGGCTCGCAATACCCCGGGCTTGCGGTAGAGCTCGGAAGACCGCATGAGGGAGAGCGCGACGATCACCGCGGCGTACGACGCCGCGTTCACCATGAAACACGTCGCGACACCGACCGTGAGGATGAGGACGCCTCCGATGCCGGGGCCGATCACCCGGGCCGAGTTCATGAGGACGCTGTTGAGGCTGACGGCGTTGGGCATCAGCTCCAGTCCGACCATTTCGGACACGAAGGACTGCCGGGCGGGATTGTCGAAGAGGTTGACCACACCGAGCAGCGTGGCCAGGACGAACACCTGCCAGAGGCGAACCGTGTTGGTGAGGGTGAGCACGCCCAGCATGGCCGCCAGCACCCCCGCCCCGCACTGCGTGACGTACAGGACCTTGCGCTTGTCCAGGCGGTCGGCGATCAGCCCACCGAACGGGCCGAAGAGCAACATGGGAAGGAACTGCAGTCCGGTCCCGATTGCGACATCCACGCCGCCCCCGTGCAGCCGGTAGAGGATGAGATAGGTCTGGGCGACCATCTGCATCCACGTGCCCGACACCGAGATCACCTGGCCGGTGAAGTAGAGACGGTAGTTCCGCACCGACAGGGCACGGAAGGTGCGTTGTGCCGCGGTCGTGATCCGGTTCATGTCGCCACCAGGTGCTCCAGGAGCTCGACCAGTTGGGCGGCCGCCGCCTGCTCACCGGCGTCCAGCTCGCCGAGGCGGCGGCGGAGGAAGGCGTTCTTGAGGGTGCGGATCCTCTCCAGGTTCCGCTTGCCGGCCGGGGTGATGCGCACCCGTGCGCTCCGGCGGTCGCTGTCGTCGGTGACCCGGGTGACGAGTCCCGCGTCCAGAAGTGAGGCCACAATGCGCGTCATCGTCGGTGGCTGCACCTGCTCGACGGAGGCCAGCTCGCCGAGGGTGGGACCACCGAGGCGGTAGACGGACCCGAGGGCTGAAGCCTGTGCAGGGGACAGCCCGGCCAGCGACTCCTGGCGGAGTTGGCGATGCAGCCGGTTGATGCTCAGCCGCAACCGACTGGCCAGGTCGTCGGCGACTTGGGCGCGCCCCTGCGGTGTGGTGCTCGTCTTCCCGGAAGCGGCCATGGCCCCATTATAGTTAGTTGTGCTAACTAATGAACCACCGGCACCTCACAGACTCGGGACGTAACCCCCTGCCCCGAGTGATGCGCTCTCGTCGAAGCTGAGCGAGTCGTCGAGGTCACCCACCACCTCGGTCACCCAGGGCAGCCGATCCCGCAAGATCCGTTCCACTCCACCCGAGAGGGTGGCCGAACTCACCGCGCAGGAACTACAGGCACCCTGGAGCTGGACTTCGACTACGCCGGTGTCCACGTCGGCCCGGACGAGCACCAGGTCGCCCCCGTCGGCCTGCACGGCAGGGCGCATGAGGTCGATGATGGCCGTCAGCTTGCTCAACCGCTCGGCACGCTCGACGTCGGTGAGGGTGACAGGGGAATCAGGCACCCCCCCATTCTGCCGTGCCGGGAGGGCGACGTGACCCGCCGCAGCTAATCCAGCCCGACGGGGCCCGAACTCGTCCCCTGCACGACCGGGTTGCTGAGCTCGCCGATCCCCTCAATCTGGATGCGAACCACGTCACCATCGGCCAGGAACTGGGGCGGGCTCAACCCGGCCCCGACCCCGGCCGGCGTACCGGTGGCAATCACCGTTCCCGCCTCCAGGGGGAAGGCCGTGGTCAGGTAGGAGATCATGTCGGCGCACGAAAAGATCAGGTCAGACGTCCGGGCATCCTGGCGCAGCTCGTTGTTGACCCATGTCCGGATGGACAGGTCCCCCGGATCACCGACTTCGTCGGTCGTCACCAGCCAGGGTCCACACGGCGCGTGCGAGTCGAATGACTTCCCGACGGTGAAGGTCGGCGTGCGCCACTGCCAGTCACGGGCGCTGACGTCATTGATCACCGTGAAGCCGGCCACCACCTGCATGGCGCGCTCGGCGGGGATGTACTGGCACCGCCGGCCGATGACCATGGCCAACTCGCCCTCGTAGTCCACCATGGACGACACCGGCGGCAGGACGATCGGGTCGCCGGGCCCGGCGATCGCCGTGCGTTGCTTGTTGAACCAGTACTGGTACTCGGGCGGCTCCCGGCCCATCTCCGCCACGTGCGCCTTGTAGTTCATACCGATCGCCAGAATGCTCGGGGGGTCGGTGACCGGTGACCGCA
>Ga0307374_10010144_pt1 | contig 13733 bp, 11 predicted proteins | sample OX3MG_FD_202532 | JGI IMG/M metagenome (GOLD analysis project Ga0307374, IMG submission 202532) | Soil microbial communities from Risofladan, Vaasa, Finland - OX-3 | ecosystem: Environmental > Terrestrial > Soil > Coastal area > Acid sulfate soil | place: Finland: Risofladan, Vaasa | collected... | reverse complement strand
CAGGCTCGGCCTCGATCTCGACGTCGGCCGGCTGGCCGGCATCGGTGTCCACCTGCCGGCCCCGGGGGCCGGCAGTGAGGCGCCAGGCCTGGCCGGCAGTGCCGGAGCTCAGGCGGAAGCTGCTGGCCGTCGCGCCCTCCGAGGGCTTGGTCATGATGTTGGAGCCGCGCGGATCGAGCATGAACGGCAGCAGGTGAGTTGCCACCCCACCGGCAAGGGGACCGTCTTGGCCCAGCGAGTGGCGCAGATCCCAATGGTGATAGGCAACCTCCACCAAACGCTGGGTGCAGGCCCAGGCGATGGGCCGGGGGCCGGCCATGTGGCCGCCGCTCTTGGCCTGCAGATCGGCATCGGACAGGCCCTGGGCCAGGCTGACGAACTCACCGGTCTCGCGCTGCTGGCGATCGGCCGCACCCTTGGCGCCCGAGGCCTTGATCTCCTCCTGGATATGGGCCACGCTCGGCCCGAAGGGCGGCGTCAGGTCGCCTTCGAGCGCCCGTTGGGCGAAGGCCAGGAACGACCACCCGTTGCGCACCACGTGAGCCACCAGGTCCGCAACCTGCCAGCCTGGGCAGTTGGCCGGCGCCTGCCATTGATCGGCGGTGAGGGCCGAGATGTCGCGGTTGAGGACCGCCGTTTCGGAAGCCAGCAGGGTCAGGCTGCGGCGGGGATCGACAGGTGCCATTGGAGGCCTATGCTAGCAAAAGGGGTTACGGCCCCGCGAGCTTGGCAAGATCGGCGGCACTGATTTGCCCCACGGAGGTGGTGGTGCCGTCGACGGCAACCTTCACCGCTTGGAAGCTGTTGTCAACCGTGTGCGTCGGCTCGACAAAGGTCAACGGACCGCTGGCGCCGAAGTATTTGATTTTCTTGCCTTGAGCCAGCAGCTTGGCGCCGTCGGCAAAGTTGTAGACGGCGGTGTGACCCGCTCCCGGAGTGGACACGTCCGTCATGGCTTTGACGTACACCGTTGGATCGACTGACTTGGCCGAATTCATGGCCAGAGCGGCGACGACCATGCCGTCGTAATACTGGGCCGCCTGCGTCCGCGGAGGGTGATTGAACTTGGTCTGATAGGCCGCCAGAAAGTGCTTGCCTGCCTCACCCTCGAGCCCAGTGGGCACGATGTGGAAGAGCCGGTTCACAATTTGGTCCCCTCCGGCGGCCTTGACCCATTCCACAGTCTGCGTGTAGTCGCTGCCGATAATCGGCAGGTTCTGGCCACCCAGGCTGTTGAGCTGGCGGAAGAAGATGCCCGCCGGCGGGATGTTCATCTGGGTCAGGATGGCGTCCGGCTTGGCGTTGATCACCTGCAAGGCCTCGCCCTGGTAGGAGGTGACGTTATCCGGGATAGCGGGCTTGGCGACGATGTCCAGCCCGAGCTTCTTGGCCGCAGCCTCGATCGGCGGGCCGAGCGTTTGGGCGCCGGCGCTCGCGTCGAGGACGAGCGCAATCTTCTTGAACCCCTTCTGGCTCGCGTACGCCGCCATGGCCTTACCAACCGCGGCATCGGACGCCTTGAGGTGGAAGCTGTAGGGCTCCGGCACCGTGTCCAACGCCGGATCGCCGACGGTGTTCATGGTGACCATCTTGGCGGCGTTGGTGATCGGCAGGGTGTTGGCGTAGACGATGACGCTGAAGCCGATCATCAGGTTCAAGTTGTCGGTGGCCAGGCTCTTACGAAGCGCAGTCACGGCGTCGACCGCGTCGGGAGCGTTGACCGGCACGATGTGGACAGGCCCGCCGAGGATGCCGCCGGCCTTCGCAATCTCGTCGACGGCCACCTGCGTGCCTTCCAGCTCGGATTGGCCGAGCGCCGCGGACGGGCCGGTGAAAGCGGAGAAGAGGGCGACGTTCACGGGCTTTCCGGAAAGGCTTGCGGCGGGGGACCCGGCAGGCGCCGCCGACCCCGCCGGCTTCGCGGACGCGGTTCCGGCCGGCTTGCTCGTGGCCGGGGCGGGCTTGGCCGAGGTGGCGCCTGCCGCCGCGCTTTGCGGTGGCGCCGAAGAGGCGCTGGGCGCCGCCGCGGAACCACAGGCCGACAGCACGAGCGCCAGAGCTGAGAGCGCGATCACCGGGGCTGTGAGGTGTTTGGCCATGATGTCTCCTTTTGCTATGTAGCTGCTGCTTCGGCCGACTCGAGGAACAGCGCCTCGAGGTCAGTCCGCTTCCTGAAATCATCGGCGGGGCCGTCCATGCGGTTGCGGCCGCTGGCCAGCAGGTAGACGTGCTGCGAGAAGGCCAGCGCCAGGTGGACGTTCTGCTCCACGACCGCGATGGCCAGGCCATCCTCCGCCAGCTTGGCGAGGGCCTGCCACAGCCTCAGCGACACCGCCGGCGCCAAGCCGGCGGTGGCTTCGTCCAGCAGCAGCACCTCGGGCTTGCTCATGAGCGCCCGCGCCACCGCGAGCATGTTGCGCTGGCCGCCGCTGAGCTTTCCTGCGGGCTTGCGCATCACCGGCTCGAGGTCGCCGAAGATGCTCAGGATGTGCTCCAGCGAGCCGCCGCCGCGCACGTAGGTGCCAATCTCCAAGTTCTCGCGCACGGATAGCGAGGGGAACACGTTGCCGAGCTGCGGCACATAGGCGATGCCGCGCCTCACCAGCTCGTCGGCGCTGACGTGAGCTAACGGTTCGCCCGCTAGGAGGATGGTGCCGTCGAACACCCGCGCCACGCCGAAGATCGCCTTAGCCAGCGTGGACTTGCCCGCGCCGTTGGGCCCCACGATGGCGGTAATCGTGCCGGCCCGGAAAGCAGCATTGACATCGAAGATAACCGGCTGGTTGCCGTAGCCGGCCGTAAGCCCCCGGATCTCAAGCTCCACGGGCCACAACCTCATCGCCCAGGTAGGCCGAAACCACGGCTGCGTCTTTGCGGATGTCGGCCATGGACCCCTCGGCGATGATCCGGCCTTCGGCCATCACGATGATGTTGTCGCACAGTTGCTCGACGAGCTCGAGGCGGTGTTCGATCATGAGGATGGTCATGCCATCGTCGCGTTGGAGCGCCCTCAAATGCTCGGCCAGGCGGGCGCGGTTGGTTGGGCTGACGCCGGCAAAGGGCTCGTCAAGGAGCAGCATGTGGGGGCAGGTCATGAGGCTCCGGGACAGCTCGGTGAGGCGCCGCTGACCCCCGGAGAGGTCGTTGCCGTAGTTTTGGGCCACGTCGTCGATGAAGAACCGCCGCAGCATGCCCCAGGCGCCAGTGACGTTCTCCGCCTCCTGGTCGCGCCAGCCGCCGGCGAAGGATGGCAGCAGGCGCTCGCCGATCTGGGCTGGCGGCGCAGCCATGAGGTTGGACAGGACCGACATGCGGCCGAACATGCGGCTCACCTGGAAGCTACGCGACAGGCCCAAGCCGGCCACCCGGTGCAGTGGCCAGCCGGTGATGTCGCGGCCGTCGAACATGACCCGGCCGTGGTAGGAGTTGAGCACGCCCGAGACGCACTCGATCAGCGTGCTCTTACCGGCGCCATTGGGGCCGATCAGCCCGCAGAACGCTCCTCGCGGGACGCTGAAGGAAACGCCAGCCACCGCCTGGGTGCCGCCAAAGGCGTGCGCCAGGTCCGATATCCGGAGGATGGGGTCGGTCATTCCGTGCCTCCCAGCGCCGGCGCAGCAGCCGGTAGGAAGTCGTTCGGGCGGCGGCGAAGCTTGGGGAAGCGCTCCTTCTGCTCTGGCCACATGCCAAACGGACGCCACCACAGCACCGCGATCAGCACGATGCTGACGGCCACGCCCTGGATGGCCGGCAGGAGATCGGTCCGGCCGCCGATCTCCGGCAGGAAGCGGCTGCCTTCCACCAGGAAGTCCATCACGACCACCGACCCCAGCAGTGCCCCCAAGCTGCGGCCGCGGCCCCCCACGATAACGGCGGCCAGGATGACGAACGTCTCGCCGGGCTGCCAGGCGCTGTCATTCCAGCCGCCAAAGTAGATGGCCGACAAGCCGCCGCCGAGGCCCGCCGCGCCGGCGCCCAGCAGGAAGGCGATCATGCGCAGGCGCAGCGGGTTCTTGGCCAGCGAGCCCGCTGCCAGCTCGTCCTCGCGCAGCGCCCGAAAGCCACGGCCCAAAGGCGAATGCTCGATGCGCGAGAACAGGATGAACACGCCCGCCAGCGCCACGACGCACATGGCCAGGACCACGAATTGGTACTGGAAGGGCGAGAGCTGATCCTGCCATGGCCCTGGAATGCCGATCAGTCCGGTTTGGCCATTGAACAGGTTGGCGTCGTTGCTGACCAGGATGAGCAGCGCCCAGCCGATCGACGACAACGTGAGCGCCAGGTACCAGTGGGCGATGCGTTTGAAGCAGATCAGCCCCAGCAGACAGCCGAAGGCCACGGTCACGAGCATCCCGAACAGCAGATCCCACGGAAACGCCCAGCCGAAGCCGCCGATGTAATGAACCGCGCCAGCGGCCGGCGCCGGCGGCAGGGCGGCAATGCCGGTGCAGTACGCCCCCACGGCGACGAGGACGATAAAGGCCAGGTTTAGGATGCCGGCCAGCCCGAACTGCATGTTCAGGCCTAACGTCAGGATGCCGTTGATGCAGGTGTAGATGGCCATCGTCGTCAGGTAGAAGAGGATGTTCATGCCGCTTCCGCCTGGCGCATGATGCCCCGGCCCGTGGCGCCGCCCAGCAGGCCCTGGGGCCGCGTGATGATGATGACGACCAGCGCGGCGAAGACCAGCAGCGGCGACACCGAAGCGGGAATGACGAGCACCCCTATGGCCGTCGCCAGGCCGATGATCAGCGCGCCGATCAGCGCCCCGTACGCGCGCCCAATGCCGCCGATAATCACCGCCGGAAAGATCAAGTAGACGTAGTCGTCGCCGATGTCAGTGCTGAAGCTGTGAATCTGCATGGCCAGGATTACGCCGGCGACGCCGGCCATGAAGCCGGTCATCAGCCAGGTGGCGTCGGCAACGCGGTCGGGCTTGATGCCGCAAATCACGGCCAGGGTGCGGTTGTCAGACACGGCTCGCATGCTGCGGCCGAGCCTGGTGTGGCTCAGAATCAGCTGCGTGCCGGCCATGCAGGCCAGGGACACCCCCAGAAATGCGAGCTGGTTGGTAGAGAACTGGAGCGGCCCAATGGGGTGCAGGTCGTCCCCGCCGTAGGCCAGCTGTCGGTAGTCCGTGCCCCAGATGGCCTGTATCAGCTCGTTCATGAGGAAGCCCACGCCGAAGGTCATGATTAGGATGTACATCGTATCGGGCCGGCGGGCCACGAACGGCGCGAACAGCGCCCGGTTGAGGGTCACCGAGAACAGGGCTGTCACCAGGCCGGCGGCCAGCATCGCGAGCCACACGTTGAGGTGCAGGACCGCGTTGTTGAAGCCGAACGCGACGAAGGCGCCAAGGGTCAGCCACTCGCCATAGCCGAAGTTGAAGTAGTTGGTCACGCCGAACTGGAGCGTGAAGGCCACGGCAGCCACAGCCAGCACGGCGGCATCTACCACTCCGAAAGCAAGTATCTGCGCGATGTTCTGCATGGCTCCTCTCAGCCCCTGGAAATCTGCAAGGCCTGTGTTGGCTGTACAGCATAGATCACTTGGCTGATGCAGCCACGACCGCCGCCAGCGGCTCCCTATGGCGAAGCGGCTGGAGGAGGCAGGGTTTCGAGCAGGCGGCCATAGCCGCTGAGCGGCTGGCGGATGTGCAGCCGGCGCTGGATGGCCCAGACGCGCGCTGGCTGCGCGTGCACCACCGGGACTCCGAGATCTTGCTCCAAGGGCGCCACGATATCCAGTGTTCGCCAGCCGGCGCCGAGCAGGTAGATGCCGTCGGCGCGCTGGTGTCGCAAGAACAGCGCCTTGGCCGCACTGTAGACCTCGTGCGAGGATAGCTGGCCGGCGCGATGGAACGGCACGTCCAAGCCCTCTAACGCCAGCACGTCGAAGCCAGCATCGCGAAAATACTGGGCGAACACGTCGTTGATTGGGCCCGGTATGTAGGTCAGGCCAACGATGCGCTGCATGCCGAGGGCGTGCATCGCCTCGGTCTGCGTCACCGGGGTCGTCAGTATCGGCTTACCGTATTTAGCCTCCCAATCCTTCACCAACTCGGTCTCGCGCTTCAGCCCCTGGACCATCATCGGCGGCGCGCCAATCTGGTGCACCAGGTCCACGCCGGCTTGGGCCAGCTCCTTGACCTTGGCTTCAATTGCGCCCACGGCGCCCTCGAACTCCTCTTGTGTGCCGTGCCGCACATCCAGGAAGAGGGGGATCACGCCGACGCCCTCGGGCAGCAGCCGGATCAGCTCCTCGAGCGCGCCCGGCCGCATCGTCGGCAGAATAAGTCCAACTGTCCCGCGCCAACTCTCGAAGTTCATGGGGGCTATTGTCGGCCATGTTAAAGGTCGCCGCTGCACCCCTATACTAGTAAAAGTCAAGTAACATGCCGGAGGAAAGCTGTGGCCGACCCGATCAAGCTCGATTTCTGGACTGATCCGCTCTGACCTTGGGCTTGGCGCACAGCGCTGTGGATGCGCGACGTGGCCAAGAAGCGACCGGTCGAGGTCGCATGGAAACTGTTCAGCCTGGCTGAGATCAACAAGGACAACGAACAGGACGAAGCGCACGTCATCGGTCACGCCAAGGGTCAGCGCATGGAGCGCACCATGCTGGCCGCGCGGCGGCACGGCGGCAACCAGGCCCTGGAACGGCTGTACATGGCCATGGGTGAGGCCCATCATGGCCGCCGCGAGGACCTGAACGACGAGGCGCTGGTGCGCGGCTGTTTGGAAGAGGCCGGCCTCCCGGAAACGCTGTACCAGGAGGCCCTGGCCGACGACAGCACTGCCAGCGACCTGCTGGCGGAGCACCAGGACAGCATCGACAGGCTGCACGCCTTTGGCGTGCCGACGCTCGCGCTGGAAGGCTCCGACATCGGCCTGTTCGGGCCGGTCGTCGAGCCTGTTCCAAGAGGGCAGGAAGGTCTTGAGTTGTGGGACCACACGCTGTGGCTGCTGAAAAGCCCCAACGTGTGGGAATTCAAACGTCAGGCTAGAGTCAAGCTCGGTCCGCAGCACCTGCTCGACTGAGAAGCCGGCCGAGCCAACTGCGTCAGGCTCAGGCCACAAGCGGGCTGTGCTGGAGCATGCCGCGACTATAGTCCAGAGCGTGAAGGTGCTCATCGTCGGCGGCGGAGCGCGAGAGCACGCGCTGGCCTGGAAGATCAACCGCGACCGGCCCGAAGTCGAGCTGCTGCTGGCGCCCGGTAACGATGGCAGCGGCCAGTTGGGACGGCGCCTGGCTGCAGCCGCCGAGGACGTGGAGGGCCTGGCGCGGCTGGCTGGTGACGAGAGCGTGGACTTAACCGTGGTTGGCCCTGAGGGTCCGCTAGCGGCGGGCATCGCCGACGCCTTCGCGGCCCGCGGCCTGCGGCTGTTCGGCCCCAGCGCGGCGGCGGCGCAGATCGAGGCCAGCAAAGCGTGGGCCAAAGGCTTCATGGAGCGACATGGCATTCCCACGGCGAGGTTCGCCAGCTGCGCCTCGCTGGCCGAGGTGGAAGTGGCGCTGGCCAGCTTCGACGCGCCGCCGGTGGTCAAGGACGACGCCTTGGCCGGCGGGAAAGGCGTGACCGTGGCGGAGACGTTCGAGGAGGCGGTGGCGGCAGCCAGCGCCATCTTCGAGGGCCAGCGCGCGGCGCGGGTGGTGCTGGAGGAACGCCTGCGAGGCTACGAGCTGTCGGCCATGGCCTTCTGCGACGGCTGCAGCGCCAGCCTGATGCCGCTGGCGTGCGACTACAAGCGGCTGTCCGACGGCGACCGCGGGCCTAACACCGGCGGCATGGGCGCCTACGCACCGGCCGGCGTCTCGCACGCGCTCCGTGCGCGCATCGTGTCCGAGATTGTGGAGCCGGCGTTGCGCGGGCTGGCTGCGGAGGGGCGGCCCTTCACTGGCGTGTTGTACCCCGGCCTGATGATTGCGCCGGACGGCCCCAAGGTGCTGGAGTTCAACTGCCGTTTCGGCGACCCCGAGGCGGAGGCGCTGCTGCCGCTGCTGGACAGCGATCTGCTGGACGTGCTGCTGGCTTGCACCCGGGGCCGGCTGGCGGAACAGGAGGTACGATGGGCCGACCGCGCCTGCTGCGCCGTGGTGCTGGCCTCGGCCGGCTACCCGGACAAGCCGGAGCTGGCCCAGCCCCGCGGCTGGCAAGAGCTCGCTGGCGCGGTCGCGTTTCGCGGCGGGGCCGGCGGCCGGCTGCTGACAGTCAGCGCTCTGGGCTCCAGCTTGGCCGGGGCCCGCGCCCGTGCCTACGCAGCGGTGGCATCCGTCGAGCTGCCGGGCGGACAATACCGCACGGACATCGGCGCCTTTGACCGGGCCGCGGCCGGATACCCCTAAGCGTCGCCTACAGAAACCGAGACGTCGGTTGGCCTGAAGCTGAGGGCCTCAGGCGAGGGCGCGTAGCGCCGCTCAAACTTGGTGCGTAGGAACTGGCCGCGGCGCCCTTGCCGGCGGCGTGCACTGAGCGCTTGTACGGTCGACGTTGACCGCCGTCGTGTGTCCACTCTGACACCTCCTGCTATTGACACTATAACGGCTTGACCCGCTGGCGCGTCACGGGTGTGACCATTGCAAGTTTCAGGCCACGATCGCCGCTCGGCGGCCGTTCAGCGCCAAGCTGCCGGCCAAGAGCTGGCGCAGCACCGCCGGCAGCAGCCGATGCTCCTCGACCAGGATGCGCTGGCTGAGGCTGTCCACCGTGTCGTCCGGCAAGACCGGCACGCAGGCCTGAGCCAGGATCGGGCCGGCGTCCACGTCGGCGGTGACCAGGTGGACCGTGCAACCGCTGACTTTGACGCCGTACTCCAGCGCCTGGCGCTGCGGTTCGGGAGCCATGCCGCCGGCGAAGGCCGGCAGCAAGGAGGGATGCACGTTGACGATGCGGTTGGCGAAGGCCCGCAGCAGGCAGTCCGACAGGATCTGGTTGTAGCCGGCCAAGGCCAGCCATTCGATCTGCCGGGCCTCAAGCTCGCGGACCAGGAGCTCGTCGCGCTGGGTTCTCCCGCCGGCGGCGCCCGGCTTTGGTTGGATGAGGGTTTCGACGCGGTGTTGCCGGGCGATGCCCAAGGCCGCGGCTTCGGGGTTGTTGCTTACGACGAGCGCTGCTGGGAGGCCGGCTTCCAGGATGGCCTGGAGGTTCGAGCCGCGGCCGGACGCCAGGACGGCGAGCTTTGTCATGCGGCTTCGCACAGGCGCTGGAAATGGGCGCCGTCACCTAGCCTCTCCCGCCGCCGTGGGAGAGCAACGCGATCACGCAACAGTGACGCCACCGCCCTCGACGACATGGCCAATAGCCGGCAGCCCGGCGTCGCCGGCTTGGTCGGGCGAGACGACCACCACCATGCCCACGCCCATGTTGAAGACGCGCCAGCACTCGTCCTCAGAGACGTGCTGCCGGAGGAGGTCGAAGATGGGCGGGACGGGCCAGGAGCCGGCCCGAATCGCGGCCCCCACGCCTTCGGGCAGGATGCGCGGCAGGTTGTCGATCAGGCCGCCGCCGGTGATGTGGGCCAGGCCCTTGACCCGGACGCGGCGGCGGAGATCGAGCACATCCGCCAGGTAGCAGCGGTGCGGCTCGAGCAGCTCCTCGGCCAGGCTTCGGACCAACTCGGGCAGGTAGCGGTCAAGTGGGATGCCGTCGAAGACACGGCGGACCAGCGAGTAGCCGTTGGTGTGCAGGCCGCTGGATGGCAGCGCCAGCAGCACATCGCCAACCTGGATGTCGCGGCGGCCGTCGATGACCTCGGCGCGCTCGACGGCGCCGACGATGAAGCCGGCCAGATCAAAGTCGCCCGGCTGGTACAGGCCTGGCATCTCGGCTGTTTCGCCGCCGATCAGGGCGCAGCCCACCGCCTCGCAGGCGCTGGCCAGGCCATGCACGATTGCAGCTACGTCAGCCGGCACCAGCTTGCCCACGCCGATGTAGTCCAGGAAGAACAGTGGCGTGGCGCCACAGGTCAGGATGTCGTTGACGCAGTGGTTCACCAGGTCGATGCCGATGCTGTCGAGCCGGCCGGCTTCGATGGCGACTCGGAGCTTGGTGCCCACGCCATCGGTGCTGGACACCAGCACCGGCTCGCGATAGCCGGCCAGCTGGTACATGGCGCCGAAGCCGCCCACGCCCGACAGCACGTTAGGCGTGATGGTGCGCGCCACGGCCTGCTTGATCAGCGCCACGCTGTCGTTGGCGCTGTCGATGTCCACGCCGGCCTCGGAGTAGGCGCTGCCCGCGGGCGGCACAGCCGGCATCAGCGGGCGGTCGCCAGCAGCTCCGCGTCGGCAACCGAGATCTGCACCGGGTAGGTCCCGGTGAAGCAGCCGGAGCACAGGCCGCCACTCACGCCCACCGCTCGCTCCAAGCTGGGCAGCGACAGATAGCCCAGGCTGTCGGCGCCAACCGCCTGGGCTATCTCGGGCACGCTCAGGCGTGAGGCTATGAGCTCGCTCTTGCGCGCCACGTCAATGCCCAGGTAGCAGGGGTCGGTCATGGGCGGGGCGGTGATGCGCAGGTGGACTTCGCGGGCGCCGGCGCGGCGGATGAGGCTGACGATGGGCGGCGTCGTGGTGCCGCGCACAATCGAGTCGTCCACGACGATGACGCGCTTGCCGCCCAGGACGCTGGGCAAGGCGTTGAACTTGAGCGCCACGGCGCCTTCGCGCTGGCTCTGGTGCGGCTGTATGAAGGTCCGGCCGATGTAGCGGTTCTTGATCAGGCCTTCGCGGAAAGGCAGGCCGGCCTCCTCGGCATAGCCGGCCGCGGCGGCGGTGGCCGAGTCGGGCACACCAATGACCAGGTCGGCTTCGACGCCATGCTCGCGCGCCAGCTGGCGGCCCATCTCGTAGCGCGCCTCATACACCGAGCGACCGCTGATGATGCTGTCCGGCCGGGCGAAGTAGATGAACTCGAAGACGCACAGCGAGCGCGGCCGCGGCGGCACGGGCTGCTGGGTGTGGACGCCGTCGGCGTCGATGGTGACCAGCTCGCCAGGCTCGAGCTCGCGGACGAATTCGGCGCCAATGGTCTCCAACGCGCACGACTCCGAGGCCACCACCCAGCCGCTCTTGTAGCGGCCCAGGCACAACGGCCGCACGCCGAGCGGATCGCGGCAGGCGATGATCTGCGATGGGGTGAGCATCACCAGGCAGTAGGCGCCATCCATGCGGCCCATGGCGTGGGCCACCTTGTCCGCCCAGGAGCGGCCGGGCGCTTGCACGATGCTGCGGAGCGCCAGCTCGCTGTCGGTGGCCTCGGGCACGCGCGGCCCCTCGGTCTCGCGGCGCAGCGCGGCCACGTTCACCAGATTGCCGTTGTGGGCCATCGCCAGCGGCCCGAACAGGCTGGGGGCAAACAGCGGTTGGGCGTGGGCGGTGGTGCTGCTGCCGCTGGTGGAGTAGCGCGTGTGGCCGATGGCTACGTCGCCGGTCATGCCGCCGATGGTCTGCTCGTCGAACACCTGCGACACGAGGCCCATGTCGCGCTGGAACGACAGCCCATGCCGCTCGTCGGCGGCTACAATGCCGGCGCTCTCCTGGCCCCGATGCTGCAGCGCGTAGATCCCAAAATAGGTCAGCCGAGCAACCGGCTCGCCAGGGGCGTAGATGCCAAACACGCCGCACATGCTAGGGGTTCCGAGCTCCGAGCTCCGAGTTCCGAATCAATGTCCGCTCCAGGCCGCTGTCGTACGCGGCGTGCATCTGATCGAGGCTGAGATCGCAGATGGAGGCGATGCTCAGGGTCTGCCCTGCCACGATGCCGAGTGGTGTCGCGGCCACGCCAAGCGATCGTAGGGCCTCGGGGTTGCTCGTGGAAACGACGACGCGCGAAGGGCTTTCGTCGAAGTAGTCCAGCGCGGCCGTGATGGCGGCGCCGCGGCTCGCTTGCAGGCAGCACTCGGCGATGGCAACGAAGAGGCCGCCGTCGGAGCAGTCGTGGGCGGAGGCGATGAGGCCGCGATGGATGGCCTCACGCAGCACGCCCTGGACGCGGGCTTCCATCGCCAGGTCGAGGCGGCCGCTGGGTGGGCCGAGGAGCACGATGGTGTCGGCTTCGTGCTTGAAGGCGATAGTGCAGCGCTTGGCGACGTCGTCCAGCAAGCCCAGCATGCCCACGATGGGCGTCGGCCGGATGGGGCCGCCGTCGGACTCGTTGTATAGGCTCACGTTGCCGCTGATGACCGGCACGCCCAGCGCACGGGCGGCGTCGGCCACGCCACGGATCGCTTCGTGCAGCTGCCAGGCGCCCTCGGGGCGCTCGGGGCTGCCGAAGTTGAGGCAATTGGTTAGGGCGATGGGCGTAGCCCCGGTGCAGCTCACGTTTCGGGCGGCCTCGGCCACGGCCAGCGCGCCGGCCAGGTAGGGGTCGTCCTGCCGGAAGTTGCCGTCGGTGCACAGCGCGATGGCCCGCTTGCCGCCGGGCAGCAGGACTAAGGCGGCGTCGGCATCGTCGGTCGCGGCCGTGGCGGCCTGGATGGTCTGGTCGTACTGGCGGGACACCCAGCGGCGGGAGCAGATGTTGGGGTCGGCCAGCAGCGTCAGCGGGTCGCGAGGCAGCGCCTTCCCGTCGCGAACAATCGCCGGCGCGGCGGGCCAATCGTAAGAAGGCGCTGCCTCGGTCAAGGCCGCGATGGGCACCTCGGCGCACGCCCGGCCACCATCGAGGACACGCACCAGCGGCTCCTCGATCACCCGGCCGATGACGTCCGAGCGCAGGCCCCAGCGGTCGAGCACGGCCCGAACGAGGTCGACGCTGGCGGGCGCGACTACGGCCAGCATGCGCTCCTGCGACTCGGACAGCATGACCTCCAGCGGGGTCATGTCCGCCTCCGAGCGGCTGACATTGGCCACGTCCAGCTCCACGCCACTGCTGGCGCGGTTGGCGGCCTCGACGCTGGAGCTGGTCAGGCCGGCGGCGCCCAAGTCCTGCAGGCCCAGCAGCAGATGGCGATCCAGCAGCTCCAGGCAGGCCTCGATCAGCAGCTTCTCCAGGAAGGGGCTGCCAACCTGGACCGACGGGCGCTTGTCGAGACCCTCGCCTTCCAAATTGGCGGAGGCGAAGGTGGCCCCGTGCAGTCCGTCGCGGCCGGTGCTGTTGCCGATCAACAGCAGCAGGTTGCCGGTGCCGCTGGCCGCCGAGCGGGTGAGCTTGTCCTGGCGCAGCAGGCCCACGCACATGGCGTTGACCAGCGGGTTGCCGCGGTAGCTGTCGTCGAAGAACAGCTCGCCGCCGACGGTCGGGATGCCGAGGCAATTGCCGTAGTCCCCGATGCCGGCCACCACCCGCGCCAGCAGATAGCGGCTGCGCGGCTCGTCGGGATGGCCGAAGCGGAGGGAGTTGAGCAGCGCGATGGGCCGCGCGCCCATGGTGAAGATGTCGCGCACGATGCCGCCCACTCCCGTGGCCGCGCCCTGGTAGGGCTCAACCGCCGAGGGATGATTGTGCGACTCGATCTTCATGGCGATGGCCCAGCCGTCGCCCACATCGACCACGCCGGCGTTTTCCTCGCCGGCCTTGACCAGCACCTGCGGCGCCTCTTTGGGCAGCTGGCCCAACAGCCGGCGCGAGCTCTTGTAGCAGCAGTGCTCGCTCCACATGGCGCCGAACAATGCCAATTCCAGATCGTTGGGCTCGCGGCCAAGCATGTCCAGGATGCGGTCGTACTCGGCGGGTTTGAGGCCATATTCTGCCGCGAGCTCGGAGCTCTGAGCTCTGACCTCGATCA
>Ga0307374_10010143_pt1 | contig 13733 bp, 16 predicted proteins | sample OX3MG_FD_202532 | JGI IMG/M metagenome (GOLD analysis project Ga0307374, IMG submission 202532) | Soil microbial communities from Risofladan, Vaasa, Finland - OX-3 | ecosystem: Environmental > Terrestrial > Soil > Coastal area > Acid sulfate soil | place: Finland: Risofladan, Vaasa | collected... | reverse complement strand
CTTCATCGACCGGCTCCTTTCGCTTGTGGCTCTGTACTGCTGATCTTCCGATTCGCAGCATAACCCACGCCTGCGAATCGGAGCCGGTCATTCCATTGTGACTAAACCCAAACTCCGTAAATCCCTCTTTGACCTTGTGCGCTAGCCGCCTGTCCCTATGGGAGTAGCTTAGGAAAACTTGGACGCTCATGAAATCCTCCGCAATTCACAGAGTCGAATTGCAATCCCGTCTCCTCGCGCAGTTTTCGGTGTCGGAAATAGCCTCATGTTTAATTACTCAGCTTACTACCGCAATTGCACTCCCGCCTTGCGCGACGTTCGCGGTACTGTTATACCTAAATAATGCACTGCGGCAGGCGTCGATAAGAACAGTAATTTAAAAGAACCATTTGGGGTCCCCAAATGGTTCCTTCAAATTGCGGCACCTCTCAACGCCTGCCGCAGTGCATTATTCAGGTAACACCTAACCGAACAACCGCTCGACCATTTCGCTTCACGCATGTGTGCTGGCTCTACTGGTGAAGCTGATAGTCCGCGAGGTCAAGCGCAGAGGCGTATACGCCTGCGGCGGATTCGACCAAAGTACGGGCCTTCCGTCCGGGCTTTCAATGTAAACCTTTTTCAGTCCAAACCGACCGCTGAATCCGCCAGTTGGGGGCGCGCCAGGGACGCCACATGCCCGCGATACACCGTGTGAGCCGACCATGGTATTCAGAAGCCCTCCAGACCTTTGTTGACCACCCGCAAGGGCAATCCGGCGGGCAGGTGGGGCTGCCCAAGGCGCACGATTTGCCGGAAGCAGCGAGCCGTCCACAAACAGCGCGGCGTATTTCGCGGCAACGCGGACGCCAGCCGTTCCAACGTCAGCCCCGGCGCACGCGGAAGCAGTAGTGATACGGGAAGGAATGTTCTGTCTCGATTTCAAACCCCATCCGCTCAAGGCGTGCGCGGGCCTCGCCAGGCGTGTACACATGGTCGGCGGGCGGCCCGACGGGCCGTTCGACTTCGGCATTCCAATCGATAAAGAGCGCCGCCCCGTGCGGCTTCAGGTTCAGGAGCGCGCCGAGGTTCCGCAAAGCCTCGTCTCCGAGTTCGTGCAAGACGTTCAGCGCCAGCACGCGGTCAATCTTCTTCTCAAGGTCTCCGATTTCTCCGAGGAGCATCAGCTTAAGGTTGGCAAGCGCCGCTGCCGTCGGCTTGGCACGCAGGCGGTCGAGCATCGCAGGAAGCTCGTCCAGGGCGGTCACCTCAACGTCGGGACGGAGCCGGGCCAGCTCAATCGCATAGGTTCCCGTCCCGGTCCCAAAATCCACCAGTTTGCCGCCTGCGGGAACATCCAGCAGCCGCGCCACTTCCTGCACCGGCAGATACTCGAATCGCGCCGGGTCGTCCAGTTTCGCAGCGCGCTCCGGATTGAAGCGCTCCTCCTGCCGAGCACCGTGGCGGCCATCAATATGTTTCGGGTGTTCGCTCACTTGTTTCCCCGTATCGAGCGAACCAGCTTATCAGCCTTTCACGGATTTGCGGCGCTTGCGAGCCTTGCGATGTCTTAGCTCCATAATTCTGTCACCCCTTAACGGCTACGTGAAAATGTCACCCTATGAGACAGGGGACATTTGCATTGAGCCAAAAAGAATTGCAACGAGTGGCGGTGATTTCATCGTGCTTGAAGGGGGACGCCTCGCTGCTCGATCTAACGCCTCGACATGTCAAACGACTCAAATCCCGGTTACGGCAGGGCGGTGAGGGGGCTCTGGCACACGCCAGCCGCGGACGGCCCAGCCATCGCCGCCTGCCGCAGCGCGTGCGCGATCGCATCCTGCTTCTGGCCCGCACCACCTATGCCGGTTTCAACGACCATCACCTCTGCGAAAAACTGGTCGAGCAGGAAGGCCTCTCACTCGGGCGCGAGACCCTTCGCCGTCTGTTGCGCTCGGCCGGGATCGGCTCCCCTCGTAAACGTCGCTCTCCCACACATCGACAGCGTCGTCTGGCACGCGCTCGCGAGGGCGAGATGCTGCTGCTCGATGCCAGCCTGCACCGCTGGCTGCAAGAGCGCGGCCCGCAACTCACCCTGCTCGGCTTTCTCGACGACGCCACCGGCAAAGTCCTGGTCGCCGAATTCTTCCCCACCGAAGACGCGCACGGCTATTTTCGCCTGCTCCACGGCCTGTTGCGCCGCTTCGGCGTACCGCTCAGTTTCTATGGCGACCGCCACAGCGTCTTCGTCCGTAACGACGATCACTGGACCGTGGAAGAACAACTCGCCGGCCGCCGCGAACCCATGCAGTTCGGCCGCGCTCTGGAACAACTCGGCATCACCTACATCGCCGCCCAGAGTCCCCAAGCCAAAGGCCGCATCGAACGCCTCTGGGGCACCTTCCAGGATCGTCTCACCAGTGAGTTACGTCTGGCCGGTGCCCGCGATGCGGACACCGCCAACCAGGTCCTGCGCCGCTTCTTGCCCGACCACAACCGCCGCTTCGCTCGCGCGCCGCGTGATGCGGAAAAAGCTTGGCGCCCCGCTCCCGAAAATCTGGACCGCATCTGCTGCTTTCATCACCAACGCAGCGTCAGCAACGACAACGTCGTGCAATGGGACGGACGCCGTTTCCAGATCCCGCCCCACCCGCAACGCTTCAGCTTCGCCGGAGCCAAAGTGCAGATCTGCGAATCACTGGAAGGAAAGATTGCCATCTATTACGGGGAGAACAAACTCCACCACACCGAGGGGGTGACATTTGCATCGGGCCACTAGGGTGACATTTTTACGTTGCTACAACAGCTTGCGAGCCTTGCGAAGAATTGAAAGCCCGAGTCGCCGAATCGGAAAAGCAGACCGAGGGTCTCCCTCTTGAGGCGAATCTCCTGCTACGAAGTTCGCCAGCGAATGCTGGCGTGGTATCGTACCGTCACGCAGCGCCTCGGGAGACGCCGATTACAATCTTTGCCCAGAACGAGCCGCTGAAGGACGCGGAGTTCGACCGCCTCGGGGAATTCCTCAAGAGTTGCGCGGGCGGCAAGACCATGAACGTCGAGGAGCTTGACGGATTCTTCGCCGCCTTGGTCGCCCGTCCCGAAGTCGTGATGCCCAGCGAGTACCTGCCGGAGGTGTTCGGCGGCGAGATGTCGGAGGCACACGAGTTCGGCAGCTTGGAGGAAGCGAGCGAAATCATCGCCCTCCTGATGCGTCACTGGAACGACATCGCCGCGACGCTCTCGAAGGACGAGGTCTATCTGCCGATTCCGCTGGAGGACGAGAGCGGCGTCTCGCACGGCAACGACTGGGCGCGTGGCTTCATGCGGGGCGTCGAGATGTGTCACGACGGCTGGGCGGGGCTGATGGCCGATGAGGACAACGGCGGATGCACGATTCCGATGCTGATGCTCTACCACGGGCACGACCCCGACCCGGAGATGCGCCCAAAACCGATTGGCGCGGAGCAATGCGAAAACGTCATCGAGCACATGGCGGCTGGCCTATTGGGGGCATACCGTTACTTCCGGCAGCAAGGGCTGCCCGGCTTGGGCACCCGCGCACAGCAGACCCAGAAGACCAGGAGCAAGATTGGGCGCAACGACCCGTGCCCGTGCGGCTCAGGAAAGAAATACAAGCATTGCTGCGGGGGGCTGACGATAAACTGAACTCCGGCTGGTTCCACAAGAAATTCGCAGACCGTTTGCTCGATGGCTCGTTGTGTTAGCTAAACGGTTGGAGGGCCGGAACGACGCTTGAAAAAATGCGCTTCATGTATCCGAAAGGCTGTCTCAAAAATCCGTTTGCCAATCTCGCTTTCCTGTTGAAGCCGATAATTAAAGTAGTTCTTGTCAGATAGCCATTGTTCTACTATGCTTCTTCCACGCTGACGCCGAAAGGGGCAACTCCCATGGAAACTCCTAAGTGGACGCGCAAGCTAAATTTTCTTCTGTCACCCGCTGAAAGGCTTTGGAGTGCGACATCCCGTGTCCTGCTAGGCGCATCCCTCGTCTCAGTCGCTGCTGTTCCTGCAACTGCGAATGGGGCGAACGCGTATACTCCGGATGCACAACCCACATCTTCCATTCTGCGGCTCAAGAGATATTCTCAAAAGTTCGTGCTCCGACAAAGCGGGGCGCGGAACTCGCTTCGCCTAATCGCACGACACAGTTCCCACAGCTCCCATAGTTCGCACAGCTCCCATAGCTCTCACAGTTCTGGCGGCATGTTCTAGCTAGATTTCCGTGTTGAACAGCAATCTATCGAAATCCACTTTGCAGTGGGTCGAAACGGGCGAAGGATGCTTATGCCTAAAACTCGATACGTTGCTGTACCCTGAGACAGCCATTTTTCGCACGTGTTATCTCTTCACTGACCGCACCTACATCTTCTTGAAAACTGAGAAGCCCAACGAAATCATTGTTGAGTTTCGCGCCAAAAAGGCCATCGAGAGCTTGGACTCGGTCATCGGCGAGTTTGGGAACGAGTTGATTAATCAACAAATTCGGCTTCAACTGACCGCCGAAACTCAGAAAATCAGGGAAATGGTCGTTGCACAGGCATTCTCGGAAGCGGATTTCGATGTGGAAAGATAGTCGAACTTATATCCTTTCGAACGCTCTTTACCCTGCGGAGTGCGTTGAGAGAACCATCGAGGAGTTCCGCCCGCTGTGCCGAGTGCAACAGATGCCCAAAGGAAACCATGTTGAGGTCACCTTGAACCTCCTCGATGGCGCTCCTGAGGAGACACCTGACGAGTTTCTGAATTTTCTTCTTTGCGCTTCTTTAGAAAGGCTGCTGACCTAAGCAGGTGGAGAATCAAATGCCGGAAGTGGTTTTCCACGGCGCTGAGTTCTTTTCTCGCCGGGAAGTTAACGGTTATCAGTTTCTCCCATTTCGCTTCATGGAGTTTGATGACAAGAAAATCCTTGTCAACGAAGTCGGAGAATACTGTTTTCTTGACCAACCCAGTTTCGATGCTTTTGTCTCGAAGCGCCTACCTTCCTCCGACCCTGCGTACCTCGACCTCAAAGCAAAGCATTTCTTGTGGGACACAGGATTGAGAATCCCGGTGCATCTGCTTGCCTTGAAATACCGGACGAAGCGGGGCTTCTTAGCCGGATTCACTCGTCTGCACATTTTTGTGGTCACTCTTCGCTGCGACCACTCATGCCAGTATTGCCAAGTCTCGCGTGTTAGTCCTGACCGGCAAAAATACGATATGTCAAAGGAGTCTGCCGATAAATCGCTCGACTTGGTGTTTCGTTCTCCCGCAGATGACATCAAGGTGGAGTTCCAAGGGGGGGAGCCGTTGCTGAATTTCGATTTAATCAAATATATTGTCGAGCAGGCGCAAGCGCGTCGCTCACAGCACGGGAAAAGAATCGAATTTGTTGTCACGTCAAATCTCGCTTTCGTCAGTGACGAGATTCTCGCATTCCTAAAGTGCAATGGCGTATTGGTTTCAACGTCGCTTGATGGTCCTGCCTTCATCCACAATGCCAACCGTCCACGTCCGGGGAACAACAGCTATGACTTGGCGATAGCCGGGATTCGTCGCGTCCGGGAGGCTTTGGGGCATGACAACATTTCCGCGATAATGACAACCACACGTTTGAGCCTCGACCACCCCGAAGAGATTGTTGACGAGTACGTCCAACAGGAGTTCAGTACCATCTTTCTCAGACCCATCAGCCCCTATGGATTTGCGGTGCGGACTCGGCCCAGAACTGGATACGAAATCGACCTCTTTCTGAACTTTTACAAGAAGGCCCTCGAACACATCATCGACCTCAATCGTCGCGGCGTGAGGATAACGGAAGCATATGCACAACTCCTCCTGAAGAAAATTCTGACTCCATTTCCTACGGGATACGTGGACCTGCAATCGCCCGCCGGAGCGGGTATTGGAGTCGCTGTCTACAACTACGATGGCGATGTGTATCCGACCGATGAGGCAAGAATGCTGCTTGAAATGGGTGACCGCACATTTCGCTTAGGAAATGTCCACGCGAACACGTATGAAGAGATATTCGGCGGAGACGTTTTGAAAACGCTAGTGGCCGCTTCTTGCGTTGAGTCCCTGCCCGGCTGCGCGGATTGTGCTTTTCAAACCTATTGTGGTTGCGACCCGATTGAAAATTACGCAACGCAGGGCAACATTTTCGGTCACCGACCCACCAGCAGCTTTCATAAGCGGAACCTAGAAATAATCAAGCACCTCCTGCGCCTATATCACGGAGGCGATACATTTGTTCGGCAACTGTTCTTATCGTGGGTCCAGGACAAGCCTGTGGGCGACCTCATCCCTGCTATGCTAGGCAACTGACATGCATCTCCACGCTGTTGGCACGCCTCACGGGGTATCAACGCCGATTATCGGCAGGCTTGCGTCTGCCCCGATTGCGGCCTCGGAGGGACGGGGCGATTGCATCGCATTTGTCACCGGCACTAATTTTGCCGCTTTTGGCAACGACTTCGCAGGATATGCGGGAGTGTTTAGCCCGCAAGAAATTCAGGAGCAAGACGCTCCGAACGCGCCCCACGTTGTGGGATGTTCAAATTTGGAATACGTGAGAGATGGCGATGTTCTGCTGCTTTTGCCGTCCGGCACAGTCACAGTCTTGTATCGAAAATCTTCCCCCTATAACGCAATCCTGACGACCGAGAGGTGCAACAGTCTGTGCCTGATGTGCAGCCAGCCTCCAAAAACGATTGACGATTCCTTTCGTGTTCAACAAATACTTCGATTGATTGAACTGATTGACACTGACTGCAAAGAGATTGGCATCACAGGCGGTGAGCCGTCTCTGCTGGGGGAGGATTTTCTAGCTATAATTCGCAAGCTGAAACTGTCTCTGCCGAATACATCAGTACACGTTCTTTCCAATGGAAGGCTCTTTAAGAACAGGGGCTTTGCCGAGCGCCTTGGTGCAATTCGGCACCCGGATTTGATGTTGGGAATCCCCCTCTATTCCGACATAGACTTCCAGCATGATTTTGTAGTGCAGGCAAAGGGTGCGTTCGATGAGACACTCCTTGGACTCTACAATCTGGCGGCTTGCGAAGTACCGCTCGAAATCCGAGTGGTCGTTCACAGGCAGACATACCGTCGTCTTCCTGAACTGGCCGAATTTATATATCGAAATCTTCCGTTTGCCGCTCATGTTGCCTTGATGGGAATGGAAATGTTCGGGTATGTCCATTTGAACCTCGGCACTTTGTGGATTGACCCGGTGGAATACTGCGCGGAATTAGAGGAAGCCACGCTTAATTTGGCCTTGCATGGGATGAATGTCTCGGTCTACAACCATCAGTTGTGCACAATCCCCCAATCCGTGTGGCCATTCGCCAAGAAGTCGATTTCCGATTGGAAGAATGTTTATCTGGATGTTTGTAATTCTTGCGGAGTAAGAGAATTCTGCGGGGGCTTTTTTCAGTCTGCGACAAAGCGGCACAGCGCGCACATCCGCGCTTTGGATAATCCATGGCGTCTGAAGAATGATGCGGAAAACTCTTTGCGACTGCGAGACCCATGCATTGGAACCGTCTCGACTGGTACGTAAGTTCGGCTCAAAAATCACCGATGCTGCGGCGGGTAAACCGGTCCTCGATGTTGCGTGCGGTTCAGGTCGAAACGGGTTGTTCTTGTCTCGACTTGCTTGCCGGGTCATTTGTGTAGACAAGGACCTGACTTGCCTCCGGACTCAACTGCGCGTGTGCCGCGCCTCAGACAGGAAGACCTTAGCGTCGTTACGTCTTCGCCGACTGGACCTCGTCGAGAGGCCATGGCCGTTCTCCCCCGGCACCCTCGGAGGGATTGTTAACGTCCATTTCTTTCTCCCTGCCCTGTTTCCATTTTTCGAGAGTTCGCTGTCGCCGGGCGGGTACTTCCTCTTTGAAACAGTTCCGGGATGTGGGGGTAATTATCTGGAATTGCCCAAGGCGGGCGTGTTGTGGCACATGCTCGGACGGGCTTTTGAAATCGAGTTCTATAAGGAAAGTAAGGTTGGCCCTCGAAATTGCGACGCGGTCACGGTCCAACTGCTGGCCAGGAGGAGTGGGAGGATAGTGTGAATGGTAAGCTCTGACTTGCACTTAAATTTCCTTCGCAGACAGATTGCTTGAGCCAATTGTAGTAGTTTGCACCTGCCCCGAACTCCGCGTGATAGGTGTTCAGGGTCAGACGCCCGTAATCTCTGCCTTCGCTATCAACGATGACTGGCGAGTCGGTCGCATAGGGATTGCATGCTCCGTAGGGCGTAAACGCAGAACCATACTGGCTGGAATGATTCCAGATGCTTTCATAAGAATACCGACTACCGTGCCGACCATACTCGTTGAAAACTGAGTCGGTCGCGTATTGTGAACAATTCAGGCAACCCAGATTGACTAATGCCGAAAAGGAATGGATTACGAAGAATGGATGGAGCCTCCCAAAACAGTGACGTTGGCGAACGGCATCTCCAGATAGTTCAGGCGTGGATGCTGGCCAATGTGCAGAATCGCGGCTATGAGCGCTATGATGATCTCCATGTGGACCGAATTGATCCCGACTGGAAGCCGCGAGAGAAGTGGATCGATGCTGGTATTGAAGCCTTTCGGCTAGCCGTCCACCTGCGCGACAGGAACCAGCTTAGTTTCACAGTGGCCTTGGCGTACTCCCTCGTATCATTGAGGCCGCCGCGCTCGGGAACGGACATCCGTACGCGCGAGGAACTTGAGTCGCAGCTGGACTGGTCCCCGCCATCTCTCTATCTTTTTTCTCCCGGCGAAGAACCGGGGACTCCACCCAGCATCCAGAAGGCCCGTGGAATTGCCGATAGCGTTGTTGTTAGGGATCTTCCATCGGACCTCTTGGGAATCGCGATCGGGAAGCGCTCGTACTACATCGAGTTCAGACAGGTTGAGTTCGATGAGTGGTCGCGGAGCGTCTTTGTCGAGGGCTAGTCGGCGTCGCTCGGCAATGGCGTAGCCGAAACGCGCGCTTACGATGCGCGGCTGCGCCTCACGGGTATCACGGACGGTTCGGCTGATTAGATGACGTTGTCGGCTCCTTCGACCGAGTAGACTTGGTGGCTGTTGGACGACCAAGGCTCGGAAGAAAGGAGCCGAGCGATGATGATTACGGGGCAGGCGTACACTTACGCGTATGACCGCTTCGGGAATCGCTGGCAGCAGAACGGGCCGCACACGATGCTCCTGACGTTCAGCGGAGCGAACAACCGCATGGACGGCTACTCGTACGACGCGGATGGGCACGTGCTGAACGACGGTGTGCACAGCTACGCGTACGACGCGGAAAATCGCATCATCAGCGTGGACGGCGGCTCGACGACCTACGTGTACGACGCCAATGGGCAGCGCGTGCGAAAGACCGTCGGAGGGGCCAGCACGGATTACGTTTACGATCTGGCCGGGCACGCGATTTCCGAAATCAATGGAGCGGGCGTGTTGACTCGCGGAGAGGTCTACGCGGGCGGGCGGCACATCGCGACGTACGTGAACAACACGACGTACTTCGATCACGGCGACTGGCCGGGAACGGAGCGCGTGCGCACGGCGGTCAATGGGAGCGTCTGCGAAAGCATCACCAGCCTGCCCTTCGGCGATGGCCAGTCCACCACGGGAAGCTGCGCTGGCGCCAGCACGCGCCACTTCACCGGCAAAGAACGCGACTCCGAATCAGGCCTGGATAACTTCGGCGCGCGCTACTTCTCGTCCCAAATGGGTAGATTCATGTCCCCTGACTGGGCGTCTGACCCAACTGCCGTTCCCTACGCGTCATACGCGAATCCTCCCCGGACAGAAAACGGACAAGCCGCAGTTACAAGTTGTATAGTTGACTTTCGAAAACCTGGGGGGTAGGTTTCAGCGCAGCCTTTAAGTTGGGTGCGACCAAGTCTCGGAGATCGACCGCAAATGAAATGCCCTCACTGCCTCGAGAATTTCCACGACGAACAGACATTGTGGTCTGTTGTCATTGGGAACGATGTTGACAACGCATGGGCGCTCACGCGACGTCACTGCCCCGCATGCAGCCACTTTATCTTCATGCTTGAAAACGGGCGCTTTGCTGGGAACATCCCAGCCGCCCACACCCAGCAAGGTAGCCAAGGCCACCGGATCACTATCCCTGTTCGCACATTTCAAGTTTGGCCAAGGGGAGTTTCGCGCGCGCCGATGCCGAAAGAAGTTCCTCCGTCGATCTCGGAGGACTACCGCGAAGCGTGCTTGGTACTTGCTGACAGCCCCAAGGCGTCGGCCGCTCTCAGTCGCAGATGCCTACAGAATATTCTCCGAGAGGCTGCTGGCGTAAAGCGGGGCCAACTTTATGATGAAATTCAAGAGGTAATCGACGGCAAGCAGTTGCCCAGCACAATCGCAGACGGCCTCGACCATGTACGGGTCATCGGAAATTTCGCCGCCCATCCAGAAAAGAGCAAGGCCACTGGTGAAATTGTCGACGTCGAGCCTCACGAGGCTGAGTGGAATCTGGACGTGCTCGAATCCCTTTTCGATTTTTACTACGTGCTTCCGGCTAAAGCCCAGGCCAAGAAGGATGCTCTGAATAAGAAGCTAGCTGAGGCCGGTAAGCCGCCCGTGAAATAATTCTGCATCGACCCGGAGATCACGATGACGGAAACAAAACTTGCTGCGGAGGCACAACGCGCTCAAAAACTGTGTTTTGTTATCGCTCCGATAGGAGAGCCCGAAACCGAAATACGGAAAAAATCAGATCAGGTCCTAAGGCACCTACTCAAGCCTTCCCTCGAACCGGAATATGAGGTCGAACGAGCGGACCAGATCAGTCGCCCTGGAATAATTACTGTTCAAATTGTGCAGCGGATCTTTGACGCGGATCTAGTGGTCGCAGATTTAACAGACCGAAATCCGAATGTTTACTATGAACTCGCGATTCGGCACGCTACCAGGAAACCAGCTATTCACATTATTTCGCGAGGCCAGGACATTCCATTTGACGTTCAAGACATGCGATTCGTACCTTACGATCTCGCCGATCCGGATAGTCTCGACGAAGCGCGTAAGCAACTCCGTGAGAACATTGAAGCAATTGAAGAAGGGGGGCCGGTCATCACCCCTGTGCAGTTCGCAGAAATCATTCAGTCTCTGAAAGCTGGCGAGAATCGGGATGCACAGATTCGTACCTTGTTCGAGAGTCTGAACACGGGAATGTCAAATCTTCAAGAAGGGATAGCCGAGGTGGTCAGCGATTTGAGGCGAAGAAATTACAAAGATACATGGGAGAATACAGTTTTTGCCCAGAACACTCCGCTGTCCTTCCTTGTACCCTCGGCATCAGGATTCAATTTTCCGTCCGAAAGTCAGGGAGCTTTCAAAAGGGCAAGAATGCGCCTCGAGGAATTGGAGAAAGCCGAGGCGATCAAGGAAGCAAAAGAAGCAAAGGAATCGAAAGACAAGAAGTAAATTACCGCGCGGATGCCCACGGCTCAAACTCAAAAGTTTTCTCGCGTGCCGATTTTAGCGCGGCTTCGACATCCGCAATCGAGCAACACGCCCACGTGTACAGACTGAGACTCGCGCCGGTCTGCGGATCCGTGAAGAAAACCGAGTTACCACGCAACGCGACGAATCGCGCGCCCGCTTGCTCGACGACCTCGCGATAGTTCAGTTCACCCATTGTGAATTGCGCGCATCGGCCAGACGCGTCCGAATGGCGTCGAACAGTCCCACGCGGAAATACTCTTTCGCGTCTTCCGGCGCGTCTCGCAAAACTGGAATCCCTTGCATCGTTGATTGGCAGAGAATTTCGGCGCACTCATCACCCGATAGCTTGCCGTCGAAAACCTTGTGGTAGCGGTCGATGATCTTTTCCGCGAAGTCTGCCATCGATGCCACGCGAAGTGTGTCGAAATATTTCTGCGGAAAGTTTGACATGAATGGTTCCTTTGTAGGACCGCCTAAGAATTTCGGGCATTTGAGACTTCTGTGCGCGTAGTCAAGAACCGTGTGGTAGCCGACCGAAAATGTTTCAGCCAAGTGGGTTCCGTGGTCCTCCTTGTTTTCGATGGCGCGGATGATTTGCTGTCGCTTCTTCGCGGCGAGATGATATCCGGCGCCGTCCGCGCGCTTCCAATGATATTTTTTCACGACCGCGGCGGTAGCGCGGGAAGACACCCCTAACTGTTTCCCGATGCGCCGCTGGCCGATACCTTCGCGGAGGAGCGCGAGGATTTCTTGCTCGGGGATTGGCCCACGAGTCGGGATGGCCATCGAGACGAGCGCTTTGCGTACCGTATTCCGGGTAAGGTGAAGACGCTGGGCAATCGCCGTTTGCGACAAACCGCCGATGACTTTGAGAGTCCGGATGATTTCTTTCTCAGCAGGAGACAGATGCCAACGAAACCGCGGATTAAATTTCCGCATCGTGTCACTCCATTTCGTGCGCGTCCAACGTCCGGCGAATCGTACTTGCGGCAACACCAAAGCGCACCGCGAGTTGTTGTTGCGTAAGCGAGGAGCGCAACGCAATAATTTGACCCGCAACTTCTGAATTAATTTTACGAAGTCTGCCCGCGTGCCGACCTTTCGGGATGCGGATTTTCGGCGGAAGGCCTTGTGGCCGGACGTCGCGCTGCACTCGCACCAATCTAAAATCGGCCACGTCGGATTCGAGCAGATCGTTAACAAACGTCGAAAACGGCCCGTGAGCCCCCGCCGTATGGTGCATTTGCACCAACGTGACTAGTGTATTTCGCCTTACCGGGACTTGAAGGATGATCATATCGTTGGGTGCAGACGACACGTTACCTCGTAAGAGAATTTCGCGGCGCGTGACCGATAGCGCGCGCCGCGTCTGCGCGCTGCGGAGGCGCAACGCGACAAATCACGTATTAGTCGTCGTCAACCTTGACGAAGGCTTCGAGCGCCAAATCTACCTTTGGTTTGTCGCTCTGAATCGGTTCCCGCTGGCCCGTGCGCGGAACCATGCGGTAGCCGTTATGCACGCCCGAAACGTTCTAACATCGTCCCCTTGGGCGCTCCTTTCGCAACTCGAGCGCGATCTCCTCATCAAAGTAAAAGTGGATGGATTCGTCGCGAAGGAAGTCCTGGACAGGCACACCGTGCTATCGCCGAAGGCCGTGCATGTACGCATCCAAAGAATCATGAAGCGGCTGCAAGAGGCAGCATGGGAGTCCCCTTCTCAAAACGGGAATCCAACAACCCCTGTAAAATCAGAGAAGCTAGAAAAGACAAAAATCTTTCAAAAAGTATGAGCACTTTTTCTTTGAGCACTTTCCCCGGCGCCGCGGCTATTAGTGTAAGTAGAAGGCAACTTTCTCTGGACTCCTCACCGACGCAGAGTGTCACGAAACGGCAGTAGCTCTCCGCGATTCATCGGAACTTGCTGACAACGTTCACAACTCTGCCGTCGGCGATCAGGCGCACTCGTGTGATTCGGGGAACGGCCCCGCAGCGACTCCTGCAATTCAATCTTCCGGCTCCCCGCCAACACAAGCCCGCCACACGAAGTCCGGCGAGAGCTTGCCTGGCCGCAGTCAACTTCCTCGCTTGGCTCTTTTCCTGATTCTTCCGCGTCGCGAGACGCTTCGCATCGACATGACCATGACGAATTGAAGCAGAAGGCTTATCGAGACCTGGCGAAGCTCGGAGATGGCAAGGACGATCCCGAGAGGAAATCCGACATTGCCCACGCATACGGTCTGCGGGTCGTCAACGGCAAGATCACTGTCCCTGACCTTCAAGTCGAATA
>Ga0307374_10010141_pt1 | contig 13736 bp, 11 predicted proteins | sample OX3MG_FD_202532 | JGI IMG/M metagenome (GOLD analysis project Ga0307374, IMG submission 202532) | Soil microbial communities from Risofladan, Vaasa, Finland - OX-3 | ecosystem: Environmental > Terrestrial > Soil > Coastal area > Acid sulfate soil | place: Finland: Risofladan, Vaasa | collected... | reverse complement strand
GGTGGTATGCGCCGTCAACGGCGTGGCCGCCGGCGCCGGCGCCAATTTGGCGCTGGCCTGCGACCTGGTGCTGGCGGCGCACGCGGCGGTCTTCTACGAGCCCTTCTGCATGCTGGGCCTCGTCCCCGACACCGGCGGGACCTGGGTGCTGCCGCGGTTGGTGGGAACGGCGCGGGCGATGGGCCTGGCGTTGCTGGGCGACAAGCTGCCGGCGGAACAGGCCGCCGCCTGGGGGCTGATCTGGCGCGCCCTGCCCGATGCGGAACTCATGCCGGCGGTGGAGGCGCTGGTGGCGCGGTTGGCGAAGGCGCCGACGCGCGGCTTGGCCCGCACCAAGCAGGCGATCTACGCCGCCGCCGACAACTCGCTCGACGACCAGCTCGAGGTCGAGCGCGACTTCCAGCGCGAGTTGGGCAACTCGGCCGACTATCAGGAAGGAGTGGCGGCGTTTTTGGCCAAGCGGCCGCCGCAATTTCAAGGACGATGAGTGGGCGCATGCCAGTGGGAATTGTCGGGGCGGGCGCCATGGGCGCGGGCATCGCGCAGGTGGCGGCGACCGCCGGCCACTCGGTGCTGCTGCTCGACCACCGCCCGGGCGCGGCCCAGGCGGCGGTGGCCTCGGTGGGCGCGATGTTCGACAAGCTGGCCGCCAAGGGCAAACTCGCGTCCGAGCTGGCTGCCGCGGCGCGGGCCCGCCTGACCCCGGTTGCCACCCTGGCCGACCTCGCCCCCGCCGGCCTGGTGATCGAGGCCATCGTCGAGGACCTCGCCGCCAAGCGCGAGCTCTTCGCCGGGCTGGAGGCCATCGTCGCGCCCGGCTGCCTGCTCGCCACCAACACCTCGTCGCTCGCCATCCCCGCCATCGCCTCCGCGCTGCGCGCCCCGCAGCGCCTAGCGGGCATGCACTTCTTCAACCCGGCGCCGCTGATGGAACTGGTCGAGATCGTGGGCGGCGTCGCCAGCGATCCCGACGTGCTCGATCAATTGGCCGCGCTTGCCCGTGCCTGGGGCAAATCGCCGGTGCGCGCCCGCTCCACCCCGGGCTTTATCGTCAACCGCGTCGCCCGGCCATTTTACGCCGAGGGGTTGCGCCTGCTGGCGGAAGAGGCCGCCGACCCCGCCACGCTCGATGCGGTGATGCGCGAGGCCGGGGGCTTTCGCATGGGGCCGTGCGAGTTGACCGACCTGATCGGCCAGGACGTCAACTTCGCGGTCACCCGCTCGGTGTTCGACGGCTTCTTCGGCGACCCCCGCTTCACACCCTCGCTGGTGCAGCAAGAACTGGTCGCCGCCGGATGGCTGGGGCGGAAGCGGGGCCGCGGCTTTTACCGCTACGGCGAGGGCGCGCCGCCGCCTGCGCCGCAGACCGAGCCGCTGGCGCCGGTGCCCGAGCGCGTGGCGCTGATCGGCGAAGACTCCGTCTCCGATGCACTGGCGCAACGGCTGCGGCGCGGCGGGGTGGAGGTGGTGCGCACCCCCCATCTGCCCACCGACGTGGTGCTGCGCGCCAGCGACGGTCGCACCGCCGCCGAACTGGAGGCCAGCGCCGAGCACCTGCAGCCCACCGTGGTGGTGGATCTCGCCCTCGACTACGCCACCGCCACCCGCATTGCGGTGGCGTTTTCGCCGCACTGCCACCAGGCCGGCCGCGCCACCGCCATCGGGGCACTGCAAACCGCCGGCTTCGCCGTCTCTTGGATGCGCGACCTGCCCGGGCTGGCGGTGCTGCGCACGGTGGCGATGCTGATCAACGAGGCCGCCGACGCCGTCCACTACGGCATCGCCAGCGCAGCAGACGTGGATGTCGCCATGCGCAAGGGCGTGAACTATCCCCTGGGTCCGCTCGCCTGGGGCGACAAACTCGGCATCGCCCACGTCCACGCCGCCCTCACCCACTTGGCGGCCTTCTACGGGGAAGACCGCTATCGCGTCTCGCCGCTGATCCGCCAGCTCCTCTGGCGCGGAGGCCGTTTCCATGAGTGAGCAGGTCGCCGAGGTCGAGGCGATGTTCGGCCGCGACCGCGCCTCGCAAGCCCTGGGCATGGAGCTGCTCGCCTCCCTCCCCGGCTACGCACGCGTGCGCATGCGGGTGCGGGGCGACATGATCCAGGGCCACAGCACCTGCCACGGCGGCTTCGTCTTCGCCCTGGCCGACTCGGCCTTCGCCTTTGCCTGCAACAGCCACGGCTACGCCGCGGTCGCCTCGGGCTGCTCGATCGAGTACCTGGCCCCGGTCGAGCTGGGCGACGAGCTCACCGCCGAGGCCCGCGAACAGGCACTGGCCGGCCGCAGCGGCGTCTACGACGTCGCCATCACCAACCAAGCCGGCGCCCCCGTCGCCTTCTTCCGCGGCCGCTCGCGCCGTGTGGACGCCCGGAGCTAAAACCCGACTTTGCCCTGGCCCCAGCGGGCGGCATCCAAGCGCCGGAAGGGGATTGTGTGCCCGATTCCGAGAAGGACGAGGAAGCAGGCGTCCCGGAGCCCGAGGCCATCGAGGCCGAGGGGCCGATCTCCACCCGCGCCGAACTCGCGCAGGTGGAGGAGCGCTTGGCCATCGGCGCCAACGTCGTCTACGAGACCATCCGGCGCGAGGGCGACGACGAACTCAGCCGCTCACCCCAGGCGCTGGCTTGGTCGGGCTTCGCCGCCGGACTCTCGATTGGCTTCTCGCTGGTGGCCGAGGCGCTCTTGCAGGCGCACCTGCCCGACCGCCCCTGGCGCCCGCTCATCTCGCGCCTAGGCTACTGCCTGGGTTTCCTGATCGTCATCCTGGGCCGCCAACAGCTCTTCACCGAAAACACGCTGACCGTGATCCTGCCGCTGCTGGTGCGCCGCAACCGCAAGACGCTGCTGGCGGTGTTGCGGCTGTGGGGCATCGTGCTACTGACCAACCTGCTGGGCACCGCGGTTTTCGGGCTGGTGCTGGCGCGCACCAACGTGCTGGCGCCCGGGTTGCGCGTCGTGCTGCTCAGCCTCGGGCTCAAATACTTGAACCTCCCGCTGGGCACCATGCTGTGGCGTTCGGTCTTCGCCGGCTGGCTGGTGGCGCTGATGGTCTGGCTGCTGCCCGCGGCAGCGTCCAGCCGCGTGTGGATCATCGTGATCATCACCTATGTGATCGGGCTGGCGGGCTTCAGCCACGTGATCGCGGGCTCGACCACGCTGTTCTACCTGGTCTTTGTCGGGGCGGAGCCGTGGTCAGGCCTGTTCACCGCGTTCCTGCTGCCGGTGCTGGCCGGCAATCTCATGGGCGGGGTGGCGCTGGTGGCCGCGTTGGCCCATGGCCAGGTGGTCGGCGGCGGATCCTAGCAGCCTGTGGCGAATCGGCTTTCCGGCTCCGGTCGGATGCACGAGACCCGCTCTGGGCGCGGGTCTCGCACGTCTCCGTTGCAGCCGGTGCTTGTTTCGCCCCAGGCTGCTAGGCCGCCTCTGCTAGGCTAGGACCTATGCCCGACGCCCTGATCTGCGATGCGGTGCGCACCCCGTTTGGCCGCTATGGCGGCTCGCTGGCGGGGGTTCGCACCGACGATTTGGCCGCGCATCCCATCCGTGTGCTGCTGGCGCGCAACCCGGGGCTCGACCCGGCTGCAGTGGAAGACGTCTTATACGGCTGCGCCAACCAGGCTGGGGAAGATAACCGCAACGTGGCGCGCATGGCGGCGCTGCTGGCAGGCCTGCCGGTCGAGGTGGCCGGAGCCACGGTGAACCGCCTCTGCGGATCGAGCCTTGAGGCCTTGGCGCAGGCGGCACGGACCATCAAGTGCGGCGAGGCCGAGGTGATGATTGCCGGCGGCGTCGAGAGCATGTCGCGGGCGCCGTTTGTGATGCCCAAGGCCGACAGCGCCTTCAGCCGCTCGGCCGAGATCTTCGACACCACCATCGGCTGGCGTTTCATCAACCCGGCGCTGCAGGCGCGCTACGGCACCGACTCCATGCCCGAGACCGGCGAGAACGTCGCCGAGACATTCCGCATCTCCCGAGCCGACCAGGATGCATTCGCCTACCGCACCCAGCAGCGCTGGGCCCGCGCCCAGGCCGAGGGCTTCTTCTCGGGCGAGATCGTGCCGGTGCGCATCCCGCAGCGCAAGGGGGAGGATCGCGTGGTCGCCGCCGACGAGCATCCCCGCCCCGAGACCACCCTGGAGGGATTGGCCAAACTTAGACCCATCGTCAAGCCCAACGGCACGGTCACCGCCGGCAATGCCAGCGGCATCAATGACGGCGCTGCGGCGCTGCTCATCGCCTCGACCGCCGCCAGCGCCCACTACGGCCTCAAACCGCTGGCGCGGGTGGTGGCGAGCGCCGTCGCCGGAGTCGAACCCCGCATCATGGGCATGGGCCCGGAGTCGGCCACTCGCAAGGTGCTGGCGCGCTCTGGCCTCGGCCTGGCCCAGTTGGACGTGATCGAGCTGAACGAGGCCTTCGCCGCGCAGGCGCTGGCGGTGCTGCGAGCCTTGGGCATCGCCGACGACGACGCCCGCGTCAACCCCAACGGAGGGGCCATCGCCATCGGACACCCACTGGGCGCCAGCGGCGCGCGCTTGGCGGCGACCGCGGTGCACCAGCTCCGCCGCCAAGGCGGGCGCTACGCGCTCTGCACCATGTGCATCGGCGTGGGGCAGGGAATTGCGGTGGTGCTGGAGCGGGTCTGAAGCCCGGGTTTGACAGCCTAGAACGCCAGCAGGCGGGCCATGGCGTCGCCGATGGTGGCGACGCTGGGCAGCAGCGCGTCCATCAAGCCGACGTTGTAGGGTAGCGGCAGATCGGGCACGGCCAGGCGTTCGATGGGAGCGTCGAGCGCCAAGAACGCCTCCTGGGCCAGGACCGCGGCGATCTCGGCGCCAAAGCCGGCGGTCAGGGTGTCTTCATGAACGATGAGGCAGCGGGCGGTCTTGCGCACCGAGGCCAGCACCGCCTCCCGGTCCCAGGGAATGAGCGTGCGCAAGTCGAGGATCTCGATCTGGCCGGGAAACCGGGCGCTGGCTTCGAGGCAGCGCTCCAGCATGGCCCCCCAGGTGACGACGGTCAGCGCCTCGCCGGCTTGCACGCGGTTCGCCGCGCCCAGCGGCAGGGTGAACTCGTCGCCGGGGTAGGGGCGGCGCGCGGCGGCAGCGTCCAGCAGGTTGCGGTGCTCGAAAAAAATGCTGGGGTTGTCGCTGCGCAGCGCGGTGCGCAGCAGGCCGACGGCGTCGGCGGCGTTGGAAGGGTAGAGCACCTGCCAGCCCAGCGCGTGCGCGAAGGTGACCTCGCTGGAGAGGCTGTGCCAGGGGTCGCCGCACTTGAAGAATCCGCCGGGAATGCGCACCACGATGGGGGCGGCAAAGCGGTTGGCGGTGCGCCAGCGCAGGGTGCCGCAATCGTTGAGCTGCTCGGTGGCCGGGTCGGCGTACTTGCGGAATTGGATCTCGGCCACCGGGCGCAGCCCCGCCAACGCCATGCCCACCGCCGAGCCGATGATGCCCTCCTCCGAGAGGCTGGTGTCAAACACCCGCTTCGCGCCAAAGGCGGCCTGCAGGTCTTGGGTGGCAGTGTGGACGCCGCCCTTGGGGCCGACGTCTTCGCCAAAGACCAGCACCTTGGGATTGCGGGCCAGCTCCGACTCCAGGGTGCGGCGGAGGGCCGCAACCATATTGAGCCGGGCTCCCGAGACTTCCGCCTGCGCGATCGCCGCCGGGCGGGGGGGCGCGAAGAGGTGGCGTGCCAGCGTGCGCGGATCGGGCTCGGGCCGCGCCTCGGCTTCGGCCAGGGCGGCAGCCACGTCGCGGTTGACGCTGGCCTCCATCTCGCTCCACTCCGCCTCGCTGATCCGCATGGGCACCAAGTAGGCGCGCAGCCGCGGCAGCGGGTCGCGCTCGCGCTCCGCCGCCAGCAGTTCGGGAGTCTTATACGCCTGCGAATCCTGCCCCGAGTGTCCGCTCAGGCGCGGCACCCGCAGCCGCACCAGCGCCGGAGCGCGGTCGCCGCGCGCCGCCTCCACCGCCGAGGTCAGGCAGCGCACCGTGTCGCGCGGGTCGGCGCCGTCGCCGTCCCACACCCGCAGGTTGCGGAACGACGCCAGATTGGCGGCGATGTTGCCGCCCGGGGTCTGGCGCTCGCCCGGCACCGAGATGCCATAGCCGTTGTCCTCGATATAGAACAACATGGGCAGGCGCTCGGTCGTAGCCAGCGTCAGCGCCGACCAGAAGCCGTTGGTGGCGACCGAGGCGTCGCCGCCCAGGGCCACCGCCATCGCCCCGCGGTAGGAGGCGTCGCCCAACACGTCGCGATAATAGGTGATCGCCCGCGCCCAGCCGGCGGTGGTGGTGTATTGCGTGCCCACGCCGCCGGCCATGGGCAGCACCACCGCCCCCCGCCGCCGGGGCAGGTTGTAGACGGCGCCGATGTCGCGGCCCTCGCTCACGCTGCCGGTCTTGGCCATGCCGCCAGCCAGGGCGTCGGCGGGGCTCAGGCCCAGCGTCAGCAGCAGGGGACGCGAGCGGTAGTAGCCGCTGGCGGCGTCGTGCTCGTGGCGCAGCAGCGTGCCCAGCAGAATCTGACCCAAATCGTGCCCGCGGGCCGAGAACTGATAGAGCACCTTCTTGGCGGGGAAGAGCTGCGTTTCCTCAAGCTGGTCCAGCGCGCGCGAGGTGAGCAGCAGCTGCGCCACGCGCCGCCAGTCGAAGCGCGGATCGGGCCCCTGCATCGCCTCCGGAGGCGCCTCCGCTCGCGGGCGGGGAAGGGCGCGGGGGCTGGGCGGCGCGCCGCCGCTGTGTGCCTCCGGGCGCCCCGGCGTGCCGGGCCGTCGCGGTGCGCGTCGCCGGCGACGCCGCCGCGGCCGCGCCTCGGTTGCCGCAGGCGTGGAAGGTGCCGCAGGCGCTGCCTCGGTCGGGCCCGTTTCGCAGGGTGCGGCGGCGGCCGGTTCTTCCACCGCAGCCGGGGGTGTCGGAAGCTGTTCCTCAGACACGGAAGGCCTCGACCGCCGCCGGCTGCGCGGCTCCGCGATAGGCGGGCCGCAGCCAATGGCGATACGCCGCCAGCCGGCCCCGCGCCGCCTGCCCATAGAGTTCCCGCAGCTTTTGGGTAATCGGCCCGGGTTGGCCGGTGCCCACCGGGCGGTGGTCCACCTGCGTCACCGGCGCCACCTCCACCGCTGTGCCCGCGAAAAATACCTCTTCGCAGATGTAGAGCTCGCTTCGGTCAATCGAACGTTCCACTACGGTGAGGTTGAGCTCGCGCTGGGCCAACTCCATCAGGCTGGCGCGCGTGATGCCCTCCAGAATGTTGTCGGTCACCGGCGGTGTGATCAGCTTGCCCTGCCGCACCATGAACAAATTGCAGGCCGCCCCTTCGGCCACATGGCCGTCTTGATTCAGAAAAATGGCCTCGTCGTGCCCGTTGTCGCGCGCCTCGCCCCCGGCCAGCACGCTGTTGACGTAAGCGCCGCAGATCTTGGCCCGGCCCGGGATGGCGTTGTCGTCCACCCGCCGCCAGGAGACCACCCCCGCCTTCAGTCCGCCGCCGCCGGCAAAATAGTCGCCGAACGGCACCGCCACGATGGCGTAGGCGTCATTGTCGTCGGCGTGCACTCCGATGCGCGCCGAGGCCTTGTAGGCCAGCGGCCGCACGTAGACGCTGCTACGAAACTGGTTGCGGCGGCAAAGTTCGGCGGTGATCTCGCACAGCTCCGCCGGCGTCGGCCCCACCCGCAGCCGCAGGATGCCGCAGTTCTGATTCCAGCGCTGGTAGTGCTCCTCGACGCGGAACAGGTAGAGCTCGCCTTGGCCCTCGTCGAAGTAGCCGCGAATGCCTTCGAACACCCCGGTGCCGTAGTTGAGGCCGTGGGTCAGAATATTGACTTGGGCATCCCCCAGCCGGACGAACTGATCGCGGAACCAGACAATGGTGTTGGCGTCGGGGGCAGGGGTGGTCATGGGGAGCGTGGCCTCGTTGCCATTTTCTCTCATTTCTCCTTGCCGTGCCCGGCGTGGGCGCAAGGTTGGCTGAATTTACCGCTCGGTAGGCAGGCGGGGATGCGAAACTGGAGCGGGATGTTCTTTCTGACCGAGCTGATCAACCTGCCCCTGCGGGCCGCCGACGGCCACCGCTACGGACGGCTGCGCGAGCTGGTGATCGAGCCCGAGCAGGACGCCAACTTGGTGCGCATGGTGATCTACCGCCATGACGGGAACCTATGGCAGCTTCCGGTGCGCATCCTGGGGCTGGATCTGGAGGGCATGGCGATCGAGCCGCTGCACGCCGCGCCGGTGCCGATGCAGACCAACTCCGGCCACCTGCTGTTGCGCCGCGATGTGCTCGACCAGCAGATCATTGACGTCAACGGCCGCAAAGTGGTGCGCGTCAACGACGTGGGGCTGGAGTTGGTGCGCCGCGGCGGCGGGATGGAGCTGCGGGCGCAGCAGGTGGAGGTGGGGGTGGCGGGCGCGCTGCGGCGCATGCTGCAGGGTGCGGTGCCGCGGGGATGGCTGCGCTCCGCCTCCGATTGGATCAAGCCACGGGTGATTCCCTGGCGCACCTTCGACTTGGTGGAGACCGACCCGGCGCGGCGCATGCGGCTGCAGATCACCTACCAGGCGCTGGGGCGGCTGCACCCCGCCGACGCGGCCGACATTATGGAGGAGCTGGCGCCGGCGGAGCGCGAGGCGGTCTTCGGGTCGCTCGACAGCGAGGTGGCGGCCGATATTCTGGGCGAGGTCTCGCCCCGCACCCAGCGCTCGCTGATGGAGGGGCTGGAGACCGAGCGTGCCGCCGACATCATTGAAGAGATGGAGCCCGACGAGGCCGCCGACGTGCTGGCCGAGTTGCCCGAGGAGCAGTCCGAAAAGATCCTGCGGGACATGCAGGCGGAAGAGCGCGAGGACGTCACCGACCTGCTCGAGTACCGCGAGAACACCGCCGGCGGACGCATGACCACCGACTTCGTCGCCCTCGACGAGGCGGCCACCGCGGCGGATGCGGTGGCCGCGCTGCGCGCCTTCGAGGGCCCGGTGCAGAACCAGACCACGGTGTTTCTGCTCAACCGCGAACAGCAGTTGATGGGCATGGTGCCGCTCTCCCGCATCCTGCTGGCCGCGCCCGATAGCCCGCTGCGCCCCATGGCCGAAGATCCCATCTCGGTGGACCGCGACCGCGGCGAGCGCGAGGTGGCCGAGGTCTTCAACAAGTACAACCTGCTGGCCCTGCCCGTGGTGGACGAGCAGCAGCGCATCCTGGGGGTGGTCACGGTCGACGACGTCATCGCCTGGCTGAGCGAGCGCTAGCGCGCTCCGGCGGGGCAAGCCTGCCTTCGGCCATAATAAAGACTCCATGTCCTTGGCGGCCAAGAGCGAGACTGCCGAAGGCGAGCTGGAGCGGCAACTCGACCCGGCGCGCCTGCCCCGCCACGTGGCGGTGATCATGGATGGCAGCGGTCGCTGGGCCGAACGCCACTTCCGCCCCCGCGTCGCCGGCCACCTGGCCGGGGTGGAGGCGGTGCGGGCCACGGTCGAGGCCTGCGCCCGGCTGCACATCCCGGCGCTGACGCTTTACGCCTTTTCCGCCGAGAACTGGAAGCGCCCGCCGGCCGAGGTCAATTTTTTGATGCGCCTGCTGCGGCGCTACCTGCGCAGCGAGAGCGCGGCCTTGAGCCGGCAGAACATCCGGCTGGCGGCGATCGGGCGGCTGCACGAACTGCCGGCGGCGGTGCGGGCCGACCTGAAGCAGGCGTGCGCCTCGACTGCCGCCAACACCGGCATGGTGCTCACCCTGGCGCTCAACTATGGCGCCCGGGCCGAACTAGTGGATGCCTGCCAGGCGCTGGTGGAAGAAGCCCGCGCCGCCGGAAGCTTAGGCGAGTTGCAAGTGACCGAGGCGGGGCTGGGCCGCCATCTGTACACCGCCGCGCTGCCCGAACCGGACCTGCTGATCCGCACCAGCGGGGAGTTGCGGGTGAGCAACTTCCTGCTCTGGCAGATTGCCTACGCCGAGATCTGGGTGACGGCGGTGCTCTGGCCCGACTTCAACCGCCTGCATCTGCTGCAGGCCCTGGTGGACTTTCAGCGCCGCGAACGCCGCTTTGGCGGGTTGGCGGCGGCCCCCGCCCGCACCCGGGGAGCGGGCGGCGCATGACCCGCGTCTTGACCGCGCTGTTGCTGGTGCCGGTGGTGCTGGCGGCGGTGATTTGGGCCCCGGTCTGGCTGTTGGCGCTGCTGCTGGCGCTGGTGGCGGTGCTGGCGGCGCGCGAGTTCTACGGCCTGGCGGAGGCCTCCGGCCTGCAGCCCTACTCGGGGCTGGGCTTGGCCGCAGCCGGGGCCCTGGCGCTCTGCCTGTCGCTGCCGCTCCCGGCCGGCAGCGTCACCGCGGCGTTGTTCGCCATTCTGCTGGCGGTTTTGGTGACCGCCCTGAGCCAGCCCGACCGCATGGCCGCCGCCTGCGGCAACGCCGGCGCCACCCTGTTGGGCGCGCTCTACCCCGGCCTGCTGCTGGGCGCGCTGGGTGCGATGCTGGGCTTTGGCTTCGGGCGTTTCTGGCTGATCTTTTTGCTATTGGTGGTCTGGCTGGGCGACACCGCCGCGCTCTATGGCGGCCGCGCCTTCGGGCGCCACCCCCTGGCGCCGCGCGTCAGCCCCAAGAAGACTTGGGAAGGGGCGGTGGCTTCGTTGCTGGCGGCGCTGGTGGTGGGCTTGGCCCTCGCCATCTGGGTGGCCGAGCCGCGCTTGGTGCCGCTGGCGCTGGGGCTCAACCTTGCCGCCCAGGTCGGCGACCTGATCGAGTCGCTGTTCAAGCGCGGCGCCGGCGTCAAAGACTCCAGCCACTTGCTGCCCGGCCACGGCGGCGTGCTTGATCGCGTGGACGCCATGCTCTTTGCCGCGCCCGTGCTCTGGTACTATTTAGCCTATCTCCACCGCTGAGCCCGCCGCCTGACTGCTCCGACCATGCCTTCGTCGCCACCGCGCCGCCTTGCGCTGCTGGGCTCCACTGGCTCGATTGGCCGCAATGTACTCGACGTGGTCGCCAGCCTGCCCGGCCAGTTTGAGATCGTCGGCCTCGCCGCCGGCGACAACGTCGAGGCGCTGGCGGAGCAGGTTGCCGCGGTGCGCCCCCGGGTAGTCGCGCTGCGCACCGCCGCCGCCGCCGCCGCCCTGCGCCAGCGCCTGGGCGCCGGCGCGGCCGAGATCGAGATCCTGCATGGCCGCGAGGGCTTGCGGACGGTGGCGGTGGACTCGGGGGCCCAGATGCTGGTCGCGGCGATCGTGGGCGTGGCCGGCCTGGAGGCCATCCACGCTGCCCTGGCCGCCGGCTGCGACTTGGCCCTGGCCAACAAAGAAGCCTTGGTGGTCGCCGGCAGCCTGCTGCTGGCGGAGGCGCGGCTCAGCGGCGCCGCCGTGCTGCCGGTGGACAGTGAACACAGCGCCATCCACCAGTGCCTGCGCGCCGGCGCGCCCGCGGAGGTGCAGCGGCTGGTGCTGACCGCCTCGGGCGGCCCGCTGCGGCATCTCTCCGCCGCCGAGCTGGCCCAGGTCACGCCCGCCCAGGCCCTGCGCCACCCCACTTGGAGCATGGGCGATCGCATCAGCCTCGACTCCGCCACCTTGATGAACAAGGGTTTTGAGGTGATCGAGGCCTGCCACCTGTTTGGGCTGCCGGAAGATCGCGTGGAGGTGCTGGTCCACCCGCAATCCATCGTGCATTCGCTGGTCGAGTTCGTGGACGGCTCCGTCCTGGCGCAACTCGGCACCACGGACATGCGCACCCCCATCCAATACGCCCTCAGTTATCCCGCCCGGCTCCCCAGCGGCCGAATGCGGTTAAAATTGGAAGAAGTGGGCAGGCTCGACTTCGAGCTTCCCGATGTCCAGCGATTTCCTTGCTTGCGCTTGGCGCGCGAGGCTTGGCGGGCCGGCGGCGGGGCGGCGGCGGTGCTCAATGCCGCCGACGAGATCGTGCTGGCGGCGTTCGGGGCTGGCCGCATCGGGTTTGGGGCGATCGCCATGGTGGTGGAGGAATGCCTGCAGCGCTTGGGCGCGCCGGCGGTGGAGAATTTGGACGCGGTGCTGGAATTGGATGCCCAAGCCCGCCGAATGGCAACGGAATTGCTAGCTAGGTATTGCTGAGCATGAACCATATCCTTGTCAACACGCTGGCGGTGGCGATGGTGCTCGGGGTCATCGTCTTTGTCCATGAACTCGGCCATTTTCTCGCCGCCAAGGCCTTTGGGGTGCGGGTCGAGACGTTTTCGCTGGGGTTTGGCAAGCGCCTCTTCGGCCTCACGGTCGGCGGCACCGACTACCGCATCAGCCTGCTGCCGGTGGGCGGCTACGTCAAGATGGCGGGCGAAAACCCCATGGACCAGCCCAGCGGGCGGCCCGACGAGTTCCTCTCCAAGCCGCGCTGGCAGCGCTTCATCATCGCCTTCGCCGGACCCTTCATGAACGCCGTGCTGGCGGTGGGGCTGCTGATTCCAGTCTATATGCGCGAGTACCCGCACAACCCCGTACTCGACCAGCCCGCCGTGGTGGCGGAGGTGCAGCCCGGCTCGCCCGCCGCCCAGGCCGGCATTCAGCCCCAGGACCGCATTGTGGAGATTGATGGCGTCGCCCAGCCGGACTGGGAGACGGTGTTTCTCAAGACCGCGGTCTCGGTGGACCACGCCATCGGCGTCACCGTGGAGCGCAACGGCGCGCTCATCCACACCCAGCTCACTCCCAAGTCCGATGGTGCGGACAATCCGCCGCTGGTGGGCGTGGCGCCGGAACAGTCCACCCGGTTTGGGGCCATCACCGCCGCCTCGCCGGCGGCGCGCGCCGGCCTGCGCGACGGCGATTTGGCGCTGCGCGTCAATGGCGCCCCGGTGCTCGATCCCGGCAATTTGATCGAACAGATCCAGGCCGTCCAACCCAGCCCGGCGGGCCCTCCCCTGGGCACGGCCGGCCACGCGGTGCGGCTCGACCTGGAGCGCGGCGGCCAAGCCCTCAGCCTGCAGGTCACGCCCGTGCTGCAGGAGAACCTGGGTCGCCGCCAGTGGATGATCGGCGCCGCCTTTGTCAGCGACACCACCTTCCTCAAGCTCCCCTTCTCCGAGGCGCTCAAGCATTCCCTCGCCGACAACAAGCAGTACAGCATGGTGATTCTGGACCTGGTGGGCAAGCTCGTTTCCCACCACGCCTCCATCCAGAACCTGCAAGGCCCGGTGGGCATCGCCTCGGTGACCGGCGACGCCGCCCGCGCCTCCAGCTTGCTGCCGCTGTTCTCGGTGACCTCGCTCATCAGCCTCAACTTGGGGATTCTCAACCTGCTGCCCATTCCCGTGCTGGACGGGGGCATGATCCTGTTCCTGTTCATCGAGTCCATCCTTCGCCACGAGATCAGCCTGCGCATCAAGGAGCGCGTCTACCAGGCGGGCTTCGCCTTTCTGCTGATCCTGATGACCGTGGTGGTGTACAACGACATCGTGCGCGCGGTGGTGATAAAGAACTAGGATGGAGGCAGGGGAGGGTGGAAACTTGCGCAGGTCGACGGTAGCGGTCCGAATTGGCGACGTGGTGGTGGGCGGCAGCCATCCCATCGTGGTCCAATCCATGACCAACACCGATACGGCCGATGCCGCCGCCACCGCCCAGCAAATCGAAGATCTGGCGCGCGCGGGTTCGGAGCTGGTGCGCATCACCGTCAACACCGAGGCGGCGGCCGAGGCCGTTCCCGAGATCGCCGCCCGGCTGGCCCGCCATGGCTGCGAGGTGCCCCTCATTGGGGACTTCCAT
>Ga0307374_10010140_pt1 | contig 13736 bp, 11 predicted proteins | sample OX3MG_FD_202532 | JGI IMG/M metagenome (GOLD analysis project Ga0307374, IMG submission 202532) | Soil microbial communities from Risofladan, Vaasa, Finland - OX-3 | ecosystem: Environmental > Terrestrial > Soil > Coastal area > Acid sulfate soil | place: Finland: Risofladan, Vaasa | collected... | reverse complement strand
GGGCGCGCCGACGATTCCGGTTACCGTGGCAATGATCACGATGGGCAGGGCGGTCTTGATCGAGAACGAGCCTCCCAGCAACAGGCCAAGGCCCACCCCGACCACCAGTTGCGCGCAGACCGCCAAATTGACCAGGATGAAGCTGCCCATTCGATCGTAGAAGGTGGAGAACAAGGTACGGAAGTAGCCACGCTGAATCGTGATCGCCGTGGTTGGTTCCAGAAGCGGGAATCGCCTCAGGTCATCCCAAATGGACACATCGGCGGGCCGTTGGTAGGCCGGCTCTCTTCCCGCGTCACGGATCATCGCTGTACCTCCTCGGCGCGCGGTGCTAGGCGGCGCCACTTCCGCGGGTCGAGCGCCAGGCGAACCTGACCCCGGCTATCCGCCGTACCGGGCCAGGCAAAGGTCTCGTTGGGGAGTAAGCCGGGATGCGCGAAAAATCGCTTGATACATACGGCAAGATGTTTCACCAGCACCCTATCCTCCATTGACGGAGGGCTGCCCAAATCACGGACCCAGCCCAGTTTCGTATCCACCGCCAAGTGCGCATCCTTGCCTCGGCGAAGCACCACCAGCTTCAGGTCTCCATCGGCGCCTCCATCGTCGTCGGCCACGCTGTAGCCTCGGCCAAGCTCTCCTCGCAGATACATGACGAACAGGAATCGGGTCATAATCTGGCGCCTAGCCCTCGATGGCCTGCCGGAGGTCGGCAAGGAGGTCATCACCATCCTCTATACCCACGGACAGGCGGATCAGGCCGTCGCCGACCCCCAACTCGGCCCGACGGGCGGGCGGGATTGACGCATGGGTCATGGATGCCGGATGCTCCGCCAGTGATTCCACGCCGCCCAGGCTCTCGGCCAGGGTGAAGAGGCGCAGGCGACTCAGGATCTCCGTGGCGCGTTCGACTCCACCGGCGACCACGAAGGTGACCATCCCGCCGAAGCCGCGTTGCTGCCGGCTAGCTACCGCGTGATCGGGATGCGTGGGGAGACCTGGGTAATACACCCGCTCCACGCCCGGATGATCGGCCAGCATCCGGGCCACCCGGCCCGCGTTCCGCTCATGCGCGTCCATGCGGACCGCCAGGGTCTTGATCCCTCGCAGGACCAGGAAGCAATCCATCGGCCCCGGCACCGGCCCCGTGGCGTTTTGCAGGAAACGCAGGTCGGCCGCCAACTCGTTATCCTGAACCACAATAACCCCGCTCACCACGTCGCTGTGCCCACCCAGATACTTGGTGGCGCTATGCACCACCACATCAGCGCCCAGGGCCAAGGGCTGTTGCAGATAGGGGCTGAGGAAGGTGTTGTCCACCACCACTTTCGCGCCCGCTTGATGCGCGAGCGTGGCCACGGCCTGAATATCCACCACCTTGAGCAGAGGATTGGTGGGCGATTCAATCCACACCAGTTTGGTGGCGGGTTGGAACGCGCTTTGGAGCGCCTCACGATCTCGCGCATCGACATAACTAAATGAAAGGCCCATGGGGCGGAAGACCCGCTCGAAGAGGCGGAAGGTGCCGCCATAGAGGTCGTCCATGGCCACCACATGGTCACCACTTCGCAGGGTATGCAGAATAGTCGTCTCCGCGCCCAGGCCGGAGGCAAAGGCGAGGCCGTGGCGGCCGCCTTCCAGGGCGGCGATACATTCCTCCAGCGCGGCGCGGGTAGGGTTTCCGCTGCGCGAGTATTCATAGCCCTTATGCTTACCTGGCGCTTCCTGCGCGAACGTCGAAGTCTGATAGATCGGGGTGATGACCGCTCCGGTGGCCGGATCCGGCGGTTGGCCGGCGTGGATGGCGCGGGTAGAGAAGCCGTATTCGCTCATTGCCGCCCCGCCATGAACTCCAGCAGATCGAGGCGGCTGATCAGGCCCACGGCCCGTTGGTCGCGGGTGACGATCAGCGCCGCCGCCCCGCTCAGGAGCCCGGTGAACGCTTCATCCAGCGCGGCGGACTCGGCAATCGTAGGGAATGGCTGACCCATGCTCATGCTCACGTCCGCTCGTACTTTATCGGGGTCGCGGTATAAAGAGTCCAGCAAGGCGCGTTCCTCCAGGCTGCCAATCATATGTTCAACCCTTGGATTCTCGGGATCCTCGAAAACGGGCAACTGCGAGATACCGTAGCGCTGCATGGTGTCAATGGCGGCGCCTACCTTGGCGTGAGGGCCGATCGCCACCAGGGCGGGAGTGTCGCCCCCGCGGGCCCGCACCACATCGGACAGACGACGGGCGGCAAAGCGTTCAAGGAAGCCGTTCTGACGCATCCAATCGTCGGAGAAGATTTTGCTCAGGTAGTTACGGCCGGTGTCGCTGAAGATCACCACCACCGTTTTTCGCTCGTCCAACTCCTGGCAGACTTGCAGAGCGGCATGCAAGGCCAGCCCGGACGAGCCACCAACCAGCAGTCCTTCCTCGCGGGCTACTCGCCGGGCCATGAGGAAGGCGTCGCGGTCGCTGACCCTGACCCAGCGGTCGATCACACTCATATCAGCCGTGCCAGGGATGAAGCTCTGGCCGATTCCCTCAACCTTATAGGGCTTGCATTGGGTGTCCCCGGAAAACACCGAGCCTTCCGGGTCGGCCCCAACCACCAGCAGCCCCGCTTTCTGTTCCTTGAGGTAGCGGCCGGCCCCGGAGATCGTACCGCCAGTGCCGAGCCCGCACACCAGAACGTCAACCGTCCCATCGGTCTGCTCCCAAATCTCGGGCCCGGTAGTCGCGTAGTGCGCCTCGGGATTGGCTTGGTTGAAGAACTGATTCGGCTGAAAGGCTCCAGGGATTTCGCGCGTGAGCCGATCCGCCACCGAATAAAAGCTCTCGGGCGACTCGCGTGACACCGAGGTCGGGGTAAGTACGACCTCCGCGCCATAAGCCTTGAGCAGTTCGATCTTCTCCGCGCTCACCTTATCGGGCATCACGAAGATCGATTTGTACCCGCGAATTGTCGCCGCGATCACCAGACCGAGGCCGGTGTTGCCGGCCGTGGGCTCGATCACGGTGCCACCAGGTTGCAGCGCCCCTTCACGCTCGGCCGCCTCGATCATCGCGAGACCAATGCGGTCCTTGATGCTGCCGCCCGGGTTTTGCGTCTCCACCTTTGCCAGAACGGCGGGCCGCACTCCTCGCGCTACCCGCGCCAGACGCAGCATGGGAGTCTGCCCGATTATATCCAGTACGTTTTCGGCGATCCGCACGTCTGTCCTGTTATCCTACTGATGGGTATCACATTGGCGCCGAGCCGCGACGAGCGTCCCGGCGGGTCACTATCACTATACCGTGTCAGGGCGGTACGTAGTGGTTGCCGCGCCCGAGCAAAAAGCTCGGGCCCAAGAAGTGCCCAGACTATCAAGGAACCCTTGCTTGATGAGCTTTATCCACCGTACAGTACCCATGGAGAAGCGTAGGTTTGCGTGCCGCGGGCGGCGCATAAGGGGGAGAGACCAGGGATGAAGCGTACGTTACCGATGCGGGGGGGGTTAACCAGTCTGGCTATCGGGCCGCTCACGGGCAAGCCGGTGATGGCCTATTACTACGTAACCTACAAATGCACCGCGCGCTGTACCTTCTGTAATATCCCTGATGGGCCGATGGATGTCATCCCCGTCTCCAAATATTCCAGTACCGCCCAGAGTATTGAGCAGTTCAAGATTCTCAAGCGGATTGGCGTGCGCCTGATCGATTTCACGGGCGGCGAGCCGTTACTGAAGAAGAATCTTCCCGCCCTGCTGAAGGCGGCGAAGGATATGGGGTTCAAGACCCAGATCACGACAAACTGTACCCTCTATCCACGCAGGGCGAAAGAGATCGCCGGCCTAGTCGACATCATGAATTTCTCGCTCGTCGGTCCCACTCCGGAAATCCACAACCCGCTGCGCCGCGACACCAGCTTCAACGACGTGATCAAGAGCATGGGGATCGCCCGCGAGATGGGCGAACCCTACCAGTTGATTTTCGTGCTGACCAACAGCAACGTGGATCAGTTGGAACCGATGATCAAGCTGGCCCGTGAATACCAGGCAATCCTGAAGATCCAACCAGAGTTCGATCTGTTCGGTAATGGAAACGTGGATCTGACTCATGTGCGGATGGCGGAAAAGCTGGCCAACGAGAACAATGTCTACGTCAATCTGGGCGAGACCGCGATCTTCGAGAAGGGTAACCTGAAGGAGAAGCCTCGCTGCCGCTCCGCCAACGCGGTGATCGTGATCTCCCCCGATGGGTATGTCCTCTATCCGTGCTACCACATGGTTACCACGAAGATCCCCCTCGACCGCAACTTCGAGAAGCTGTTCCATTCCCGTAAGTGGCAGCAAATGCAAGACGAGGTCGGCCGCTTCGATTTCTGCGATGGATGCCGCAATCTCTGCTATTTGCATCCATCCTTCACCTATCGCTACGACCGTCTGTTCGTGCTCAGCGCCTTCTCCGACATCCGGTATCTGCGGGAGCGGAAGCGCATCGAGGCTGAACGGGCCGCGACCTTGGCGGCCATGAAGGATGAGGAGCGGGCGGCGGCATACGCGCCCCAGCCGCTGCCGATCGCCGCCGGGCGGTGAGGATCGCCATCGCCGCCGACTTTGCCGGCCCCTGGGTCGGCGGCCCCGCGACCTTTATCGACAATTTTCGCGCCTATCTTCACGGCGCGGGCCACCAGGTGGAGGTGATCGCGCCCAGCCTGACCGGCTTGCCCTCGGTTGAGGAGACCTCCGCCGGCCCGGTGAGGCGTGTCCCCAGTTTGCCGGTGCCTTTTGGCTATAACTTGCGCGCTGCCTACCGTCCGGACGCCGTACGGGCCGCCCTGAAGGCCGCCCGAGCCGATGTCCTGCAGGTGCATCATCCCTTTCCCCTCGGGGTCTCGGCCCTGCGGGCCGCGCGCTCGCTGTCGATTCCCGTGGTGGCGGTCAACCACACGATCCCTGAGTGTTCGCTGTATGGGGTCAAGGAGAATCGGGTGCTCTATCCCTTTGCCCTCGGGCTCTTTCGCCGCTATCTGATCTGGTTTCTCGACCAGGCGACCAAGGTCTGTACGCCCACCGAGACCGCCGCGCGCCTCTTGCGAGCGATGGCCTTTCGGGGCGCGGTGACCGTGATCTCCAACGGCATCGATAGTACGCGCTTCACGCCGGCCACGGACCAACGGGCGGCGCGCGCCGGCCTCGGATTGCCCGACAAGCCCATCCTGCTTTACACCGGCAGGCTCGACGCCGAAAAAGACATGGGAACCTGGCTCAAGGCGGCGGCTCGGATCCCACGGTCCCTGGATGTCCATTTAGTCGTGGGTGGAGAGGGCGCGGATCGGCCGCGCCTGGAACGGCTCGCTGGGGAACTTGGTCTTGCCGGCCAGACAACGTTTCCCGGTTATCTGCCCAGGGAAGACTTGCCGCGGCTCTATCAGGCGGCGACCGCGTACTGCATCACGAGCGCCGTGGAGCTCCAGAGCATCACGACCCTGGAAGCGGTGGCCAGTGGGCTACCGGTGATCGCCGCCCGCGCCGGCGCGCTTCCCGAACTGGTGGAGGACGGCGTGAACGGTTTCCTGGCCGCCCCAGGCGACGTGGTGGGCTTCGCGCGTGGGATGACGCGCGTGCTGGAGGACGCGGACACGAGCGGACGCATGGGAATCGCGGGAAGGAAGCGCGCGGAGCGGCACGCCTTATCAGTGGTGGGCCTGGCCCACGAACGGTTGCTGGCATCCGTGATAGGCCGGCGGGTTGCTACACTAGAGGCATGAGCGACGAGAGCCGCGGCGCCCGAGCCGAGCCGAGCGAAATTACCCGCAGGCTGGATCTGGTGTCGAGCCGACTCTCCGGCCATGCCGTGGAGACCGCCCCGGAACCTCGGGCCGGCGGCGGCTTCAGGCACCTGCTGCGCAATGACGTCTTTGTACGCTTGTGGAGCGCCCAGGCAAGCTCCCAGACCGCTCAGAATGTGATCTGGTGGGCGCTGTTCATTCAGATCGCCCATCTCACCAATTCCTCACCGGGAGGAATCGGCATCGCCATTTTGCTCGTCCAGCTACCCACCATCCTCTTCGCCGGCCTTTCCGGGGTCTTGGTGGACCGCTTTAGCAAGCAGGCGATTCTGATCTTCAGTAACCTGGTGCGGGCAGGGGGATGCCTTGGCTACATCCTGTTCCAGGATCATGTGTGGGCGCTGTATGGGATTACCTTCGCGGTCGCGGTGGTCAATCAGCCCTTCCAACCGGCGGAGAGCGCCACGATCCCGGTCGTGGTGGAATCTGGGGACTTGCTGCCGGCAAATGCCCTGTTTCAGATCACCTTGCTTGCCTCCCAGGTGCTTGGCTATAGCCTGGGCCCCGTCCTGGTGGCGCTGTCCTTCATCGGGATCACCCGTACCTGGGCCATCGGAGCCGCGTTCTTGATATTCTCGGCCCTGATTCTCATTCCCCTGCCGGCGATCACGCGCACCAGACGGAAGGTGACGGCGGGAACCGCGCGCGAGGCCGCGGTGCAGATGTTGGTGGAGTTAGTGGAGGTCGCTCGCGTGGTCGCGCGCGACAAGGCCCTGACCGTGGCTCTCTTGCAATTGAGTCTGGCCCCGGCGGTGCTCTTAGTCCTCAGTGAGCTGGGTCCCAAATTCGTGCAGCAGGTGCTGGGTACTGGGCAGACTAACGCGATGATTATTCTGGTGGCCCCGGCCGGCGCGGGTCTGGGTCTGGGCCTTCTCCTGATCGACCGGCTCGGCCACCTGATGCCAAAGGGCAGGGTGGCCTCGGCGGCGCTTCTGACCATCGGTCTGGCGGTTGGAGCATTGGCGGTGGTTCCCAGTGTTACGGCCGCATTGCTGAGCAACCTCCATGCCGGTCGCACCGTGGTCGCTTCTTGCATGACCGTCCCGATTAGTTTTGTCCTGGGGATCGCCACGGCCCTGCTCAATGCTCCCGCGCAAACCATCGTGCAGGAGCGGGCGGACGGCAACCTTCGGGGGCGCGTCCTGGCGGTCCAGCAGGCGCTGGCCGCCTGCGTCACGATCCCGCCTCTTATCCTGGTCGCGGCGGCCGGTCAGTTGTTCACCACTCCGCAGATCCTGGGCATGGTATCGGCAGTGGTCATTCTGGCCGGGGTGGCGAGCCGGCTCGCGCTGGTGTAGGGCGGGCCTACCTGATTCGGCGACGGTAGGCTTTAGGAGCGCGGGTCGCCAGGCCCGCTTGGTTCGGTAACGGATCGTCATTCGGGGAGCATGCCGGCCAGCGGCGGGCGGCCACGAGGGCGGGCCTGGCGACCCGCGCTCCTATAGTCGTGCATGCACTACTGGAGATCTACCCAGGCTTTACTTTAGGGAGTGGACTCGGGATCGCGGTCACTCAGCAAGCGACGAAGCCGGGCAATTTCCGTCAGACTCGCGGCATGAGCCTCCTCGGCGGCGTCGCGTGCCTGCTCGGCGGTATCCCGCGCCTGCTCGGCGGCGTCGAGTGCCTCCTCGGCGGCATCGAGTGCCTCGCTCTCTTCCTGGGGGTGGAGCAGCGGTTGGCCATCGCGTGTACTGAGCCGGAGCAACGGCCCCCCGAATGGTCGTTGCGCCGGCTCGGCTCGAAACCAGAGCCGCGCCGTTTCTAACCACAACCCGCCGTCCGGCGACGGGGGAATCTCCACGTACCGCCTGCCGACCAACCGGTAGCCATGCAACTCCAGGTTCTTGCCCGTCCGTGGATCAAAGGTGACATACTCCAACACCCCCATTTCCGCGTAGGCCGCGCGCTTTGGCCCCACATCCTTGCGGGCGGTTTTCTTGGAGGTGATTTCCACTACCAGGGCAGGTGGCCCGCCCCGCTCCTGGATATCGAAATGGTCCTCCGGTCCCAATTGCAGCCCGAGAGCCAGCAGCACGTCGGGATAGAAGACTCCAGTGGTTCCATCGGCCCGTGGGTAACGCAACTCCCCCTCGAAGCGGATCGCCCAGCCCAACCGCAGGCGCGCCGAATGCCTGCGCAAGGTCCGCGCGAGGGTGTTCCCCGCGTCGGAATGCGACTCAGTGCCACCCAAGATCTGGGTCTCCCTCTCGTTGGGTAGATAGGTGGTCACGCACCACGGTTGGAGAGTGGTTGCGTGGACTTCGATTGCCATGGCGCTGCTCCCAGGGGCCTTCGCCCGCGTTGTCCCTATCAGTATAGCATGCAGTTTTCCGGGTTTGAGGATCCGACCGTGATACGAGTGGGTCTCACAATTATTGGCCGCGCTTGCCCAGTGCGGCATCAGCCTGAAATAGGAGCACGAGCCTCCAGGTTCGCCCGGTAGTGCTCAGCGAGCCTGGAGGCTCGTGCTCCTAGAACAAGCACGCATTCACAAACGTGAGGCACGCCCGCCATCACCCCGGCACGGATCAGGACAGCAGACCCTGCACCTTCAGTAACTCGGCATTCAGCATCGAGCCGCCCGCCGCGCCGCGCATGGTGTTGCTGCCCAGGGCCACGAACTTTACCCCGAGAATGGGGCACGGACGGATCCGCCCCACGCTCACCGACATCCCGTGTCCCTGGTCACGATCCAGTCGCGTCTGCGGGCGATCCGCTTCCTCGCGGACGATTATTGGGCGCGCGGGAGCGGTGGGGAGCACCAATTCTTGCGGCAGCGCGCGGAATGCCCGGAGGGTTTCCGCGATGTCTTCCAGCGAGGGCGATCCTTCCAGGGCCAGGGAGACGCATTCCATATGCCCATCGCGCGTCGCGATCCGGTTGCAGTGGGCGCTGATCGCGAACTCCGCCTGCTCGATGGTCCCTCCCCGGTAGCGGCCCAGCATCTTCAGCGGCTCACTCTCCAGCTTCGCTTCCTCGCCGCCGATGTAGGGGATGGCGTTATCCAGGATGTCGAGCGAGGAGACACCGGGGTAGCCGGCGCCCGAAAGGGCCTGCAAGGTGGTGACCGCTACCTTCCGCACCCCGAAGGCCCGGTGCAGCGGCGCGAGGGCGGTCACCAGGACCGCCGCGCTGCAATTGGGGTTGGTGACGATGTAGCCCGGCCATCCTTTTACCCGCCGCTGGTCGTGGAGAAGGGCGGCGTGTTCCGCGTTGACCTCCGGCACCATCAGCGGCACCAATGGATCCATCCGATGACTACCCGCGTTGCTGAATACCAGGTGCCCCCGACGGGCATACTCGACTTCCGTCTCTCCGGCGATATCCGAGGGGAGCGCGGAGAACACCACCTGGGCCTCCAGCCGATCACCCAGGGCGCTCACCGTAAGGTTCCGTGCCTGTTCCGGCATGTCCGAGCCCAGCAGCCAGCGGCAGGCATCCTGATATCGCTTCCCAGCCGAGCGGTCGGACGCTACCACGCTCTCCAGGCGAAACCAGGGATGGTTGGCCAGGAGACTGATGAAATATTGGCCAACCATGCCGGTAGCGCCCAGCACGGCGGCGGGGATACGATCACTCACCTACGGGATCCTCCACGAACTCACGATGCGCCGCGCGCACGGCCGTAAGGGATTGCGCGTCGTCAACCACGAACGAGATACTCAGTTCGGTCGATCCCTGGGCAATGGCAATGACGTTGACCCCTTCACGACCCATGCCGCTAAAGAGCCGCCCGGCGATCCCCGGTGTCCCAGTCATCCCGGAACCGACCACGGTGACGATGGCCACCGGGGCCGTGGTGCTGACCGCGTCTACTTCATGCCGAGTAATCTGGTCCGCCAGATCGCGGCGAATGACCGGCTCGGCTCGGATCAGATCGCGATGCTCGATCACGAAACAGATATTGCTTTCCGAGGACGCCTGAGAGATCATCAAGACGTTCACTCCCGCGGCCGCCACGGCGCCGAAAACCCGCGCCGCTACTCCCACTGCGCCCGAGAGGCCCACGCCCTGCACGGTGACCAGGGCCAGATCGTGAATGACCGTCACTGCCTTGACGGCGTGAGGGCTATCCTGGGGCAGGCGGGTAAGCACGGTGCCAGGATGCTCGGGGTTGAATGTGTTGACGATACGGAAGGGGATTCCGGCTTCCACGGCCGGTACGATGGCGGCGGGAAACAGCACCTTGCTCCCGAAATAGGCCAACTCGGCGGCTTCGGCATAGGAGAGTATAGGGAGGCTCTGGGCGCCGGGCACGGCGCGCGGATCGGCGCTGAGGATCCCGTCGGCGTCGGTCCACTTCCAGATCTCATCGGCCCCCAGAAGGGCGCCGAACAAGGAGGCGGAATAGTCGGAGCCGTTTCGTCCCAGCGTCGTGGTGACGCCATCCTCCGTCGCCCCAACATAGCCGGTAATGACCGGAAGCACCCCCGCGTCCATCAATGGACCCACCCGATCCCTGGTCCGCACCTGGCTTGGGGTCATGAGGGGAAGAGCTCTGCCGTGGCTGGCATCGGTGAGCAGCATCTCCTCGGCGCTAATCGCCTCGGCCGCCTGACCGCCTGCTCTGAAGGCCGCCGCGACCAGCGGGGCCGACAGTTTTTCGCCATAGGCGCTCACCGCGTCCACTGACCGCGTTGAAAGCTCGCCCAATAGGGCGATACCGGTGCAAATTTCATGTAACTCGACGAATGCGGCCTTTATCCCCGCCTCCAGTCGTGGCCGTTCCGCCGGAAGAGCCACCAGGCGGGCGGCGTCCAGGTGGCGCTGCTCCAGGGCAGCCAGGTGTTCCTCTACCGAGGGAAGCACCTTCCGACCCTGCACGGCCAGCTTGGCCACGCCAATCAAGCTATCGGTGACTCCGCCCATCGCCGAGACAATGACCACCGGCGCGCGATCTCGGTAGCGCAGAACCAGGGCCGCCGCGTCGCGGATGCGGTCCCCAGTGGCCAACGAGCTGCCGCCAAACTTCATTACAATCATGTTGAACTCTCGTGCTCCTCTTGGCGCCTGACGTGCGGTCGAATCCCTTCCAGGGTGAGACGCAACCGCGCGCTTCCCTGCCATTCATTGGAAGATAGCGTAAATGCCGCATCCACAAGGCCCTCGGGGCGCCAGGCGGGATCGCTGTTCCACCACAGCACCTCGTGGCACACCTGGCTCTCGTCCGTCAACACCAACTTTGTATGGCGCTCTCCGGCGCCCACCAATCGCAGCGCCGCCGCCCTCAGACCCAGGCAGGCCACAATCGGGGGTCGATTCCCCTCGCTGTATGGCGCGAGCCGGATCAGGGTCTGGTAGAGCGACCCCTCGCCCACCCCTCGGGCCACGACATCGCGCCAAGGCGTCACGGCATCGATGTTCAGCACCGGCCCGGGGGCCGCGCCCCGTCGTCCGACTGCCTCGATAAATCGTTCGCGGAAACACGCGATCCCGTGGTCGGGGAGAGTGAGCCCCGCCGCGTGCTGGTGGCCGCCCCAGTGGCCAAGGAGATCGGTTTGCTCCGCCAAGACCTCAAGTATGTCGATCCCCTCCGCCGATCTGATCGAGCCGCGAGCAGGACCGCCCGCCGCGTCACGGGAAATCACGACCACGGTGCGCCCTAGCTCGTGCAGCAAGTGGCTGGCCGCGACCCCGATGAGGCCAGGATGCCAGCCGATCCCGGACAGCACCACGGCGGGGGCGTCCGCGGCTTGCGCCGCCAGGCAGGCCCGCACCTCATGCTCAAGCTCGGCCGCCAACTTTTTCCGCTCCGTGTTGAGCGCCCATAACTCAGTCGCCAGCATTCGCGCGCGCTCGGGGTCATCGGCCAGGAGCAATTCCACTCCGAGACGGGCGTCGGCCAGCCGCCCGGCTGAGTTCAGCGCCGGGGCCAGGCGAAAGCTAATCGGCTCCGAATCCAATTCCCAGACCGGTGGGCCGGACAGCTCCAGAAGAGCCTGGATCCCTGGCCGAGGGTCCCGCCAGATCTGGCCCAGTCCGCGGACCAAGAGGGCACGATTGGTAGGGGTGAGCGGGGCCACATCGGCTACGATCCCCAGCGCCACCAGATCGAGATGCCGATGCTCCTCGGTCGCCCGGCCCAGCCGCTGAAAGAGCCCCCGCGCAAGCACGTAGGCGACAGCCACCCCGGGCAAGCCCCACAAGGGATCGGAGGGCGATAGGTGCGAGGAATTGCAGAGGGCCGCCGCGTCTGGAAGAGGCCCCATTTGTTGATGGTGATCGGTGATCACCACGTCGATTCCCAATTCCCGCGCCCGTCTCACCGCTTCCGTGTCCGATGTACCGCAATCACAGGTCACCACGAGGCGGCAGCCCTCGGTCGCCAGCCGCTCAAGCACCAGGGTGTCCAGGCCCCGGGCATCGTGCAAGCGCCGCGGCAGATGATACGAGACGTTCGCTCCCAGGGTTCGGAGGGCGCCGACCAGCAAGGCGGTGGACGTTTGTCCATCGGCGTCGTAATCGCCCCACACGTACACCAGTTCATGGTGCTCGATGGCACGCGCGATCCGGTCGATGGCGGCGACCAGCGGCGGGTATGCGTTAGGGTTGGGGAGGCGAAATTGCAGGGGGTGCAAAAAGGCACGGGCTGCCTCCGAATCCCGATGACCGCGGCGCCACAGGATGGCGCGCGCCATGTAAGATTCCTCGGGCAGGTAGTCCGCAGGCGCTCCCGGTCCCTCTGGTAGGCGCCAGCGGCGCTCCAGTGCTCCCTGCTTGCCCATTCTACCCCTTCCCGCCCGCTGACAGCCGGAAAACACCCTGATCTACCTCCTATGGTATCGTACCCCGTGATGATCTCGATCTTATAAGGGGAGTTGTGTGCATGTTGATCACTCCTTTGGCGTTCACCGTCCGCGATCGTACGGTGCGTTTTTCCCCCACCACTACCGCCGTTCCGCTACCGCCGTGGTCCGGAGTACCGGTCGCGCTGCCTCTGGAAGTTGATCTGGAGACCTTGAACAACGCCAGGGCACATCTCGACCCCGGCAGTCTCCTGGCCCGTGACGAGGAGGGAGACGAGGTGCGCTGTGCCGCCATCGTGGATCCCGACGGCAGCCATACCTGTGAGACCGACACCGTGCTCATGCTGGTGCAGTGCGGCCCTTTTGAGTATGTGCGCGACGATAAGAGCGAGCACTAGATGGATGCGCAGTCTCAACGCAGCGTTATTGGCGCGGAGGAAGCCCAGGGCGGGCCACATGACGCCACCGCCAAGGCGCCCAGCACGGAGGTACACGAGGAATCAGTCCCACGGGCCCCAACCGCGCGCCGTATGCGTATTCCCGCCCGACACAACGCCAATCTCAGCCGGGTAGTGGAGCGGATGAACGATGATCTTCATCTACAGCAGTTGTGGAAGTGCGCCAACGTCACGGCGGTCAATCGGCTGAAGATGACCGACCACGGACCCGTGCATATTCGCATCGTGGTGAATATCGCTCTCCGCTTGCTCCGTCTGCTTGGAGACGCCAAGGTGGAATTCGGCATCGTCCGCGATTACGACATGCGGCCCGAGGATGCCGAGGTGGTCGTGGTCCTTGCCGCCGCCATGCATGATCTCGGGATGAGCATCCACCGGTCCAATCACGAGCAGTACAGCCTGATTCTGGCGGCGCCCAAGGTGCGTGAGCTGATCACCGACATTTATGATGAGCCGGAGCGGACGATCATCGCCAGCGAAATCCTGCACGCCATCATCAGCCACCGATCGGACATGCGTGGCCTCACCGCCGAGGCCGGGTGCGTCAAAGTAGCCGATGCCCTCGACATGGCCGAAGGCCGCTCCCGCATCCCCTTCCAGGCGGGAAAGATCGACGTCCATTCCCTGTCCGCCGCCGCCATCGACAGCGTGACCATTGGAAAAGGTGAGCATCGACCCATCGGGATCACGGTGGCGATGAATAACTCGGCC
>Ga0307374_10010139_pt1 | contig 13737 bp, 12 predicted proteins | sample OX3MG_FD_202532 | JGI IMG/M metagenome (GOLD analysis project Ga0307374, IMG submission 202532) | Soil microbial communities from Risofladan, Vaasa, Finland - OX-3 | ecosystem: Environmental > Terrestrial > Soil > Coastal area > Acid sulfate soil | place: Finland: Risofladan, Vaasa | collected... | reverse complement strand
CTCGTTAGATTCTTCTTGGTTAGAGTCTAAGTTAGGCGGCTCGCAAGCGACGGAATTTTCGCCGGAAAATGTCGATGCGGGTTCCTGATGGCACGCGGCTTCGGTTCCCGATGGCACGCGCTCCGGGGTTCCTGAAGGCACGACGGCGTCAACAACTTGTCCACAGCGCCCTGTGGATAAGTGGCTGCGGGCGAAGACGAGTAGCTCGCGGCCGGTGCGGTCGCGTTCGACGCCGAGATGGTAGCCGGGCAGCGGTTGCCGGCGCGCGAGATCGCGCAGCTCGAACGCGAAGCGTTTGAACGGCGAAAGGCTCGCCGATTTGCCGTGGAGGTGACGGAAGTCGAACCGCCAACCGGCACGCTGCCTGCCCGCGTGCTTGCGTACGATGCGATAAAGCCAGCGTTCGAGGCCGCCGGTCAGCTTGAAATATTCGCGGTCGATGGTGAGCACGAGCGCGTCGTCGAGGACGGCGCGGTAGAACCAGTCCGGCACGATGAGATCGATGCCGTCGGCGCGACCATGCGCGTCGGCGCGTTCGGTCCATTCGTTGATCCAGGAAAAGCGGTGCATGCGCCGCTCGCTCGTCTGGCGCAGCGATGTGGCGACGGTGGTTGATTGCAGACGGTCGAGCGCCGCCTTCAGGCGGTGATAATCGCGCGCACTGACACCGCGGCCGATGAACGTCAGAATCTCGTATGGGGTGGCGGCCATCAGGCGCGACGTGCGCAGGCCGGCGTCACGTGCCTCGACGATCTGGCTGGCGGCCCAGATCAAGACGTCGGCATCCCATATGGTCGCCATTCCGTGCTCGGGCACGGCTTCGACGCGGATGGCGATGTCGTTCATCCGATAGTCGATCGGCGTCGTGCGATGCGTCTTGGCGAGGCTGAAAAAGGGATAGGCCATGAGGTCTTGCGCGTCGCGCGGCGCGAGATCGCCTGGCAGGGCCCGAAACAATTCGAGCTGCTCGCGTTCGGATCGTGTGCGGTGGCGTGCCGACATCGGCGACGATCAGCGACGCGGCTGCCGCGCTTGTTCGAGTTCGGCCGGCGTGTGGCGCCGCGCCGGCAGGACGACGGCCTTGCCGGGGTCCGATGTCGACGCCTTGACGGCGGAATCGACCCAGGTTTGAAGGTCTTCGAGGCGGTAGACGACGCGGCCGCCGAGCTTCGCGTAGCGCGGCCCGGTACCGTAGATGCGGTGCTTTTCGAGCGTGCGGATCGAGAGGCCCACGAAACGCGCGGCCTCCGGCGTGCGCAGGTAGCGCGGCGGCAACCCTGCGAGATTGGTCGACATGGGATAGCTCCGTGATCATGTGGGCGGCCATCGAATGACGGCGGCTGTTACGGATCACGGTGGCGGAGACGGCCCGCCGCGGGGGATGGTGATCTCGCGGGGTGGCGAGATCGCCATCCCCGTTGATCATGGCTAGAGTGTGCTGTGAATCGAGCCTTGGCTGTGGCCGCCGGAGAACCACATGGGTTGGCCCTGTTCTTGACCGTGCTGCTCCACCTCGCTAGTTCGGCGACATGAACAAGCGGCATCAACTTGCCGAGACTGGGTCCACGCTCCAGGCGTATGAGCGGTGCGTAGAAAAATGGCGTCGCTGGCTGCGCGGTGATCCGCATCACGCGTTGTGGCCGCAAATCTATTCCATGTTGCTGGCCGACATGACTTTTCGCTCGATTGCGGCCGCGGCAGAGGCCGATCCGGAGAGCGCACTGCACAGCCCCATCTTGGTCAGGGCAATTACTACAGGTTACGCATCCGATCAGGCGCTGAGCGTGCGCCGGCTCATCGACATGACGGGCGGCGTGATGTCCTTACGCAAACTGGTTGGAGAACTGCGCAACAATCTGAACCTGATGACGCGGGAGAACTTCGTGTGTGCAGGCGGTCTTTCTTATGACGACAATTGGACGGGACACTTTAGGTTTGATCGGCTGGCGGGCATAGACCAAGCGGCGCGTCGGCGTAACGATCGTATGCCCCGCCGGATTATCAACAAGCTGGATAGTTGGTTGGACACCGAGGAAATTAATACGGTTAAGGATTGGAGCAACGCGCGCATCGCCCATGCCGTCGATCTCACTGCTCAACGCGTGGATCCTGCTGAGCTGACACCAACGGGAGAGGCTGTCGCAAAGGCGCAGCGCCAAATTGTTAGGGCGGCGGAAGCGATATCGGCGTATCTCTTGGGTGGTCCGGTGCACGGTGCGCTCATTCCGGCGTTTCAATATAGTCAGTTCTATCGCTTCGAGATGATGTTACGTAATCCCGACGCGATGAAGAAGGCCCACGCGCGCTGGCGCGAGATGGCTGAGGAACGCGATCAGTGGACGGCTGGCGTCGTTGAGGACCTGATTGCGCCGACCGAGCCAGCGCTTGCGGAAGCGCCCTGATCGTCGGTGCCCCAGTCCTTTCCAGGAAATAGCTCGCGCTTGATAGCGTCCATAATCGCGTCGGTTGTGTTGCGCAGTCTCTTGCTGGGTTGTACGAGCTTGCCGTAGCGCGACGCGGACATGAAATTGAGGACCGAAGTCTGCCGACCCGGCACCTGGCTCGCGTAGTCCTTAAGTAACTCGGTAAAGCCAAAATTCTCGACTGACGAGGCTAGATTCTCGATATCGGCGACGGTCAGAATGATGAGGTCCGCGACGCGCCTGCCGGCTGGCACCTTCCCGAGATAGCGGCGAAACGCTTGATTGAGGAAAGGACCGATGCCGGGATAGGACAGGCGCTGATCGTGGACGACGAGGATCGGATAGATAGTTCGGGCATCAGCCAATTCGCGCTCCGGTCCCAGCCATTCACTTCGGGCGATTGCAGCCGCGGAACGGGCAAGCTGCGCCACACCTTTGCGATCGGCAGTGCCTTGTGTTCCAGCCGTGGCGATGCCGTACTTGCCCAGAAGCTGCTGAACGAAATCGTCGTGATCCTGGGTGAGAATTGAGTCTTCGCGAATCCACGCCGCCTTTACCTCAAATACGAATGCCTCAACGGCGTCGTTTAGAATGGCATCGCATTCGAAATGCTGTCCGACCGCGTTTGCGCCTTTGGCATTGATCATGAGACGCGGCGGCAGGCCGGCAATAGCGGGAAACATTTCCCGGAGGAAATCGAGGATGTAATCCTCGAAGGCAAGGCCAAAAGCGCCCAACACCTCCATGTGGTTGGCAATGCCTAGAACGTCGAACAAGGGCGCGACGGTGAGACTCTCCGTGAAAAAGACGGGGTCGAGGATTGCGGAACGCTGGCCAGGAAAGTTGATGATCGGCCGCGTGCGCAGGCCCTTGTAGATGTTTTTGTCGAAGCGGTCCCAGATTTGTACTGCGAGCGCTTCCGGTGTCTGCCCGCGCAAGGCGATGAAGGAGTCGAAGGTCTCCCGGATAGCAGTAGCATCGGCGACGTGGTCGGTGCGGAAATTTGGACCCTCCTTGTTATTGGGAAAGGTGTAGATCGCAAGAGCGACGGCACAGGTGAAATAGCCATTCACCGTCATGCCGGTCGCCTGACGGAACAGGTCGGGAAATCCCGGCAGCCGCGCGGGCATGTACTGCGAGAAGAACAACCAGCCGCGCGCCATGGCGATGCCGGTGTGCTCGGCTTCGCCGAATTCCTCACCCGCCTTCCGAAATGCGCCAAGCGCTCGCGGCAATTGTTCTTCGGGGTTATCGGTGGGTTTGAGTCTGTCGGCATAGACCCGCGCATTCCAGAAGTCGCTCGCTACTAACGCTGCGCTGACAAAAGCGCTTCGGACCGTTGGGTCGTTGAAGGTCTCGCCATCGTTGGGATCATGGCGGCAGTACTTGGCGACCCAGCGGGCCAGTTCCAGCATCTGTCCCTGGAAAAACACCGCGATCCTACTGACGCCGCCATGCGCTTTGGCGAAAGCGTTGATGGCTGCAATCTGATCCTGATCGCAATACATAGCGACTAGGCGTCTTTGGCGTTCAATCGACGACACAGTCGCGTCGAAACCGGTCGCGATTGTGTTAACCCGCGCGCAATGAAACAACGCGTCGTCGCGCGTGAGCTTGGCAAGTATCGTCTTCATGGTCTCTTCATCGGCGCGCACGCCACCGGTAAGGTCGGCATGTCCGGCCATCATGGCGATATTGTTGGGCAGTTTGATATCGGGCAATTGTGCGGGAACCCCAGCCTCGTTCGTGCTTTCAAGGGATCGGTTCGAGGGAAAGCATCAGTGTGATTTCCCTCCCGACGATTGTCAAAACCACTTCAGAATTGCACATGGATTCCATGGGTTTAGATGTCCGGCGGGGGCAGACAGCCGCCGGCGCGGCCTTGTGCTGAGTTTCCGCTTGCCGGATTGTCCGGTGGGCGGCGAATAATTGGCAGGGGGCCGGTATCGGAAGCTCGCCCAGGTCCGCCGTGCTCACCGGCGCAACCCTAGTTTAGGTTATAACACCCGCTAGGTTCGCCTCCGGTAAGGATAGAGCAGCAGGCGGCGATAGCCGCCCTGCATCATCGCGTGGCCCAGGCGCGCCAGCCGCACGGTCCGATCGCGAATATCGTAGGTTTTCCAGCCGCGCTCCGGCATGCGGCCGGCGCCGAAGAGAGCCTCGGCGATGTCACGGTAGCTCGCCTCCTCGAGCCGGCCATCCAGCGCGCGCAATGCGAGCACCAGGCGTTCACGCCGGCTGGCGGGCAGCGCCGCCGGGTCGCGCCTCGGCGAGCGGCCCGTCAGGCCGCGCCACAGCCGTAGCGCCGCCGCCACCCGGATCTCGAAGAGCCGATCGAGCGGCAGGACGACGCAAGGCGTTTCCTCGCCTGGCGCTTCGATGATGTGAAGGCGGAACAGGCTGTCCCGCCGTTCGATCAGCCGCTCGGCGCCTTGCTCCGCAATGGCTGGGCCGAGCGACCAGGCATCACGTTTGAGGTTCGGGTCTGCGAGATCGAGTGGAAGCCGGGTTATCGGGATCACGCTCGGCAGGCTCGCCGGCGTCCAAAGAGCAGGATGGCCGCCGCGAAGCTCGGGCCTTACGAAATCGCACCCCCCAGCGCCGCGCGAAATCCTCCTGTTCGCCGGCGCTGTGGGGGTCCTGGTCGTCGGCGTGTTCGAGCCTCTTGCAGTCGTGCTCGAAGGCGGGGTTGCGGCTGAGAAATTCCCAGGCGAACCCGGGGGCATCGAGCGAACGCAGGTCCTCATAGGCTGCCGGCGAACGCCACTCGGCACGAGGCATAAACCGTCACTCCTCCATCCAGCACGCTCGTCGGCGTCTGGATGGATGATTCGCTTACGAGGGGCGGAATCGCCACTGGCACGCCCTGCAACGGGCGTTGCCGTTCCGGCAAGGAAGGACGGTCAGTGCGGGGCGCCGCCGCGCAGGAGGTGGCGGTAACCGTTCTCCGTCATCCAACGCGCCCGCGCCAAATGTGTTTCCCACGCGCGCCGGGCGCGGATGGGCTCGCTGACGGGATCGATATGCAGCACCAGCTTCGCCACTTCTTGCCAGTGCGCGCCGTCCTTCTCGGCGTCCAACAGGCGAAGGTAGGTTACGAGGTGTTGCTCGTCATAACCGGTCAGGGCGCGGTCCGTCGGCGCCGTGTCTGCAACGGGTGGATCGAGCGGTGGAGTTTGCATCAGTGGCGAATCCATCGAAGTCGGTCGGTGTTCACGTCCTGTAAGCGTAGCCGCGTTCAAGCCCGAGCGCGCGACGCTCTCCGCACCGAACTGGCGGGTGCTTCGTTCAGGAGCATAACGCCGCGACCGCGGTCGGACTCGACGAACAGGATGCCGACGGCTTCCAGCGCTCGGCGGACCTGGTCGCGCGTGCCCTCATGCACCGGGAGACCGCGTTCGGACTCCAGGCGTTTGAGGGCGGTCAATGCCACCAGGGCTTTCTCCGCGAGCATTTCCTGCTTCCAGTTCAGCAAGGCTCGCGCCGCCCGAACTTGTCGGCCGGTGATCATCCATGATCACCTCCGACAGTCGATCCGCGCGCACCAGGAAAACGACTATAATAGTCGCTTTAGGGTGCCGCAACGCGTCTTATAGCTTAAAATCGGCATCCGGTGGGGTCGCCGGCCAGGTATCGCGATGGACCGACTCAGGATCAATCGGCCCGAGGTTTCCGTGAAGGGCGGCATACGGGCATTTCCGGAAAGTCGAGAGGTCCAGCCCAGCGGGGTGTCGCTGGACAGGTTTCAATCGCTGTTCTTGCGGGGACACGCATTGGTCGAGACCGACATTCGTCGATCCAATCTAAGGCGAAAGACGGTCCCCTTCTGCATTAGCGGGCAGAAGTTCTTCAATCCGACTTTTGGTTAGCAGATTTTCATAGAGTTCAAGTGTTCGGAGATCAATGAGACGCTGGAAGGTGGCAATATCTTTTTTCGACCACGGCTGATCACTAGCGTCATTCGACGTGAGCGCCTCCCATTCCGTCGGATTTGAAACCAAATCGCCGTTGTCCGGGAGCGACTCGTATTTGCCCTTGCCCCGCTTTCGATTATCCGAGACTGCTAGCCAGCGGAAGTTGCCGATTGAGTTGCCGACGCTTCCGCGCTCCTGGCGAAAATTGTCGGAGATGACATCATCCTCAAGACGCCTGTTTCTGTGGCGCCAGTCAAAGTTAAAGATGCCGTTGGGCACGATATGATCAAGATCGATTGGTAAATCCTCATCTCGGTCCGAAGTCGGATCGTAGTTTTTCCACTGACTGGTGATGTATTCTCGTTGGAGCCACATTAGCGCGCGTTTGCGCAGCTCCTCGTTGCTAGAAAGTACACGCAAGGCATCTCCGGGCTTGTGCTCATCAGTATAGTCAGCCGCTTTGAACCGATCTGCCCACGAACGAAGCATGTCAGTTCCGTTTTCCACTTCATTCCGCAGATCGCATAGCGCATCTTGGCGCGGTATGAAATACGCCTCTCCTTCCTTCTCGTATTCCCCGATCAGCTCGCGAATGGACTCTTGGGTGAAGGCCCAGTCGTGTTCCTTGGCATGCTGGAAGGCCCGCCACGCCGCGTTCGCATCGTTATTAACAAAGAGCAGCCAGTGCAGCACGAAGCCACACAGCATCTCGTTGATGTCCTTCTGCCACGGCTTGTCGAAACCCCGCTTGACGGCGAAAAGGATCAACACGTCGACGAGTTCTCGCGGTAGGCGTGCCAGTAGCATGGTTGGCAGTCCTTTTGGATGAGCTTTTTTATCGTAGCTCAGCGCTCTCCGGACCTCTGTTAGAGCCGTCTCCAATATCGCTGCCTGGCTTTCCGGCATGATCATTGCCAGAAATTCCGATTCCACTTGTTTTCTGTCTTTCAGCTTGGAAACAAAAGTGGGGCTGGGTCGGCTGATTACCTCCCATTCATGGGCACCGTCCCAGGGCGCTTTCGTCTTTGCAACACGCAAGGTCGCCAGGACCAGATCAATCTCACCGGCGAGCCGGCCAGTGTGGGAAATGATCTCCTTCATCCGGTCGTGGATTCCCGGATACAGGTGCTTGATGATCGAGTAGGTGAGTTCGTCATCGGTAAGACGAGTTCCACCCTGGCCCAGCCGCGTAAAAAAGCGGATATAATCTTCCTGATCGGCGACGATCTTGGGATCCACTTGCTGAAGAATAACTGGAGCTTCCAAGGCCCTTGTAAGTGCGGTAACGAAGTTACGGACAAGCGTCTCTGAAGCGCCTTCTCGTTTAGATAATTCTGCGATTATTGCGTCTCGATCTCTTTTTCCACCGAGACCATCACACACTTCAGAGAACGGAACGGCGCACTTTGCGTCGATCAAGTCACCACCCTTTACAATGGCAAAGGCCTGCTCCCGTTCTGATGTCGTCTGGCCTCTGTGATTATTGAGCCACTCTCCCCATTTTCTCTGCCTTTTATCGAGTTCAATCTTCTGGTTCGGTGCATCTGGTTTATATCCAAAGGGCTGACCGGTACTGGTCACGCGTAGCTGAAACATTAATCCCGAGGCTTTAGTCGGTTCCGTTCCTAGATCGACCCAAAGTTTTCGACTATCCTTCATCTCTCCCTTGCTAAGACCCAGAAGGACTGCGGTCATCCGTTGTTGCCCGTCGAAGAGTTGAAAGTCCGCTTCATTTGCTTCACGCGTCATGCCGTCTGCGTCACGGCCCTTGCGGCTAGCGTCGGTCCCCCCGTTTTTTACGGGATGGACCAGCATCATTCCCGCGGAATACCCGCGCAGCAAACTGTCCCAATAGTTGATAACTTGCTCGTTGGACCAGACGACCGAGCGTTGGATTGGCGGAAGAAATAAGCGACTACCTTCCTTCGCTTGCCGCCACTCAGCCAGGCAAGTGATAGTCAGCAACTCGGTCGTACTGTTACGGAAAAGCTCGCAAAAACTATTCGTTTTCATGCCGCACCACTCCAACGGAATATTGGGTTATGCGTCGCGCGGTCTGCGTCATATAGGCTACCATCCCACCATCCAAGCGCGGTCGAGGCGCAGTGTGGCGCAGTCGTCGGTTGGTTCATCATTATTGGCATTCGCCTATTGATCGCTTGACACGATTTCGGAAATCTTTGGGCTCCAGCACCTCGACGGTGTCGCCCCAAGTATAAAGATGCCATGACATCTCTAACGCTCCGCCCGCACGAAAGCGAACGGTCAGCGATCCGTCCGGCTGATCCTCGATCGTCTGATCCGGATGGAAGACCCATTCGCGTGCATCAGCCGCAACTTCCGGGGAAAAGCGCCAGACGACATCAAACGGCTCTTCCTGGAATACGCCGAAGGATCGACGGGCAAAATCGGCCAACGAAAAATCTGCGCGACGCAAGAAGCTGAATGCCGTCAGATCGACAGCGCTGATATTCGCCAAGCTGAACAGGCGGTAGTCGCGCACCGCACTGTTCATGCTGTAAGCCACCACATATGGCCGGTTCCCGTACAGAAAACCATAGGGGCAAACAAGTTGTCGGCTGCGCGTCCCGGTGCTTCGTGCCTGATAGTGAAGCCGTACCTTGCGAGAAGCGAGGATCGCTTGCCGAAGCGTCGCCAGAGTCTCAGAATCGACCTTCGGTCGCGGACCGGGCCGCATGGCAAGTCCTTCTGCTTCGAGAAGGAGCTCCGCGTCAGGCTCAATCCGTCTGGTGACTTCCGGACGGATTGTAGCCCGGAGTTTTGCCGCGAGACTGCCCAGGGCATCCGCGGCAGCATTCGCGTTTTCCCGCTTCAATACGGTCTCCGCCGTCCCGAGGGCGGCAACTTCCTCTGCCGAAAGGCCGACGAGCCCGCTGAGGGTGCCAGAGCGAATGCGCCACCGCTTGGGGGTCTCGCCCGGATTTGCCTGTTCCACCTGGGGAAACACGCGCTCGACGGCATCCCGCAGCCGCTCGGCGGTGCGCCGACTCAGCGGTTCATCGCCATAGCGTATGCGGATATCGTCGATGGTCAGCCCTTCCCCCGATCCCTGCATGTCCAGTGCAATCCGAAGGATTGTCTCCGCCTTTTCGTATCGCACGGGTCCCCCTCGGACGCTTGCCTTACCCCCATCTGCGCAAGCCTCTAGGCTACCCGTCACGGCGAGAAAAGTCATGAAGATCACCAGCTAACGGAGGCCAACAGCCCTTCAGGGGCCGTCGCCTTGCCTCACGTGGAAACCGATCGGCCTCGACACTGTCCCCTTGGCCTCGGCTTCCTCCTTTAGCCAGCCCATCAAACGCGCAGGGTCGGGCGAGCGGAACAACTCGCGTTTGCGCCTGACGGTGGCGAAGTCGCCCGGTGTCAACCCCTCCGGCAGATGATACGGCGCCGGAATGCCGAAGAACCTCTCGAAGGCACGAGCCGCCTGTTCACGGGAGAGAGCGTTGAAGCGAAGTTTCAGGGTAAATCGGCGCAGCGACGCTTGGTCGAGCCGATCCATCAGGTTCGTGGTGCAGACGAATGGCATCGGATGGCTTTCCATCCACGTCAGCATCTCGTTGACCTGGGATACTTCCCAGCTCCGCAGAGCATCCCGCCGGTCGAGAAGCAAAGAATCTGCCTCGTCTATGATCAGCATGGCGCGCTGCCGGCGGGCAGTTGCGAACGCTCCCGCGATTTGCTTCTCGCTGTCCCCGACCCATTTTGAGAGGAGATCGCTGGCGCGTTGCTGCATCACCTCCATGCCTAACCTGTCGGCGAGGTAGCGTGCATATTGGGACTTCCCGGTTCCCGGTGCCCCGTGGATACACAACGACCAATTAGTGGGCACTCCGGGGGCTGCGAGTTGTTCGACCAAGCCGTCGAGATCGCTATCGCAGTTGATGAGCGCCAGGTCGAAGAGGCTCCGGTTGCGGTCAACCGCGGACGGTCCAACGCCGAGAACCCGCAAGACCCCGACCATCGCCTGCTCGATTTCCGCTGCGCCACCACCCGCAAGCGCCGTCGCGCGAGCTGCCGTCGCCGCGACCGCGGGCGGCGCCTCGTAACGAGCCGCAAGTTCCCCGATCACTTCGTCAGTGATTGCCAGATTTTCGCTTTTGAGAACGCGCCGCCAGATCCGTTCCCGGACGGATCGGTTCGGCGTCTTGACTTCGAGAGCAAGCGTCATCCGGCGCAAAACCGCAGCATGGATATGCTCCACGTCATTGCACGTCCAAAGAACCGGGACCCGGTTGCTTTCCATGATCCGGTTGACGAACACTTTTGACTCGTCGCGGTGCCGCTCCGTAAAGCCGCCGGGACGCGCCAGAATGTCCTCCGCTTCATCGAACAGGAGCACGGCGTTGGCACGGCCCTTCAACAGCCGTTGCGCAAGACGCAGCCCCGCCAGCCGTTCGCCTCGGCTGGGCTCGCCTCCCTCTTGATCCTTCTCGCCGATCGACCAAAGCGTACAGCCCGCTCGCCGCGCAAGCGCCTTGCAAAACTCAGTCTTGCCCGTCCCGACGGGGCCGTGAAGAAGCAGGTTCAGCCCTTCGGCATGACCTCTCGTCGCCCCGTGCAGGAGGCGAGCGGCAAAATCACGCTCCGCCCCGAGATGCTCGAAGTCCTCCCAGTCAAGGGGCGTTGTGAGCGCCGTACCAATGATGGCGTTAGCCCATTCTTCCCGCGACGAGAACGGACGATGCATGATGCGGCGTAGCGGAGGCGAAAGGCGCAGGCGCCCCCCACGACCGGCGAGACCGTTCTGGGCGCTCTCGTCTTCCTCAAGGGCTACGATGCCCTGATCAATGAGGGGACCGCCGGGTTTCAGACGGTCAAGAACGGTTCGCGTTTCAGCGCCGATGAGCACGGCCGCTGCTCGCGGTCCGTTCTTCATGACATGAGCGACGCCATCGGCCAGCCGCTCGAGGCGTGGGTTTCGCTCGTACCGTAGGGTCAGCAACAGGATTTCTAAGTCGACCTCGTCGAGCGCGAATTCATCGCGGGCGAAGAGCGTGTTTTGCTCAAAGCATTCGTCGCTAGCTGGAGCGGCTGCGCACCGTTCCAACATTCGGTGAAGCCTTTGAAGGCGCTGCCGCGGCGTCTTGCCCTTGAACTTTTCGCCAGCAACCTCTTCGAGGCACGCTGGACAATCGCAGCCACCATTCGGCACTACCGTATCGTCGAGCTGGAGAAGCTGCTGCATGAGGATACCCTGCAATGCAGCCGCTTCCGCGCTCCGAGCGCAGTTTCTGACGTACCAAGCATACTGTGCCTTCATCGCCTCCATCTGCATGTAACCCTCGGCTCCATCTGTTCAGTTGGCACCCAGGCTAATCCGGCCATACGTCAGAAACGGACGTATTACGGTGCCGCAGGCGTCCGATCAGGTGGTTCGGCCGACCCGAGTGAGATACACTTTCGGTAGCAGAGATAAGACCGACGCCTCCCGCTCAAACCGTCACTCAGGCTGCATTTGCCATGCCTTCTATCGTTTACCTTACGAAGTCGCGCTACACCGCCGGGCTGCAATGCCTGCGTCGCTTGTGGCTGAACGTCCATGAACCGGCGGGATGGGACGAGCCCGAATCCGGTTCATCGGAAGACATCGGACTCGAAATCGGCCGGATGGCGCATTTGGTTTTTCCTGGCGGCGTCCTTGTCGAGGAAAAACCGTGGGAACACGCAGCAGCCGTCAAACATACCGCTGCTCTGATGGCCGACCGCTCCGTCCCGACAATCTTCGAGGCTGCTTTCGAGCACTCAGGCGTGCGGGTTCGTGTCGACGTGCTGGAACGCCGGCCGCGAGGCTATTGGGGAATGTGTGAGGTAAAGAGCAGCGGTGAGGTCAAAAATCATCATTACGATGACGTCGCGGTACAGGCTTACGTTCTCCGGAGTGCGGGTGTTCGCCTATCGGCGGTCGAGATTCTCCACGTGAACAAGGGCTATGTTCGTGGCCGCAAGGAAATATCCTGGTCAAAATTCTTCAGCCGCGTTGATGTGAAAACCGAATCGAAACGACGGCTCGATGGCATCGAAGCGCGACTCAAGAAACAGCGTGCCTGTCTGTCACGTAGCCAGGCGCCGAAAGTGGAACCGGAAGGTCACTGCCATACACCCTTCTCATGCGAACACTGGGAACGGTGCACCGAGTCGAAACCAACCGATTGGGTGTTCTACATGCCCAATTTCAACGCCGCGCGCCGTGCAGAACTGAAGACCCTTGGCGTGGACTCGATATCGGCAATTCCGGACGATTTTCGCCTGTCACCGCGCCAAACGATCATCCGTGACGTAACCCGGAGCGGCGAGCCAAACGTGGGTTCGGATCTTCCAGAACGTCTGCGCGGCTTCGGGCCGCCGGCTTTGTATCTCGATTTCGAGGCCTTCTTGCCGGCCGTTCCGCTCTATCCCGGCACTCGGCCGTACCAAACGATCCCGTTCCAGTGGTCGCTTCACCACGTCGATTCCACGGGCGCTGTAAGCCATCGCGAGTTCCTTGCTGACACCCATTTGGATCCGCGCCGGCCGTTCGCCGAAGCGCTGATCGCGGCGCTCAAGGGGAGCAAGCTGCCGATCATCGTTTATTCATCCTACGAGCAGACGCGGCTCGCGGAACTCGCAGCGCATTTCCCCGACCTAGCGAAGCCGCTCCACAACATCGTCCGTCGACTAGCGGATCTGCTGCCGATCGTGCGTGGTGCCGTCTATCATCCGAGGTTCGATTTCAGCAGCTCGATCAAGACAGCTGCTCCGGCTCTTTGTCCTGACGTGACCTATGATGACCTGGACGACATCGCCGACGGTGGAGCCGCCTCGGCAGCGTTCTGGCTGATGGCCAGCGGGCGGGCCGATGCAGCGACGTCAATGCGACTGCGTGCGGGGCTACTCGCCTACTGCCGTCGCGACACGTGGGCCATGGTGCGATTGCACCAAGCTCTTATCGTGCTGGCCGGGGATATTGAATCGAAATCATCGGATGACCGTGTGCGCCAGGCGGTTCTCTGAAATGTGCGCGCGCCGGCCTCGATGCGAAAGCCCCGCCCGGTGGGAGCCGGACGGGGCGTTGGCGGTGTGGCCTCAGTCGTTGTTCTTGCGCGGGCGCGACCAGATGAGGGTGTAGCCTTCGCCGTCCTCGTCGTTGAAGAGGTTCGCGTAGATCGGCGCATTGAAGGAGGGATCGTCGAGCTTGAGCGAGAGATAGTCGCGACCCTCTTCGGAGCGCTTCGACCAGGCGGCTCCGATCTCGGCCCGGCCCACATAGACCCGGTGGCTGGGAGCGTTGTCGTTGGAGCGGTTGGTCTCGGGCACGATGCGGACGCCCTTGGTCTGCAGGCTCAGGGTGACGATCTCGCCCTGGAAGTCGGTGCCGACCTTCTTGAAAGAACCGATGT
>Ga0307374_10010136_pt1 | contig 13740 bp, 12 predicted proteins | sample OX3MG_FD_202532 | JGI IMG/M metagenome (GOLD analysis project Ga0307374, IMG submission 202532) | Soil microbial communities from Risofladan, Vaasa, Finland - OX-3 | ecosystem: Environmental > Terrestrial > Soil > Coastal area > Acid sulfate soil | place: Finland: Risofladan, Vaasa | collected... | reverse complement strand
AGTGCTGAGTGCTGAGTGCTATTAAAGTCTTTTTCGTAATTCGTAATTCGTAATTAATCCTCGGTCCCATGGTCGGCGGAAACGGGTTGCGTCGGCTTGCCCGGATCACCGGGATAGCCGAGTACTTCCATCGACTCGATCGGCGCGAATTCATACGCTTCCCATGTGACGATGGGAGTCTCCAGGAAATTTTCCGTTGGCGGCGGCGAACTGGTGCGCCATTCGAGCCCCGGCGCGCCCCAGGGATTCGCCAGCGCGCGCTTGCCGTTCTTCAGCGACCAAATCAAATAAAAGATCGTAATCCCCAGGCCCAGCCCGAGTATGCTGGCCCCTGCGGTTGAAAGAACGTGCAGCAACTGGAACTCCGGTGGATACGAATCGTACCGGCGCGGCATTCCGAGATAGCCGAGAATAAATTGCGGAAAGAACGTAAGGTTGAACCCGGCGAATTGAATGATCATCGCGGCACGCGCCCAATATTCCGGGTACTGCCGACCCGTCATTTTACCCCACCACAGGTGTATCCCACCCAAGAATGCCAGGAGCGAGCCGCCGACCATGACATAATGGAAATGTGCGACTACGAAATAGGTGTCGTGGATATGTACGTCCAGACCCAGCGCTGCAACGAAAAGGCCCGTCATTCCACCGATTAGGAACAGCCCGATAAAGCCCAGACCATAGAGCATGGGTGTATCATAGGAGATCGAGCCTTTATAGAGCGTCGCCGTCCAGTTAAAAACCTTGATCGCGGAGGGAATCGCGACCGCATAACTTAAAATTGAAAATGCGATGCCGAGATACACCGATTGCGTCGAGACGAATAGATGGTGGCCCCACACTAAGAACCCAAAGATCGCGATTGCAAGCGTTGACAAAACGACGAACTTATAGCCAAAAAGATTTTTGTGCGATAAATTCGTGATAAGTTCCGATACCACTCCCATCGCTGGGAGCACCATAATATACACTGCGGGATGCGAATAGAACCAGAACATGTGCTGGAAGAGCACCGGATCGCCGCCCATCGCCGGGTCGAAGATGCCAACGTGCGTAACGCGCTCGATTGCCATCAGCGAAACCGTGATCGCAAGCACCGGCGTGGCAAGCATCATAACGAGCGCCGTCGCATAATGCGCCCATACAAAAAGCGGTAGCCGGAACCATGTCATGCCGGGAGCGCGCATCGTATGGACGGTCACAATAAAATTAATCCCGGTCAGAATCGAAGAGAATCCGGCGACGAACACCCCCAGCCCAGCAAGCAGCACATTCGAGTTGGAATAGCTGGTACTATACGGAGTGTAAAACGTCCAGCCGGTATCGATACCACCGGCGAAAATAGCGATTGAAAGGATGATCCCCGCTACCACGTAAAGATACCAACTGAGCAGGTTGATTTTCGGGAACGCGAGGTCCTTCGCGCCGATCATGATCGGCAGCAGAAAATTCCCGAGTATTGCCGGCACGGCGGGCACCAGGAACAGGAATACCATGATGACGCCGTGCGCCGTGAAAAGACGGTTATACGTATCGGGCGAGAAGACGCCGGTGGGAATGAGAAGGTTAATGCGGATCAGGAGCGCGAAAATCCCGCCGACGATAAAAAAGAACGAAACGGAAAGTAGATACAGGATCGCGATCCGTTTGTGGTCCTTCGTCAGCAGCCAGGACTTGAGACCATGGCCGTTGTTCAGGTAATTCAATTCCTGGCCGTTCGTGTGAACCGCTCCTAAATCCGCTGGGGTCGTTGTGGTCGAACTCATACTATTTATCGATGAGTAACGTGGTAACGAAAAACCCGAGTTTCACACTCGTTCTCGCCAAATCCTCGTTGCTGGTTATTCGCTGTTCCTCGTTGCTTTTTCTCCTCGCTGCTCATTTCCCGTTCCTTCGGCTCCTCAAAAATTGCTTGGAAACGCCGCTCGCGCCGTTATAAACGGCTTGCGGAACCGCAGGCGCGTTGCCCATCATAATCGGTGGCGGAGGAGCCGCGGCCGCGGGCGCCGCCGCACCCGGCTTCGCTGTGCCCGGCGTTGCCGTCGATGCTTGTGCCGGGCCGATCGACTTGATGTAGGCGATCAACTGCTGAATTTGGTCCTCGCTCACCTGCCCCTGGAAGGACGGCATGATCGGTTGGTATCCCGCAACAACCTTCGCCAGCGGCTTTAGGATCGACTCGCGAATGTAGCCATCGTCGGCAATAACTTTTTCGCCGTTGCTCATGAGCTGCGGCAGGCCATAAATTCCCTGCAGGCGCGGGCACGGAGTCCCTGTCGGATGATGACAGGAAACGCATCCAAAGGTTGTAAAGAGCGTCGCGCCCTGATCCGCCATGGAACCCTGCGCCGCGCCCCCGGCCAGCCACGCCTGGTAGTCCCGATCGTTCATCACCGTGACTGTTCCCACCATGCCGGAGTGGTTCGTTCCACAATATTGCGAGCAAAAGATTCGGAACGTCCCGGTTTCCGTCGGTTCGGCCCACACCGTGGAATAACGGTCCGCGCCGGGCACAATGTCTTCCTTCATGCGAAACGCGGGAATGAAAAAATCATGGATGACATCTTCCGTCGCCATGATGAAGCGAATTTTCCGGCCCACGGGAATATGCAGCTCATTAATTTCGCGCTGCCCTTCCGGATGCTGGAACTTCCACATCCACTGCTTCGCAACGACGTAAATGTCCATGCCGTCGTTCGGGACGGTATATTGCTCGAGATACAATTTCGCTCCCCAGGCGAACATGAACATCGAAATGATAAAGGGAATGATGGACCATGCGCTTTCTAAGACCATCGAACCGGCAATCGGGCGGGGTACTTCGGAATCGGAACGGCGGCGGTATTTTACGAAAAAATAGAGGATCGCGCCCGAGATGAGTACGGTGAAGAAAATCGTCGTCCCAACCAGAAAAAGATAAAGATGATCGACTTCGGGCGCAACGGTCGAAGCTTCGGGCGGCAGCATCCAGTTCACTAAGGACATGCCCAGCATTCGGGGAAACCCGAGCGCCAGACGCGCCGCATGTGGAAGCGCCGAAGGCAGCGTGTTATGTATAAAGGTTTCGAACATTCTCTCAGGCATTTCGTATCTGGACCGATCGCCCGCGATCGCTTCCGATGATCTCCGCGCTACGCAGCGACGCGGCTTTCTTTACGCGCCGGTGCAACCAATAAAACATGATGCCCATTGCAATAATCATGAGCGTGCCGCCGATCATCAGCGCTCGCGCGATCACGAACCCATATTTGCTCGTGGTCGGATCGTACTGGCAGCAAAAAAGCAGTATCTTATCCGCCAGCGTGCCGACCTTGCCGCCCGAAGCGTCCATCAAGCCGAACTTCAAATCGTTCGGCGCGAATTCCACGCCGTAAAAGTAGCGCGAAATCGTCCCTTGCGGAGTGAGCACCATAATGCCGGCCGCATGCGCGTATTGCTGATGTACCGAATCGTACGCATATTGAAAGCCGACTTCCTTCGTGAGCGTCTCGATCGTCGATTCCGGCGCCGTTAAAAAATGATACGCGCTGGCATGTTCTGTCTGGTGAAAATCTTCTAAGTAGGATTGTTTTTTCTTCGTCGCGAGCGCCGCGCCCTCGTTCGGATTGATGCTGACGGACACGACCTGAAAATCCTTGCCCGGGTCGAGCGAAAGCGGACTGAGTCCGCTAAAAACGCCGTTCATCACCACGGTGCAAAGGTGCGGGCAGCCATAGTAAGCCATCACGAGAATGACGGGCGTCGAGCCGAAGTACGTGCCGAGTGTCGTCGTGTTGCCGTTCTCATCGCGGACGGGCAAGGTCAGGTCCACCCGCGCGCCCAAATGCTGAATAAAATCGACATGCTGAACAATTTTGGGCAACCCCTCGGCGGCCGGCTCGCCCTGAATATCGCCCTTGAAAAATGGTGCCTCCTGCGCCATCGCGCTCGAGGTAAACAGCAACGTAACGAGCAACGAGTAACAAAGAACGAGCGGTGGCCGGCGCGCCTTCCGCTGGCCGCCGAAACTTATTTGAAAGTGTTGACTAATCTTCATCGTTCCTTGCTCCCTTCTTGCTATTCGTTACTGCTTTTCCACTGCCAGGTTCCCACCGGTTACGGTGTAGGTGCCGCCTGGAATCCGCTGGTCGCGGCGAACATACACGCGCCCCGCACTCGAAAAGCTTGGCATCCAGATCGTCCCATCGTCTTGCTCCGTCGCTCCCGGGCGTGTCGGAAATCCGCGCTGAAGCAAAATTTGCTTCGCCAGATCGATCGGAATATGTACCGTTCCCGCCGACTTATCGATATACCCGTAGGATTCGAGCACCTGCACGACGGAATCGCGATATTCCTCCCCTTCTTGCAGCGGGTGCATCGTTTCGCCTGGCGCAAGCTGCAAGCGCGGCTTCGGAGGGAGTTCTTCCGCCTTCGATTTTGGCAGGTGCGTTACGATGGCATTCTCGCGTTCGATGCGCGTATCGTTCGCCTTCATAATGACATAGGTAAGCAGCCATGTGAAAACCATCATCACGCCGAGCCACATCAAAAACTTATAGACCGGGCGCACGTTGATGTCGCCCTCTTCGTGCCGCGTTTCCGGATTCCGGATATCCGTCGTATCGAGTTCTTGCAATCGCTCGCGCTTCGGATCGTTCATGTGACTGTGCTGTCCTTTCATGGGCTAATGTACTCCCTTCGGGTGCAACGTGAGTTCAAGTTCCGGTTCCCCCAACGGGAGCATATTGCGCTTTTTGTATTCGCGTACGAAAAGGAAAAGGAAGAGTCCGGCGAAGCCGAGTGGCGCGGCAATGTCCGCCCAGCTAAAAAAGAATTCTTCGCGGTGCCAGTTCGGCTCGATGAGCCAGTAGAGATCGACAATACGCATTACGAAAAGCAAAATCGCTACGGGCATGAGCGTCTTCATGCTCCGTTTCAAATCGCGCGAAAGTAACAGCGCGAACGGCAAGATGAAATGAATGAAGATAACCATGTATGCCACAACGACCCATCCGCCTCGAATCCGCTGGTGATACCAGAGAATCTCTTCTGGCAAGTTACCGGCATACGTAATAATAAGCTGCGAAAAACAGAGATAGCCCCAAAGAAAATTAAGGGCAAAAAGAAGCTTGCCAAGATCGTGTAAGTGAACGGGCTTCAGGATGCTCACGAGCGGCTCCTCTTTCGAAAGAAGCGAAAGTATAATAATCGCAAAGGTCAGCGCCAGGATGCCCTGGCCAACGATAATGATAAAGCCATAAATCGTCGAGTACCACTCTGGCAGAAGTGACATGATCCAGTCGAGCGCGGCGAACGTCATGATGACGAAATGGAACAGGAACCCGCCGCCAGAAAAATTTTCGAGCTTACGGCTCCATTTGAAGCCCGGAGACTCGTCGAGATTTTTCGAATAGCGATTGAGGACGATGGAAACCGTGATCCAGAATGCGAAATAGAGAACCGTCCGGATAATCCAGAATGGTGAATTCAGCCATGCTGTTTTCTGGGAAATGGATTCGCTCGCTTTTACGATGACCGGATTCGTCCATGAATACATGTCCTTCATTCCAAAGAAAATTGGAATGAAGAGCACGGCAGCAATGGGGAAAATTCGTGAGGCCGCTTCATAAATCCGTCGTGTGATCACGCCCCAGGCACCCCCGGAAACGTACTGGAGCATTAGCAGCCCAAGGCTTCCGGCACAAAGCCCCACGAAGACCATATAGCCCAGGAAATAGCTATGGAAAAACTGCGTGGACGAAATCGCGAAGATCGAAATGATAAGCGCAAGGAAGCCGATCACGGCCGCAAAGAGGCCATTGCGCCCATAGCGGTCGATCGAAGCAGGTACCGGATAATTATTCGTGGTCAACGCTTTATTTCAATTTCGATTTATTTCAAATTCGATTTATTTCAAATTCGATAAGTCTGATTGTGGTATATCCGCCACGTTCGCATTCTGGCTCAGTTGCAGCGCCCGAATATAGGCAATGATCGCCCACCGTTCGTGCGGTGGGATTTGCATCGAGTAATCCGGCATCCGTCCAAAGCCGTTCGTGATGACATCGAAGAAATGGCCAAGCGGAGCGTTCCGAAGCCGGTCCTGATGATAACTCGGCGGCCCGACAAAACCACGGTTCACGACCATGCCCTGGCCATCGCCCAGCACGCCGTGGCATGGCGAACAATAGATATTGAATCGCTCCTGCCCTAAGTCCAGCACCTGGCGTGTGATCGGGAAGGGAAATTGGTTCACATCGGCGCCAGCTTTGGCATTGGTGTCCTTCGGCGATGTCGCGGCGGCATCCGCCGCGGTCATTTTTCCGGTGTATAATTCCGAATCTTGCCACAAATATCCACGCGCAAGGGTGCCCTCAACGAGCGGCCGCGAAGAATTGCTGTCTGCAAAAATCTCACTGCCGCGATACGGCAGGTACTTCGGCTGGTCCTGCATATCCTGCCGGCAGGAAACTAAGTTAAGAGTTAAGAGTGATGAGTTAAGAATAAGGAAAATCTTCCAGATTAATCCGCTACTCTTCACTCTTAACTCTTCGCTCTTAAACAATACTTTAGCCTTCGACACGCGTCACCTCCGTCGGATTCAAGCTATTGAGAAATTCGGTCACGGCGCCTTCGTCATATTTGGGGTCGCGCGCTTCGATGCAAAGGAAAAACCGGTCGTTCGTTGCAAGCGAAAAGCCCGGCACGTTAAAGACGGGATGATACGGCGCGGGCAGCCCGTTCATCACAAGCATTCCGATCGCGGCGGAAAGTCCGGCGATCAGAATGGTCGATTCAAAGGTCACGGGAATAAACATCGGCCATGGAATGAAGGGCCGGCCCGCGATATTGAGCGGGAACCATACTCCCGCCGCGCAAGAAGCCAGCGTGTAGCCGCCCGTGCCGCCGAGGATGCCGCCGATCAGGCAGGCGAGCGCCACTTTATTATGCTTGCGCTGAAATCCCACCGCCTCGGAAACTTCCTCGATCGGAAAGGGCGTGTAGGCATCCATGACGCGGTAGCCCGCGTCGCGCGCTTTTTGCGCGGCAAGCATGATGGCGGTCGGCGAATCGAACTCTGCCATCACGCCGTAGATCGGATATTCCTTTTTGTGCTTCATGCGGAAACGACCTCCTCTTCAAACGATCCCTGCTCGGGATGCCCCGCGGGCCGAGCCGCCGGCAGCAGCATTTTCAGTTCATACATCGGAATCATGGGCATAGTGCGCATGAAGAGCAGCATCATCACCAGGAAGAATCCCAGTGTGCCGGCAAAGGTCAACATATCGAAAATCGTTGGCTTGAAATAGCCCCACGAGCTTGGAAGGAAATCGCGCGTAAGGCTGACGGCGATGATCTCGAAGCGTTCGAGCCACATGCCAATGTTCACCACGATGGAGATGACAAAGAGGACGATCGTATTATTCCGAATCTTCCGCCACCACAAAAATTGTGGTGTGATGACGTTGCAGAGAATTAGTATCCAGTAAAACGTCGCGTATGGTCCGAACATCCGGTTCATCATCATGAAATGCTCGTACTTGTTCCCAGCATAGACGAGACCGAAAAACGCTTCGAAGCAGTAGCTGTAACTGACGATGAGGCCGGTGGCGAGCATCACCTTTCCCATGTTATCGATGTGGCGCTGGGTAATAAAATCCTTGAGATTGAAGAGCCGGCGCGCGGGAATTACCAGCGTGAGCACTAACGCGAACCCAGAATAGACCGCGCCGGCCACGAAATAGGGGGGGAAAATGGTCGAATGCCAGCCCGGCACAATGCCGACGGCGAAATCCATACTTACGACCGAGTGAACGGAAAGAACGAGCGGCGTGCAAAGCCCAGCGAGCAGAAGATAGGCCGTTTCATACCGGCTCCAATGCCGTGTCGAACCGCGCCAGCCTAAGGAAAGAAATCCATAGACTTTTTGAAGGAGCGGCTTGCGCGTGCGGTCCCGAAGTGTGCCTAAATCGGGAACCATCCCGATATACCAATAGACCAGCGACAGCGTAAAGTAGGTCGAGACTGCGAATACGTCCCAGACGAGCGGGCTCTTGAATTGAGGCCACACGCCCATCGTATTCGGCAGCGGGAAGAGCCAGTATGCCAGCCACGGACGGCCCGTATGAAAGATCGGGAACATACCGGCGCACATGACAGCGAAAATCGTCATCGCTTCCGAGAACCGGTTGATCGAATTACGCCATTCCTGCTTGAGCAGGAATAGAATTGCGGAGATAAGCGTCCCGGCGTGTCCAATTCCGATCCACCAAACGAAATTCGTGATGTCCCACGCCCAGCCGGTCGGTTGGTTGTTGCCCCAAATACCGATGCCCTTGAAGACGAGTACCGTAAGTGCGAACAGCAGCCCCACAGCAAAGCAGGAGCCAACGAGCATCGCGCCAAACCACCAGCGCGGCGTGTTCATTTCGAGCACGATATTCGATATCTTCTCGGTAATCGAGTCGAAGGTATGCCCCGGCTCGATGATCGGCACGAACGAGGGATCCCGATAACCCTTCTCGACGGGCGGAGCCACTCTCAATTCGGTTTCCTGAAACGCGCTCATACGGTCTCGGCCTCCTTGTTCAATCGCGGATCGATGATCCGTTTAATCTCCGGATTCGGGTTGCGTACCACGCCGAGATAGGTCGTGCGCGGATGCGTATTCAAATCGCCCAGCAGCGCATAATTTCGAGTATCCGTTTTTAGGCGCGTCACGCGGCTGTTCGGATCGTTAATATCGCCGAAGACGATGGCGTCCGTCGGGCAGGCCGATTCGCATGCGGTGATTATATCCCCATCGCGAACACGCCGATTTTCTTTCTCCGACTGGATTTTCGCATCCTGAATACGCTGAACGCAATAGGTGCATTTTTCCATGACGCCGCGCGAGCGTACCGTTACTTCCGGATTGCGCGCCATCTTGAATTGCGGTGTGGTCCAGTCCTGAAACAAAAGGAAGTTAAAGCGGCGAACTTTATAGGGGCAGTTGTTCGAGCAATATCGCGTGCCCACACAGCGATTGTAGGTCATATCGTTGAGACCTTCGGCAGAGTGTGTCGTCGCATCGACGGGGCACACGAGCTCGCATGGCGCTTCCTCGCACTGCTGGCATGGCACCGGCTGGAAATAGGTCTCCGGATCCTCCGCCGCGCCCGTGTAATAGCGATCGACGCGAATCCAATGCATCTGCCGATGCCGTAACACCTGCTGCTTGCCGACGACCGGAATATTATTCTCCGCCACACACGCGACCATGCAAGCATTGCAGCCAATGCAGGAATTGAGGTCGATCGTCATCCCCCACGCATATCCCTTGTATTCATAGCGCGGGAAAAAGCCATCGTCCTTCGACGGTTCTTCGAGCCAGGGATGTCCCCGATCCTCATGCACGTAATTTAAATCCTTTTTATAGTCCGGGAAATCAATCGCCCGAACAGGATCGCGGTCCTCCATCGTGAATTGAACTTGCGTCGCAGCGAGGGGATAGGTCTGGCCCTTTTTGGAGACTTTCGCGCCGGTGGCGAACCAATAGTTTTTGGTCGTCCGAACGTGGCCCGCATTAAAGCCCAGCCCATTCCCAACATGACCGGCGCGCTCGCGTCCGTAGCCTAAGTAAAGGGTGATGGTATCGTCCGGCTGGCCGGGTGCAATCCAGATCGGAGCATTCACGCTCAAGCCGTCCACTTCGATGTGAACTACATCTGCATCGTATTGAGCACCCTCGAACTGAAGCGGAGCGTGCAAATGCAGCTTTTTGGCCGTAGCTCTGCTAATGAGCGCGGCATTGTCCCACGTGAGCGTCGAGATCGGTTTCGGCATCTCCTGCAGCCACCCGTTATTGGCATAGCGGCCATCGAAAATGGTTTGGTCGGGCCGGAAGACAATATCGAAACCCTCTCCCGCTTGTAGCGCCGGAAGCATCGTGGGCGACGCCGTCCCTTCGGTTCCCGACGTTGCGCCAACGGATACCGGCGAGGACGCGGGTGCTACCGAAGTATTCTGTATTATTCCATCGTTCAACGCGCGCCGCCAAGCTTTTTCCGCGTCCCCGCCTTTTGCGCCGCCGGTCCAATAATTGTTAACGATTTGGTAGGCGGAAAGGCTCGGATTTTTCGTGAGCGTCGTGAGCACTTCGGAGGCGGTCTTACCCTGATAGAGTGGCGCAATCAGCGGTTGGACGATCGAGGCTGTGCCGTCGTGAGCTTTGGCATCGTCCCACGATTCCAGAAAATGCGCTGCGGGAACGTGCCAGTGCGAATACACGGCCGTTTCATCATAGAACAGGCCGTGATGCACGATGAACGGCACCTTCTTCATCGCTATTTCAAAGTTGAGATCGGCTGGAGCAGAATACACCGGATTCACTCCGCCTAAAATAATAAGGCTGCTGACCTTACCCGCCGACATATCCTGAGCAAGTTCGGTGATCGAAGCAAGATGATCGACCGGGCTGGCTTCGACGGGCGCGGAATAAAACACGGTCTTCCCGATATTTCCGAGCGCGTCATTCATCTTATTGGCCAACGCATGAACATACGGCGATTGCCACTCGCCGGCAATCACGATGGAGCGGCCCTTCGTGGCGAGCAAGTCCTTCGCGATGGCGTTCACAAATTCCTGCTGCCGAGACGCGAGTTGGGTGTCGGGAGCTGCGCCCGCCACGCCCATCGCAGCGGCCAGCGCGCCGACAAAGCCCTCGAATTGCGACGGCCGGATACCGAGGCGGTTATCCGCGTTTGCGCCGGTCCCCGAGATTGTCGTCTCGACGACATACAGCCGGCTCATGTCCGTACTTGAAGAACTAACTTTGCGCTTCTCCGCCCAATCGCGCGCATAACGGACGCTCGTTCCCGCGCCCATCATAAAATCGCTGTCGAGGGAAAGCACCCGGTCCGCTTTATCGAAGCGGTATTGAACATTCGTGGGACCCATCGCAGTAAATTGCCCATTACCGCGTGCTGGCTCGAACTGATGCCACTTGGCCTGCGGGTTCTCCGCAAGGATCCCCTGCATCATCGCTATGAACGATGGCGAAGTGGTGGATTCGGTCAGGAAACGGAAGCCCTCGCCCTTGCTCGATTGCATAAGCGAAGCCTGACCGGCCATTTCGGTCATGAAGTCGTCCCAGACTTTGATGTCGCCCAAATGCTTGATCGACTGCGATCGGTCGGGATCGTAAAGCTGGAGGATTTCCGCCTGCGCAAAAATATCGGTCGCACCTAAACTTGCCGGATGATCGGGATTGCCTTCGACTTTCGTCGGACGACCCTCGTTGCTACGCACCAGCAGGCCCATCGCGCCGCCGGAACGCGGCATTGCCGTTGCAAAGTAAAGCGCTTTGCCGGGGATGATCTCTTCCGGCTGGGTGATATATGGCAGAATATCTTCCTTCGGCTGCACGGTGCATGCCGCCAACCCCGCCAGCCCGAGCGAAGCCCCCATCAGCTTCATAAACGAACGGCGGCTCACCGGATCGATCAACACTTCCATCTGCGAGGGATATTCGCGTTTGACGTAAGCATCGAATTCCGCCGAATCGGCTAGCTCGTCGAGCGATTGCCAGTATTTTCTGGGCAATGACGAATGATGAATGATGAATGATGAAGATTTCTCTTCGCCATTCAGCACCGGCAAATCAAAATTGATTTGTCCGTTCATTCCTTTGCTTTCATCATTCATCATTCTACATTCATCATTGAATTACCGATGACAGGTCGAGCAGCTCGTTAGTACATCCTCGCCCAGCACGTGATATTCCTTCTTCAATTTCAGTCCTACTTCCTCTTGATTCGCAGGCGGCACATAGGCCATGTTAAACACCTGGCTCCGTGGCCGAAGATACCGCTCCGGCGCGCGATGGCACTGGATGCACCATTCCATTTCGAGCGACGAAACTTGCGTCACGAGCGGCATCTGATCGACCCGGCCATGGCACGTCGCGCAGCCGACGCCTTTGGCGATGTGGATCGAGTGATTGAAATAAACGTAATCCGGAAGATCATAGACGCGCGTCCAGTGGATCGGAATGCCGGTCTTCCAGCTATTGCGCACCGGCTCCAGGTATTTCGTCGTCGAGAATAGCTGCGAGTGGCAGTTCATGCAGGTCTTGATCGGCGGCATTCCGGCGGAAGAACCGCTCTCGACGGACGTGTGGCAATAGCGGCAGTCGATGCCATCATCGCCGACGTGGTGCTTGTGGCTGAATTGAACGGGCTGTAGCTTGACGGTATTCTCCTGGCTCCAATACGAAGACCGGGGCAATCCAATAAAAATATAATAGATCGCGAGCACCGAGAGCGCGCCGGATCCGATGATCGACGCTCGCGCAATCGAATTCGTGCTCTTATTAAAAATTTGCCCCATCAGGAAAAATAGACGTGAGGTGCCCTCAGCTCATACATGGAAAAAGGTCGAGACCCGGCAATTATGAATTACGAATTACCACTTACGAATGGATGGGTTTTGGTGCGCAAAAATCGCGCTCTCGCGCCCTTCCGGATTCGTAATTCGTAATTCGTAATTCGTAATTGCCCGAATCTTTACTTACAAAAATAATAAAAAAATGGAGGGCGCGAAGAAAAATCGTAATTTTGTTGTTGTAGCGAGATGTAGCGCAAACTTTAGTTTGCGATCCCCGACGGGGCCGCAAACTAAAGTTTGCGCTACATTCGTTACTCATCACGTATGACAAACCTAAAGCTCCTTTCTACCTATCAAACCGAATTCGAGGCCGAACTCGTCCGTGGCAAACTCGAACGCGAAGGCATCGAAGCGATGATCGAATCGCAGGACCGCTCGAACATGATCCCCTCGCTCGATTACGCCGGCGGCGTCCATCTCTACGTCGAACCGGAAGACTTGGAACGCGCGAAAGAAATCATCAATAGCCCCGATGATGATTTGATGGACGATATGGAAGAAGCGTGATGTGCGGTAAGTGTGGGCCGAAATGTTATTTCGGCCCCATGGAGCGAAATAACATTTCGCTCCACACACCAGACAATGCCGGTATGATGCTGAATGAGTTGAAGGGGCAAGCGGAATAATCACCGCATCCGGTACATTCGTTTCGCTACCGCGATTTGCGAGGCATGCCAGGCATCGTGGCGAACGATCATGCGGACAAGATACGCGACCGTGTCATAATCGAAGACTTCGTCATCGAGCCGATCTTCCGGAACGGAAGCGATTGCGCTTTGCAACTCCGCGCGATAGCGTTTCAAATTCGAAATCGCTTCTGCAAGCGAATTTGCTTCGGGCACGGGCATTTCCTCCCGTTCCTTCGGCCGCTGCTCGATGGTTCCCGCGTAGTGCCGGTAACAATGAGCGAGATGGACCAAATGCCACAAGATCGTTCCAGCCGGCGGATAACCTTCTTCGCGTTCGACCTCGGAATAAATCGGGTGCTGGTATGCGGCCGCTTCTTCCGTGATTCCATTCAATACCGACTCGAGCGATTCCCATTTGTAGCCCCAGGCATCGTCGAAAGCGGCGAGGATTTCTTCTTTGCGGGTCATGGGAGATAGAACAATAGGTTACCCCTACTTCATCCCGCCCACGACCGCGCCGAGCGATTTCCGGATCGCGAACCAGAGAAATTGAAAGAACTCCTGTGGCGGTTGCCGCGTCAGCGACGTCACGCCGACTTTCGGCGGGCCGCCATCTTCGTCCGGATTATCATGGCGAAGAATCAAGAGATTGGCAAGAACTGTCTTCACGCCTTCCATGATATCCGGCGGATCGTTCGGGTCCGGC
>Ga0307374_10010135_pt1 | contig 13740 bp, 16 predicted proteins | sample OX3MG_FD_202532 | JGI IMG/M metagenome (GOLD analysis project Ga0307374, IMG submission 202532) | Soil microbial communities from Risofladan, Vaasa, Finland - OX-3 | ecosystem: Environmental > Terrestrial > Soil > Coastal area > Acid sulfate soil | place: Finland: Risofladan, Vaasa | collected... | reverse complement strand
GATATGGGAAAAACCGTCAACGGCTTCGCCCGTCCGCCGCGCCGAGCGATTTCCGGCAGGGCTTCGAGCGCGGCCGTGGCCGTACCGAAACGGGCGATGAGCTGATAGAACGTGACCGGTCCCGGTGTTATGTAGGAAGCGCCAGAAGCCCTAGACTGCGACTCGGTCTTTCGCGAAAGTGATCCCCTTGGGATATCTTTGGTACGAGTCGCGAGTGACGTTCCATGGGTGGTGTGTTACAGGTGGAAAAACCACAACGCAAACGTAAGGGCAAAAAGATGGGTTCTGCGGTAGCCCATACGGAAAGCGCAGCGACGCGGCGCACCCGCTATGCGCCACCCGAGAAAATGGTGGACGCGACGGTTCCGTTTTTAATTGGCGGCACCCATCGGTGGAACGCAAAACAGCCACCGCAACTGAGCTTCCTCGGGTCGTCTGGATCGTCTGAAAAGAGCGATCCTGATTATTTAGTTCATGTTGCCGGGGATGCCGCCCTGCTTCGTCGGCCGTGCGTTTCTGTTATCGGCACTCGAAAGGCCACCCAAGCAGGCGCGGCACGGGCGCGTAAAGTCGCGCGTGGCCTCGTCCAAAATGGTGTCGTTATCATCTCTGGCTTAGCCGCCGGAATCGACACAGAGGCAATGACGGCCGCTATGAGCGGCGGCGGTCGCGTCGTTGGAGTGATTGGCACTCCGCTGGACAAGGCTTATCCCGCGTCCAACGCCGAGCTTCAGGAATCGGTTTACCGCGAACACCTGCTTGTCAGCCAATTTGGTATTGGCGAAAAAGTGTGGCCTTCAAACTTCCCGCGTCGTAACCGCCTGATGGCGATCCTATCGGATGCGACTGTTGTTATCGAAGCGTCTGATACCTCAGGAACGCTCCATCAAGCCGCCGAGTGTATGAAGCTCGGGCGTTGGCTGTTTATCGCGAAATCGGTAGTGGAAGACCGCTCACTAACCTGGCCAGCGCGGTTTCTGGAATATGAAACATGCGTCGTGCTGGAAGAGGTCAAAGATATTACTAGCCGCATTTTGATCTAGCGATTCTGTTCCCATGCCACTTCGTGTCGTTGCTCGCGCCCAATATCTTTCTGAGGGCGTCGAGCAAATGCGTCGCGTCGATTATCACGCCACACACATGGTAAAGGCGGTCAAAGGTCTTGAACTTCACCCCAACGCTTGGACACAAGTAACGATAAATGGCGCAGGCGTTAAAATCCGCGAGCGCAATAAGGATGAGGCCATCAAGTGGTTCGGGGAATGGGCCGCGCCGCTGATCGACGGACTAGGGCCGCGACGCAAGGTTTTAATCCCGATACCGTCAAGCAGTACCGTGCGCAATTCTGAGCCAAATTATCGGACAAAAATACTTTGTGACGCGATAGGGGCTCGCATGCAGCGACCGGCTTCGGTAGCACCAATTCTTCGCTGGCGTCGGCCAATGATTCCAAGTCGCCAAGGAGGCCCGCGCGATCCGCATGCGCTCTATCCAGAACTTATCCTTATCGGCCCGATCACGGCAGGAGACTGCATATTAGTAGATGATGTGGAAACAACAGGCGGTCACTTCATCGCCGCAGCCTGGGCGCTAATGGATCTAGAGCGCACGCCGTCTCTTGCCGTCACCTGTGGCCGGACATTGCACCGACAATTGGATGATCCGTTTATCGTTGCGGATGAAGAGTTAGACATCAGTCGGTAAGCACCTGCCAGCGCGCCGGTATTCCGTCGCCAACGCGGTCAATCGTATTGCCCTGATGGTTCCGTAGCGACGTATGAACCGAGCCGACCATATCGCGGATTTGTTTCAGCGGCGGTTCCGCGATCCCAGCCTTGTGCAACAGGGCCTCCGATATTTCGCGCGATGTAAGCGGGCGATCCGCAGCGCGCAACACGTCCAGCACGGCGCGGAATACTTCGCCCCGCTTATACGGTGACGCCTGTTTGTTGCGGCGACGCGGCGCGATCGATTGAAGGTTGAAAGCCGGGTTCAGCATTTTCAACACGGCTTCTACATGCTTCATGTTCTCAGCGAGCCGTTTTGCCTCGCGACGGTTGTCTTTGATATGGCCTCCAAGCTCAGCGTGTAGGCGCTTTAAAGCGTGTATGGCGGGCGTGTAACCGATATTGGCGCGGCTCATTGTGCCTTCTCCGCACGTTCCCAATAGCCGCAGAACTCAGCGGAGGGCTTGCATTGCATAGCGAGCGAGCCGACCGCGCGGACCTGTTCGCCGTTCGCCAGCCGGCGATTATCCTCGCGCCACGCAGCTTCCTGGGCGAAGCGTGCCAAGTACGGTCCCGCGATATGATGATGGTGGCCAATCTCGGCACGACGCAACCGGCTAAAAAAGCTTTCGGCTACATTCGTGCAAGCGCCATCGGCGCTATAGGCTTCTTGATGGTTGATGCGGTGCATTTCGTAATGCGCGTGAAGATCATTCCAGCCGCCGGCTTCGTCGGCATGAACGGTCGTGCCGCGTGCGATACGCGACCGGATGAAGTTCAGCCCGGCCGCCTCGCTCGGGAACACTTCCGTAAGCGTGCGACCATTGCGTTCGCGCACGACCACCACGACCTGACGCTTGCCGGAACGGTTCTCTAACAGGCGGCGGTCTTTGCGGTCGGCGCGATGATTGGCGGGCTTAACGTATCCGCCAAAATATGCACCATCAATTTCCGCCGTCTTGCCTTCGCCGCCGACCGTCAGGCCGTGGGTATCAGCGGCCATCGCTTCGCGGAGCTTGTGGCTGAGGCAAAACGCGACTTTGTATTGCACGCCCAAATCCCGCGACATGGCGAGCATGGACTTGCCCTTTACCTCGTTGCAGAACACCGCGACGGCGGCGAGATAGACGCGCAAGGGGAGCTTGTGCGCGGCAAAGAGGGTGCCGCTGGTGATCGTGAAATCCTTCGCGCAATCCTTGCAGCGCCAGCGGGCGGCACCGTTCGGGCGACGGCACTCATAGGCCGTCAGCGACCCGCAATGGGGGCAGACAGGCTGGCCGTCAGTCTCGGGCCAGCGAAGCTTGCGGAACTCGGTTTCCGCGTCGGCATCGCTCAGACGCATAACCTGTACGAGCGAGAGGGTGCGAGCGCGAGCGCTCAGTAAGAAATGCTGTGCCATGGGACCAATCCATGTTGGGGGACTGGCACCCTTGCGACTGGCAAAAACACGCCAAAATCGCTATATTCGATGAACGGTTCATCGCTTGGGGGCCAATCCCGAGTTTTGGACTAAGGAGCCGGGAGCTGCTTCCAACAGCTTCCGGTTCCGCTAATTTCCTGGTTCCCGGGCTAGGGGTCGGACCTAGATTTCCGCCGGCGTAAACGGGGCGTCCTACCTTTAGACGAACCGGGACCAAGAGAGTGCCGACCATAGGGCCGTTTCCTTCGCTTTCGCGGGCAGGGGAAACGGCCCTTTCCACATCATCGCCCCCGCTCGCGGGTCGGCGTGGATCACGCCGGGGGCTCAAAACTCTGGTTTGCATCGTTTTCTCCGTTTAACCAGGATAGCCTCGCACTAATTTAGTCATAGCGCAACCCCTAGTTTGGTCAAAAATGAAATTTGTCTTGCTCTCTAGCCTCCGCATCTGTACAAATTGGTTATTCGATGGAGGTGAGTATGGTTGAAGCATCCAATAAGACCCCGGCGCCGCCGCAGAAGCCCAAACAGGGACGAAGCCCGGCCTACCCTGCAATCTCGGTGGGAGCGGCCATAGACAAAGCAAGGGAACTCTACAACGCGCAGGGGAAGTACCCGGCGCCAATGCCTTTGGCATTCGTCGCTTGGGGTTACAGCGCAAAGAGTAGCGGTGGCCGAGATATCCGTGCTGCGCTTAAGTATTTTGGTCTTATCACGATTGATGGGGATGGTGATAACGGCAAAGTGAAATTAACCGATGACGCGATGCGCATTCTTCTCGATGAGCGGGAGGACCAATCTGAAAAGAAGGCCATCATCCGGCGTGTCGCCCTCAACCCCGCCATTCATAAGAAGTTGCTGGCGGAGTTCCCGGACGGGATCGTTTCGGATGCAACCGCTGAACATTTTTTAGTGTTCGATCAAGAATACAATAAGTCCGCAGCTAACGCGGTCGTCACCGAATTTAAGGAAACTGCCACCTTTGCAGGACTCTACAAGCCTGATACTATTGTGGTCAAAGACGAGTCCGAAGAGGACGAAGATGACCAGTCCGAGGGCGATCTCGGCGATGGGTCTGGTAAGGGTCGGGAAATCCCGCCCAAACCGCCGACCCCAAAAGGACAGGTGAAGGTGATGGACGGCGAGCGAGTTGCATTCACGGAAGAAGGACAGCCCGGGCAGTATCTCAAGCTGATCGCCAGCGGAGAGGTTGATGATGGCTTGCTTGAGGCCCTTGAGGATTATGTGAAGCGCCAGCGTAAGCGACTGACAGGGGCAAAGGCTGCTGTGGTGGAGGCCGAAACAGCCGCGCCTCAGCCTGCTGCACCGCCAAGCCCCGCACCGGGCAATGTCGCGAAGGTCGCGTTCATGATTACCCAAGATCAGCGAGCCCAACTGAAACAGCTTGGGCATGATGACGACAGTATCAACAAGATGACGCCAGAGATGGCGCATTCGTTGCTAGGGCTGATGTCGCGCAACTAGCTGCGGTCTACGCAGCGCTCGCCGCGACCGGACTAGAGGAGCAACACGATGAGCCAATGGTCGGCCCATGGAATGAATAAAGAGGAACGCCACGCTTACGTTTTAAAGCGAGCGCGCGACCTTGCCATGACGGGCGATTACATGGACAGCATCAGCATTGAACTTGCCTTGCGGCATGTAGAAGGCTTTTCCGAAGCTCGCGGATGGCTGGATAACAGTCTTGACCGCGAAGAACTGGACCGTCTCTGTACGGCGGCTCGCCAAAAAAGCCCTAACACGCGCGGCTCTATCGGAGACAGACGCAGAACATGAAAACCAAGATCATTGCCGGAGTGGCCGCGTTACTGATCTGTGGACCGGCCATCGCTCAAAACTCGCAACCTGCGACAGTCACAGACCAAGAGCTTTATCAGAGCTGCAAATCTACGGACCCGCTGGACCAGATAACTTGCACGCGGTTTCTCGAAGGGGTGGCTGCGATGATGCGCATAGCAAGCGCCCTAATCGACGATCCGAAATCGCCCAGACACTCCCAAGACGTCATCCGGTCAGTAAGCATCTGCTTAAAGGATGGCGTGAGCGGAGTCCAAATGCGGCAAGTCTTTATAAATTGGGCTGAGCAAAACCCGACGAAGTGGCAAAACCAAGAAGGCTTCGGCGCGTGGATCGCCTTTCAGAAGGCGTGGCCTTGCAGATGAAAGTTCTGGCGCTTCCTACATAACACCGACCGGTCCGACGTTCTCGCTACGGGTGAGCCGCAACCAGGCGAGCCGCTCCGCGGGCGGCAGCACGGATTTATTGGTCATCGGTCATGCCGGAGCCGAATCTTGGTCTCGTCGCCGCGCATCAGTCGGCCGATATTGCCGACATGGCGCAGGACCACGAGCAGGGCGATGACGCCGACAACCGCGATCGGCAATGTCGCGCGTGGCCCGAACATCCACGCCCAGATGGGCGCCAAGACTGCTGCGGCAAGTGCCGCGAGCGACGAGTATCGCAACACCAATGCGACCACCAGCCACGTCGCGATCGTCGCCAGGGCGACCGGAAAATTGAAGGCAAGGAGAACGCCTGCCGAGGTCGCGACTCCCTTGCCGCCCTTGAAACCGAGCCACACGGGGAAGAGGTGGCCTAGCACAGCGGCCATTGCGGCGACCGCGGCGAACTCGGGACCAAAGCCGCGCGCAACCGCGACGGCCACGGCGCCTTTGCCGGCGTCGAGGATGAGCGTGGCTGCCGCCAACCCTTTGCGCCCGGTGCGCAGCACGTTGGTGGCGCCGATATTGCCCGAGCCGATCCGCCTGACGTCGCCCAAGCCGGCGAGCCGCGTCAGGATCAATCCGAATGGGATCGAGCCGAGCAGGTAAGCGAAGATCGCGCAGGCAAGCGTCGCCCAGGACAGGGTCAGCGCGTCGGGCGAAGGCAGCATGACAGATTCCGCGTGCGCTCAGGCTTCAAGGCCGAAAACGGTACGGCCGCCGACCACGGTGCGGGTCACTTTGCCTTGGACTGGTCGGCCGTCATACGGCGCATTCTTGCATTTGGAACGCAACGCGGCGACGTCGATGCGCCATGGGCGGTCGAGGTCGAAGATGGCGAGATCCGCCGGCGCTCCCGGCTTGAGATGTCCGCCGGGTAGCCGCAAGATTTCCGCCGGCCGTTGCGATAGAGCACGCACCAACTGGAGCAGGCTCAAATTACCGTTGTGATAGAGTTCCAGCGACAGCGGTAGCAGCGTTTCGAGACCGACAATGCCTGGTTCGGCCGAGGCAAACGGCAGGCGTTTCGATTCCTGATCCTGCGGGGTGTGGTCGCTGGCGATGGCGTCGATCGTGCCATCCTTCAATCCGGCGATGACCGCACGCCGGTCGTCCTCGTCGCGCAGCGGCGGTGACACTTTTGCGAACGTGCGGTATTCGCCGACAGCGGTTTCATTGAGCGCGAAATAATGCGGTGCGGTGTCGCACGTAATCTGCAGACCGCGCGCTTTCGCGCGGCGGACGGCGTCGATTGCGCCGGCCGTCGACACGTGCGCTACGTGGTACCGTCCGCCGGTGATCTCGACCAGGCGGATATCACGCTCCACCATGATCGTTTCGGCCGCCGGCGTGATGCCAGCCAAGCCGAGCCGCGTCGCGATCTCGCCGGCATTCATTGCGCCGCCGGCGCCGAGGCTCGGCTCTTCGGGATGCTGCACGATCAGAAGGTCAAAGGTGCTGGCGTATGACAGCGCACGACGCATTACCAACGCATCGGCAATTGCGCGCAGGCCGTCGGTGAAGGCGACTGCACCCGCTTCCGCCAGCAGCCCGTACTCGGTCAACTCGCGACCCTGGAGTCCTTTGGTTGCCGCGGCGTAAGTGCGAATGGCGGTGCGGCCGATCTCGCGCGAGCGGCGCCCGACGAATTCCACGAGGGCGTGATCGTCGATCGGTGGGGCGGTGTTAGGCAGCATTGCCATGGTCGTGATGCCGCCCGAAACGGCGGCCTCGGCGCCGGTCGCGAGAGTTTCCTGATGCTCGTCCCCCGGCTCGCGCAACTGCACGCGCATGTCGGTCAGGCCCGGCGCGAGGCAGCATCCCGCGCAGTCGACGATGTGCACGTCTTCACTCACGCCGTCGCGCGCAAGGTTGGGTCCGATCGCGGCGATGGTGCCATTTTCCGCCAGCAGTTCACCGGTTCGATCGAGCCCGCTCGCTGGATCGAGCAGCCGCGCATTGGTGAAGAGAACGCGCTCGCTCACGGTGCGACCGGCGCGCGTGCTTCGCGGCTCAATGCCTCGAGGCAGGCCATGCGAACGGCGACCCCCATCTCGACCTGCTGGCGGATCGCGCTGCGATCGATATCGTCGGCGACTTCGGTATCGATCTCCACGCCGCGGTTCATCGGCCCCGGATGCATAATCAGCGCATCATCCTTGGCGACCGCGAGCTTGGCGTAATCGAGACCGAAAAAGTGGAAATACTCGCGGATCGACGGCACGAAGCTGCCATGCATTCGTTCCGTCTGGAGGCGCAACATCATAACGATGTCGGCGCCGGCAAGACCCCCTCTCATGTCGTAGAACACCTCGACGCCGAAGCGGTCCATCGCCGGCGGGATCAGCGTCCGCGGCGCGACCACGCGCACGTGCGCGCCCATGGTGTTGAGCAGATGGATGTTCGAGCGGGCGACGCGGCTGTGCGAGATATCGCCGCAGATCGCGACGATCAGGCCTTCGAGGCGGCCTTTGCGGCGGCGGATGGTCAGCGCGTCGAGCAGCGCCTGGGTCGGATGTTCATGGCTGCCGTCGCCGGCGTTGATCACCGCACAATCGACTTTCTCCGAAAGCAGCTGAACCGCGCCCGATTCCGGATGGCGGACGACGAGCACGTCTGGTCGCATCGCATTCAAGGTCATCGCAGTGTCGATCAGTGTCTCGCCTTTTTTGATCGAGCTGGTCTGCGCCTGCATGTTGATGACGTCGCCGCCGAGCCGCTTGGCCGCAAGCTCAAACGACGTCCGTGTGCGGGTCGAGTTTTCGAAGAACAGGTTGATCACGGTGCCGCCGCGCAGCAGCGTCAAGCGCTCCGCTCCGCGCGCCTGATCCGCATACACGTCGGAGCGATCGAGGAGATAGGCGATTTCGCTGCGGGAAAGTCCTTCGATCCCCAAAAGGTGACGATGGGGAAACGGGTCGTTGGCCGCGCCAGAGTCCATTAAAGCGGGGACTATAGGTGGTGCCGCCGGGCGCGGCAAGGCGGCGCTTGCAATCCAGCATTTGTGCCGATCATGTTGCCCATGTCGTACGCCGCGACGATGTCAAGCGAACTGCCCAATCCGTCGCGACTGGTGTCAGGCGAACCCGAGTCGATCGAGGAGGCCCTGAAGGATGTAGGCCGCGGCGACACGGTCGATGATCTCGCTGCGGCGCCGGCGCGACAGATCGCCCTCGATCATACCGCGCTCAACCGCTGCGGTGGACATCCGTTCGTCCCAGAACGCGAGCGGCAGGTCGATCACGGCCAACAGATTGCTGGCGAACTGCCGCACGCCCTGGACGCGCGGCGTCGGTCGTCCGTCGAGGCCGAGCGGCAGGCCGACCACAAGACCACCAACGCCGTGCTTCTCGATCTCGTGGACGATACGCTTGGCGTCGTCGCGAAATCGCGTGCGGCGGATGGTGTCAAGTGGCGAAGCGATCACCAGGCGCGTATCACTGAGCGCGAGTCCCACGGTCTTGGTGCCGACGTCCAGCCCAAGAAGCCGCGCGCCCGGCTTGAGCAGTGCCTTGAGGTCGGTCGGGTTGCAGATCGGCATGTCGGGTGGTAGTACCGGCTTTCGCGAAGCCGAGGAGACATCTACCCCATGGCGCTGGACAAGGCCACCGTCGCGCGGATTGCCGCGCTGGCGCGCATCAAAGTGCCTGCGGCGGAGATCGACTCTTTGGCGGAAGAACTGTCGAAGATTCTGACCTGGGTCGAGCAACTCAACGAGATCGACGTGACCGGCGTCGAGCCGATGACTGCGGTGGCGCATGCGCGCCCGCCACTGCGCGAGGACACGGTTACCGACGGCGGCATCCGCGACAAGGTTCTGGCCAATGCGCCGGAAACGACCGGCGGCTTTTTCGTCGTCCCGAAGGTGGTCGAGTGAATCTCACGGCTCTGACCATTGGCCAGGCGCGTGAACGCCTGCGGCGCAAGGACTTTACCGCGCGCGAGCTGGCCGAAGCCTATATCAAGGCGATGGAAGCGGCGCGTCCGCTGAACGTCTATTTGGTCGAGACGCCGGACCGCGCGCTCGCTGCCGCCGCGCAATCCGACGCGCGCCTGCAAAAAGGCAGTGCGCTGCCGCTCGACGGCGTGCCTGTGGCGGTGAAGGACCTGTTCTGCACCGACGGTATCGAGACCACGGCCGGTTCGAAGATCCTTGGCGGCTTCGTGCCGCCCTATGAATCGACCATAACCGCGAATCTCTGGCGCAACGGGGCGCTCATGCTCGGCAAGGTCAATCTCGACGAATTCGCAATGGGCTCGGCGACGATCACCAGCGCCCGCGGCCCAACCGAGAATCCTTGGCGGCGGAAGGGCGACAACCGGCCATTGGTGCCCGGTGGCTCCTCAGGTGGCTCGGCGTCGGCCGTTGCGGCGCGCGCGGCGCTGGCGGCAACCGGCACCGATACCGGCGGCTCGATCCGCCAACCGGCGAGCTTCTGCGGCATCGTCGGGCTGAAGCCGACCTATGGCCGTTGCTCGCGGTGGGGCATCGTTGCATTTGCTTCGTCGCTCGACCAAGCCGGGCCGATGACGCGCGACGTGCGCGATGCCGCGATCATGCTCCACGCAATGGCGGGACATGATCCCAAGGATTCGACGTCGGCGCCATTGCCCGTGCCGGATTTCGAGCAAGCCGTCGGACAGTCGATCAAGGGCCTTCGCATCGGCATCCCGAAGGAATATCGGCTTGATGGCATGCCGAAGGAGATCGAGACGCTGTGGCAGCGTGGCATCGACTGGATCAAATCGGCGGGCGCCACGACGGTCGACATCAGTCTGAAGATGACCAAGTACGCGCTCGCGACGTATTACATCATCGCGCCGGCCGAGGCCTCGTCCAATCTCGCGCGCTACGACGGCGTGCGCTTCGGACTCCGCGTTCCCGGCGAGACGCTGGATGCAATGTACGAGAATACGCGCGGACAAGGCTTCGGTGCCGAAGTTCGCCGCCGTGTGTTGATCGGCACCTATGTGCTGTCGGCGGGTTACTATGACGCCTATTATCTCAAGGCGCAGAAAGTGCGAACGCTGATCGCGCGCGATTTCAACGAAGCTTTCAAGTCTTGCGACGCCATTCTGACGCCCACCGCACCTTCGGCGGCGTTCGCTGTTGGTGAGAAGATGGACGATCCGATCGCCATGTACCTGAACGACGTGTTCACCGTGCCGGTGAACCTGGCCGGGTTGCCCGGTATCTCGGTTCCGGCGGGCCTGTCGCAGGACGGACTGCCGCTTGGGCTCCAGGTCATTGGCAAGGCCTTCGACGAGGAGACCGTTTTGCGCGTCGCTGGCGTGCTTGAGGACGCGGCGAAGTTTGGTGCGCTGCCGGCTTTCGTCGCAGGAACGGCATGACCGCGCTCATCAAGGGGCGCACCGGCGAGTGGGAGGTCGTGATCGGCCTCGAGGTTCACGCCCAGGTCATTTCCAACGCCAAGCTGTTCTCGGGCGCCGCGACCGACTTCGGCGCCGAGCCGAATACGCAGGTCTCCTTCGTCGATGCCGCTTTTCCCGGCATGCTGCCGGTGCTCAACCGCTTCTGCGTCGAGCAAGCGGTCAAGACCGGCCTCGGCCTCGATGCCGAGATTCACCTGCAATCGGTATTCGACCGGAAGAACTATTTCTACGCCGACCTACCGGCCGGCTATCAGATTTCGCAGTTCTCGCGGCCGGTGGTCGGCAAGGGCAGCATCGCGCTCGACGTGCCCGATGGCACAACGCGTGCGATCGGCATTACACGCGTTCATCTTGAGCAGGACGCTGGCAAAAGCTTGCACGATCAGCATCCATCGAAGACCTATGTCGACCTGAACCGTGCCGGCGTAGCGCTGATGGAGATTGTATCGGAACCCGATCTGCGAACAGCCGAGGAAGCCGGCGCCTATTTGCGCAAGTTGCGCTCGATCCTGCGCTATCTCGGCACCTGCGATGCCAACATGGAGGAGGGCAACCTCCGCTGCGACTGCAACGTCTCCGTTCGCAAGCCGGGCGGGAAGTTGGGCACACGCTGCGAAATCAAGAACGTCAATTCGGTTCGCTTCGTCATGCAAGCGATCGAATACGAAGCGCGCCGGCAGATCGAAGTGATCGAGGAGGGTGGCGCGGTCGTGCAGGAAACCCGCCTCTTCGACAGCGGCAAGGGCGTGACGCGCGCCATGCGCACGAAAGAGGAGTCGCACGATTATCGCTATTTCCCCGATCCCGATCTCCTGCCGTTGACGCTCGATGCCGCCTGGGTCGAGCGGCTCAAGGCGAGCCTGCCCGAGCTGCCCGACGCAAAGAAGGCGCGCTTCATGCGTGACTACAAGCTCTCCGCTTCACAGGCTTCGGCACTCGTGGCCGAACAAGAAACCGCGGATGAGTTTGAGAAATTACAGGGTAGGGTCGCCAAGGTAGTTTTAATCTCACCTAGCACGACCGCGAACACCGTAATTAACGTCGTTTCGTTTATCGCCGGCGAACGAGGAATGACTCCGGCCCAATTTATTAGGATGAACGACGTTCATGGCGCACTCATTCTTCAGCAGAAGAATGTGATTTCAGGTCGAATGCTGAAGGAGGTTCTAGAGGGCGTCGCCGAGTCGACGAAATCCGCTGAAGCGTTCGTCGACGAAAAGGGCCTGAAGCAGGTCACCGATACGGGTGCGATCGAGGCGGCGATCGACGCGGTGCTAGCGAAGGAGCCCGCCAAGGTTGCCGAATATCGCGCCGGCAAGGAAAAGCTGCTCGCCTTTTTCGTCGGCCAGATAATGAAGGCGACGCAGGGCAAGGCCAACCCGGCCCTCGTCAACGAATTGCTGAAGAAAAAGCTGGCTGGCTAGGCGCTACGACTATTTGTCGATACGGCCGTAAGTGTCCTCGATCCGGACGATGTCATCCTCGCCGAGATAGCTGCCGGATTGCACCTCGATCAGGTGCAGCGGAATCTTGCCGGGATTTTCGAGCCGGTGAACCGTGCCCATCGGAATGTAGGTCGATTGATCCTCATAGAGGATCGACTCATCGTTGTCGCGCGTGACCCTCGCCGTGCCCGCCACGATCACCCAGTGTTCGGCGCGATGGTGGTGCTTCTGCAGGCTGAGCTTGGCACCCGGCTTGACCATGATGTGCTTCACCTGAACTCGGTCACCGGCATGGATCGACCGATAGGTTCCCCACGGCCGGTGCACCAACGGATGCGTCTTCAGCTCGGCGCGGCCGGCGTGTTCGAGCCGGGCGACGAGCTGCTTGATATCTTGCGCGCGATCGCGTTTTGCGACCATGACGACGTCCGCCGTCGCGACGACGACGAGATCTTCCACGCCGAGCACGGCCAGCAAACCGCTGTCGGCGCGCAGTAAGTTGTTATGCGAATCCTCGATCACGACGTCGCCGGTGGCGAGATTGCCGGCGTTGTCCTTGCGGCCGATCTGCCAGAGAGCGTCCCACGTGCCGACGTCGCTCCAGCCCATCTCGGCCGGCACGACCGCCGCAAGCGGCGTGTGCTCCATGACGGCGTAGTCGATCGACACGCTTTCCGCCTTGGCGAATTCATCCTTGTCGAGCCGGATGAAATCCAGATCGCGCTTCGACTTCGCCACCGCCGCACGGCAGGCACTAAGGAGTTCAGGCTTCAGCCGCTCCAGTTCCTGGAGATAGAGCGCGGCAGGCAACAGGAAGATACCGCTGTTCCAGGAATAATCGCCGGCCTCGACATAGGATTTTGCGCACGCTGTATCCGGCTTCTCGACGAAGCCGGCAACCTCGAACGCACCGGCGATGCCGTCGAGCGTCGCACCGCGGCGGATATAACCGTAGCCGGTTTCCGGCGACGCGGCCTTGATGCCGAATGTGACGAGGCGCCCATGGCGCGCGGCGGCGGTGGCACGATCGATCGCGGCTAGAAACGCTTCGCTGTCGGCGATCACATGGTCGGACGGCATCACGAGCAGCAACGTGTCGGACGCATCCGACGCGACCGTCAGCGCCGCCACGGCGACGGCGGGCGCCGTGTTGCGGCCCAGTGGCTCGAGCAGAATCGCCTCGGGCTCGATGCCGGCGGCGCGCAACTGTTCGGCGACGATAAAACGGTGTTCGTCGTTCGATACGATGAGCGGCGCGGCGAAGCGCCTGCGATCGGCGACGCGCATCACCGCTTCCTGCAGCAGGGAATGCTCGGAGACGAGCGGCAGCAATTGTTTCGGATAGAGCGCACGCGAGAGCGGCCACAGGCGCGTCCCGGAGCCGCCCGAGAGGATCACGGGGTGGATCGCGCCATTCTGCGCTTTTTGGGTCGCCGGCATATCCTGTTCCTGCGCCACGCTATTCTATCGCGGCTATGATAGCGCAAAGCGCGCCAAAAGCGGCGCGCCTTGTG
>Ga0307374_10010134_pt1 | contig 13740 bp, 16 predicted proteins | sample OX3MG_FD_202532 | JGI IMG/M metagenome (GOLD analysis project Ga0307374, IMG submission 202532) | Soil microbial communities from Risofladan, Vaasa, Finland - OX-3 | ecosystem: Environmental > Terrestrial > Soil > Coastal area > Acid sulfate soil | place: Finland: Risofladan, Vaasa | collected... | reverse complement strand
TACCTGGCTGCCGGCGGCAACACCGACGACACTGCCGTGGTCGGCACCAGCTTCGCCGCGCCGATGGCCGCGGGCGTGGCCGCGCTGATGCTGGCGGCGCGCCCCGGCATGACGCCCGCGCAGCTGATCGCTCGCATGCAATCCAGCGCGCTGCCATTTCCGGCCTCCTCCTCCACCACTTCCACCGCCTGCGCGCTGGCCCCGACCACGACCGATGCCAATGGCAACTACACCGATACCAGCCAGGCGGTGGAGTGCGCCTGCACCGCGGCGACCTGCGGCGCCGGCATGCTCAATGCGGCCGCGGCGATGCAGGCGGCCGCGAGCCTGTTCGTGCAGATCACCCCGTCCAGTACCACCGGCTCGCCGGGGCAGCGCATTCGCCTGGACGGCAGCGGCAGCACCGCGGCGGCGGGATTCTCGATCGTCGACTGGCAATGGAGCATCAGCCCGGCGGCCTCGGATGAACTGATCAACGCCGATCAGCCGGTGGCCACGCTGGTGGTGCCGGCACTGCGCTCGATCGATGTCACCCTCACCATCACGGACAATGCCGGCAACACCGGCACGGCCACCACTCGCATCCAGTCGCCGTTCGGCGCCGGTACGAGCGGCGGGACCGGCAGCATCGATCCGCTGCTGCTGGCCGTGCTCGCGGGCTGCGCGGCCTGGCAGGTGCGCCGCCGCCGGCACGGTTGAACTGAATCCAGGCGCGACTGTCGCTATGCTAGCGCCCGGCAGGCCCACCCGATTACAGGCCCACCGATTAATTGAAGGTCGCAGCGCCCCGGCCAGACCCCCGTCGCTACCGGCCTCACTCGTGCGAAGGAGATACCGTTGACCGTGATTCGTCGTGCATGGACCATGATGCTGCCCCTGACCGTGCTGGCGCTGGCCGCCTGCAGCAACAACTACAACCTGGGCGTAACCCCGTCGCTGGGCATTGGGGTGAACGTGGCACTGTCAGTCAGCGGCGGCGTCACGCAGATCCAGCAGGGTAGCTCGACCACGGTGGTGGCCACCGTCTCGAACGACGTCAACAACGCCGGGGTGAGCTGGTCGCTGCTCGGCCCCGGCACGCTGAGCAGTGCCAACAGCGCCGAGGTGGTGTACGTGGCGCCGCCCTCGGGCGTGACCGGCGCGGTGTCAGCCCAGATCACCGCCACCTCGCTGGCCAAGCCGGCCGATACCGGCACGGTGACACTGGTGACGCTCGGCAGCCCGGTGCTCAATGATTCCGCGCGCTTCCCGGCCAGCGTCGGCGTACCGTACCAGACCGGCCTGTCGGTATCCGGCGGCCAGGCGCCGTTCAATTGGTCGCTGCTCTCGGGCACCCTGCCGCAGGGCCTGACGCTCAGCGCCGGCACCACGGCGATCACCTCGATCAGCGGCACGCCGACCGTGGCCGGGACCTATGCCTTCGAGATCGCGATGACCGACTCGCTGGGCCACACCACCAATCCGCTGCCGGTCACGCTGGTGGTCAACCCGGCGGCGGCCTGCCTGCTCAGCGGGCACTTCACCTTCGAGTTCCAGGGCTTTCGCGGCGGCGGGGCGGCCACGCACCTCGGCAGCATCAACATCGACAGCTCCGGGGTGATCAGCGGCGAGCAGGATTACAAGGACGGCAACCGCATCACGCTCGATGAGACGCTCAACTCCACCAGCAAGTGCACCAATCGCAACACCAACTCCGGCACGCTGACACTCAGCGCCCCCAGCGGCCAGCTGGTCTATAACTTTTCGACCACCCCGCCCGATGCGAACCAGGTGATCCACTCGGCGCGGCTGCAGCTGGTCAGTTCCGGCGGTGATTCGGGCTCCGGGCAGATCACGATGACCGACCTGAGCGCCGTGACCGGCACGCCGCCGAGCGGCAACTTCGCCTTCGGCCTGCTCGGCGTCGATGGCGCCGGAGCGCACTACGGCAGCGCGGGTCGCTTCAGCGCCGATACCGGTGGCAACATCAGCGCCGGGCTGATCGATTCCAACGGCGGGGCGGCCGCGCCGCTGGGCGCAGGTGTCAGCGATGCGGCGATGATCGGCTCACTGTCGGCGCCGGATGCGGACGGCCGCGGCACCGCGACGCTGCAGGTCGGCGCGGGCAGCACGACGCTGGTCTACTACATCGTCGATGCCACCAGGATGTTCGTGATGAACGCCGATCCGACGGTGGGCAGCGCGCGCGCCAGCGGCTTTCTGACCGCGCAGGTCGGCAATGTGACGGCGAGCACCTTCGACAGCACGGCGTTGGCCTCTCCATCTATCCTGAGCCTGTGGGGCAACCTCGGTCAGATCGATCCATCCGGCGTGGTCTCGCTCGGGCGGCTGTCCGCGGCCAACCCGGCCGCCGGCACACTCGATGTGGTGCTCGACACGGCCAACCAGGCGGTCGACACCGTCGGGGTGAACTACCCGACACAGAGCTACACGGTTGATGCCAACGGGCGCGGAACCCTGACTCTGGCCGGCGGCGCCGGCGCGACTGCCCGCTCGTTCGTGTTCTACCTGGATGGCAGCGCCGACGGCTACCTCATCGAGCAGAACAGCGCCTCGGGCAATGCCGGGCTGCTGGAGGCCCAGACTTTGCCCGCCTCCCCCCCAGGCTTCCCCGACACGCTCCCGGGGGACTTCGTCGGGGGCACCCAGTATCCGCAGAGCGCCGGTCCCGTCAGCCTGCTCCCGCTGATGTACGTCGCCTACGGTACGGTATCGAGCAATTTCTATAGCGGGACCTTCGCGATCGATCCGACCACCGGCCGCGGTTTCGGCACCGTGCAGCAACAGGGCGTCGCCGAAACGGCCGACGTGCTCTACGAGGTTTCCCCGACCAAGGTCGACCTGATGAACTTTGCCACTCCGAACGGGACTAATGGCACTATCATCTGGCTGGTGCAATGAGCGGGCGGGGTGCTACACTGCGCCCCAGATCGCCTTGGTTGCATGAGCGACCGAAGGCGATCAGGTAACAGGACTTACGGTTCGATGGCCTGCGAGACATCCTCTCCCTAGACCTCGTGACGTTCCTGCTGTGTGGGGTGGCCGAGCTTACTTTTATATCACGCCCGAGCCGCTTCGAGTTGAGTTGTCGTTTTTTTAGAGAGAACTATTGCATGGCCAAGATTTATGTTGGAAACCTGCCCTTTACGGCCAGCGAGGCCGACGTGCGTACGCTGTTTGCACAGCACGGCACCGTTGAGTCCGTCTCGCTGCCGACCGATCGCGAGACCGGTCGCCCGCGCGGCTTCGGCTTCGTGGAAATGAGCCAGGCTGACGCCTCGCGTGCCATCCAGAACCTCAATGGTCACGACATGGGCGGCCGCCCATTGCGTGTCAACGAGGCGCAGGACAAGCCGCGCAGCGGTGGCGGCGGTGGCCGTCCCGGTGGTGGTGGCGGCGGCGGCGGCTACCGGGGCAATTCCGGCGGCGGCGGCGGCGGCGGCGGTCGCTGGTAAGCGTCGACGCTGAACGGCTCGAACAAGCCAGAAAGGCCCGGATTCACCTCCGGGCTTTTTTTTTGGCGTGTCATTATTTGGCGTGTTACCCCACGCGCGGCTCACACAGGGGCCCAGTCCGCTTGAATTGACCCCGCCCTTTGTGTAAGTCTCCGCGCGTGCACGTTGCGTGGTGCAGCGCGAGGAGTAGTCATGAAGAATTTAAAGAATGTGACGCTAGGCCTGAGCTTGCTGTCCGCGTTAGCCCTCGTGGCATGCGGAAATTCATCACAGGCCGACTGGAATCAGGCTAATACGACCGGCACCGTGGCCGCCTATCAGCAGTTCCTCAGCAAGCACCCGAATGACCAGCACGATGCGGCGGCGCGTCAGCGCATCCAGACGCTGCAGGATGACGATGCGTGGAAGAGCGCGCAGACCACCAACACCGTGGCGAGCTACCAGCAGTACATCACTGCACAGCCCAACGGCGCGCATATCCAGGATGCGCATACTCGGATAGCCGGGTTCGAGAGCGCATCGGCCTGGCAGACCGCCAAGGCGGCCGGAACTGAATCGGCGCTGCAGGACTTCCTGCAGAAGTATCCGCAGAGCACGGAAGCCGACCAGGCCCGCACCATGCTGCAGCAGCTCACCTATGTCGTGCAGCTCGGCGCCTATCGCAGCAGCAGCGCGGCCGACAAGGCCCGCACGAAGCTGCAGGATAAATTCGGCAAGGACCTGCAAAACGTGGTCGTGATCCCGCCCACCGGCAAGAGCAAGATCTACCATGTGGCCTCAGCCAACATGACCCAGGACCAGGCCAAGAGCGCCTGCGCGATGGTTCGTAAGGGACACCAACGCTGCGAGGTGATGAAGCGGCCCGCTGCGGGGGGCTGAGGCGACACTCGAGACTTCTCCCGCCGAGCTTGGCCGCCGCGCTTAGGGCGGCGCCGGCGGGAGGTCAACGCCTCAGCGCGGCTCGATTGCGTTGGCGAACAGGCTGCCTATTTGCTCCGCAGACAACGGCTCCAATGCGCCATCGAGTAGCTCCTTCGGGAGCCTGCCCCTCAGGATGCCCAGCTTGACGCGCGGCTGGCCGGCGAGGCGGACGAGCTCCACGACAGGCTTGCCGGCGCGGGCGACCGATCGCGCACCGGAAGCGCCGCACAGTGCACGCCGATTTCATCGAGATCGTCGGCAAGCCGGCGCTTGCTACACGATCGCAGGGTCCGCTCGAGCCGCTCGCGCAGCGCCCGCGTGATCGCCTCGGTCTTCGTTTCCCCGGTCAGCTTCGCCAGCGCCGCAGCGAGTTCTTCGATCTCCAAATCTCGGATATTGAGCGCCATAGAATAAATACGCGTAGCTCCAAAGTTGCACGCTACCGCACGCCGACTTGATCGGCAAATGGCGTTATTGGCAGGCCGTTCTCGCCGCTCCAGCTACGTTCTAGCCGAACCGTAGCCGTAAACCTATACTCGCAGAATGGTGATGACATGAGTTCCGGGCACCCCAAGGAACTGCCGGCGGCGCCTGCCGCTGACACGGCTGACGGCGACCAGCAGCCGATCCGCTTGACCGTGGGCCGCCGCCGCCAACGGCGCGGCGAGGTGCCGGACGCCGCGACGCGTGCGGCGTTGGCGCAGATGGCGCAGTACCGCACCCGTGCGCCCAAGGGGGTGTTTTTCTACCGCTCGCACGAGGAGATGGAGCGCGACCGACTGCGCTGGACCGTGGCGGCGGTGACGGACAAGGCCCAGGGGCGCTGAGCACTCAACCGCTACTGCCGAGGCGCGCAGCGCCGAACGCACACGCCGGCCTCGCATCGCATCGACCGACTTGCATGCAATACACCCGTCCGGCCACCTGGGAAGACGTCAAGGCCATCGCGCGCGAGCTCGAGGCCGCCGGCGCCGAATACGCCTTGGTCGGCGGCTATGCCCTTGCCGCTCACGGGTTCAACCGCTTCACCGAGGACGTCGACCTGCTGGTCAATCCCAGCCCCGAGAATGCGCGCCGCTGGATCGTCGCGCTCTCGCGGCTGCCGGACGGCGCAGCCGCGGAGCTCACCGCACAACCCGACGTATTCGCCGACGACCAGCGCTATGCGGTGCGCATCAACGACGAGATCACCGTGGACGTCATGCCATCGATTGCCGGCTTCACCTGGGAGCAGATGCGGCCCCACGTCTCCAGCATTTCGATCGACGGCCAGAGCATTGCGCTGCTCGATCTGCCCGGCTTGCTGAAAACCAAACAAGGCAGGCGCCCGAAGGATCTGCTGGATGCCGCGGTGCTGCGCGCGGCGCTCGAAAAGCTCGGGAAATCGTGAGCCGGCGCCCACATCGGGTAGATGCTCAATCGCCTCGAAATGTTCCAGCGCATCGAGGGTCTGTTCAAGTAGCTCACACAGTGGAAGGTGCTTCGGCCGCCGCCTCACCTTGCAATCAACAGCCGGTGCACACGCTCCGGATCTCGTGCAATGATCTTCAGGTAGGCCCGGGTCGGCTGATCGGGTTCCGTCCTGCCCTGCTCCCAATCGCGCAGCGTGCCGAGAGGGATCTGATAGCGAGTGGCGAATTCTTCCTGTGTGAACCCCAGCGCGCGGCGCAAGGTTTTCACACGCGGTACCCGCCTGGCTCCGTGCAGCTCCTCCGCCGTCATTGGACGCGCGTCTGGATCGGCCGCGGCGGCGGCTTCGACCTCGGCCGCCGCCATGGGGCGCACGGGTGTCTTGGGGAATGCCGCCTCGCGGCCGTCCTGCAACACCTGCACCACACTGCCGTCAGGGTGAATTCTCGCGGTAGTAGTCGTCTTGCTCATGGCGTTCTGCCCGTCGGGCCGGGATGATGCGGATGCGTTGGTCCTGGGTGTCCGAAGTATCGGTCCAGCGCCTCGATTCCGCACGAGAATGCCGTGCGGTCGTGAGCTGGCCCGAGCGGCTCGACTTTGAGACTCAGCTTCGCGGCTGCGCCTTCGCTTGCGCCTGCCCGCCCGGCCACGGCTATTCCTGCGCGGCCTCCAGATAGCGGCGCGCTGCATCCTTGACCCGCCTCGAAGGCTCACGCGAATGCATGAGCGCCTGCGCGAACGCCCGGCTGTCTTCGAGATTCAGCCGGATGATCTCCATCTCCTCGATCGTACGCCGCGCCGCCTCCTGCAGCGTGGTAACCATGAAATCGGTCAGGTTGCGCCCTTGCAGGTCGGCCGCTCGCTGGAACAGTGCCTTCAGCTCCGGCGACAGGAGCGCCTCGAGGCGCTCCTGCCGTGCGGCCGGCACCGTGTCTGTGTCTGGACACATCCACGGCTGCGTACGCTGAGCTCCGCCTGCTTCAGAACGCTCGGCCCATTGCCGCACCACTCACTTAGTCATAAAGTATACATTATCACTACTTTTTTATGGGCGGTATGGAAGAAGAATATATCTCGGCAGCGGACGCCAACCGCAAATTCTCCCTGCTCCTGCGCGAGGTCCGCGGCGGACGCAGCTACGTCGTGACGAGTCACGGCCGGCCGGTTGCGCGCCTGGTTCCCGCCGGCACGCACGAGCGCACGGCCATCGATGCCCGGGCGGGACTGCTCGCTCGCCTCGAGGCACAGCCCGTCATCGAGGCCGGCCGTTGGTCCCGCGAAGAGCTGTATGGGGATGATCCGTGAGGCTTGCGCTCGATACTAATGTTCTCGCCTACGCGGAGGGCGTCAACGGAGCCTCGCGACGCGAAACCTGTCTGGAGCTGATCCGGAAACTACCCCGTACGTCGATCATTCTGCCGGTGCAGGTGCTGGGCGAATTGTTCAATGTGCTGGTTCGCAAGGCCGGAAAATCACGCGGCGACGCACGCGGGGCCTTGTTGAGCTGGCGCGATACCTTCCCCGTGGTCGCGACCTCTACCGCTGTCATTCTGGCGGCGGCCGACCTGGCGACGGATCATCAGCTCGGCATATGGGACGCCGTCATCGTGTCGGCGGCCTCGCAGGCAGGCTGTCGTCTGCTCCTGTCTGAAGACCTTCAGCCGGGGTTTACCTGGGGCGGCGTCACGGTGGTCAATCCGTTCGCATCGCCGCGTCACCGGCTACTGGAAGCGCAGTTGCACACTGATCCCGATTGAGCACTTGCGAGGCCGGTAGTGACGTCGAGGCTCGCGCGCTACTTCGAGCGCGGCCGTATCTTCATCTCGACACCGCCAACGGCTACACCCGCGGTCGCTCCGAGAAGATCGTTGGCGACTACCAAATGCGCACCGGACAGCGCGAGCGAGCGGTGCTGGCGACCAGGTTCTTCTTGTTCGCCAACATGTACGCCGATAACCTCAACGGCGGCGGCGCCGGGTGCAAGTCGCTGATGCGCGCCTGCCCGAGGCGCTGCGGCGGCTGCAGACCGATTACATCAATCTGAAATGGATGCATTTCTGGGACCCGCACTCGCCGATTGAAGAAGGCCCTGCGGGTCGCTGGACGACCTTGTAGGGACCGGTAAGGTGCGCGCACGGAGCTCGGGCTGCACATCGCCGCCTAGTCGCCGCTCAAGAGCGGCATGTTGACCGGCAAGTACACCCGAGCGAGCGCCGCAGCGAGCAAGCCCGGCCGCGGCGATTTCGTCGCCAGCTGAGCCCCGAGCAGCTGCAGCGCCTGGAAGCCGCCTCGAGCCCGCCAGCGGGCTTCGTCACGCGCGTGGGCACATTCCTCGCCCCGATGCTCATGCATGACGGTACGAGCGTCAACGGCGTGAAGGGCCGGCGTTTCCGATGGGGCCGAGGGAGGGGGAGAAGACGGATTGAGGGACTGCCGCACTGGTTCGGCGCTTGCCGCTAAGAGTTCACGGAACCGCGATCGAGTCTGCGCGGCAAAACATCAGTCTCTCGAACCTAGATTCTGGCGACTCGATGTCGTACATTTAGAATCGGATCGCGTCGCACCAAAGCGACAGGAGTCAACGCTTCTCAGTCCACCGACGTTTACGCCGCATTAATTTCAGGAGCCGAGCGAGGCAACAGAGGCTTCGAACGCAGCGCCCTGTGCGGGGAACATGAGCACAGGCGTGGCGCCGGCGACAAGAAACATGGGAGTCCCGGGTGACGGCTGAAGTTCACTCCGGGCGCGCGACCGTCCGATCGGTCCCGCGCCTTGGCGAAAATAGCGCCGAAGGTGAGCAGAATGAGTTCACCCAAGCTGGTGATCACACGCGGAGCCATCTCACGGCAGCTGAGCTGCACCTGATCGACGGAGACGCTGCAGCCGGAGTCGTTCAGTCGCCGTCGACGATCTATCGCGCACGGCGGGTCGCCGTCCATGAACCCGTTATCAAGCGGGCCTTTGATATCGTCGGGGCTATCGCCATCGGAATGCTTTTCTCGCCCTTCATTCTCGCGGTCGTCCTGATAATCCGCCTTGGCGGACAGCCGGTTTTGTTTAGGCACAAGCGCGTCGGCCGCCGTGGCCGGGTATTCAGCTGCCTGAAATTCCGCACCATGGTGCCAAACGCCGAGCAGGTCTTGCGCGATTTGCTGCGCCAGCATCCGGAGCTGCGCGACGAGTGGGTCCAAAATCACAAGCTGCGCGCGGACCCGCGGATTACGGCAATCGGCCGGCTCCTGCGTAAAACAAGCCTGGATGAGCTGCCACAGTTGTGGAACGTCATCCGTGGCGACATGAGCCTAGTGGGACCCCGTCCCGTGGTTCGCGCCGAACTGCTGCGCTATGGCCGGCAGGCAGCCAGTTATCTCGCTGTCCGACCGGGTTTGACGGGTCTGTGGCAAGTCAAGGGGCGCAGCGATACGACCTATCGGCGGCGCGTGGCCATGGACAAGTATTATGTGCGGAATCGGAGCCTCTGGATGGATTTTTATATCGTTACCATCACCGCCAAAGTAGTACTTAAACGCGCCGGAGCGTACTGAGGCACCTAATTCCTCACCACAGAATCAAATAAATGATCAACGTCGAAACGCGCTCTGCAACTGCTGTTCGTTTGTGTTTGGACCGACTCAATGAGGAGACCGCACTGATCTTTTTCCCTAGTTGACAGGTCGTTTCATATCAGCGCCAGACCTCCATCGGCACCGGATAATCGCGGCCTCCTTCCTTAACCAAAAAAAAGCGGGAAATCGCCCGACTCTGCCGGGGAGACAGTAGCAGTTTGACATTTCAAGGAGTCCATCGGTGAAGCTCGACCGCGTGAGCCGCCAAGCACACGCAGAGGAGTTTCACAACGATGGACGAAACCGAGACGCTAAGTCACACCAGATGGGACTGCAAGTACCCCGTGGTTTTTTATCCCCAAGTGCCGCAGGAAGACGCTGTACGAGCAGCTGCGGCGACACCTCGGGGAGGTGTTCCGCCGGTTGGCGCAGCAGAAGAAGAGCCGGATCGAGGAAGGGCATCTGATGTCCGACCACGTTCATATGATGATCGCGATACCGCCCAAGTACGCGGTGTCGCAGGTGGTGGGATTCATAAAGGGGAAGAGCGCCATACACTTGGCGCGCGTGTACGGGGAACGGAGGCGCAATTTCGTGGGACAGCATTTCTGGGCCCGCGGATATTTCGTCTCGACGGTAGGTCGGGACGAAGCGGTGATCCGGGAGTACATTCGCAACCAAGAGCGCGAGGATGAGCGATTGGAGTAAATTGGGCTGTGGCATTGACGGGCCACCATCCTGTGGCCCAAAAGGGTCGGGGCCGCGTTTACCGAATAGCCGCTTCGAACGGCTCACATTTCGAAAGCCCCCGGCTCTGCCGGGGGATGGTTACTCTGGCGTGCCATTATCATGGCCTGCTCGATACAATCGTCGATATCGAGGCCATACCGATAGCTCCCCGCCCGGCCCAACGAATAGACATGGGCCGGCATCAGTTCGAAATAGCGCTGCGCAAGCTGCTGATCGGCCTTGAACGGCAGCGGATAATGTCACCCGTTCAATGACGGAATCTCCATTCCGATGAGCGTTCACGGATCGGCATAGTCAACCACTTTGATCTCGATAGGCAGCTTTTCGGGGGCGCAAATTGGCCTCGACACCCAGCCCATGGACAGGCATTGTATTGTCGAGGTACTTTGTGGTCCCATTACATGGGGCGTTCAGTCCGGCCCATGGTGATGGAGGATCAGTGGCGACCGTCAACGATAATGCTTGGCTCATCGATAAAAGGTCAACGGGCAGAGCAGCAGTATTTTTCGATCGCGATGGCGTGCTCGCGATTCCGGAATTTCGCGATGGTCGGTCGTTTGCGGCGCGCCATCTGGCGGACTTCGCAATCTACCCCGACGCCCAGGAAAGCGTGCTGCGAATCAAGAACCTGGGTGCCATCGCCGTCGTGGTCACGAACCAGCCGGATGTCGGCAACGGTTTGGTCGGCCAAGCCGTCGTCGAAGGGATGCACGAGCGCCTGCGCCGTATGGTTCCGGTCGACGCCGTCTATGCCTGCTTTCACACACATGCGGATGGCTGCGCGTGTCGCAAGCCTAAACCGGGAATGCTTCTGGATGCATCGAACGACCTCGACATCGATCTGTCACGCAGCGTGATAGTCGGCGACCGCGCTAGCGACGTTGCTGCCGGCCACGAGGCAGGCTGCCGCGCGGTCTTCATCGAGCGCGGCTATCGGGACGAAGACTCGGCCGGCGCCGATTGGGTTGCCGCAAATCTGACCGAGGCGGTCGACCATATATGCGCCTATTTCGCTGCGACGTACCACGATGACATTCATTTTGGGCGGAGCGGGAGCTGATGACGATACGGCCGTCAAAAGGCCGAAGCTGCGGTGAAGCTGCTGGACATGGGTAAAAGTACGGTCGCGTTTCGCTTTGGCAAAATCGTTGCGCCTGACGTGCCATTGGTGTCTGGCTGGACAAGAGACTCGAGAGTGGGCGAGGTCGTCCATCCCTTTTCAGATGCCGTGCTGGCTTCCCTATCCACGGCCTTTGCAACCAAGGTGATCTGTCGCGTAGACACGTACAAACGCCCCGGAGTTACCCACGCTTCTGTTAGCGACGACATCGCCTATACACATGCCGCAAAATACCTTGCGGCAAAAGTTGTGGCGGACATGCGCTCGAGCAAACTGGCATCCTGCAAGAATGTCAGCTTTCCGGCCTTCCCGGACCATACAGCGCTGGATACCACGGAACTAGAACACCTGGGTATTGAAGCGCCATCGCCCGCGCACGTACTCGATCAATTCAGTTGACCTAACACCTGGCGGAAGCGCCTTCGCAGCCCGATGAACACACGAACAGTTTTCGTCTCCGGAAACTTCAACGTCCTACATCCCGGACATCTTCGCCTGCTCCGGTTTGCAAAGGAATATGGCGCCCGCTTGGCGGTTGGCGTCATAAGTGATCGGCTGGCCGGCGGCGCAGCCCACGTACCCGAGCAGATGCGCTTGGAAGGCATTCAGAGCAATAGCTGGGTAGACGAAGCTTTTATCGTCGACGAGCCTGTTTCAGAAGTCATAGCACGGCTACGCCCTGACTTCGTGGTTAAAGGCAAAGAACACGAATCGCAATTCAATCTAGAAGCCGCAGCCCTGGAACATTACGGTGGAAAACTGTTATTCAGTTCCGGCGAGACGATTTTCTCCTCGCTCGATCTGATTCGCAAGGAATTCCATGACATCGATTCCAGATCAATCGGCCTCCCGCACGAATACCTGGCACGCCATGGCATTGAACGACAAGGGTTGGCCACGCTTGCAGCGCAATTTTCTAATTTGAGAGTGTGCGTGATAGGCGACCTGATCGTTGACGAATACATCACCTGCCAGCCCCTTGGCATGTCGCAGGAAGATCCGACTATCGTGGTCACACCTATCGATTCCATCAGATTCGTCGGCGGAGCTGGAATAGTAGCAGAGCACGCCGCAGGACTAGGCGCCTCGGTTCATCTGCTCACCATTGGCGGCGCTGATGCGACGCGAGAATTTGCCGACAAAGCCCTACGCGAGGCCGATGTGCAGGTGCGGCTTCTGGTCGATGACAGCCGTCCAACCACACTCAAGCAGCGGTTTCGTTGCAACGGAAAAAGCCTTTTGCGCGTCAGTCACCTGCACCAGGGCGCCATCTCGGTCGGCCTGCAGGCACAAATCCTTGCAGAACTGGAAAGGATTCTGGATGACGTCGACGTGTTGGTTTTCTCGGACTTCAATTATGGATGTCTTCCCCAGCCACTAGTCGATCAAGTGATTCGAAGTGCCAAAGAACGTGGCGTGATGATGGCTGCCGACAGCCAATCATCATCGCAAGTAGGCGACATCAGCCGCTTTCAAGGGATGGCGCTCGTGACGCCCACGGAGCGAGAGGCGCGAATCAGCACCCGCAACCATGAGGATGGTTTGGTGGTCTTGGCCGAAGCATTGCGGAACCAATCAACGGCGAAAAACGTTCTGCTGAAATTGGGCGAAGAAGGCCTGCTCGTCCACGCCGGCATCGGTCAGGCCAACGACTGGTTGACCGATAGAGTAAGCGCCTTGAACACAATGCCAAAAGACGTTGCCGGTGCCGGGGATTCGCTGTTGATTACCAGCGCATTGACGTTGGCAAGCGGCGGCACTATCTGGGAAGCCGCTTGCCTGGGATCGCTCGCGGCAGCGGTTCAGGTTGGTCGTGTCGGCAATACACCCATCAATATTGGCGAACTGCTACGAGAGCTTTCATAATGCGCGCGTTGCTGCTGGCGGCAGGATTGGGCACCCGCTTGCGTCCGTTGACCGAGACCCTACCCAAGTGTTTGGTCCCGATTAAGGGCAAAGCCTTGCTCGATATATGGCTCGAGCGCCTTCAACAAGCCAACATCGGCCCGTTTCTCATCAATACGCATCACCTATCGGGGTTAGTCGAGTCATTTATTGAAACGAGCCCTTATCGAGACAACGTGAAGCTGGTGCATGAGGTGGAACTCAAAGGCACCGCCGGAACGCTGTTGTGGAATCTCGACTACTTCCATGGAGAGGACGCCATGCTCATCCATGCCGATAATTATTGCCTTGCCGATATATCCGCCTTCGTACGGGCCCATTGTAACCGACCCGCCGACTGCGTGATGACCATGATGACATTTCGGGCAAGCCATCCTGAACTGTGTGGAATTGTCGAACGAGATAACAGGGGCGTGGTAACCGCTTTTCACGAAAAGATCGTGAACCCTCCCGGAGACATCGCCAACGGTGGGGTATATATCCTTTCCAACGAGCTATTGCTGCAACTGAGGGCCGATTTTCAACACGCGACGGATTTTAGTACACAGGTCGTTCCTCCTTTTGTTGGAAGAATCTATAGCTACCATACTTCTGAAATATTCATGGACATAGG
>Ga0307374_10010133_pt1 | contig 13741 bp, 11 predicted proteins | sample OX3MG_FD_202532 | JGI IMG/M metagenome (GOLD analysis project Ga0307374, IMG submission 202532) | Soil microbial communities from Risofladan, Vaasa, Finland - OX-3 | ecosystem: Environmental > Terrestrial > Soil > Coastal area > Acid sulfate soil | place: Finland: Risofladan, Vaasa | collected... | reverse complement strand
GCGCATCCGCGGAAAGAGCCTCCCCAGCTGGGAGAATGACGATGTCGAAGTCGTTATTCAGACCAACCGAAGGAGGCACTTTCTGTGAGACCAGTATCGCGCGGAATCGACCGCATCGAGGTGATCTTCGATGACCCGCATCTGGTCGCCAATGCGGGGCTGTTGTTGGTGTCCACCCTCGGGGTCCGACTTCGTCTCGAACGACTGATCAACGAGGTGGTCGACCTGTCGGGTCGGGTCGGTGGTGCCCTTCCCGGACGGAAGGTGCTGACCTTGGTGCACGCCATGGTGGCGGGTGGGAGCCACATCGACCATGCCGACGTGCTGAGGTCGGGTGCGACCCAGGCGGTGCTCCCTCACCGGGTCATGGCCCCTTCCACCTTGGGCACCTTCCTCCGCGCCTTCACCTTCGGCCACATCCGCCAGCTGGATCGGGTGCTGGCCGAGGCGCTACGCCGAGCCTGGTCGCTCGGTGCGGGTCCGGGATCCGATCGACTGGTGGTCGACCTCGACTCCACCATCTGTGCGGTGTGCGGCAAGGCCAAGCACGGGGCCGGCTACGGCTACACCAAAGAGCTCGGCTACCACCCCCTGGTCGCCACCCGGGCCGGGACCGGCGAGCTCGTCCACGTCCGGATGCGGAAGGGCTCGGCCAACACCCAGCGGGGAACCAAGCGGTTCATCGAAGAGTTGGTGGCCCGACTGCGTCGAGCCGGAGCCACCGGTGAGCTGGTCATGCGCTTCGACTCCGGCTTCTGGTCGAACGCCACCATCGCCACCCTCTTCCGGCTGGGGGTCGGCTACACCATGGGGGTCCGGATGGTGTCCTCGGTGGTCACCGCCATTTCTGCCATCGACGAGGAGTCGTGGACTCCCATCGACTACACCCTGGATGGGATCGCCGAGGTGGCCGAGTGCGTTTACAAGGGACGTCGCTTGATCGCCCGCCGCACCCGACTGGTCGGAGCCCAGGCCACACTGTGGCCCGAGTGGCGTCACTTCGCCTTCCTGACCGACCAGGAAGGCACCGCTGTCGAGGTCGATGCCTTCCACCGGGCCCACGCCACGGTCGAGCTGGCCATCAAGGACCTGAAAGAAGGTGCCGGCATGGAGCACGTCCCGTCCGGCCACTTCAACGCCAACGCCGCCTGGCTGGTGTGTGCCGCCCTCGCCCACAACCTCATCCGCTGGACGGCCATGCTGGGCGAGATCACCCCCGAGGACCACCTGGTGGTGGCCCGCACCGTGCGCACCCGGTTCGTGTCCATCCCCGGCCGGCTGGTCAGCCCCGGTGGCCGACCGGTATTGCGTACTCCGCTCCACTGGCCGTGGGCCAAGGCATTCGAACGGGCACTCGACCTACTCCGGGCCCTTCCGCCCGTCCCCGTGTAGCCATTCCACCGCGGCCGGTGCACCGCAGACGATGGAAGGACGGCACTGACAACCGATCAGAATCACAAACCCTTGGTCCAACACGCCCCAGCGGCTGCTGAACTACTCAATGCGAGTCGATCACTCGGTCCGAGCCCTCATCACTCGATTCGGCGTCCCGCCAGATCGTTGGTCGGTGGATTCAGGCTAAGGCCGCGCCCCATCGGGTGCCTCACTGGATGGGGGGGTGATCGCGAATCACATCCAGGTTGATGCGCCATGTTCACTGGGTGACGCTGGGTATCGTGATCATCGGCATCGCGGCATCCATCGCGGCGTACGCTGCCGCCCGTGTTTCGGTGACGGACACCAACAATGCGTTGTTGCGTCAGGACGCGGCTCAAGGGGGGCTGGTGATAACCCAGGTCATCGGCACGTTGACGTCGCCCTATCAACAGCTCGGTCAGGTCGTGACACCATCTGGGGTAAGCCCTTCCACCTTCGATGCCGCCGCGGCCCCGTTGGCTGAAGGCGGATCATCGGTTGCGCTGCTGAAGGTGGGGGGAGGCCAGCCGACTGTGCTTGCGTCGGTCGGTCATCTCCATCGTGACTTCTCTGCGAGCAGTGACAATTCCCTGGTCAGCACCCTCGCCAGCCGTCCCCATGCCAATTTTGTCGGCGCGTTCACGGCGTCGGGCCAGCGGTGGCTCGCGATGGTCTACGGAGCCGGAGTCGCTCCGGCCGGATATGCCATCTACGCCGAGGAGTCCATCGGGAAGGCCAACGAGGTCACGCCGCTACCCGGTGTCGTATTCCCAGGCACCTACGGAGCTGCCTATGTCGGATCCGCGACTCCGGCCAACCTCTTGGGCCAGGAAACTCCGCACCTGCCCGGGGACGGTGGCGGGCAAGTCGCACTCTCCGTGGTCACCGATCCGGGAAATCTGACTACCGGCACACTCTTGGTGAGCAACCCCGGATCCGTGGTGTCGCCGGGTCACATCATCGTGGCGATCAGCTCGCACGCCAACCTGGCTGGCGGTTTCAGCGGGGAATTTCCCTGGATCCTCGGGGGGTTCGGTCTGCTGGCCACCCTGGGTGCCGCGGGTCTGCTCGAGATTGCCTCTCGTCGGCGGGACGACGCACTCGTTCTGGTGTCCGAGCTCAAGGTCACGAATACGGATCTCGACACGGCTCTGGCCCAGCAGGCTCATGCCGAGGCGAGCCTCCGCCAAGCGCAACGCATGGAGGCGGTCGGTCAGCTGGCCGGAGGGATTGCCCACGACTTCAACAACCTGTTGCAGGTGATCATCAGTTATGCAGGATTCCTCGCAGATTCGACCGAGCCCGAAAGCGATATGCATCGAGATGTGGGTGAGGTGCAAAAGGCCGCGGAGCGAGCGGCAGAACTCACCCGGCAGCTGCTCATGTTCAGTCGGCAAAGCGTGGCCACCCCGGACGCGGTCGACGTCAACAAAATCGTCCTCGATGCCACCCGGCTCATGCAGCACACCCTCGGTGAAGACGTGAACCTCGACGTCAAAGTCTCCAACGATCCTTCGTACGTGCGGGCGGGTGCCGGTGAGATCGACCAGATGCTGATGAACCTCGCCATCAACAGCCGTGACGCCATGAAACATGGGGGCGAACTCTCAATTGTGGTCGACTCGATGGTGCTCGAGGCTTCGGATGCAGAGGCCGCGGGTCTCTCCCCGGGACGTTACGTAAGGATCAGAGTCGAAGACAACGGAGAAGGCATGTCCCCGGAGGTGGCGGCCAAGGCATTCGAGCCGTTCTTCACCACCAAGGAAACGGGCCGTGGAACCGGCCTCGGTCTCGCAATGGTCTATGGGATCGCCAAACGTTGGGGTGGCCAGGTATCGGTCTCGACCGAATTGGGCGTCGGTACCACATTCACCTTGTTGTTCCCCGTTTCGACGGATGCGCCAGTCCTGGGTGCCACCACGGCGCCGCTCTGATCAAGCCGGCTCTACTCCCCGGGCAGCTCCACTTCCACCAGTGCACTGTCGAGCCCGAGCAGTTCCACCGTGGTGGCGCCGGAACGGAGGCGCTCGAAATACTCGAGTTCCTTGTCGGTCCGGACTTCGGCCGCGGCCACGATTTCCTCGATCTTCCCGCCGGGAACGATGACGACGCCGTCGGCGTCGGCGACCACCCAGTCCCCGAGCGCCACCGGGACACCCGCCACCTGAATGGTCTGACCGACGGTGCCTGCCGCCACCTTGCTGGCTCCCGGTAGCGCCACCATGGAGGCGAACACCGGGAACCCGAGACCCCGGAGCGCGGCGACGTCCCGGACGCCGCCGTCGATGACCAGGCCCACGATCCCCCGAGCTTGGGCCGCGGTGGTGAGGACTTCCCCGAAATACCCCCGATCAGGAACGTCGCCGACATCCACCACCAGGGCGGTGCCGGCCGGGCCCCGGGCCACGGCCACGTGGATGGCCAGATTGTCAGCCGGCGTGCAGCTCACCGGGAGGGCGGGAGCCGCCAGCGAGGCACCCGGCCAGATCGCCTGCACCCGGGGCGGGAGGGTGCGGGCGCCGCACTCCCCGAGGGTGGCCGACCCGAAGCGTCCGAGCACGCCGGCCAGATCATCCCCGGACAGGGCCCGGCCGGGAGATCCTCTGCCCTGGCTATCTTCCCTCATCTGCGGTTCTCCACTCTCTGGTTCGATTCGTCGACCACCGCCACCGTCACTTCGATCTCGACCGCCCCTCCGCGGGGAAGGGCGGCGACCCCCACCGCCGATCGGGAGTGGCGCCCGGCCGAGCCGAAGACGTCGAACAGGATCCCACTGGCTCCGTCGACCACCGATGGCTGATCGTGGAAGTCGGGCGCCGACGCCACGAAACCGGTGACGGTAAGCACCCGCTCCACCCGGTCGAGGGATCCGAGAGCCACCTCCAACACCGAGAGGGCGTTGAGGGCACACACCGCGGCGGCGGCTCTACCCTCCTCGACGGTGACCGTCCGACCGAGGATCCCGGTACAGGTGAGGATCCCGTTCACCCGGGGCAGCTGGCCCGAGGTCCGGGCGATGCCGGCATGGACCACCACCGCGTCGAGCGGATCATGCGGGAGGTGCGGCCCGTGGAGCTCCAGCCCGAGCTCGGCCAGCCGATCCCGCACCCGGCCGGTGGGCGTCAACCCTTCCAAGTGCGCATGAACCCGTAGACACTGGCGAAGTTGGCATTGACTTCATCAGGCAATGGATGGAGGTCGCCGAGCATGTTCGCCCCCCACAGGATGTGGGCACTCCGCTCCACCAGCGCGGTGATATGGAGGACCCGATCAGGGGTCGGACCCACCGCCACCATCCCGTGGTTGGCGATCAGGGCGGCTCCCCGGTCCTTCAGCGCGGCCACCGCCTGGTCCCCCAGGTCCTCGGTGCCGCTGGCGGCGTACTCGGTGACCCGCACCTCCCCGCCGACGAAGATGGAGAATTCGTCGATGCAGGACGGGATCGACTGATGGGCCACCGCGAACATGGTGGCGTGCACCGGGTGGGAGTGGATCACCGACCCGATGTCGTCGTAGGCGGCATAGCAGGCCAGATGCAGCGCCAACTCCGAGGAAGGCGAGCGGGTCCCCGACAGCACCGCACCGCTCGGGTCGATGGTGACCAGGTCCTCGAGCGTCATGGCCGAATAGTCGACCGAGGACGGCGTGATGCAGATGTTGCCATCCTCCATCCGGGCGGAAATGTTGCCGGCGGTACCCTCCACCAGACCGCGAGCCAGCATGTCCTTGGCCGCAGCGAGCACCGCGTTGGCAGCCTCCTCCACGAATGCAGCCATGTCGTTCCCTCCTCGGTGGTCAGCGGCACAGCCAGGCAATGCCGCCGGTACCGGGATGGTATCCGTTACCGGGATTGGCTGCCTGACACCAATGTCAGGGGCCGGAGCCGACCTGACTATTGTGACGCCATGGGCCTACTCGATCGTCGTGTCGCCGTGGTTACCGGAGCCGGGAGGGGAATCGGTCGCGAGGTCGCCCGGTGTCTCGCCGCCGAAGGAGCACGGGTGGTGGTCAACGACATCGGCGTCGGCCTCGACGGCCAGGGTGGAGGCGAGGACCCGGCCGATCAGGTCTGCACCGAGATCATCAAAGCCGGAGGCGAGGCCGTCCCCAACCGCGAATCGGTCAGCGACTTCGAGGCCGCCGGTCGGATGATCAGTTCCGCCATCGACAATTTCGGTCAGATCGACATCCTGGTGAACAACGCCGGGATCGTCCGCGATCGCTCGTTGCTGAAGATGACCGAAGAGGACTACGACGCGGTCATCGCCGTCCACCAGAAGGGGACCTTCAACGCCACCCGGCACGCCGCCCCGCACATGAAGGAGGCGGGCTACGGGCGCATCGTGAACATGACCTCGTCGGCCGGGCTCCGGGGCAACTTCGGGCAGACCAACTATGGGGCGGCCAAGGCGGCCATCATGGGTATGACCTTCGTATGGGCCGTCGAGCTCGGCAAGTACGGGATCACCGTCAACGCGGTGGCACCGTCGGGAACCACCCGGATGACCGAGGGCCTGTACAAGGGAGCCGAGCCTCCGGCCAGCGAAGACCCGGCGCTCAACGCCCCGTTGGTGGCCTTTCTGGCTTCCGAGCCGGCCTCGTTCGTCAACGGGCAGATCCTGGGCCGGTCCGGATACGCCTACACCCTGTTCCAGACCCCTCGTCAGATCGCCAACATGTGGAAAGACGGCGGGTGGACCCCCCAGGAAGTCGCCGACCACTTCCACGAGGTCCTCGGCCAGCACCTGCAGCCGGTGGGCATGCCCGCCCACCCGCTGTTGGGCAAGCGCGACTGATCCCGGTTCCGATTCCTCAGGAATCGGCGATGGCGAAGTGGGCCTGGAGTTGGTGCTTCAGCACCTTGCCGGTCGGGTTCCGGGCGAGCTGGTCGACGAACTCCCATCGCCTCGGCACCTTGTAGGCGGCCAACACCTCGAGACAGTGCCGCCGGAGCGCCTCGGGGTCGCCTTCCCACCCCGGTCGCAGCACCACCACCGCGGCCACGTCCTCACCCAGCACCTCGTGGGGGATCCCGATCACCGCCACCTCCGCCACCCCCGGATGGGTGAGGATGACGTTCTCCACGTCGACGGCGTACACGTTGCTCCCGCCCCGGATGATCACATCCTTGACCCTCCCGCCGATATACAGGTAGCCGTCGGCGTCGAGGCGCCCGATGTCGCCGGTGCGGAGCCAGCCGTCGACCCAGGTCTCGGCGGTGGCACCCGGATCGCCGAAGTACTCGCGCTGGCGGCCGGGGATCCGCAGGCGGACCTCACCGTACTCACCGGTCGGCACCTCGACCCCGTCCTCGTCCACGCAGACGACCTCGGCGGGCGGGAGCGGCTTTCCCACCGAGCCCGGACGGCGCACCGCCTCGCCCTTCGGCATCAGGCAATAGACCGACCCGGCCTCGGTCATCCCGTAGTTGTTGGAGACCAGGGCGTCGGGCATCCGCTCCTGGAGGCGGTCGACGGCGACCGGGGCCAGCGGGGCACTGCCGACGGTACAGAGCGCGATCGAAGACAGGTCCGCCTGGTCGAATCGCGGATGACCGAGGAGAAGCTGCACCATGGCCGGGACCAGGAAGACGGCGGTCGGGGACTCGGCTTCGACGAAGTCGAGCCATTCACCGGCATCGAACACCGGTTGGTAGACGGTGGTCATCCCCAGCTTCATGGGGGCGTAGACGAAGGCGATCCCGGCGAAGGTGGCCAACGGGCTGGCGTGGAGCCACAGGTCTCCGGTCCAACTCGGCGGGGAGTTGGGGACGGTCGAGGCGTTGACGTGCCGGATGGCCACGCCTTTCGGGTGTCCGGTGGTCCCGGAGGTGAACAGAATTTCCGAAAGGTCGTCCGGGTCCACCGGCACCTGGTAGCTCGACCCGTCGTCGTCGAGCATGTCGGACCATGACCGACGCGGGGGGCGATCCCCGGCCCGGCCGGCCGGCTGATCCGGCTCCTCGGGAGGGGTGGCCAACGTGGCATCGACCACCAGGGTGAGCGGCGAATCTGCCAAGGCATCGCCCGTCAGTTTGTCGAGCGCGACCCCGACCCGCTCCTCATCGGCGAAGACCGCCACCGCTCCGGCATGGGCGAGCATGCTGGCCACCTCGGCCGGCGCCAGCCGGGCATCGAGCGGCACGGCCACGGCTCCCGCCTTGTGGATGGCGGCGTAAGCGATGATCCAGCGGAGCGCGTTGGTGCCGCGCATCCAGATGGCCACCCGGTCGCCCGGGCCGACCCCGGACGAGGTCAAACCCCGGGCCAGCCGGTTGGACTCCGTGTCCCACTGCCCGAAGGTGAGCTGGCCGGCGCCGACCAACCGGTAGCCGACGGCATCGGGAGAGAGCTCCGCCATGCTGGCCAGCTGGGCTACCTGCAATCCGGAGACCCCGGGCGTCGAACCGTTCATCTGGTGCCCACTTTTCCTCATCTGCACCCGGCGTGCACACTCCGACCCGCCCATCGTGACTTCCCGGGCTCGGGGCTGAGAAACTGACTCCGACCCAAGGAGCGATCCGATGCGATTTGATGCTGAGTTCAAAGGCCGTATCGGGGACGACTGGCGAGATTCCGAGCCCTGGTGGCCGCCCGTCCCCGCACCCCCGGCCGGGGCCCCGAACGTCATCCTGGTGGTGCTCGATGACGTCGGTTTCGCCCAGCTCGGCTGCTACGGCTCGGACATCGACACCCCGGTGATGGACCAGTTGGCGGCGGACGGAATCCGCCTGGCCAACTTCCACACCACCGCCCTGTGCTCGCCGACCCGGGCGTGCCTGCTCACCGGGCGCAACCACCACCGGAACGGGATGGGACGGGTCGCGGACCTCGCCGTCGGCTTCCCGGGATACTGGGGCAGGCCCCCGAGGGAGAACGGGTTCCTGAGTGAGATTCTCCGGGCCAACGGCTATGCGAGCTACGCGGTGGGCAAGTGGCATCTCACCCCCGAGGACGAGACCCACATGGGCGCGCCCCGCTCGTCGTGGCCGCTGGGGCGCGGCTTCGACCGCTGGTACGGGTTCCACGGCGGGGAGACCCACCAGTTCGTCCCCGCCCTCTACCACGACAACCATTCGGTGCGGCCCCCGGCCACCGTCGAGGACGGCTACCACCTCAGCGAGGACCTGGCCGATCGGGCCATCGAGTACATCGCCGACCTGCGGGCGGTGGACGCCGATCAGCGGTTCTTCCTGTATCTGGCCACCGGTGCCTGTCACTCCCCCCACCAGGCGCCCGCCGCCTGGATCGAGGGCTACGCCGGCCAGTTCGACGACGGGTGGGACGCATGGCGCCAACGCACCTGGGCCCGACAGCTCGAGCTCGGGATCCTCCGCCCGGGGACCGCCCTCTCCCCCCGCCCCCCATGGGTGCCGGCCTGGGACAGTCTCGACGATCGCCAACGAAAGGTGGCGGCCCGGTTCATGGAGTGCTTCGCCGGTTTCCTCTCCCATACGGATCACCAGATAGGACGGGTCGTCGACTTCGTCCGCCGGGCCGGGGAGCTGGACGACACGCTGATCGTCCTGGTCTCCGACAACGGCGCCAGCGCCGAAGGTGGGGCCGAAGGCTCCATCAACGACGTGCGCCTCTCCAACCTCGACCCGGCCGGCACTGACGAGATGTTCGAGCGCATCGACGAGATCGGCGGCCCACTCAGCCACAACAACTACCCGTGGGGATGGACGATGGCCGGCAATACCCCGTTCAAGCGGTGGAAGCGCGAAGTGCACCAGGGAGGGGTGGCGGATCCCTGCATCGTCAGTTGGCCCAACCGGCTCCGCTCCAGTGCCGGAGGGATCCGGACCCAGTTCGCCCACGCCATCGACGTGCTCCCCACCGTGCTCGATCTGGCCGGCATCCGGCCGCCGGTCGAGATCGACTCGGTCCGCCAGTCATCGATCGACGGGGTCAGCTTCACCTACCTGCTGGGCCCCGACGGGGCCGAGCGGCCCGAGCAGCACATCACCCAGCACTTCGAGATGTTCGGGTCCCGAGCCATCTACCACCGGGGATGGAAGGCGGTCACCTTCCATCCGGTGGGGCCCCTCTACGATGACGGGCTCAACCCCAACGCCTCCTTCGACGACGACGTCTGGGAGCTCTACCACGTGGCCGAGGATGTATCGGAGACCCGCGACCTGGCCGCCGGCCATCCCGAGAAGGTGGCCGAGCTGGTGGCGCTGTGGTGGGTGGAGGCTCGGCAGAACCAGGTGCTCCCTCTCGACAACCGGGTGTTGTGGGCGCTCACCCACCCCAAGCCCGACCATCGCCGGCCCCGGACCCTGTACCGGTATTTTCCCGATCTGGCCCCGGTGCCCGAACCGGTGGCGGTCAACGTCCGGAACCGGTCCCACCGCATCGCCGTCGAGGTCGAGGTTCCGACCGGGGTCGTCCCCCACGGGGCGTTGCTGGCCCTCGGTTGTGCCCTCGGCGGATGGTCACTCCACCTGTTCGAAGGCCGGCTCCGGTACGTGCACAATCTGTACGGCAAGGAACGCCACGTCATCGAGGCCTCCCGGGTGATCGGCCCCGGCAAGCACTCGCTCTCCTTCGACCTCGAGAAGTACGACGGGCTCGGCGGTCAGATGGTGCTCAGCGTCGACAGAAAGGTCGCCGCCCGGGGGGACATGCCCCGGTTCACCCCGTCCGGGTTCAACGGGGTGGGGATCGGTCTCACCTGCGGCTACGAGTGGGGCCCGCCGGTCGGCGTCGGCTACCGGGCCCCGTTCCGCTTCAACGGGACCATCACCAGGGCCACGGTGGAGACCAGGGGGCCGCAGGTCCGGGATCCGCTGGCTGAACTGGCCGCCATCCTGGCCGAGCAATGAGCCGGGGCAGACCGGTTGGTCAGCCCTGCGCCCGGCGGAGGAACCCGATCATGCCGATGGCGGTGAGGACCAGCCAGGCGCCGATGGCGGCCACGAAGCAGATCCAGGTCTGGATATGCGGGACGCTCGGGACCATCAGCCCCCGGAGTCCTTCGCTCACATAGGTCATCGGATTGCAGGCTGACACCACCTGAAACCACCGGATGTGGCTGAGCGACGGCCAGGGATACTGGCTCGAACCGGTGAACAGCAACGGGGTGAGCACCAGGGCAAACGTCACATTGATGCGGTTGGGGGACACGAAGGTGCCGAGCACCAACCCCATGGACGCACCCAGCAGCGACCCGATCAGGGTCATCGCCACCACCCCGGCGGCCGCCCCCGCGGTCCAGGGGATCGAGCCCAGCAACCAGACCCCGATCGGGAACATCACCGCGGCGGCGATGGCGGCCCGCAGGGCGGCGATGACGACCTTCTCCAACGCCACCCCGCCGATGGGGAGAGGGGCCAGCAGCCGGTCCTCGATCTCGTTGCTGTAGGAGAACTCGATGACCAGGGGCAGCGCGGTGCTCTGCAGCCCGGTGAGCACCGCGGCCAGGGCGACCAGGCCGGGGAACAGCACCTCGGCATAGCCGGGCCTGGCGTAGCCGAGCTGGGTCAGCACCTTTCCGAACACGAACAGCAGGAACAGCGGTTGCAGGATCACCTGGGCCAGGAAGATCGGGAACTCGCGGCCGGTCACGAACAGGTCGCGCCGGAGGATGGCCAGCCCGGTCTGCCAGGGACCCCAGGACCGGGGACGCGGGACGGACGGATCGGGGGCGAGACCGTCGGGAGGGGTGGTCAACGCAGTGACCTCCCGGTGAGATGGATGAAGACGTCCTCGAGGGTGGGCTCGCCCAGACGGACGTCGGTGAGCCGGCCGCCGGCGTCGGCGATGGCCTGGGCGGCCACCGCGACCAGGGGAGCGGTTTCGCCCTGCACATAGACCCGGAAGCGCCATCCGGCCACTCCCGGATCGTCGAGATCCTCCACCCGGTCGACGGCGGCCAGCTTCACCAGCTCACGGTGGACGGCGCCGGCATCCACCGCCCGCCCGGGGTCGACCGAGCAGTCGAGGGTCCGCTCCCCGGCCATGTCCCGGACCAGGGCGGCCGGGGCGTCGAGGGCCAGCAGCTTGCCATGGTCGATGATCGCCACCCGGTCGCTCAACACGGTGGCCTCCTCCATGTCATGGGTGGTGATCACCACCGTCGTCCCCTCCGCCTTCAGCTGGGCCACCCGCTCCCACATGAACAGGCGGGCGGCCGGATCGAGTCCGGTGGATGGCTCGTCGAGGAAGAGGACGGCCGGGGCGTGCATCAGGGCCCGGGCGATCATCATCCGTTGGATCTGCCCGCCGGAGAAGTCGTCGGGCCGGCCATCGGGCCGGTCGTCCAACCCGAACTGGGAGAGAAGCTCATCGGCCCGGGCCTTTCGCACCGCCCGGGGCACGCCGTGGTAGCTGGCATGGAAGAGCAGGTTCTGTCGCACCGACAGTGAGCGGTCGAGGTTGTTCTGCTGGGGCACCACGCCCAGCACCCGGCGGGCGCCGACCGGGTCGGACATCACATCGACGCCGGCCACCCGGGCCTGGCCGCCGGTCAGCCGGATCCGGGTGGTGAGGATGCCGATGGTGGTCGTCTTGCCGGCCCCGTTGGGCCCGAGGAACCCGAACACCTCTCCCCGACGCACCCCGAAGGTGATCCCGGCCACCGAATCGACCGGCGCTTTCGGATACCGCTTGACCAGGTCGGTGACCTCGACCGCGGGTCCGTTCTCGGACCCGGTCAAGAGGTCGGTTCGGCTGACGTCACCGCCGCCAAGCCATGGTACGGGCTGCCCTGTCGTTGCCACTCCTCGTAGCGGGCCATGAAGCCGGGGCCGAACGGGTCCTCGCCGATCAGCGGCATCGCCGCCCGCCAGATGGTGAGGTCGTCGGGGGCCAACTCCCCTGCCTCGGACAGGTGGGCCCGGGTGGCCTCCGGGTTGCCCTGGCGATGGGCTTCGGCGGCCACCCGGAAGTGGAGCCGGGCCAGGACCTCATCCTCGGAGAGATCCTCCACCGCCGAACGGGCGTCCGCCGGGCTGATCGGGACCACGCCGTCCCGGGCCCACCGGCGCACCTGGTCGAGATGGGGGGAGGCCTCGACCCCGGTGATCTCCCGGAACAGGTCGGTCCCGAACGCATAGCCGTTGGGCCGGACGATGGTCTCCTCCTCGTCGATCCAGACCACGGTGGGGACGTTGGAGATGGCGTAGAGCTCGCTCAGGATGTGCTGGGGGTCGTAGAGCACCGGCATGGTGATGCCCTCGCAATAGGGAGTGACGTCCCCGGCCGACTGATCCATGGCCACCGCGATCACCGAGAAATCGAACGCCGCGAGCTCGTCGTGCAACGCCTGCCAGCCGGGCAGGTCGTAGCGGCAGCCACACCAGCTGGCGAAGGTCACCAGCAACTTCTTCTGGCCATCCCACTCCCGGCTGGAACGAAGGTTCCCATCGAGGTCGGGCAGATCGAAGGCCGGGGCCCGGAGGCCTTCGAGGGCCCGGTCCCGCGGCTCGGAGGGCAACGAGACCGCGGCCACCCCGAGGGTGGTGTCGACGACAATCTGTCGGCCCAGGGCACCGGCCACCGCCACCAGGTCCACCCGCCCATCCGCCAGCATTGCCGACGGGTCCGCCACCGGAACGCAGGTGTCCTCCCGACACAAGCCGGCCGGCTTCAGCTCCCAACCCAGCGCCGCCGGCAGCCGATCGGGGTCGACCAGCACCGTGCCCCGGTCATGGTCGATGAACCCTTCGACCGACCTGGCCGTGTAGCTGATGACGGTGATCCTGGACATCGCCCCCCTTTTGGCGCCTGTGAGACCCGCTCTTCCTACCACCTGGTCCTCGGCACCCGCCCGTTGGCGGTCATCCCCTTCGCCGCGAGAGCACAAGGCAACCGTCGGGGCTCAAATTGTGTCCTTCCATACGGGCGACCGGAATGGAAGGACACAATTGATCGGGAGGACCATGGTTCGACAGGGCTAGGTGAACTGGAGAAGCCGGGACCAGCGCTCGTGCCCAGCTCGAGGCGGACGAAATCAGCGTCGGCCGTCGTCAATCATGTCTCGCACCGAGTCATTCCCGCGACGCACGCCTCCGCGAGAGGGCCTCAGTGCCGCGGCAGCTTCCCGGCCAACAGATCGGCCCGACCAGGCATCGCCGTTGGGGTGGGCAAGCCGTCTCTCGAGCGCGGTGAACGCCGCGACCAATTCCGGGGCCTCGAATGCCCGATTGCGCCGACCAACGGTGATCTGTCGGAGGATGCCCGCCTCCACCGATCGCCCAGTGAGGGGAGGATCCCACCCCCTGCCGCCTCACTCCACATCTACGTCCGGAGGCAGACCGATGGCGGAGATGAACTGCCGGCTGCGTTGGCGGTAGTCGCCGCCACCCTCCGGGGTGGGC
>Ga0307374_10010130_pt1 | contig 13742 bp, 6 predicted proteins | sample OX3MG_FD_202532 | JGI IMG/M metagenome (GOLD analysis project Ga0307374, IMG submission 202532) | Soil microbial communities from Risofladan, Vaasa, Finland - OX-3 | ecosystem: Environmental > Terrestrial > Soil > Coastal area > Acid sulfate soil | place: Finland: Risofladan, Vaasa | collected... | reverse complement strand
GTCAGCTACAACGACAAGCATAACGCGGCCAACCTCGAGCAGAATCGCGACGGCGAGAGCAACAATCAGAGCTGGAACTGCGGTGTCGAAGGCCGCACCGCCGACCCCAAAATTCTCGCGCTGCGCGCGCGCCAGAAACGCAACCTTATGGCGACCCTGATGCTCTCGCAGGGCGTGCCGATGATTCTGACCGGCGACCCGGCCGGACGCACCCAGGGCGGCAACAATAATGCGTACTGCCAGGACAGCGATCTCAGTTGGAACGACTGGCGGCTCAACGCGAGCCAGCTCGAATTTCTCGACTTCGTGCGCCACCTCATCGCAATCCGCAAGGCGCATCCGATGTTCCGGCGCGGCAGCTTCTTCCAGGGGCGCGCGATCCGCGGCGCGGCGGTCAAGGATATCGTCTGGATCACGCCCGACGGCGACGAGATGACCGACGAGGAATGGAACCAGTCATTCGCGCGATGCCTCGGCATGTTCATGGCCGGCCGTGAAATGGCCGAAGACGACGATCACGGCCGGCCGCTGGTCGACGACGATTTCATTCTGCTGCTCAACAGCCATCACGAGCCCATCCCGTTCATCATTCCGCCGCTGCCCACGCCCTCGGTCTGGCAGGTGATGGTCGATACGAGCCGCGCCGACTGGAATGCGGCCGGCGATCGCCGCTACTCGGCCGGCCAATCGTTTCCGCTCGAAGATCGTTCGCTGGCGTTGCTGCGCCGCGTCGCGGAGATCGACGTCCGCGAGCCGGCGCGCAATGCGGCCGCGCGGCCGCCGGCACGGGTCGGCGCGACGCCGGGCGGCGACCCGGCGCCGCGCGCCCCACGCAGATAGGCGTCCCCGTGCATCAATCGATCGCGGCCGCAAGGGGGGACTCGCGACCGGATCGGCGGGCTGGTAAGCTGGTCTGAGCGTCAACGTCCGACTACCGCACATTCGCTCCGGCGGCTTGAATCAGCATTTCGAGTTAATTTCCAGATTGACGACGAGTCGCATGCGGCGATGAGGCGAGGTGGCGGACCGTGACGAAATCAGCACATTGCGAAGTATTTCCGCCGGCAGGCATGCATGAATCACAACCGCATCCTCGCTGACGATCCCACATGGTACAAAGACGCGATCTTTTACGAGGTCCGCGTCCGCTCGTTCTTTGACAGCTCGGGCGACGGCGGCGGCGATTTCCCCGGCCTGACGGCCAAGCTCGACTACCTGCGCGACCTGGGCGTGACGGCGCTGTGGCTGCTGCCGTTCTATCCGTCGCCGCTGCGTGACGACGGCTACGACATTTCGGACTATATGCAGGTGCATCCGGACTGCGGCACGCTGCACGACTTCAAGATTTTCCTGCGCGAGGCGCATCGCCGCGGTCTGCGCGTGGTGACGGAGCTGGTGCTCAACCACACCTCGGATCAGCATCCGTGGTTCCAGCGTGCGCGGCGCGCGCCGCCGGGCGACCCGGCGCGCGACTTTTACGTGTGGAGCGACACGACCGATCGCTACCGCGACGCGCGCATCATCTTCCAGGATTTCGAGCCGTCGAACTGGAGCTGGGATCCGATCGCGCACGCCTACTATTGGCATCGCTTCTTCGCCCATCAGCCGGATCTGAATTACGCCAATCCGGCGGTGCGCAAGGCGATTTTCAAGGTGCTCGATTTCTGGCTCGGCATGGGCATCGACGGCTTTCGCCTCGACGCCGTGGCCTACCTTTACGAGCGCGAGGGCACCAGTTGCGAGAACCTGCCCGAGACCCACGCGTTTCTGCGCGAGCTGCGCGCGCATATCGACCGCCGGTTTCGCGATCGGATGCTGCTGGCCGAGGCCAACCAATGGCCCGAGGACGCGGTGACCTATCTGGCCGAGGGCAAGGAATGCCAGATGGCGTTCCATTTTCCGCTGATGCCGCGGATTTTCATCGCGGTGCGGATGGAAGACCGGTTTCCGCTGACCGACATCTGGGCGCAGACTCCGGCGATCGACGAGACCTGCCAGTGGGCGCTGTTCCTGCGCAATCACGACGAGCTCACGCTCGAGACGGTGACTGACGAGGAGCGCGATTACATGTATCGCGCCTACGCGCAGGAATCGCGCATGCGCATCAACCTTGGCATCCGGCGGCGCCTGGCGCCGCTGCTCGGCAATAACCGGCGCACAATCGAACTGGTCAATGGCCTGCTGCTGTCGCTGCCGGGCACGCCGGTGATCTACTACGGCGACGAAATCGGCATGGGCGACAATATCCATCTGGGCGATCGCGACGGCGTGCGCACGCCGATGCAATGGAGCGGCGATCGCAACGCGGGCTTTTCGCAGGCCGACGCGCAAAGCCTGATCCTGCCCGTGATCATCGACCACGAGTACCACTACCAGACCGTCAACGTTGAAGCGCAGCAACGCAACCGCCATTCGCTGCTCTGGTGGATGCGCCGGCTGACGGCGCTGCGCACCCAGTTCAAGGCCTTTGGCCGCGGCACGATCGAGTTTTTGCATCCCGAAAATCCGCGCGTGCTGGCCTTTATCCGATCGTACGCCAGCGAGCGCATCCTGGTGGTCGCCAACCTCTCGCGCTTCGTGCAATGCGTCGAACTGGACCTCGCGCGCTTTCACGGCACCACCCCGGTCGAGCTGTTCGGGCAGACCCGGTTTCCGCCGATCGGCGATAAGCCCTACCTGCTGACGCTCGGCCCGCACATGTTCGACTGGTTCGCGCTCGAAGCGCCGGCCGACGATGCGCGTGCGGCGGCGATCGCCGAGTACGCGGCGCCGCTCGTCGAACTGGGCGAATCGTGGGAGCGCGCGATGCACGGTGCCGGGCAGGAGAGCCTCGAGCGCGCGCTGCCCAGCTACCTGCGGCAATGCGGATGGCTCAACGGACGGGCGGGGCTGGTCCGCAGCGCGCGCATCGTCGATCTGATTGCGGTGGGCGAACGCCACAACTGCGCCTGTCTGGCGATAATCGAGGTCGAATACGGCGAAGGCGAACCGGATACGGTCACCCTGCCGCTCGCGCTGGCGACGCCGCGGCAGGCGGCCGAGATGCGCCAGCGCGCGCCGGGCGCGATCGTCGCGGAACTGGCGCTGCCCGGCGACAACGGCGACGGCCGGCGCGTGCTGTTCGACGCGAGCACCGACGCGACTTTTGCACGCGCGATTCTCGACACGATCCGGCGCGGACGCAAGCTCAAGGGACGCACCGGCGAATTGACCGGATTGATTGCCGGCGGCGCCGGCGAACTGCCCGGCGGCCAGCTTGACGTCGCGATGGGCCGCCCGCTGACCGGCACGCACAGCAATTCGTCGATCGCCTTCGCCGACCAATTTGTGGTGAAGCTGATGCGGCGTATCGAGCCTGGCCTGACCCCCGAACTCGAAGTCGGACGTTTCCTGGCGGCCTCGACCTTCGCCAATGCTGCGCCGCTGCTCGGCTGGCTCGAATATCGCACCGGGCAGGAACCGCCGCGCACCACGGCGCTGCTCAGCCGTTACGTCTCAAATCAGAGCGACGCGGCCGACTACACGCGCGGCGAGCTCACCCGCTACTTCGAGCGCGCGGCCGTCCGCACGCCAATCGTCACGCCGCCGGCACCCCCGCTGATCGATCTGCTCGACCTCGACACGCCCGGCGAAGCGGCGGTCCATCTGGCCGGCGCGTACCTTGAAGCGGCGCGGCTGATGGGGCGGCGGGTGGCCGAGATGCATCTGGCGCTGGCCGCGCGCAGCGACGATCCGGGCTTCGCACCCGAGCCGTTTTTGCCGTCGTGGCAACGGTCGGTCTATCAATCGATGCGCAATCTCACGGGCCATACGTTGCGCCTGCTGCACGCGCGCCAGAGCCTGTTGCCGGCCGACCTGCGGGAGCGCGCCGCCGCGCTGCACGGTCATCCGGAACGTATCCTGTCGCGCTTCGCGCCATTCATGCATCAGCGGATCACGGCGGCGCGCATCCGCTGCCACGGCGATCTGCATCTGAGCCAGATGCTTTACACGGGCGCCGACTTCGTCATTATCGATTTCGAGGGCGAGGCGGAGCGTCCATTGAGCGAGCGGCGGCGCAAGCGCGCGGCGATGCGCGACGTGGCCGGGATGCTGCGTTCGTTCCAGCGCGTCGCGATCGACACGCTCAACGAACGGCTCCATGCGGGAGCGCTCGGCGCACGCGACTTCGCCGCGATGGCGCCGTGGCTCGAGCTGTGGCAGACCTGGACGACGTGGGCATTTCTCAAGGAATATTTCGCGCTGGTCGATGCGGCGCCGTTCATGCCGCGCGATCGCGCCGAATTGCGCATCATGCTCGACACCTTCATGCTCGAGCGGATGTTGCTCGAACTCAGCGCCGACCTGGTCAATCGGCCGCAACGCACGGGCGTGCCGCTGTACGGTATCGAGCAGTTTTTGGGGGCCGATCACGATGACGCGCGCGGCTGATCGGACACCCGCGATTGGCGCCGCCAAGCTCCGCGCAAGGGCGATCGCACCCGACGACCTGTTGCGCCTGATCGAATTGCGCCATCCGAATCCGCACGGGATCCTCGGCGCCCATCCGCGGCGCGGCGGTGTCGTCGTGCGCGCGTTTCGGCCGGACGCGGAGAGCGTTGCGGTGATCGTCGACGGCGAAGGTGACGACGAGGCCGCGCGGCACATGCGCATGATCGATGCGGCCGGCCTGTTCGAGGTACTGATCGACGATCGCCGCGAAGTCTTCCCGTATCGTTTGCGCGTGACATATCCCGGCCGCGCCGCCGTGACGATTTACGACCCCTATGCCTTTCTGCCGACGGTCGGCGATCTCGATTTGCATCTGTGGAACGAAGGGCGCCACGAACGGATCTACGAAAAGCTCGGCGCGCATCCGCTCGAAATGGCCGGCGTCGCGGGCGTGGCCTTTGCGGTCTGGGCGCCCAACGCGCGCGGCGTCAGCGTGATCGGCGACTTCAACGAATGGGACGGGCGCGTGCATGCGATGCGCATGCTCGGATCCTCGGGCGTGTGGGAGATTTTCATTCCGGAGATCGCGGTGGGCGCGCTCTACAAGTACGAGGTTCGCGCGCGCGACGGCGGCCTGGTGCTCAAGGCCGACCCGTTTGCGAACGCCGCCCAGGCCGCGCCGCAAACCGCGTCGATCATCGATCGATCGACCTATCGCTTCGACGACGCGGCATGGATGGAAACGCGCGGCCAGCGCGAGACCGCGCGTGCGCCGCTTTCGATCTACGAAGTCCATCTGGGATCGTGGCGGCGCGTGGCCGCCGAGGACCATCGCTCGCTGAGCTATCGCGAACTCGCGCCGATCCTGGCCGATTACGTCTGCGACATGGGTTTCACCCACGTTGAGCTGCTGCCCGTGATGGAGCATCCGTTCGAGGGCTCATGGGGCTACCAGGTGACGGGCTACTTCGCGCCGACCGCGCAATGGGGCACGCCCGATGAATTCCGCTACCTGGTCGATCATCTGCATCAGCGCGGCATCGGCGTGATCCTGGACTGGGTGCCGGCGCATTTTCCGACCGACCAGTTCGCGCTCGGGCGCTTCGACGGGACCGCGCTGTACGAGCATCTGGACGCGCGCAAGGGCTTTCATCCGGACTGGGACACCTACATTTTCAACTACGGGCGCAATGAAGTGCGCAATTTCCTGATCGCCAGCGCGCTCTACTGGCTGAGCGAATTCCACGCCGACGGCCTGCGCGTCGACGCCGTCGCCTCGATGCTCTATCTCGACTATGCGCGGCGCGAAGGCGAATGGATTCCCAATCAGTACGGCGAGCGCGAAAATCTCGAGGCGGTGGAGTTCATCAAGGCGCTCAACCGCGTCGCCTACGCCAACCATCCGGGCATCATGATGATCGCCGAGGAGTCCACCTCGTGGCCCGCGGTCAGCCGGCCGATCTATCTCGGCGGACTCGGCTTCGGCCTCAAGTGGGACATGGGCTGGATGCACGACACGCTCAACTACTTCTCGCGCGACCCGATCCACCGCCGCTTTCACCATCGCGACGTGACCTTCGGCTTTCTCTACGCGTGGACGGAAAATTTCGTGCTGCCGCTGTCGCATGACGAGGTCGTGCACGGCAAGGGCGCGATGCTCTCGCGGATGCCGGGCGATCGCTGGCAGCAATTCGCCAACCTGCGCGCGCTCTATGGCTACATGTGGGCGCGGCCGGGCAAGAAGATGATTTTCATGGGTGGCGAGTTCGGCCAATGGCGCGAATGGAATCACGACGAGAGTCTCGACTGGCATCTGCTGCAATACGACGAGCATCGCGCGCTGCAGACGCTGGTGCGCGAACTTAATCGCGTGTATCTGGCCGAGCCGGCCTTGTGGCAAGCCGACAGCGACACGGCGGGCTTCCGCTTCCTCGACGCCGACAACGCCGACGACAACGTGATCGCCTTCATGCGTATCGCGCCGCAAAGCGGGCGGCGCATCATCTGCGTATGCAACTTCTCGCCGGTGGTGCGTGCGGGCTATCGTGTGGGCGTGCCGGTGGGCGGCGTCTACCGCGAGATCCTCAATACCGACGCGGCGGCCTTTGGCGGCTCGGATGTGGGCAATGCCGGCGTGATCGCCGCCGAAGCGACGCCGTATCACGGACTGGACTACTCAATCGCGATGATCCTGCCGCCGCTGGCGGTGATATGGTTGGAGGTTCCGCGCCTCTGATCGCGCGCGGTCCCTACGATGGTCGAACCGCGCGCCACCTACCGCATCCAGTTGCATCCAGGCTTCAACTTCGATGACGCGGCGGGGCTCGCCGGCTACCTGGCGGAACTCGGCATAAGCCATCTCTATTGCTCGCCCTATTTGCAGGCGACGCCTGGCAGCACCCACGGCTACGACGTCGTCGATCATCGCCGGCTCAACGACGACCTCGGCGGCGCCGCCGCGCATGCGCGGATGCATACCGCGCTGCGCCATCACGGCCTCGGCCAGATCCTCGACGTGGTGCCCAATCACATGGCGATCGTCAGTCCGTATAATCCGTGGTGGTGGGACGTGCTGGAGAATGGGCCGGCAAGCAATTACGCGATTTACTTCGACGTCGATTGGGAGACGCCGGAGAAACGGCTGCGCAACGCGGTACTGATACCGGTGCTTGCGGATCAATATGGCGTAATCCTGGAATCGGGCGCGATTCGCCTGGCGCGCGACGGGGCGGCGCTGACGATTCGCTATCACGAGCAGCGCTTTCCGGTCGCGCCGCGGTCGCTCGATACGATCCTGGCGGCGGCCGCCGCGCGCTGCGGATCGGACGAACTCGCCTTCCTGGCCGACACCTTTGCGCGGCTGCCGCTGGCCACGGCGACCGATCTCGAAAGCACCCGCCGGCGTCATCGCGACAAGGACGTCCTGCTCAAGCATCTCGAACAAGTGGTGCGGGAGCATCGCGAAATTGGCCCGTCGCTCGACGCCGTGATCGACGAGATCAACGAACGGCCCGCCGCGCTGCATCTACTGCTCGAGCGCCAGAACTATCGGCTGGCCTACTGGCGCGCCGCCTCGCGTGATCTGGGCTACCGGCGCTTTTTCGATATCAACACGCTGGTCGGCCTGCGGATGGAAGACGACCAGGTCTTTGCCGACACCCACTTCCTGATCCTGCGCTGGCTCGGTGACGGCACCCTCGACGGCATCCGCATCGACCATATCGACGGCCTGCGCGAGCCCGAGCGCTATCTGCGCCGGCTGCATCAGGCGTGTCCGACGGCGTGGATCGTGGTCGAGAAAATCCTCGAACCGGGCGAAGCGCTGCGCGCCTCGTGGCCGATCGCGGGCACCAGCGGCTATGAATTCATGAACCTGGCCGGCGGTCTGTTCATCGACCCGGCGGGGGAGCGTCCACTGACGCGGCTCTATGCGGAATTCACCGGCGAGCCAACCGACTTCACGCGGCTGGCGCTGGAGAAAAAAAATCTCGTGATGCGCGAGATCCTGGGCAGCGACTTGAGCCGCCTGACCGCACTGTTCGTCGAGGTCTGCGAACGCCATCCGCGCCATCGCGACTTCACCCGTCATGAACTGCATGAGGCGCTGTGCGCGGCGGTCGCGCGGCTGCCGGTCTATCGCACCTACGTCAGCGAATCGCCCGGCCGCCCGCTCGACGCCGACGACCAGCGCTACGTCAGCGCGGCGATCGATGCGGCCAAGCTCGATCATCCGGAGATCGATCATCGGCTGTTCGACTTCCTCGGCGAGATCCTGCTGCTGCGCCATCGCGAAGCGCTCGAGACCGAACTCGCGATGCGCTTTCAGCAGTTCACCGGACCGGTGATGGCCAAGTCGATCGAGGACACCGCCTTCTATATCTTCAATCGCTTCGTCTGCCTCAACGAAGTCGGCGGCGACCCGGCGCGCTTCGGCGTCGGGGTCGAGGAATTCCATCGCCAATGCGCCGACGGCCACGCGCGCTGGCCGTTGCGGATGCTCGCGACGTCGACCCACGACACCAAGCGCAGCGAGGACGTGCGCGCGCGGATGAGCCTGGTCGCCGAAATTCCCGAGCGCTGGGCGCGCGCGGTGCGCGAATGGTCCGAGATGAATCGGCCGTGGTGGCGCGGCGGCCTCTCCGACAGCAACGCCGAGTACCTGATGTACCAGACGCTGGTCGGCGCATGGCCGATCGAACTCGAGCGCATTCTCGAATACATGCGCAAGGCGGCGCGCGAAGCCAAAGTCCATACCTCGTGGACCAAGCCCGACGAGGAATACGAGCGCTCGCTCGCCGGGTTCATCCAGGGCGCGCTGGCCAACGCCGAGTTCGTCGCCGACCTGGGCGAATTCGTCGCGCCGCTGATCTGGCCCGGCCGGGTTAACTCGCTCGCCCAGACCCTGCTCAAGCTGACCGCGCCGGGCGTGCCCGATTTCTACCAGGGCAGCGAACTGTGGTCGCTGACGCTGGTCGATCCCGATAATCGCCGGCCGATCGATTACGAACTGCGCCGCCGCCTGCTCGCCGAGTTGCGCTGCGCGACGGCCGAGCAGGTGCTCGCGCGGGCCGACGAGGGTCTGCCGAAAATGTGGGTAATCCGCAACGCGCTCGCCCTGCGCCGCCGCCGCCCCGACCTGTTCGGGCCCGCGGCCGCGTACCATCCGCTGCGCGCGCGCGGCACGCGGGCCGACCACGTGGTCGCGTTCAGCCGCGGCGACGGCGCGATCACGATCGTGCCGCGGCTGCCTTTGCGCCTCGCCGGCAAGTGGGAAGAGACCACGCTCGAATTGCCGGGCGGGCGATGGTGCGACGAATATACCGGCGCAAGCTATTCCGGCGGCGACGTTCCGCTCGCGGCCTTGCTCCGGCAATTTCCGGTCGGCCTGCTTTCGCGCGAGGCGTCCGCGCCGTAAGCTCTCCACGATGGTCATCCGGGTATGGGCGCCGCACGCCGGCCGCGTTGAACTGGCGATCGCCGACCAGCGCATCGCAATGACGCTCGGCGACCGCGGATGGTGGTTCGCCGACACCCCGGCGGCCGTGGCCGGTGCCGATTACGCCTTCATCCTCGACGGCGCCGACCCTCCGCTTCCCGATCCGCGATCGAACTGGCAACCGGCGGGAGTGCATGGTCCGTCGCGCCTCGTCGACCATGCGTCGTTTCGCTGGAGCGACGCGGGCTGGAACGCGCCGGCGCTGGAGGCGGCGGTAATCTACGAACTGCACGTCGGCACCTTCACGCCGGCCGGCACCTTCGACGCGGCGATCGAGCGCCTGGGCCATCTGGTCGATCTCGGCGTGACCCATGTGCAACTGATGCCGGTGGCGGAATTTCCCGGCGATCGCGGATGGGGTTACGACGGCGTCGATCTCTTCGCACCGCATCACGGCTACGGCGGACCCGACGGCCTCAAGCGCCTCGCCAACGCCTGCCACGCCCATCGCCTGGCGATCCTGATCGACGTGGTCTACAACCATCTCGGCCCCGACGGCAACTACCTGCCGCGCTTCGGTCCGTACCTGACGGACCACTATTCGACGCCCTGGGGCGACGCGATCAATTTCGACGGCCGCGGCAGCGACGAGGTGCGGCAGTTCTTCTGCGACAACGCGCAGATGTGGCTGCGCGACTATCATGCCGACGGCCTGCGCATCGACGCGGTCCACGCAATCAACGACAACTCGGCGCGGCATCTGCTCGAGCAGCTCGCCGAGGAGACCGCCGCGCTCCAACCGTTGCTTGGCCGCCGGCTCGTGTTGATCGCCGAAAGCGACGCCAACGATCCGCGCCTCGTGCGCCCGCCCGAACTTGGCGGCTACGGCATCGCGGCGCAATGGAGCGACGACTTCCATCACGCGCTGCATAGCGTGCTGACCGGAGAGCGAACCGGCTACTACGCCGACTTTGGCACCGTCGCCGATCTGGCCAAGGCGATTACCCGGGCGTTTGTCTACGACGGCCGCCATTCCGCCTTTCGCGGGCGGCGCCACGGACGCCGGCCCGCCGGAATCCCGGGCGATCGCTTTCTCGGCTACCTCCAGACCCACGATCAAGTAGGTAATCGCGCGCAGGGCGAGCGCACCGCGCGCCTGATGAGTCTCGGGCGGCTCAAGATCGGCGCGGCGATCGTCATCACGGCGCCATTTATTCCGATGATTTTAGCGGGCGAGGAATGGGCCGCCTCGACGCCGTTTCTCTACTTCACCGGGCACGACAACCCCGTTCTCGCGCGGGCCGTCAGCGAGGGCCGCAAGCGCAACTTTGCGGCGGCGGGCGGCGCGATTGGCGAGGTTCCCGATCCGCAGGCACCCGCAACTTTCACCCGCAGCAAACTCCTATGGTCCGAAGTCACGCGTGCGCCGCATGACGAGATCCTCGCGTGGCATCGCGAACTGCTGAGCCTGCGCGCCGCCACGCCCGAACTGCGCGACGGCCGGCTCGATCTGGTCAAGGTGCATTTCGACGAGGCGGCGCGCTGGCTCACGATCACGCGCGGGGCGATCACGCTGGCGTGCAATCTCGCCGATCGCACACAACCAGTAGCGCTGGGCGATCGCCTGCCGCGGCGAATCGTGATGGCGTCGGACCCGCGCATTACTCTGTCCGACGCGACCGTCGATCTGCCACCCGACACCGTCGCGATTTTGCACACGAACTAGCGCAACCGCCCCGCGATCGCGCAGTGACTATGCGCGCGCTGCGGCCCGCGTGCGCGAAGCTTGGCTGATGCGCCCCCCCCGGGGATTGCCGCCGGCTGCGAAGCTCAGTCAGGAAACATCAGGTTGGAATACAGCCCTAATGGTGCTGTGGAGAACGTCGCCGGGCGAGGCCGTTGGTGCCCTGGAGCACGGGCACGGGTGAATGCTGATGGACTGTTTGTCGATGATAGTGAGAGGCTAATGAAGCGATGGTCCCGCAATTGAACGGCGCCGCTAACGCATCGGAAGTGGACTAGCCAATGCAACGCGGCAACGAAGTATTGAACGAGATAGCATCGAACCGTTAGTCAATCGTAATTGACAAGGAGTATACATCATGGTTCTTTTCACTAATCGGACCGCGCGCGTGGCGGGTGCGGCGGTAACTCTACTCGGCGCCATCGCGCTCGCGAGCCCTGCGTTCGCGGCTTCGCAAGAAGTTGTCATCCCGCCCTCGTCGCATCGGGCGATGGCGATGTCGCCGATGGCCTCGGAACCTGCCGGAATGACCGCGGTCGAAGCCCGCATCAAGGATCTGCACCAAAAGCTCCACATCACCGCCGCGCAGAAGCCGCAATGGGACGATCTGACCCAGGTGATGCGCGCTAATGCGCAGGCAATGGTCGATCTGCAGAAGCAGCGGACCGCGGACGCGCAGTCGATGAGCGCGGTTGACGTGGTCAAATCCTACGAATCGGTAATCGAAGCGCATGAAGTTGGAATGAAGAAATTCGTTCCGCCGTTCGAGGCGCTGTACAACACGATGTCGGACGCGCAGAAGAAGACCGCCGACTCGCTGTTCCGCAGCCGTGAAAAGGCGTCGGCCGCAAAACAGACCGCTTCGAGCAACTAAAGCGGAAATCGATTACGCGAGGAAGGGTTACTATGGAAGTGTCACTAAAGCCCAAAGTCAGGTCGCGCTCAAAAGTCGTCAGGATTGCGGCGGCCATCGGATTTGCGCTGGTGATTGGCAGCTTCGTGGTCGGGCCGGCCCGCGCCGACGAACACGGCCATGACCATCACGGCTACTATCAACATCGCGATAACGAGCATCGCGGCTACAACCGCGGCTATCGGGGCGGCTATGAGCGACAGCCGATGAATAACTATTACGCGCCGGAGCCAAATTACTACGCGGCGCCCGAGCCGTACGAATACAATGACTCACCGAGGTACAGGTCACCCGTGAGCCAGGGTCTCGATATGTTTTTTGGCCGGTGATAACCAAACGCGCTCGACGGTAGTGTCCTAATCCGAAATTAGGACACTACCCGGACGAATCGTGCTCCGGATGAAACCCGGCACGACCTTTTCCCACCTTCGATACGCTATTGCATGAAAGACCGTTGCCGCCGTATGTCGGAGGGCGGCTCGAAGTCGGCTGGGCGTACTTAATCTATTATAGGCCGCAACGGTCGCCATTAGTCTTGATAATGCCGCCACCATCATCGCGATAGTGCGCCGAGCAATAGTCATCGACCGCGAACGCATTCCCCCATCCATTATCTACCGCTTTCGCATGGCGAAATCCGGATCGGCGTAATATCCATCCCAGTCCCGGCGCACCCAGATATTATGTTGGCGGTCGCTCGAACAAGCGATAAACTACGCCACGGACAGATCTCTATCTGAGCTTCCGCGAGCGAGCGGCAGAGTGTCGGCCTATGTTGGAAATGAGTGAGAATCGGGCTATCCATGTGCACTTCCGGCGACTCGCCGCCCCCCGGCATCCCCGGTCGAGGACGCGCAGCGGCGGCCGCGTCGCTCATTCAACTACTGGCGTGCCTATTTCGCTCCTCTTTAACTTAGAGTAGAGATTGAAGTCTGATGGAGTACTATCAGTACTTTCGCCTTGACGGTCCTCCTTTCCAGCCCGCGTCTCCTCATAGCGCGGTCTATTTCAGCCCAACTCATCTTCAGGGCCTCGCCACGCTCGAATCGGGACTGACCACTGATCTGAGCGGACTGACCCTGCTGACGGGCGAAGCCGGGATCGGCAAAACCACGCTGATCTATTCCCTGCTGCAGCGCGACTTCAAGCGCGCCCGAATCGCGCATATCGACGACCCCAAGCTCTCGTTTTTGGAGATGCTGCAGGTCGTTCTTTCGCAGCTCAATCTTTATTCCGCCGGGTCGACCAAACTCGATTACCTCAAAGTGCTGGACCATTTGCTGGACCTGCACGGCAAGGAGGAACGGATCGCGATCGTGGTCGACGAGGCCCAGGCGCTGAGCGACGACGTATTGGAGGAGCTGCGGCTGCTGTCCAATCGCGGGCAGCGCGAGGACCGGGTCCTGCAGCTCATCCTGGTGGGCCAGCCGGAACTCGCCGAGCGTTTGAAGAGGCCGGAACTGCGTCAACTGAATCAGCGTATTTCGTCCCGCGGGATGCTCAAGCCGTTAACCACCGTGGAGTCGATCATGTACGTCGAGTGCCGGCTCAATGTTCAAGGAGGCAAATCCTCAGCAATCTTCGAGCCGCACGCCTTGAACCATCTGCTCAAGCGGAGCGACGGCATCCCGCGTAAAATCAATATGCTCTGCCATGGCGCGATGATGGCGGCGTTTTATGCGGGGGATCGAAAAATCACCGTCAGGCTCGCGAAGAAG
>Ga0307374_10010127_pt1 | contig 13742 bp, 12 predicted proteins | sample OX3MG_FD_202532 | JGI IMG/M metagenome (GOLD analysis project Ga0307374, IMG submission 202532) | Soil microbial communities from Risofladan, Vaasa, Finland - OX-3 | ecosystem: Environmental > Terrestrial > Soil > Coastal area > Acid sulfate soil | place: Finland: Risofladan, Vaasa | collected... | reverse complement strand
ATGTTAATTGGCGGCGCTTTTGGCTGCGACGCCGGTCAGAGACCGGCTCACCATTTAACCTCTCCTCGTATCCGCGGCACGGTTGAATTCCTTATCATCAAGATGGCTTCAATTTCGCGCTCTCCCAAACTGAGTTAAAATCTTCGTGAGACCTCCGTTTCCTTAGCAGTTTGTTGAAAAACCCGGACACACTGTCATTCTGAAGAGCCGAAGGCGACGAAGAATCTCGTATGTTGCTGATTCAAAATGAAAGCAGATCCTTCGCGGAGTTTACCCTGAGATCCTTCGCTTCGCTCAGGATGACAGACGAAGGGCTCAGGATGACAGCCCTTTTGTGTTTTTCAACAAACTGTTAGGCTCGCTGAAAGGCATTTATGAAGAGATCATATACGGACGAGCACGCTCAAGCCGGCATCGCAGCCCCGCTTCCGGAAATCGAGACGTGGCCCAACCAATATCCCGGCTATCAGATTGAAATTCAGATTCCGGAGTTCACTTCCGTCTGTCCGAAAACCGGTCTGCCCGATTTCGGCAGACTGACGCTCACCTACACTCCCAACAAGAAGTGCCTTGAACTGAAGTCGCTCAAGATGTACTCGCTTGCCTATCGTAATCTGGGCATTTTTTACGAAAACGTTGTGAACCGCTTTCTTCGTGACGTTGTGGCCGCGGCCGATCCCGCGAATGCCACGCTCGTAGGCGAATTCACGCCGAGAGGCGGACTGCAGTCCCGCATCATTGCAACTTGGAGTAAGGAGCTTGGCTTCGCGACCTCCGGTGACCGGACTGCGCGCGCCAAGCGCAGGCTGTGAACCAGTGAATAACCGGGTCCATCAAGAGTGAAACTGCCCATGACTGCACACGCAAGCACACCATCCACACCTGTCCAGCCCCGCGCCGTAATCTTGCTGAGCGGCGGGCTTGACTCCGCCACGGCATTCGCCATGGCGCTACGCGAAGGGTTCGCGGCGTACGCGCTGACATTCAGTTACGGCCAGCGCCACGCCTGGGAAGTGACGGCGGCGGAGCGCATCGCGCGCGGCATGGGCGCGGTGGAACATCGCGTGGTCGAAATCGATCTCAGAGCTTTTGGCGGCTCGGCGCTCACAAGCAATATTCCGGTGCCTAAAGGCCGCGACCTCGAAGCCATGGCAAAAGAAATTCCCGTCACCTACGTTCCGGCGCGCAATACGATATTTCTGTCGTTCGCGCTCGGCTGGGCGGAAGTGCTGGGTTCAAGCGACATCTTCATCGGCGTCAACGCCCTCGACTACAGCGGCTACCCGGATTGCCGTCCGGAGTATATCGAAGCGTTTGAGCGCATGGCCGCTCTTGCCACCAAGGCAGGCGTCGAAGGCCGGCAGAAGCTTTCCATTCACACCCCGCTCATCCGCATGACAAAAGCCGGAATCATTCGCAAGGGCGCGGAGCTGGGCGTGGATTTCTCGCTTACCACGAGTTGCTACGACCCCTCGCCCGATGGCTTCGCGTGCGGCGAATGCGACGCCTGCCTGCTGCGCCGCAAAGGATTTCAAGAGGCGGAGATCACCGACCCGGCGCGCTACCGCCGCCCCGCCGGATTGTCTCGATGAGTTACAAGGTCAAGGAAATTGTCTATACGCTGCAAGGCGAAGGAGCAAACGCCGGGCGCGCCGCCGTCTTCTGCCGCTTCGCCGGCTGCAATCTGTGGTCGGGGCGGGAAGAAGACCGCGAAGAGGCGGTGTGCCGCTTTTGCGATACCGACTTCGTGGGCATGCACGGCGCCGGCGGCGGCTCGTTTGAAACTGCCGAAGCGCTGACTGAAGCCATTTGCCGCGCCTGGCGCGGCCCCGGCCGCTCGTTCACGGTATGCACCGGCGGCGAGCCTCTGCTCCAATTTGATGCGCCGCTTCTTGAGGCGCTGCATAAGCGCGGCGTGGAAGTGGCGATTGAAACGAATGGCACGAGCGAACCACCCGAGGGAATCGACTGGATTTGCGTGAGTCCGAAGGCGGGAGCGCCGCTAGTGCTGACGGCGGGAGATGAGTTGAAATTGGTTTATCCGCAAGAGGGAGCCGAGCCGGAGCAGTTCGAGCAGCTTCGCTTCCGCCACTTTTTTATCCAACCTATGGACGGGCCGCAGCGCGCCGTCAATACCCAGCGCGCCGTTCGCTATTGCCTTAGCCACCCTCAGTGGAGACTCAGCCTGCAAATCCAAAAGGTTCTAGGTATCCCCTAAACGTTCACCGCGCGGCCGGAGCTAAACTCCACCATCCAGCCGCCTTGGCGCCCAGCAACGGCCCGCGACAAGCCAAAATGTTCCAGGCCCAGAAACTGTGCTATTGAGAATTACAGATTATAGTGACGGCTTTTCTTGGTGCGCCGGTATCCCCACCGGCGTCTTTCGGCGCTGAGGACAGCACCGCACCAGCGGATGTTGTCACTATAATTTGTAAACCTCAATAATCATGCAAAGTCCGGCCTGCGCAGGAAGGAATCATCGGGGGGACGGCGCAGAAACCCTCAGGCTGGATTCAGATTGTGGAGCAAGAACAACAGGTTCGCGGGTCTTTCCGCAAGCCGCCTCATAAACCAAGGGAACCAGTATTCGCCGTACGAAATCAGCACGCGCTGCCGCCAACCTTCACGCGCCAGCCGGAGCTGCTCTGCGCGTTGAATGCCATAAAGCATCTGAAACTCAAAGGACTGCTTCTCCACGCCGCTCGCTTGAGCGTAATCCATAATGTCACGGATCAACTTCCGGTCGTGAGTCGCAAACGCCGCTCGCACGCCCGCCGCCTTTGCTTCCCCGCTCAACAACCTCTTTGCCAATTTGAAATAGTTCGTATCAACGTCCGTCTTGCGCGGAAACGCCCGGTCCGGCGGTTCGTGATAAGCGCCCTTAACGAGCCGGATTGCCGGTCCGAGCGGAAGCAGGGACTTAAGGTCCTCTTCGGTGCGGAACAAATACGCCTGTAAGCACAAGCCGGCATTGGGATAGAGCCGGCGCGCCCGGCGGTAGACTTCAAGCGTCGCGTCAACGCAAGGACTCGCTTCCATGTCGATCCACACTGTACTGCCAGCCCCTGCGTGTTGCATGATGCGCTCCGCGTTGCTCAAGGCGAGCTGCGGATCGAGGTCAAGCCCGAGTTGCGTCAGCTTTACCGAAGCTTGGGCGTCCAAGCTCATCGCGCGAATGCGATCAAGAACGCCGAGATAGTGCAGAGTCACGCGCTCAGCTTCGGCCCGATTGGTTACGTTTTCGCCCAGATAGGTGAGGATCGCGCCGATTGAGCGCCGCTGCAACTCAGACGCGGCGGCAAGCGCGTCCTCCACCGTTTCTCCCGGCATAAAGCGGGAGACGGCCCGCCGCACGAACCGGTATTTCGGAGCCCGCTCCGTCAACCACCGGTTCTGAGAAGCTCGAAGCAAAAGGCTCCGTGTCACAACCATTTCCGCCTCCCATCGCGGCAGCCCCGGCGCAAGCGTTCGCGAGAAGAACATCCACGCCCCTGAACGGGACCATTCAACGGCGCTTTGATGCCTTAGTGCTGCCTCTCATAAGTACGGTGACGTATTCGAAGATGCCGCCCTCGCCCCCTTGGGGGAGAGGGTGGCGCACAAGCGCCGGGTGAGGGGGTGCCGAAATACGTGAGCAAACTTATGAAATACTGCACTTGGTTTCCGTTGTCGCAGTCAACTGAGGGAGCAGCTTGCGCAGTAAACGGCGCGGTGGCTGGGCTGCGGCTTGCTCGCCATACTTGCGGCACGCCTGCGTGGTAAGCTCAAGCGTTCGCAGATAAGCGAGGCAGCGCTCGCCGCCTGCCAGGCGGAAGCGCTCGCACTCGAAGCAGCGTGCGAAGCCCGCGAAGCTGCCGGAGTACAGCGACTCCTCCAAAAGCGCCGCGCACTGCGGTAGGTGCTGGCGGTGATAAAATGCAGGTACTTCAGGCCGTAGTTACAAGCCGCAGAGTTAAAAAACAACTCTGCGCTACCTACTCCAAGGGTAACGGGTCCCGGATCACGACCCCCTTCGGACGCGCCGCTCGGAGCGACACCCTGATCCCCTGCGCGGGAACGAAACGGACGCTGACGGCATCGGCGGTCCCTGGCGCTGTGCTCACGTAGACGAACTCAGCAGGAACGGTACCGCTCGTTCCTTCCGGGAATCGCCACGATGCTGCGCACGCGCGTGCCGGACTCGTGAGCCATTTGTCGGCAGTTTTGTTACTGACTGACACGACCGAAACCCCCACGACCGCGCCGTTCTGAACCGCGATGCTCAGATGCACCACTCCACTGATCCCGGCAGCGATGGCGATTGGTGGGTAGACCGGCATGCTTCCAGCCACGATACGGGTCGGAAGACTGCGCGGCTTCGGGGCCTGGGCAGTCAACGGCAGCACCCCGAGAAGGACCAAGGCCACAGCGCCAGCGACACTCCTAATGCGCATGTGAGTCATCCCCCGCGCCTCCATCTAGTGCGGCACGATTGAGGCGCCCGGATTCGTTTCGGTAAGCGGCTGATGGTTTATGGCGCTCGTGTAGTTCGTCCTCAAAATCTGGTCCACGATACTTGTTACCTGCTCCCTCAAGACCGTGTTGCCGAGTTGGCACGTTCCAACCCCGCACTGGAAGGTTTCGTGGGTATTTTCCGACCTAAGGATTGAATCCGTCACGTGGTAGGCCTGCTGTTCGGACGGATACTGGGTAACGTCCTGGCCGACCGTGAATGTGCCTTTGGCGAGGTCGGTGATTGTAATGGAGTTCACTAAATCCTGAGCATCGGCCACATGGCTTCCTTCGGGTCCCACGTTTGCGTCCAAGGCGCTTCCACCAGTATTCGTGACATTCGAACCGATGACGACATTCGAATTTGCTCGCAGGTTTCCGTTGGCGTCGGTTCCAAGCGTCGATGTTGTCACTCCGCCCTCACCATTTTTGCTCAAATCAGCGAAACCCACATTGACACCGTTGTCTTTAGTGGGATCGCCATACGCGGACGCGCCGCGAACGACACCGGGGTCTTTGGATTTCAGATCGTTTTGCCGCGCTGCCTCGAATGCCAGGTCCTGTTTCGTCTGGCATTTGTTTTGGTCGTCCGCGCACTCGTACATCCCCGTTGGGTCCGTCAGGTTGATCGGATTGTTCCGAACATAGCTGTATTTGTTCAGCGTCTGCGGGTCGACGAGACTCCCGCCCAACGGATCGGGACTCATGAAGCGGCCCAGGATGTTCGTGTAATACCTTGCTCCAAAATAGTCGTTGCCGCTTTCGGAATCCCGTTCTTTACCGGTGAACTCGTAGGTGTTGCCGCTCGTCGAACCGGCGACACAGGTTGTCCCTCCGAAAGGCAAGAAGTCGCAGTCGTCCAGAATGTTACCTGCTGAGTCCGTCACCACCCGTGATGAGCCCAGGTGGTCCGCGAGGTAGTAATCCACCTTCCCGGATGAGTCGCGGCGCGCAATCCGTTTCCCGTCAAAAAAGACGTACTCAACCGGGTTGTTTCCGGCGCCATCCGTTTCTACCAGAGGCTCGCTGCTCATCCCGTACCAGTATAGCTTGCCCGTGCTCTTCTTCACCCGTCTGCCATCTCCATCGTAGAGATACGTCACGTTTCCAGCGCTTTTCGTCTCGCCTTCCGCGTTCCAGCTATAGCTCATCCCGGCATTGGCAAGCAGGTTTCCAGCCGCGTCGTAGGGCGTCGTGATGGTTGCGGCGCTGACCCCGTTACCCGCCCACGTCATGTCGCCCATCAGGTCGTAGCCGAACAACATACTGTCTCCACCCCACCCGCACGTCCGCGGCGTGCACAGGCTGTTGTTGTTCATTCTTCCCACCGTGTCGTAGCACAACGGAGCGTTAGCCGAGATGATCGGATACTGCCCCGGCGGGGGATTTTGCTCTACCACTTGAGATTGGGTGAGGTGACCGACAGGGTTGCTCACCCCCAAGCTGCCATAAACATACGCCTGGTCATAGAGCTGCTGCACATCGGGCGTAGTGACATCCGAGTAGTCGATGGCGGTGAGCCGGTTCAACGAGTCATAGCCGTAGCCGGTGGTCACCGTCACGCCCGGATTCGTCTGGTTGGGCGCCGGACGCACGCGCTGGATCATATTGCCGTTGGCGTCGTAACTGTATTGCGTCAGGCCAGACTCCGGCTCCGTGGCGCTGGTCAGCCGGGAGAGGCTATCGTAAGCAAACGTTCGCGTTTCGCTGCCCTCGGTTACCTTGGTCAGATTATCCAGCGCGTCGTAGGCGTATTGAGTCTCGTAGCGGGTAACGCAGAGTTCACGCTCGTCGAATTCTGCGACTCTTTCTTTAATCGACCTTTAATCGACAGGCCGCAGAGTTTCAGAAATCCAAACTCTGCGCTACCCCGCTCGACCGTATTCGTGCAGCCACTCCCCGCGCAGCCGTTCTCAAGCGTCTGCTCCGCGCCAAAAGCTCACTTGTGGATAATTTGACAGGATGGCAGTGCAGCCTGCAACTTAATGATCCCTGCCTCACTGACCTTCGGGCACTCCTCGATGCTGAGGCGTCGTAGGTTTCGGCAACCGCTCAACTGAAATAGCCCTTCGTCGGTAAGGTATTTGAGGTGATCCAGCCTCAACTCCTCTAACGCCATCGCACGAGCGCCCAACTCTGCCATTCCACGGTCACCGATGGAGGAAAATTCAGGCAACTCCAGCCGCTTCAATCTCGGAAGACGAGCCAATGCGGCCACGCCTTCATCGGTTATACCCTCCAGGCTCCACAAGGAGATTACTTCCAGCGTTTTGCAGTTGCTGAGGACTTGCAGTCCTAAGTCTCCTACGTCGTAACACCAATTCAGATCGAGCATCCGTAGTACAGGCATCTGAGCAAGGTAGAAAATGCCGCGGTCAGTGATCACGTTGTCGAAGCTCAGATCGAGTTCTTCCAGATTTCTCAGCTTCGTAAGACGCTCCAATGTAACGTCGGTAATCCGCTCGCACGCAGCAAGGGAAAGATACCTTAACGAACTGAGAGAAGCGAGACCTGTAGCTGCGCGATCCGTCATCTGTTCACATCCAGAGAGGTCTAAATAAAGCAAATACCGGAATCGAACCAATGCAAGCACTGCGTCATCACCTAAGTTATTGCCCTTAATGGCCGTGATATTCCCGGGAAGATTAAGGATTTCTTTCATTCTGGCCACGGTCTCTGCACGGCGTTCCTGAATAATTGGATTCATTAGAATGGCGTGCCCTCCTTAGTCTAAGGTCGAAAGCCGGGCCTGAAGGCTGTGCCTATATTAACCACACCGTTCATCACCCTTCCGCTCACCGTTATGTCTGTGCCGCCTACGGAGACAACCTGTTCGTTGAACACGCCAGTAATACCCTTCGGCAGAAGCTGCTCGCTTGCGGCTCTTTGGAGCTCGTTGTAAGCAGCTTCTTTGCTCCCATATTGCTCGACAAGCGGTCCGAGGCCGTGTCCAGGATTGTCGAAAACGTGGTGGATTTTGTTCCATTGATCGAAACCGCCGGTTACCTCTCCGGTCCCGCTTTCGGCTGCGACAGGGGCCTCGGGGGCCTGGGATTCAAAGAAGCTTCCGAATACTTCTGCACCTATGCTGCGAATCAGGCCGATGCCAGCCGCTACAAAACCGACCAAGGGGGCGCTGGCATCCGAAACGCCGCCGCTTGCCATCGCCTCGGACCCTGGACCGGCGACCTGTGTGTAGGTTCCAACCTCCACTTGGTTTCCGTTAGCGTCGGTCCCATAAATGGTCCCGGACGACTCGCTGCCCTTAACTGTTATCCCGGTTCCCGGGTTCGCCAGAACGGCCTGGACCAGCGCTTCGTTTTGGATATGTGTGCACTGCGGGTCGCCGTTATCGCTGTTCACACAGACTTCATAGTCTTCTCCACTCGGGTCGGTGTTGGTGGTGGGGTTGTTGCCGGTGTAGGCATACGCGTTCCAGGTCTGGGGGTTGGCGGAGTCGGCCCCGGCCTCGCCCGGGTCGGGCGAGAGCCAGCGGCCCTCGTTCATCGAAAGATGCCGGAATTGAGCCAACCAGAGGTTGCCGGTATATTCGTCTCCTAGCATGCCCGCGAATCCCGGATCCTCCCCCCATCCCCCTTGCCACAATGCCCCCCACGGATAGAAGAGTTGATCCGTCACGAGCGATCCGTCGTAGTACGTCACCATGCTGACGCTACCCAGGAGGTTGGCATGTTCAAAGCGCTCCTGCACGCCCCCATTATCATACGCAATGGTCCGCCCACCGAGTAACATGCGCCGGAAGCCCCATACCCCCGAGCCCGTATTCCAGTAGGACATGAGCCTACCTCTGCGATCAAACACCCGTTCATTCTGTCCCGCTTTGTTATTCCAGGTGTCCTCCGCTTGCTCATCCAAGGCATTGTACGTGTAAGCCTCCGTGCTCCCATTGTCAATAGAACTGAGCCGCCCCTCGGCGTCCCACTGATAGCTATGCGTGCCGTCGTTGATCAGGTTCCCTGCCGCGTCGTAAGTATAGCCCGACGTGTTGATCTGATTGGTGGCTGAATTGAACGAATACTGCGGGCACAGGCCGTTGGTGTTCCCGTTGATCGTGTACGTCATATTGCCGTAGCGGTCGTAGGAGAACGTCAGGTTGTAGGTGGAATTTCCCGTAGCAGCGGCCGTTGCTAGCCGGTTCACGCTGTCGTAGGCGTAGCTGGCCGAGTGGCTGAACGAGGAGTTCACGTTGTCCTAATAGAAATAGCCCATCACGTTGCCATTGCCGCCCGCGCCTTGCGACGGCACCGCGCAGCTTCCCGGGCTTCCAAGGCTCGAATAGTAATTGTACGCCAAACAGTAGTCGGCTGACGCATTCGACGGCGTGCCCAATTCGATCATCACCGGCTGAAGGCGTTTGTTGTAGGTGTAGGTCTCGACCGCATTCGTGCAGCCACTCCCCGCACAGCCGTTTTCCAGCGTCTGCTCCGCACCCCACGGCGTATGGGTGATGCTCTGCGCCAAATACTGCGGGTGCGTCGAATCCACCAGCGAACTCTGAATCTGCGTGATCTGCTGCGCGCCGTTGACGCTGTTGGTGATCGTGAAGCCCGCCGGATGCATCCAACTTTGGATATCGCCCGCCAGATCGTAGGTATAATGCGAATTCCAGATGTTGCCGGTCAAGCAATTGTACGGCGTGCATTGCCAGTAGTCTTGCACTCGGCCCATCGAGTCGTAACTGTCAATGGTCACGGAAAAATTGCCGTCCGCGTACTTCACCCAGGTGTGGCTCAGTCTTCCTTTCGTGTTCACCGTAGGGTAAAAAATGCCATCGTTATCGACGCTCGACTCATCGTAATCGAAATTCGCCGTCGGCGTGCCATCGGAAGAACTCTTCGAGAGCAGTCGGTTGAGCTGATCGTATGAGTACGTCGTCGTGACGCCGCGCGCGTCTTTCTTCGTCTGCACGTTCCCGTTGGCGTCGTAAGCGTAGCTGACCGCGCCCGACTCGGGATTGGTGGCGGAAAGCTGGCGCGAAAGCGAATCATAAACAAAACTTCGCGTTTGGCTGCCCTCGGTCACTTTGATGAGATTATCCAGCGCGTCGTAGGTGTAGTCGGTTTCGTAATTCAGGCCGCTGGGGTCTTCAAAGATTTGCGTCATGCGGCCCAGGCCGTCGCTGCAACTCTTCCGCGCCTTGCTTTGAGGATCGGTCACGGTCGAGCAGTTGCCGGAATAGACGGTACTTGCGGCGTTTTCGTCCGGGTAAGTTACCGAGGTTGTTCGTCCGATTGCGTCGTAGGCGGTGGTCGTAAGGCCATAGCTGGGGTCTGACGTGCTGCGGTAGGGATTCGACTGTTTCCACGCCAGCCCTTCGCCATCGTAGGTGCTGTCGGTATAGTCCGCGCCTTGCGGGTCAGAAGTAAGCTCCGTCCGCGTCACGTGGCCCACGCCGTCCATGATAGACGTGCTCACGGTGTTTTCGCTCGATGTAATTTTCTTCGTCACGGTCACGCTGGGCGTGGGCGGCGAGTCATTGTAAGAATACGTGGTCTGGCCGCCATCGGGATAGTTGATCTGCGTCAGCCGGTCCAGGCTGTCACTGTAAGAATAAGTTGTCACGTTTCCATTCTGGCCGGTCGAGGACGCCAGTTGCCCGTCGGCGGAATTATAGGAAAACTTCACGACGTGTGCCACGCCGGTATTCGGATAGGTGATCTGCGTCAGATAGGTGTTGTTGTCGCTGTATGCATATTGCGTTGTGTTGCCGTTCGGGTCTTTCATGCTGGTCATCTGGCCCGTGTCATCGTAGGCGTAAGTCGTCACCGGCGAAGTCCCGCCGTTCAGCCATTCGGTCTTGCTGGTGGCGTTGCCGCGCGGCACGGTCGTATTGCCGTTGTAAGTAGAATCTCTGCCCACCGTAACGCCCGCCCCTGTCACAGCCGTCCCGTCATAAGCGTACTGCGTCTGCGCGGCCTCGGTACCGTTCCCATTGGTAGTGACCGTGCTCGGACGGTCTAGAATCGACGCGGTGGGATAAATGGGCGTCGCTCCGAAGCCCTGATAGGCAATCTGAGTTTCTCGCCTCGGCGTGCCGCTCGCTGGTGAGCCGCAGGCCGGCGCCTGGCCCCAATCCCATTCCTTCTTGTCCGTCAACAACTGGACTGTCTTGAGGTTCGTGTAGGCGCCCACCGCGCCGTAGCCGGTGTAGGTGGTGTCAGTCCTGGCAATTTGGCCGTTCTGAGTGGCCGATTGGCAAGTCATCAGATACGGGTCCTGCCAAGCCTTGTTCACCGTGCGCAGCGTCGCGCCGCTCCAGTCGTTGTAGGTGATTTGGCTTTCCACGGGAACCTGCTCGGCCTCAATAAACCAACTCGCGTTCGGCTGCGTTGGCACAAATATCGAGTTATATTGGTATGCAGTGCTGAAGTTCGATCCCTTCAACTCATCATAAGTGGTTGCCGTCGTGGTTTTGCTGCTCCAGTTGCCCACGTTCCCACCCCAAGTGGTGTTGTAACTGAACGTTTGCTCCTGGGCCACGCTCGTGCCGTCATAGCTCACCTGCCGGTCCAGAACCGCCGGCTGGCCATATTCGTAGCCGCAGGCCGCGGGATTGCTGTACGTATCCGGAAGCCACGTGGACAGCGATAGCTTATTCACTCCCCACGTATACTTCACCCACCCGCCCGAGGGAAAATAATCTCGTCCACCAATCCGTAAGTAGCATCGTAATGGAACTGGTAGCTCTGGCTGTTGGGCAAGGTGATGCTCGTCACCACCGGCGTGCTGCCGTTGGCGTAAACCATAGGGTTGCAGTATCCGTCCGTGTAAGCATAGGCCCATCCCGGCGTGTAGTTATACGACGCTGTTCCCCAATGCACCGCATAATGGCTGGGAAGCCCGGAAACGCTGATCGTGTCTCCGCCGCTCGCGCCAAAGCTGGAAGCGGAAACCACGGCCCGCCCAGCCGTATCCGTCATGGTGAAGCCGTAGGGCGGGCCTTGCGTGGCGCTGAGCGTGACCTCGTTGCCGTTGCGGTCCTCCACCGATGAGGCAAACCCATAGGCCCCCGAGAAGCGGTAAACCGTGCCGTCGGCGTCCGCCGCCGTTACGGCATTGTTCGGAGCTGAAGTGGCCTGAAAATAATCGTCACCGCCCGTCAGGTATTGAATTCCGGCGTTGGGATTGGTCGAGCAGTAGCCATAGTACTGCCAGGCCGAAAGGTACAGGGCATGGCGTGCACCAGAGGGTGTGAGGAGTATGTAGTTTATGAAGTAAGTACACGCGGGCGAACTGATGCTGATGGGTTGCGAGTTTAGGTACGGCGCCGTGTACCTCCATCCCCCCTGCTCGTAACCGGGCGTGATGTCCGTGCCCCAATACATCACCCCGTTGGTGGTGGCCCCCGGATAATGGATGCCGTTCGAATCGTAGGCGAAGGAAAACGGCAGCGTCAGGCCGCGGCCCTTGGGCACCGGAACCTGGATTCGCACGCTCAGCGAGCCATCCGCCGGGTTTACGGTCTCAGTAAGCATGTGAATATAATCGTGTCCGGCGCCGGAATGGGTACCTGCTGATCGGCAGATGCGTTGATGATCTGACCGCAGGCAAATGAAGCGGAAATCAGCAAAAGGCAGGCAGCAATGAAGGCGCGAACAAGCCAACTCAACCGCAACATAAGTCCCCCTCCTAATTAAGGTTTACAAATTATAGTGAAAACATCCGCTGGTGCGGCGTTGTCCTCAGCGCCGAAAGACGCCGGTGGGGACACCGGCGCTACAAAAAAGCCGTCACTATAATTTGTAATTCTCAATAAGGTGCAATCAGACTTGAGTCTTAGCGATCCTCAACAGGGCTACCGGTGCACGCGCCAAAATAATATCCGAAGAAGTCGGAATGTCAAGTTAAATTTTGGCGGCAAATTGCGACGCTGGCCCGGCTTCGTCAGTCGCCCTGCTCGCCGCCGATCCTGCTTGAGACGCCTGGTGGCGTGGCTTTCGTGCTATGCTCCTAACTCAGTGGCCATTTTCTGAACGCAGGCGCTACGCCGTGGCATTTGATTTTCCTCGAGCATCCTCTCTGAAGCCCCGTTCCCAAGATGACGAATCGTTGTGCGCCCACGCCGTCTCCCTGACGGACATCGGCCGCAAGCGGAAGAACAACGAAGATAATTACCTCGTATTTCCGCTCGACGGCAAAGCTCCCAGTCAAACGCATGAGGAACCGGCCCTTTCACTTAACCCGCCGGGACTGCTGCTGGCCGTCGCGGACGGCATGGGCGGGCATCATTCCGGCGACGTCGCCAGTCTCCTCTGCATGCAACATCTCGGCCCGGAACTCACGAAGCGTCTGCCTGAACGCAGAGCGCCGCGCCAGGAAATATCAGTTTCGCTCCGCGAAGCGGTCGAGGCAACCCACCAAATTATCTACCATAAGTCCCGCCTCGAACGGCAACACGAGGGAATGGGAAGCACGCTCACGGCGGCGATCATTGAGCGGCGGCGCGTCTTTGTGGCGCAGGTCGGAGACTCCAGAGCGTATATCTTCCATAAGGGAACTCTCACCGCACTCACTGAAGATCAAACGCTCGGCAACCTCTTCCGGGTTGCGAAAAGCTCAGTGCTTGCGGGCCGTGCCCACGACATTCTTACTCAGGCTATGGGCGCGCAACCTGAATTGCGTGTTGCCGTGACTCAGGCGGATTTAGCGCCTTCAGACTTCCTGCTCTTGTGCAGCGACGGCCTCTATAAAGAGGTGCAGCCCAGCGAAATTGTCGAGATTCTTGGCGGGCAGATCCCGCTGGGCGCAAAGGCCGAGGCTTTGATCGCACGCGCCAACGAAAACGGCGGCTCTGATAATGTGACTGTCGTGCTTGCGCAAATTCTTCCGCCCAGCGGCCCGGCGGCGTAGGGGCAAACACAGGAACGGATGAAACGGACTTCTAATATGTCATGACGCGCTGTCCGTGCAGGCGGGGCAGGAAGCGGGAAACCGCACCGATGCGCGGCGGGCAAAAGCCCACGGCACAAAAGCCGTGCCGTGGCTACCACTACCACTGCATGAAAAACCGCAATGTTGCACGACGGACGTTGAGCTGCGAGGTTACGACGAAAAACTTCAGCCTGCGAATTTATAGCCGAGGCCCTGCAGGGTGAGGATCAATTGGGGATGGCGGGGATCATCTTCCAGCTTCTGGCGCAGCCAGGCGACGTGCACGTCCACGGTGCGCGTGGCGGGCGTGGCTTCGTAACCCCAAACGTTCTTAAGCAGTTCTTCGCGCGAAACGGTTT
>Ga0307374_10010124_pt1 | contig 13747 bp, 14 predicted proteins | sample OX3MG_FD_202532 | JGI IMG/M metagenome (GOLD analysis project Ga0307374, IMG submission 202532) | Soil microbial communities from Risofladan, Vaasa, Finland - OX-3 | ecosystem: Environmental > Terrestrial > Soil > Coastal area > Acid sulfate soil | place: Finland: Risofladan, Vaasa | collected... | reverse complement strand
TTGCGCTCGTCAAGGAGCGGCTCGCCGCTTGCGCCAACGTGCTCGATCACGTGCGCTCGTTCTATTGGTGGCAGGGCGAGATCCAGCAGGATACCGAAGCGCTGCTGATCCTGAAGACCACGGCCGCTCGCGTCGAGGCGCTGATCGCGCGGCTCAAGGCGCTGCATTCTTACGATTGTCCCTGCATCGAGGCGCTGCCGATTGCCGCCGGCTATGCGCCGTATCTCGACTGGGTGCGCAGCGAAGTCGCGGCGGCGCACACCTGACGCATTAGGCCAGGGCGATCAACACCGCCTTGACCACGTGCACGCTGTCGCTCGCGAGCTCGCGAATGTCGTAGAACAGGATCGTCGTTTCGTACGTCACGAAGAAGGCCAGGCCATAAAACGCAGCGCGATGACCGGCCTCCCATTGCACGATTCGCTCGGTGAGCTTCCAGTTTCGGAGATAATGCTGAATAGCCACCATCATCACCAAGCCGAGAATAGCGCCCGCGATGATGTCGCTGGCGTAATGGTAACCGAGGAAGATCCGCGGCAGGCAGATCACGATGAAAGTCCATACTGCGGCCAGATAGCCCAGCGTGCGCGCCTCGTACCAGACCGCGAGCGACAGTGCGAAGAACATCGCTGCGTGATCACTCGGAAGCGAGCTCCAGTGGCTCAGATTCGCGGGATCGACGCCGATCGGCATGACGAAATTCGTCGCCGTGTAGAGCGGCCGATCGTGAAACGGCAGAGCGAGCTGCAGCGCGCGCGCCGCGGCGACCACGGCAAGGGCACCGATGATCGACAGCACGACGTAGCGGCGGCGGGCGGTGACGTCGTCCTTGGCGCGGAACCAAGTCCACCAGAAGAACGCCATGAACAGCCCGCCCTTGAGCAGGTAGGAATCGCCGACATCGCGGACGAGCAGATTGAAGGTCGCGCTCTTGTCGGCGAACTGGTCGAAGAATTGAATGACCGCCGCGTCGAAGTGATTGATCCACGACAGTCCCAATCGAAGCATGGATCACACCCGATTCAATTGGCAGAAACGCCTATGTCATCCAAGTGTCACCATCCCGTCACGTGACAAAGGAGTGCTGTAACCGTGCTGTTACGTGACAAAGGAGTGACAGATTGATCAAGCGATGAGCAGGCCGCGGATCGACCGTATCGACCATTTCGTGCTGACTGTCGCCGATATCGACACGTCGTGCCGCTTTTACGAGCGCGTGCTCGGCATGAGGCGGATCGCGTTCGGCGGACGGGTTGCGCTCGGTTTTGGCCGCCAGAAGATCAATTTGCACCGCGCCGGACACGAGTACGAACCGAAGGCGCGCCAGGCGATGTCCGGCGCCGGCGATTTCTGCCTGATCGCGACGACGCCGCTCGACGCGATCGTCGCGCATCTCGCCGCGTGCGGCGTGGCGATCGAACTCGGACCGTTGCCGAAGACCGGCGCGTTGGGGCCGATGCGCTCGATCTACTTCCGCGATCCGGACGGCAATCTGGTCGAGGTTTCAAATTACGTCCGCCGGCGCAAGCCGGCGCGACGTCAGCGTCCGGCGACCGTGAGAGCCTGATCGAGATCGGCGATGATGTCGGTGACGGTCTCGATGCCGACCGACAGGCGGACGACATCGGGCCCGGCTCCGGCCGCCATCTGCTGCTCCGCGGAGAGCTGCCGGTGCGTGGTCGACGCCGGATGCAAGATTAGCGAGCGGGTGTCGCCGACATTGGCGAGATGCGAGAGCAGGTTGACGCTTTCCACCAGCTTCACGCCGGCGCTGTAGCCGCCCTTGAGGCCGAAAGTGAACACCGGGCCGGTGCCCTTCGGCAGGTATTTCTTCGCCAGCGCGTGATACGGGCTCGACGCCAACCCGGCATGCGAGACCCAGGCAACGGCGGGATGTGTTTCGAGATATTGCGCGACGGCGAGCGCGTTCACGACGTGCCGCTCCATGCGCAACGCCAACGTCTCGATACCGGTGATGGTGAGAAAGGCGTTGACCGGCGCCATGGTGGCGCCGAGATCGCGCAGGCCGACGGCATGGCCGTGCACCGTGAAAGCGAGATCGCCAAAGGTCTCATAGAAGCGGAGGCCGTGATAGGCGGGCTCCGGCTCGGTCAGCGATTTGAACTTGGGATTTTTCGCCCAATCGACCGTGCCGCTGTCGATCACCGCGCCGCCCATGGCGTTGCCATGGCCGGACAGAAATTTGGTGGTCGAATGCACGACGAGGTCGGCGCCCCACGCGAATGGCCGGCAGAGATAGGGCGACGCCATGGTGTTGTCGACGATGAAGAGAAGCCCGGCCTCGTGTGCGATCCGCGCCACGCGCTCGAGATCGACGACCGCGCCGCTCGGATTGACGAGACTCTCGACGAAGATCGCCTTGGTGCGGTCGGTGATCGCGCGCCGGAAATTCTCCGGCTCGTCGGGGTCGACCAGCGTCGCGTCCCAGCCGAATTTCTTGAAGCTGCGGCCGAACTGCGTGATCGAGCCGCCGTAAAGCTTGTTTGCGGCGACGAAATGATCGCCCGGCTCCATGAAGGTGAAGAAGGCGAGCAACTGTGCGGCGTGGCCGGAGGCGACGCAGATCGCACCGCGGCCGCCTTCGAGCGTGGCGACGCGTTCCTCGAGCACCGACACGGTCGGATTGGTCAGCCGCGAATAGAGATAGCCGTAGGTCTGAAGGTTGAAGAGCGACGCGGCATGGTCGACGTCGTCGAAGACATAGGCGGTGGTCTGGTAGATCGGCGTCGAGCGCGCGCCGGTTGCGGGGTCGGGCGACGCTCCCGCGTGGACCGCCAGCGTCTCGAAGCCGGGCACCGCCGGCTTGCGCGCGTCCGTCATCAGAGCTGCCGGCGCTTGGCCGAGATGATGCCGGTGTTGACGCCGCTCCAGCCGAGCTCGCCGCAGAGCCGCGAATACTCGATCTTGGGGCAGCGATTCATCACCACCTTGACGCCGGCCTGCTCGGCCTTGTCTGCCGCGACGTCGTCGCGCACGCCGATCTGCATCCATACGACTTTGGCGCCTTTGGCGATCGCCGCATCGACGATCGCGGCGGCTTCCGCGCTACGGCGAAAGATGTCGACCATGTCGATCGCGTCGGGAATGTCGGCGAGTGAGGGATAGATCTTCTCGCCGAGGATCTCTGGCACGCCGGCGCGCGGGTTGACCGGAATGACGCGGTAGCCCTTTGTCTGAAGATATTTCATTGCGAAATAAGAGGATCGGTTCCAGTGCTCGCTGGCGCCGACCATGGCGATCGTGTGCACGCCGCGCAGGATGCCGCGAAGGTAGTCGTCGGTGTAGGCGTCGTGGTTCACCGGTTCTCCCATGTGGGAGCCCGCTTCTGCAGGAAGGCGTCGATGCCTTCCTCGGCATCGCGCGCCATCATGTTGGTGACCATCACGTCGCTGGCATAGGCGTAGGCCGCGTCGAGGTCGAGCTCGGCCTGGCGATAGAACGCTTCCTTGCCGATCTTGAGCACCAGCGGCGACTTGCTGGCGATCGTGCGGGCCAGCTCGGCGACGGCTGCGTCGAGATTGTCAGGTGCGACCACGCGATTGACCAAGCCCAGCCGCTGTGCCTCGTCGGCGCCGATCATCTCGCCGGTGAGGAGCATCTCCATCGCCGCCTTGCGTGGCACGGCGCGCGATAGCGCCACCATGGGCGTCGAGCAAAACAGGCCGATATTGACGCCCGGCGTGGCGAAACGCGCGTCGCTCGCCGCGACGGCGAGATCGCAGCTCGCCACCAGCTGACATCCCGCGGCGGTGGCGATGCCGTGCACGCGCGCGATCACCGGCTTCGGCAGGCGCACGATCGTCGTCATCAGCCGCGCGCATTGCCGGAAAACGGCTTCGTAATGCTGGCGGCCGGGATTGGCGCGCAGCTCGCGCAGATCGTGGCCGGCGCAGAATCCCGGGCCGTTGGCGGCGATCACGACGACCTTGACCGCCGCATCGCGCGCGACGGCATCGAGCGCATCCTGCACGGCGCCCATCAGCGCGACCGACAGCGCGTTGCGCGCCGCCGGCCGGTTGAGCGTCAGCCAGGCGACGCCGTCGACGTCGCGGCGCAACAGGATCGCTTCGCCAGCCAGCGGATTACCTCGTGCGTCCATGGTGGCCGCTCTCCGTCATGTCCGCCCAACGGTAAGCGCGGCGGCGACCGGCCGAAAAGGGAATTTTCGTGCGGCCGCGCCGATTTTCTGGTCATTGCACCGCCGGCTGGCCCAACCGGCCCTCGAGCCGGGCCTCATTCAGCCGCGAGACGGATCGCGTCGCTATCCCAGCGCGATGAGGGTCACGAGCATGACGACACCGGCGATAGCCAGGCTGGCATGCGTCGCCACCAGCAAGCCGCCCGGCCGGCGGCCGCGCCATCCGGCAAATGCGATCAACAGGCCGAACGCCAGCGCCAAACCCAAGAATGCGGCGGCGATCGCGCCAAAGCCAGCCGTACCGTTGATGGCCGGCGGCAAGCCATGACGCAAGACAGCGGCGAGCAGGGCAAGACCGGCAGCGCCCAACACGCCATGAATGAGCCGCAGCGCCAAATGCGGTGCTGCCGCGGCTCCGCGCAAATAGAGGATCGCGAGGCCAGCGCCCAGCACGGCGCCCGCGATCACGATGCCGAAGGCGATGCGGAGCATGTCAGACGGCCGAGCCGTGCATAATGCGACGCGAGGCGCGCACCAACCCCCGGCCGATCATCCTCGTGATCGTCCGTTCGATGCTCAGCCGAATGTCATGCAGCCGGCAGGCAAGTCGCCGGTCAGTTGCAGCGTCAGCGCGGCGAGACCGCGTTGCCGATCTGGCCGGGACCGCCCATGAACTGTTCTTGGAACGCCGGCGACGGGGTATATCCGCTGCCCGAGCCGCCACTGAAGCTCATCGACGTGCCGCCGAAATGCAGGATCGGGCTATTGCCGGTTTTGTCGCCGGCGAGGTTGGCGGACATGCTGTCGCCCTGGCTGTCCGGATTATTGCTGAAATTGGCGCCCGGACCCGCGTTGTTCGACGGGTGCTGCACCTCGAACGCAAACGATACCGGCGCGGCCGCAACGAGAGCCGCGACCACAACCGAAGCCAGAAGGCCATACCGCATAGGAACCTCACCAGACTGATGAACTCAGTTGATTATACGCGACAAAGCCCGGTTTTGTCCACGTGCGGCCGGAATTTTGGGCGCAATTGCGGCCACAATCGTACGAGATGAAATATTTTCCATGAATAAAGGCACAGAAAGGGCGGAATTCTGCGACACCGCGCCACGCTTGCGACACGTGCGACAATCGCAGCCGACGCTATGATCACGGCCGCAATGCAATCAGAACTGCCTGCCACAGCCGGTGCCGGCGGCATATCCGGCATGAGCGGGCCGAGGTAGCGCGCGGAATGGCCGCAGGTCGCAGACGGCGCAATATGAGAACGGTCATCGTGTTGGGCGGCGTCGTCGCCGCGATGCTGACGCTCGTCGCCTTCTCGGTGCCCCTCTATCGGCTGTTCTGCGCCGCGACCGGCTATAACGGCACGACGCAGCGCGTCGCCGAGGATGCCGGCACGATCTCGAAACGGATCGTCACTGTGCAGTTCAGCACGTCAGTCGCGCCCAATCTGCCGTGGCGCTTCGTGCCGATGCAGCGCGCGGTCCAGGTTCATCTCGGCGAGGAGAAGCTGGTTTATTTCTCCGCCACCAACACCGGCAACAAGCCGATCATCGGCCACGCCACGTTCAACGTAACGCCGACCAAAGCCGGGCTCTATTTCGACAAGATCCAGTGCTTCTGCTTCAGCGACGAAGAGCTCGCTCCCGGCAAGACCGCGATCATGCCGGTCGATTTTTTCGTCGATCCGGCGCTCGACAGGGATCCCAATGCAAAGGATGTCGGCACGATTACGTTGTCGTACACGTTCTTCCGTGCCGACAAGCCAGACGACATCAGGCGCCTGTCGCGCTTCGATCCGAACGCGCCGCCCGATCCGGTGCGGGGCGCGCGCCTGTTCGCCGACCGCTGCTCGGGGTGTCACGCGGTGGATCGCGTCAAGATCGGGCCGCCGCTCGGCACCGTGTTCGACCGCGTCGCGGGCAGCGCGCCGGGCTATCTCTATTCGGCCGCGCTGAAGAGCACTCGTCTGACGTGGACGATCGCCAATCTGGACCGGTGGCTCGCCGACCCACAAGCGGTGGCGCCGGGCAACAAGATGCCGATCAAGGTGCTCGAGCCCAACACGCGGCGCGACATCATCGCCTATCTCGAGCATCTGCGCGCCGACCAGACCGCAGCGGCGGGAGCTGTTGCACCGGCCACCCGGTAAACCACGGCAAAACGCTGCCAGGGCCGCCCTTAGGGCGCGGCGATTTGGCTCATGTCCGGCCCGCGCATTGGGTAATATGACCGCGCCGGTTCGAGGAGAGGGATCGTGATGGAGTCATCGGTCGCGGATGCCGGCCGCACGGCGCGCACCGGGCATGGCCAGGAGGGCAGGCCGGGCCGCTTCCGCTTGGGCAGCGAGCAGCACAAGGCGCTGTTCTGCCGGATGCTGCTCGACACCTTCGATCCCTACAAGCCGGCGGTAATCGACTGGCCGACGCTCGATCCCGACGCGCGCGCGCGTCTGGTCTCGCTGCCGATCTGGGACATCGCCGTGCAGACCGAAGGCAAGGCCCGGCTGCGCGTCGTCACGTATGGCGAGACCGTCAGCGATCCGCTGCTCAAGGAAGCGATCGCCCTCAACGGCTTCGAAGAGGGACGGCACAAGGACGTGCTCGCCAACATGGTGCGTGCCTACGGCATCGAGCTCGCCGAAGAGCCGCCTTACGTCAAGCCGCGCGATGCGGAATGGGCCTTCATGGTCACCGGCTACAGCGAATGCATCGACAGCTTCTTCGCCTTCGGCCTGTTCGAGCTGGCGAAGCGTTCGGGTTATTTCCCGTCTGATCTGGTCGACACGTTCGAGCCGGTGATGCAGGAGGAGGGGCGGCACATCCTCTTCTTCGTCAACTGGGTCGCGTGGCACAAACGCAACATGCCGTGGTGGCGCCGGCCGTGGTTTGCGCTCAAGGTACTGGGCGTGTGGGCGTTCCTGATTTGGGAGCGCATTGGCATCGCCCGCGGCATCGGCGGCGCGCCGGATGCCGACAACAGCTTCACGGTGACGGGAAGCAAATCGGTCGGCGTCGAGATCTCGACCGGCGAGCTCATGGATCTTTGTCTCGCGGAGAACGATCGCCGGCTTGCAGGCTACGATCCGCGGCTGCGGCGGCCCAACGTCGTGCCGCGTCTGGTGCGGTTCGCGCGCCGCTTTATGGCGCGGCCCAAGACCGTCGAGCTCGGCAGCACCGCGCATCGCGATCTCTTCTGCCAGCATTTCAAAGCGACCTATCAGCATTACGAGCCCGAGAAACTGCCGTGGCCCGAGCTCGACGAGGCCGCGCTGGCGCGCTTGCGCGGCGTGCCGTTCTGGCAGGAGGTGCTGCATACCGAGCTGCGCGCCGGCGCGATCGTCAAGCAATTCACCGAGACGGTCGACGATCCGGTGCTCAAGGAGGCGATCGCGCTGCAGGGCTTCGAGGAGGCGCGCCACGCCGAGCTGATCCGCGTGATGATCAAGCGCTACGGCATCGACGTGCAGGAGCACGCGCTCGATCCGCTGCCTGCGGACATCACGACCGCCTTCAAGGATTTCGGCTTCGGCGAGTGCGTCGATTCCTTCCTCGGCTTCGGCGTGTTCAAGATCGCGCACGAGGCCGGGTTCCTGCCGGACTCGATGTTCGCGATCTTCGAGACCCTGATGTACGAGGAGACGCGGCACATCGTCTTCTTCGTCAACTGGATGGCCTATAACGAGGCGCGGCGCGGCCGGGCCTCGGCATGGCGGCGTGGCCTGACCAGTCTGCGCTACTACTACCGGGCGCTAAAGCGGCTGGTCGGCACGGCACGGCGCGGCGCGCAGCAGAACGACGGCAAGGAATTCTCCGCGACCCAGGCCAGCGTCTTTCTCGAGGGCTTCACGTTCCGCCGCTTCCTCGAGAACTGCTACGGCGAGAATGCCCGCCGCATGAAGGAATTCGACGAAGGGCTGCTGCGGCCGAGCTTCCTGCCCAAGCTCGCCGACGTCGCGCTCTCCAGCCTCCGGCTGTGGAGCTTCCGGCGCAATCCGGCCTGATGCGTCTCTTCACCATAGGGGTGGCAATCCTCGGATTGCTGCTCGGCACCTGCATCGTCGGCTACTACGGCTTCGGCGCGGTCGGCACGGCACTGATCGCGATCGGCTGGCCCGGATTCTTCGCCGTCCTGCTCTACCACCTTGGCCTCATCGTGCTGCTCGGGCTTGCCTGGCACGCCGTGCTGCCGCCGCCGCGCGCGACACTGCCGTGGGTCGCCGTGTGGAGCCGCATGATCCGTGATTCGGGGTCCGAGGTCCTGCCGCTGTCGCAGATCGGCGGCATCGTCATGGGCGCGCGTGCCGCGATCGTCGCCGGCATGACGGCGCAGCTCTCGCTCGCCTCGACCGTGGTGGACGTGACGCTCGAAACGCTGGCGCAGCTCGTTTACACGGTGCTCGGACTCGGGTTGCTGCTCTGGCTGCACCCGAACGCGGCGGTGGCGCGGCCGATCGCGATCGGTCTCGGCGTCGGCGTGATCGCGGTCTTCGCCTTCGTCATGCTTCAGCGGCGCGGCATGGGGCTGATCGAGAAGATGGCCGAGAAGCTGGCGCCGCGCTGGGTCCCGGCCGACGCCGGTTACAAGGCGCGCGTGATGCATGTCGAACTCCACGCCATCTACAAGCACATGGCGGGGCCACAGCTCGGATTCATGCTCCACGTCGCGGCGTGGATCGGCAATGGCATCGAGGCGTGGATGGCGTTGCACTTCATGGGAGCGCCGCTGAGCATTCCGGCCGTGCTGACGATCGAGAGTCTGCTCTACGCGCTGCGCAGCTTCGCCTTCTTCGTTCCTAACGCCGTCGGCGTGCAGGAGGGCGGCTACGTCATGCTCGGCGCACTGTTCGGACTGCCGCCCGAGATCGCATTGGCGCTCTCGCTCCTTAAGCGGGCACGCGACGTGACCATCGGCGTGCCGGCGCTGCTCATCTGGCAAGGCACCGAAGGCAAACGCGCGCTGCGAGCCGGCCGCGAACTGCGCGCGACCAAGGAAGTGCGCTGAGCCAATGTCGCGCATCACCGCCGCGGAATTCGAGGCACTGCTGCGCGAAGGCGCGCCGTTCGCCGCGACGCTCGGTGTCGAGACCGTGGAGCTGACGGCAGAGCGTGCTGTGTTCAGGCTGCCCTATCGCGCCGATTTTCTGCGGCCGGGCGGGACCATCAGCGGGCCGATGATGATGGGCCTCGCCGACCTCGCGATTTACGGCGTGGTGCTCGCCGCCGTCGGCAAGAAGGAGCTCGCGGTCACCACCAATCTGACGATCAACTTCCTGCGCAAGCCGCCGCCTGCGGCGCTGATCGCCGAAGCCCGGCTGCTCAAGCTGGGCAAGCGCCTGGCCGTCGGCGAGGCCGCGTTGTTTTCCGAAGGCGACCCGGCAATGGTGGCGCATGTCACCGCCACCTATTCGCTGCCGCCGGACAAGAGCGAGCGGACGGAGCGCTAAGCTTTGCCTCGCGCCGTGTCTAATCGGGTCGCAGCGCAAGCGTAGCGAGCGCAGTCAGGCGCTGGGCCGCGTGCTCGACATGGCGCAGTCGCCGTCCGAGGAACGCGAGCGCATGGCTCGCCGGCATCTCCGTCCAGCCGCGGCGGCGCAAGCGCGCGGGCGGCGGCAGCGTCTGCGGTTTCAGCACAAGCAGCTCTCGCGCGCGCTTCCGCGTCTGATCGAGCAAGGCGGTCGCATCGTCCGGCTTGATCTCGCCGCCGCGCATCCGCAGCAGGTTCTGGACCGACGCCAGATCGGAGGCGAGGAGATAATTCGCGTTCAGCAGCGCGCTCAGGCCGGCGAGCCGCCGCTGTCGAACGCCGGGCTCGCTCGACAGCCGCCTGGTCATCGTGGCGAGGGCCGTGAAGCGGTCCAGCGCTCGTTTGCGGGCGAGCCGATAGTGCTGTTCGACCGGCCGAGGCAACAGCGCTTCGGCGGCGAAGGTTCGGTCGGCTTCGATCAGGCGAGCGATAAGGCGCGGTACGTCGCGCCACTCCCAGCTCGGCAGCAGATAGCTGAACGCAACCGACAGCCCGGCGCCAATCAGCGTGTCCACGATGCGGTCGGCCAGCAGAAATTCTGCCGGATCCAGCATGTGCACGAGCAGCAGCGCCATCACCGATGCGGCGAACGACGTCACCCGATAATTGACGACGGCATAGGCATGGGCGATCCCGGCCGCGACGATGATGAGCACCAGCAATCCGACTTGCGGCAGCACGGGAACGAGTAGGGCGGTCGCTGCGCAGCCGACGAGCGTTCCGACGATCCGGTCGTTGCGACGCTGGCGCGTGACCGCGAAGTTCGCGCGCATGATCAACGCGATGGTCAGCAGGATCCAGCCGCCGTGGACATAACGCGGCATCGCGACGGTCAGTGCATAACCCGCCAGCATCGCGAGCGTCAGCCGGATCGCGTAGCGCATGACCGGCGAAGTCGGTGTCAAATGGGCACGCAGTGTCGCCAGTCGTGTGTCCTGCGTCTGCACGAATGCGGTCAAGTCGACATCGGGCAGGGCGGTTGCACGATCGGCGTCACCCGTAACGATGGCAGAGAGCGACCGGATATGACGCAACGCCTCGACGATCGCGTCGCGGGTCGCCCGCACGCTGGTGCCGTCGCCCGCGCGTGGTGCCGCAAGCACCGTATCGAGCATCGCGAGTGCCGCCGCGTGGCGGCTGTCGGGCACGGCCGCCGCCGGCACCACGAGTGCGAGCGCCAGTCCTTCGATGTCGTGCGCCATATCGCGCGTGAGCGCCGCGAAGCATTGCAGCAATTCGGGCGTGGCGGTCTGCCGCAGCGTTTCCCAATCGGCGTCACTCGAGAGCACGGCTTCATAAACATCGAGCAGCGCCAGCATGCCGCCGATCCAGCGGCGGCGCCTCGCCGTAGCCCGGCCGGTGAAAATGGCGTCGCGCGCCGCCTGCAGCCGCTCCATCAGCGCGCCATGCGCCTCGATGACGTCGCGCAGCGCCACCGGCATCGGCGTATCGGAATCGTAGAGCTGTGCCCGGACGCGCAGATAGTTGGCGAAAGCGAGCAGCGCCTCGTTGAGAAAGAGACGCCGATTGCGATCATCGAACGCCCATGCGCCCGCCAGGGTCAAGAGCGCGTAGCCGGTCGCGCCGACGGCGAACAGCGCGCCGCGCCACAAAACCTCCTCGGCGCTCCCGACCGGTATCGCCATGCCCAGGACGAGCGACAGCACGCCGGCGATGCCAAACGTTATGGCCGAGCGACCATAGGCGGTCGCCAGCGCAAAACCTCCGCTCATCGCCGCGATGACAATGGCAAGCATCCACACCGAGCCGCCGGCGAACCCAGCGAGCAGCGAGATGGCGCTGGTGACCACGATGGTTGCGACGAACACCGGCAACTTGCCGGCAAACGGCCCAGGCTGATCGACGACGCTGACGCATAGCGCGCCGGTGCCGACGAGGATTGCCGCCTCAAGGCCCAGCACGATGCCGGCGACAATGCCGACCGTGGCGAGGCACACCGCCACCCCGATGCCGTTTTCGATATGGTGGCGGAACAACAGGCGCGCGGCGCGACGCGGCAGGCCGAGAGGAGCGGTGGCGTTAGCCATGGGCCGCCAGAGTGTTCGAGAATGCCGGCGTTGCCAACTCCGGTAGCGGGCCGACATCCACGTCAACTCGATAAGGGTATTACGATACCGCCGGTTAAAGCTTGACCGGCCTGGGCGCTTTCCCTAGGGTGTGCGCCTTCGCGAGGACAAATCCATCATGCAAGCCGGCCAGACCGTTTCGCTCAAGCCCAAGGAACTCGACAAGAAGTGGCTGCTCATCGACGCCGATGGGCTGGTGCTCGGCCGGCTGGCGTCGCTCATCGCCACGTGGCTCAAGGGCAAGCACAAGGCGAGCTACACGCCGCACATGGACTGCGGCGACAACGTCATCGTCGTCAACGCCGAGAAGATCGCGCTCACCGGCAACAAGGCGAAGCAGAGCCTGAACCGCCATTACACCGGCTATCCGGGTGGCCTCAAGGAACTCACCAAGGGTTCGATCCTTGCCGGCCAGCATCCCGAGCGTGTCATCGTCAAGGCGGTGGAGCGCATGATGCCGCGCGGGCCGCTCGGCAGGAAGATGATGGGCCATCTCTTCGCCTACAAGGGCGCAACCCATCCGCACGAGGCACAGCAGCCGCGGAAGCTCGACATTGCCGCGATGAACCGGAAGAACACGAGGTAAGCATGGCCGACCTGCAGCAATCCCTGCGCGACGCGCAGAGCGCGCAGCTGATCAAGACGGCGACGCCGGCCGAGGAAGCGAAGCCGCGGCTCGACGCGCAGGGCCGCGCTTACGCGACCGGCAAGCGCAAGAACGCGGTCGCGCGCGTCTGGCTCAAGCCGGGCAAGGGCACGATCAACGTCAACGGCAAGGACAGCCAGATTTATTTCGCGCGGCCGGTGCTGCGCATGCTGCTGAATCAGCCGTTCGGCATTTGTCAGCGCGTCGGCCAGTACGACATCGTCTGCACCGTCATAGGCGGCGGACTCTCCGGCCAGGCCGGTGCGGTGCGTCACGGTATCAGCAAGGCCCTGACCTATTTCGAGCCCGGCCTGCGCGGCGTGCTCAAGGCCGGCGGCTTCCTGACGCGCGACAGCCGCGTCGTCGAGCGCAAGAAGTACGGCCGCGCAAAGGCCCGACGCCGGTTCCAGTATTCGAAGCGCTGATTTCTGCGTGCATTCACGCATGCAGGGCACCGGCGCAAGCCGGTGCCCTTTTCTTTTGCGCGCGATTATGTGAAAGGTTCCCGATGGCTCCCAAGGTGTTCATCGACGGGGAGGCCGGCACGACCGGCCTGCAGATCCATCGCCGGCTCAAGGCGCGGCGCGATCTCGATCTGATCTCGATCGATCCGGCCCGGCGCAAGGACGCGGGCGCGCGCCGCGAGCTATTGAATGGCGCGGACCTGGTGATCCTGTGCCTGCCCGACGACGCAGCGCGCCAGGCCGTGGCGCTCATCGAGAGCAATTCGGTGCGCGTCATCGATGCGTCGACCGCGCATCGGACGGAGCGCGGCTGGACCTACGGCTTTCCCGAGATGTCCGCCGAGCAGCGGAGTGCGATCGCGAATTCGCGGCGGGTCGCCAATCCCGGCTGTTATCCCACGGGATTCATCGCCTTGGTGCGACCGCTGGTCGAGGCTGAGCTGCTGCCGCGGACCTGGCCGGTGACCGTCAACGCCGTCTCCGGCTACACCGGCGGCGGCAGGAGCATGGTCGCCGAGTTCGAGGATACGGCCACGTCCAACTACACCAAGGCGCCTTATCGCATTTATGCGCTCGGCCTTGGGCACAAGCACGTGCCGGAGATGCAAGTGCACGCCGGACTGACGCAGCGTCCGCTCTTCGCGCCGGCCGTCGGCCGCTATGCGCAGGGCATGATCGTCGAGGTGCCGTTGCAGCTGAACGCTCTGCCGGCGTCGCCCACGCTCAAAGACCTTCACGCGGCGTTGGCGCGCGCCTATGCCGGTGCGGCGTTCGTCGAAGTGGCTTCGCTCGAGGAAGCGGCGACGCTCAAGACGCTCGAGCCGGAGGCGCTCAACGGGACCAACCGCATGAAGCTGTA
>Ga0307374_10010120_pt1 | contig 13751 bp, 10 predicted proteins | sample OX3MG_FD_202532 | JGI IMG/M metagenome (GOLD analysis project Ga0307374, IMG submission 202532) | Soil microbial communities from Risofladan, Vaasa, Finland - OX-3 | ecosystem: Environmental > Terrestrial > Soil > Coastal area > Acid sulfate soil | place: Finland: Risofladan, Vaasa | collected... | reverse complement strand
CTGTAGCGCTCGAATCCGTTCGCCATCGCCAGTGTCCTCTGCTTCATGATTGCCACTATCCTCCCACTGCTCCCCACACCTTATCCGTTACACGCAAAACATGGAGCACTTATTCAGAAGTTCCTTAATTGCAATCTTTGCCGGACTGCAACTCGTCTGGACAGGCGCTCACACGCTAGCCACGCGGCATGCGGCCATCACCCAAACGGAATAACCTGGCGCTCATCGGCGCCAAAATACCTGCGGCGCCAAGTTTCAACCGCCGCGCCTTACAACATCACCCCTGCGACTTCTCCGCGAGCCACCTGCCTGCCCACTGCGGGCGCAATGGTACGAATCTCGTTCATGAGCTGGGTGAACTGCTCGGGATAGAGCGACTGTGCACCATCGGAAAGCGCGCGTTCGGGGTCGGAATGTACCTCAATGATCAGTCCATCGACACCCGCCGCCACTGCCGCGCGCGCCATGGCCGCGACTTTGTCCCGGCGACCGGTCCCGTGCGATGGGTCGGCCATCATCGGCAGGTGCGAAAGCTGCTTCACTACGGGGATCGCGGCGACATCGAATGTGTTTCGCGTGTAGGTTTCAAACGTGCGGATTCCCCTCTCGCACAAAATCACTTTATAGTTCCCTCCCGACATGATGTATTCGGCGCTGAGCAGTAATTCTTCAAGCGTCGCCGACATCCCCCGCTTCAGCAGCACCGGCCTGTCGATTTCCCCGAGCGCCCGGAGCAAGTGGTAATTCTGCATGTTGCGGGCGCCGACCTGCATCACGTCGACGTGCGGCAGCATCGCTTCGATCTGCGAGGGGTCCATCACTTCGCTAACCACGAGCAGGCCGTTTTTGTCGGCCGCGGCCCGCATCAGCTTCAGCCCTTCCTCGCCGAGTCCCTGGAAGCTGTATGGCGAACTCCTCGGCTTGAAAGCCCCTCCGCGCAGCAGTTTTGCCCCCGCTCGCGCCACGCTCGCGGCAATATTGTGAATTTGCTGGGCCGACTCCACCGCGCATGGCCCGGCCGCCACCACGACTTCCGTGCCTCCGATCATCACTCCTTTGCCCAGATCGAGTATCGTTCCCTCCGGACGGCAGCTGCGGGCGGCCAGCTTGAATGGGTGCGAAATGCGAACCAGTTCCTCAACGCCGGGAGCCGCTCGCAACGCCTCCAGTTCGCTTCGATGCTGGCTGCTGTTGCCAACGATTCCGATCACAGTTCTCTCCTCTCCCTGGATCAAGTGAGCCTGATATCCGCACTCCTTGATACGCGCCACCACGTGTTCGATCTGTTCCTTGGTCGCATCTGCGAACATGTTGACAATCATTTTCCAATCCTCGCAATTCACTAGGATATAGCTTTGCTAAACCTCTGAGCCGCGGCGTACGATCCCAGAATCCGCAAATCGACCACCAGTTTCTCGAGTTCGGAAAGCGCTTGGGCAACTTCGCAATCGTTCTGGGACGCCTGCAAATCGAGATAAAACCGGTACTGCCATGGCTGGCCGTGAACCGGCCGGCTTTCAATTTTCATCAAGTTAATGTTCCTGCGCGCAAAGGGTTCTAGCGCGTGGACGAGCGCGCCGGGCCGGTGATCCAGCTGAAAGACAAGCGACAGCTTGTCCGCATTCCCCGGCACGCCAGGCGAGGGCGAAAGCAGCAGAAATCGCGTGTAGTTCTCGCAATTGTCCTCCAGGTGCTCCCGCAGGATTTTTCCGCCATGGATTTCCGCTGCCCTTTGTCCCGCGATGGCGGCCCGCGCCGGGTCGCCTGCCTGCACAACGTCCCGGACACTGCCCGCCGTATCCTCCGCCGCGACGCGCCTCAAGTGAGGATGCGCTCGGAAAAACTGTTCGCACTGCGCCAGCGCCACAGGGTGGGACTCCACCACAGCAACCTGTTCGAACGTAGCCCCCGGCGGCCCGATCAAATTGTGCGAGATCGGAATGATTTCCTCCGCAATAATATTGAGCCGGCTGTCCACAAGCAGATCGAACGATCGATGCACCGAGCCTGCCAGGCTGTTTTCTATGGGCGCAAGAATGTAGTCCGCGAGGCCGTCGTCAACCGCACGGAAAGCCGCCTCAAACGTCGGACACGGCACCAGAATAACTTTATCGCCGAGGAGCTTGATGGCCGCTTCCTCGCTGAAAGCCCCGCGCTCTCCCTGGAATGCGACTCGGGCGTTTGGGTCCAATTTCATGCTCGGCTCGGTTTGCGCTGACCCTCTGGAATTGTCGCGCGTCGCTCCTGCGGATTTTCCGCTTTTCCACAGCCATGGAGTTGCTGCGTACGGGTCGATTGATCCAGGATCAACTGATAGATTTTCTCGATGGCGTCGTCATCGAGAGGACCTGGATTCAGTTCCTTCATCCGCGAAAGAATTTCTTGTTCGCGGACAGGCACTCGAAGCGCAACTCCTTCTTCGTTCTTCAGCCTTCCGACCTCGAGCGCCAGTTCGGTGCGCAAGTTCAGAAGGTGCAGCATGGCGATGTCGATTGCATCGATTTTCCTTCGCCAATCGATAATTTTCATGGGATCGCCGCGCCTCCTCGATCGTCCAAGAATCAAAAAAAATGCCGCGTCCTCATTCGGAGGCTCGCGGCTGGTCTTCGAAACTTTGTGCGGCTTTTTCTTACGTTTGTTCCGCGCGCGTCTCGCCAGCCCGCTCCCCCGCATAGGAGAAGCGGTACGTAAAGGCGAATCGTGAAATGTGGCTATGCATCGCGCAGCCTCTCCGGCTGCTTCAAATCAAACGCGCTGAAACTATACAAAACGCCAGCGTGCGCGTCAAGAGTCTCCTGCGCTAACTCGCATTTCGCAATATGCACCGGCCCCTTGCGCCATTCCTCTCTTGTGCCAGCGTCGATTCGGTGCAAACGACAAGGCTAACTTGCGAACCAAATCGGACGACGCATCCGCGTCCAGCTTCCGCACGCCCTCGCATCGACATTCGCCGGGCACGGCATGCCGTGCCCGGCACAAACGATTGGCGACCCTCAGCCGTCGGCTCGGAGGTGTCACCCACGCCGGTTTTTAATTGATCAGAGCTTCAGCTCTTCGTTAAGCCGACATCCTGCCTCGTCAGGGGCTTTAGTTCCAGAGAACCTAACCCCGCGTCTTTTGCTTCCGACAGTTGTCCCAACACTGGGCACACCGCCGGTTCTAATCGCCAAATGTTTGCACAAATCAGGGAACGCCCTTTTATCTCCACGGCTGATGAGCGATGCCGCAACCACTCCTTGGAATTTGACTTATCCCCGCCGCTCAGGCTTAATAATGTGTTTTCAACATCGCATCGACGCACTGTAGATCGGTAGATCCCGCGGCAAGCGCAGGCGAGATCGGTTCATTCGCTCGATCGCGATGAGTCTCGCACCTGAGCATGGGCTGCGGGGCTTTTTGATGCTCCGAGAAACGCACTAGCATAACGAGGCCATTCAGAAATGCAGAGCGACGCCATAAAAAAAGGGATCTCACGGGCTCCGGCCCGGTCCTATCTGCGATCCACCGGGCTGACCGACGCCGACTTGGCAAAGCCGTTCGTGGCTATCGCCAACACATGGACGGAGGTGATGCCGTGTAATTTTCATCTCCGGACGCTCGCCGAGAAGGTGAAGGAAGGTGTTCGGTCCGCCGGTGGAACTCCGATCGAGTTCAATACCATTGCGATCTCCGACGGCATTACGATGGGAACCGAAGGCATGAAGGGATCCCTGGTTTCCCGTGAAGTGATTGCGGATTCGATTGAGCTTTTCGTTCGCTCGCACTCGTTCGATGCGGTTGTTGCTATTTGTGGGTGTGACAAAACCATTCCGGCCACGGTGATGGCGCTGGCTCGGCTGAATCTCCCTTCTCTTTCGTTCTACGGCGGATCGATCATGCCCGGCCACTTCCATGGACATGATGTAACCATTCAAGACGTGTTCGAGGCGCCCGGCGCCTTTGCGGCGGGCAAGATGACCGAAGCCGAGGTCCGCGAGCTCGAAGAGCGCGCATGCCCCGGAGCCGGAGCCTGTGGCGGCCAATTCACGGCGAATACCATGGCCACCGCCCTCACGCTGCTCGGAATTTCCCCCATGGGAGCGAATGAGATTCCCGCGACACATCCCGGTAAAGGTGAGGCCGCATTCGATTGCGGCAAGATGGTGATGCAGCTTTTCAATAAGAATATCCGCCCGAAGCACATCATTACGCACGCCGCACTTCTGAATGCGATTGCTTCGCTGGCCGCCACAGGCGGGTCGACCAATGCCGTGCTCCATCTTCTGGCGATCGCCCGTGACGCAGGCGTCCCGCTCGCAATCGATGAATTCGACAAGATTTCATCCAAAACGCCCATCCTGGCCGACCTGAAACCCGGGGGCCGGTTCACGGCGCCGGATATGTTCGAAGCGGGCGGAATGAGGCTGCTGGGTAAATACCTTCAGGAAGCCGGGCTGCTTCAGGACGGGCCCACTGTCTCTGGTCGGACGCTCTTTGAGGAAATCCAGTTCGCCAGGGAGACTCCAGGGCAGCAAGTACTCCGCCCTCTTTCAAACCCCATCAAGAAGGATGGGGGCATCGCGATTTTGCGAGGCTCTCTGGCTCCCGAAGGATGCGTCGTCAAGCTTTCAGGCCATGAGAGAGTTTTCCATAGGGGCCCAGCTCGCGTATTCGATTCCGAAGAAGCGGCATTCGAAGCGGTTCAGCAGCTTAAAATCAAGCCCGGAGATGTTGTGGTCATCCGCTATGAAGGGCCGAAGGGTGGGCCTGGAATGCGCGAAATGCTCGCTGTCACAGGTGCCATTGTGGGTCAAGGAATCAGCAAATCGATTGCCCTCATCACTGACGGCCGCTTCAGCGGCGCCACGCACGGATTCATGGTCGGGCATGTGGCTCCCGAAGCCGCGAATGGAGGCCCGATCGCCCTCCTTCGCGATGGTGACATCATCACGCTGGACGTTCGCGCCCGCCGAATAGACGTTGAGGCGAACCTCGATGAGCGTCGCGCAAAGTGGAAGCCGCCCGCGCCACGCTATACGAGCGGCGTCATGGCGAAATATGCGAAACTTGTTTCCTCGGCATCCGAAGGCGCCATCACAACCGCCGATTGAGAGTTCAAGACCACCAAAACGCTAAGGAGAAAATGGATGGCTAAGATGTTTTGGGCAGCAGACACAAACCCGAAAGCCTTGGAGGGCAAGCGCATCGCCGTACTGGGCTACGGCAGTCAAGGTCGCGCGCAGGCGCTGAACCTGCGCGACTCCGGGATGAACGTTGTTTTGGGCCAGCGCCCCGGAGGCCCTTCTGGAAAACAGGCCGAACAGGACGGATGGAAGCTCCTGACGGCCGCCGAGGCGACGAAAGGGTCGGATGTGATTGTCATGCTGCCGCCCGATATGGCGCAGCCCGGACTTTTCAAGAACGACGTCGCGCCGAACCTCAAAGACGGCGCCATGCTTCTCTTCTCCCACGGTTTCAACATTCACTACGGGCAGATCATCCCGCCCAAGAATATCGACGTCACCATGATCGCCCCGAAAAGCCCGGGTGACCTTGTTCGCCGGCAATTCGAAGCGGGCCGAGGCGTGCCTTGCCTACTGGCGGTGCATCAAGATTACACGGGCCACGCTTTCGAGCGCACGCTTGCCTATGCTCATGCCATCGGTGGAACCCATGCCGGCGTCATAGAGACCACATTCAAGGAAGAGACTGAAACGGACCTATTCGGCGAGCAAGCCGTTCTGTGCGGCGGCGTCCGTGAACTCATCATCAATGGCTTTGAAACGCTCGTGGAAGCGGGTTATCAGCCCGAATCGGCTTATTTCGAATGCCTGCATGAAGTGAAGCTGATCGTCGATCTGATCTACGAAGGCGGAATGGCCAAGATGCACCAGTTCGTCAGCGAAACGGCCAAGTATGGCGACATCACGCGCGGTCCTCGCGTAATCGATCGCCACGTCCGGGAGAACATGAGGCAGATTCTCGAGGAAATTCAATCCGGCGTGTTTGCAAAGGATTGGATCCTTGAATATCAGGCAGGCCGCCCACAGTATAACAAGCTGCTGGAACGCCAGCGCAACCACCCCGTTGAAAAGGTCGGACAGGAACTGCGCAAGCAGATGTCGTGGATCAAGCCGGAAACGACGGCCGCCAAAGGGGCAAAATAATCACAAATTTTCTCTTTACGGGTTAGCCGGTGTTCCTGCGTTTCAGAACGTCTCTGGATCGCACTCCCCATGCGTGCCAAGCTGGGCATGATACGAAAGACAGATAGATAAACGAACCGATGGCAAGCTCAGTTCCCTTCCGTCGCGTCGCAATTGTCGGCACAGGACTGATTGGTGGATCCTTCGCGCTCGCTCTGCGAAGGCGATTCCCGGATATTTCCCTGGCGGGATTTGACCGGCCGACAACAGCCGAGAAGGCGCTCGCGCGCGGGGTAGTTGATGAAACCGCAAGCGATCTCGCCACTGTGGTTCGCGGCGCTGATCTTGTGTACGTCGCTCTGCCGATTGCCGCAGCCATGGAAGCATTCCCAGCGATTGCGGCAGCCGTCGCGCCGAACGCCTTGATCACCGATGCGTGCAGTACGAAAATCGTCGTATGCCGGGCGGCGAACGAAAGTTTTTGCAATGGCGCGCGGTTCCTTGGCGGCCACCCAATGGCGGGAAAGGAGCGCTCCGGCATCGAGGCGGCAGACGACGAGCTATTTCGAGGCGCGCCCTATGCCTTAATTGGATCGGAACTGGATTTGGAAGGCGAATCCTCGACGCACGTCAAAGCCTTTACGGAACTGCTAATCGCGATCGGCGCGCAGCCGGTCTGGTGTGACCCCGACACTCACGATTGGGCCGTCGGCATCGTCTCGCACCTTCCGCAGCTTGTGTCTCTGGCCCTCGCGCGAGTTGTGCGGGATGAAACCGACGAAACGGGTTTGCCGCTCTCTCTGGCAGGTTCTGGCCTGCAAGATACATTGCGGCTTGCGGGAAGCCCCTACGAGGTCTGGCGCGATATTTTCCTAACGAATACCGACAACATCGCGCGGGCGCTTGATCGTCTCACCCAAGCGATCGACTATCTCCGCACCCGACTCACAAGCAGGGAAATCAAAAACGAATTCGAAACGGCGAACGACCTCTACAAGCGGATTCGCAGGGAACCTGACAATCAGCGCTTGTGAGGGGCTTTCCCTTCCATATCGCCCGACAAAGCTCCAGCGCCCTGCCGGACCAGGCTGATAAAAGAGGAGGCCGATCGCGGAAGAGTCCGATCGCGCCGGTAAACGAGCCCCAGCTCGCGATGAAGATCGACATCCGAAATGGGAATCAGCTTCACCTGGCCCGCGCGAACCTCGTCGCGTGCAAAGGTTTCGCTGATGATCGAAACTCCGAGCCCCGCGGCAACGAAGCGCTTGATCATACCGACGCTGGGTAATTCCATCGTGATCCGAAGCCGGGAACGGTAGGGACGAAATTGCTTGTCCAGCACCTGCCGCATGAATCCGGTTTTCGGAAATATCAGCGGCTGCTCGGCAATGTCGCTGGTGCATACGGTCTTGTAGGCGGCTAACGGATTCGAGGGCGCGACCATCAGCATTAACCGATCTCTGAAAATAGAATGAACCTTCAGGCTCGGCGACTTCACCGGCAGCGTCACGATCCCAACGTCTACCGTTCCGTCTTCGACCTTTTCCACTACCTTGTGGCTGAAATTGCGATAAATGCTGATTTGTACCGAGGGGAAACGCCGGCTGTATTCGGCGAAGATGTCCGGCAGCACGTACAGGCACGTTGCTTCATTGGCGCCCACGGCTAGCGTTCCGCGAGGCGTGCTCGCCTGGTCGGCCACAGCGCGCTGTGATTCATTGCGCAGTGTTAAGAGCCGCCCGGCATATTCCAAAAGGGTTTCTCCCGCCACCGTCAACCGCACCGATTTCCCAACGCGGTCGAACAGCTTCTGTCCATATTCTTGCTCGAGCTGGCGAATTTGCGCGCTGACGGCCGGTTGCGAGCGGTAGAGTTTCTGCCCGGCGCGAGAAAAGCTGCCCTGCTTGGCGATTTCCACGAATGTGATCAGGTGATCGAAGTCCATAGATGGCGGGGATTATAGCAAAAAGCACAGGTATGCGACGTCAAAGCTGCCGCCTGCGTTTGCCAAACGCAACAAGAAGAGCTACTCGCATCGTCACCCTCCAACGATCTCGCGTCGGAAGGCCTTCCGATCGATAGCCTTTGTGCGACAGTAAGGTTCACAGTGGGGAGTTAAAATCGGCCCCGCCTTGTTTTAGACCAGCAATTGACGCGGCAACGTTAGGTCCCGGCAGGTACAGGTGCGAGGCCGGCTTTTTGCATCCGGCTGCGGATTTTATTTGCGTATTCGTCGGCCGCCTCCCGCTCCACGGTCTCCGGCCAGCCCAATTCCCGAGCCAGCAGCTTCGCTACCACCGGAGCTACCTCGATCGTTTCCTTCCAACCGTACAACTCCAGACCAATTCTGCGGGCCAGGATGTCTTCAATTGATATCGCCATCTCATTCCGTATACCGAAGACAACCTGTGCCCGCAGTGGCGCAAGCCCATCGAGTAGTGGAAGAGCGAGTTCTCGATCGTTTGTAGCCAAATTCATGACGTCCGAAGCGCGAGTGCCGTATTTCCTCGCAAGGTACCGTGCGGCATTTTCTGAAATCCGGAACTGGTTCACGAGATTCCGCCAATATTCGGGCGTGTAATCGATCGAGCCCAATAGGGGATAACATTTTGTCCGGCAGGCTTTCACTGGTTTTTTCAGAACCTTCTGCACGGAATCGATCGTATCTTCGGCCATCGCTCGATATGTGGTCCATTTGCCGCCTAAAATACTGATCAACCCGCTCCTAGGATCGAGTTCGACCTCGTGATCCCGGGCGAGCCTCTTTACAGCTTTCGGACTGCTCGAATTCACGAGCGGTCTTGCACCAGCAGTGCCGCTCACCACTTGGCCGAGGGCCACGGGATGGAGCAGGAAGCGATTCAAATGCCTTAACAGATATTCCGCTTCTTCTTTCATCAGGAACAAGTCATCGGCTGTGGCAACTTCCTCTTCCGTTGTTCCAACGAGCAACCTTCCCTGCCACGGAATCGCAAACAGTACGCGCCCGTCTTCCGTCTTGGGAATCAGCATCGCGTCATCGCTCGATAGCACCTCCAGTGGCAGCACGATATGCACGCCCTTGCTGAGTCTCATGCGGGGCAGAGCGTTCGGCGCAGCAATTTTTCGAACCCCATCGGCATAAGGACCTGTTGCATTGACGAACGCCCCTGCCCGAACCGTGAAGCGGCGATGAGTTTGCTGATCCTCCACTTCCGCAGCGCACAATTTTCCGCCCAAGGTCTTTTCAAAGCCGACGACACGCGCGTAATTGAGTGCGTCGCCGCCTGCCTCCGTGAACGTGGCCACCAGCGCAATGTCGTAACGCACGTCGTCGAACTGCCCGTCGCTATAGACCATGGCTCCTGCCAGGCGGTCGGGATTCAGCGTGGGAAGCCGGTGAAGCGTTTCCTCTCGCGGAATAAAATGGCTGGCGCCTAGGCTCGCTCGCCCGGCAATCCAATCGTATAGCTTCAGGCCAAGTCGCAAATAGGCGCATTCAAACCGGCTGAAGCAGGGAGTAGCCAGATTCATCGTGCGGGTGAGAAATGGGGCATTCCGAAGCATGCGAATCCTCTCCCGCAAAGCTCGCTTCACCACTCCATATTCGGCCAGATCCAATCCGCGAATGGCTTGCTCGAGATAGCGCACGCCGCCATGAACCATTTTCGTGGAGACGCTGGAAGTCGCCGACCCGAAGTCACGGGCCTCCAGTAGAACGGTTTTCAGTCCCCTTAGTTGCGCATCAAGGGCGCAGCCAGCCCCGGTCGCGCCACCGCCGATCACGCAGACATCGAACGCATTCCCGGCAATGGCCCGCAGCGCGTCCGAGCGGCTTTGCATTTTCGTATGTGGTGGGTTCTATGACTTAGCCGCTGGAACCGCCCCGTCATCGGAGGAAGCGGAGACCTGTCCCTTCGGATGGGAGCCAGGGGCATGGCCGGGATTTCGCCACTCGCGACCTTCGCGTCGCAGGAGATCGTCCGCCTGCGCTGGCCCGCGGGTACCGGCAGCATAATTCGGAAAATCGCGCGGAGGGAGCGCTGTCCAGACGTCGAGAATCGGCTGCACGACGGCCCAGCCCGCCTCAACCATATCGGCGCGCTGGAAGAGTGTGGAATCGCCCATCATGCAATCGTAGAGCAGCGTTTCATACCCGGTGGAGGGCGTGGTGCCGAAATAATCGGAATATTGAAAATCCATGTTCACGGCGCCCAAGCGGACCGTCGGCCCGGGAACCTTTGCTTCAAAGCTCAGCGAAATACCTTCGTCGGGTTGAATGTTGATCACAAGCTCGTTGGGCGCGATATTGTTCACCGAAGTGTTGCGAAACAGCACGAACGGCGGCCGGCGGAAACGAATGACGACCTGGGTCGCACGTTCGGCCAGGCGTTTGCCGGTTCGGAGATAAAACGGCACACCGGCCCATCGCCAGTTGTCGATCTGCAAAGCCATGGCCACATAGGTAGGCGTCTTCGAATCGGAAGCGACATGCGGCTCCGCGCGATAGGCGGGAACACGCTTGCCGTTGATTTTCCCCTCGCCGTATTGGCCGCGAACGGCATGGTCTAGAACTTTTTCCGGACTGAGCGGCTGAATCGCGCGAAGCACTTTGGTCTGCTCGTCGTGGACCTCCTCGGCGTCGAAAGAAATGGGCGGCTCCATGGCTGTGAGCGTAATCAGCTGAAAAATGTGGTTAGGGACCATGTCGCGCAGTGCGCCAGCTTGCTCGTAGTAGCCGCCCCGCAGTTCCACACCCAGCTCCTCGGCGACGGTCACCTGCACGTGATCCACGTACCGCCGGTTCCAAACAGGCTCGAAGATGCCGTTGGCGAACCGGAACGCGAGAATATTCTGCACGGTTTCTTTTCCGAGGTAATGATCGATTCGAAAGATCTGCTTTTCGTCCAGCACCTCGAGGATTGCGCGGTTGAGAGCCACGGCGGATGCAAGGTCCTGGCCGAACGGCTTTTCAATCACAACGCGCTTCCATTTCGCGTCTTCCTGTTTCGTGAGTCCGGCAGAGCCTAGCTGCTTTACGACAATCGGGAAAAATGTGGGACTCGTGGCCAGATAAAACAGGCAATTCCCCTCCGTTCCCTGTTCTTTTTCCACCTGCGCAAGCTCTTCTCCGAGCCTTCGGAAAAGCTGCACGTCTTTGAAATCGCCGGACAGGTAATAGAGGCGATTGGCGAACCAATCCCAAGATCCCGCGTCCATGCCGCTGGTGGAGTATTCCTTGATATCCTTCGTGGCGCGCTCGCGGAACTCTTCGGTGGAGAACTGCTCCGCCGAGACGCCGATGATCGCAAACTGTTCCGGAAGTAACTTCCCCTTGGCAAGGTTATAGAGCGCCGGGATCAGTTTCCGTTTCGTCAGATCGCCGCCCGCGCCGAAAATCACCATCGCGCAGCGTCCTGGCGGACGCCCTAGCGTCTCTCGCGTAACTTGTCCCGAACCGTCGCTTGAAGCCATGAATCGTGCCTCCCTGGTCCTGCGGAAAACGGGGCCGCTCGCAGCTACCGGGAACTCAAGAGGGCACCCGGATCGGTCCGGAACGCAATCTTTTCGCTTCTAACAGCTCGTTGAACAATACGGCGCATCATGCGAATGACCGTTTTGGGGTCCGAAGCGCGATTCCTCACCGCGCGGTATGGACGCGATGAATTTCCGGTTGGCAATGGTACAAACCATGAAGTCGTTCGAACCCATTGCAAACGATTTTAAGTGGAGAGCGCCTGCCGGAACGCTTCTTGAAGCTTCTTTAAGCTTGCGGCGACGTCCGAGCCGAGATGCACGCGCAAGACGCGCCGGTTGCGTTCCGCCAGAACTTGAAAATCGCCTCGCGCTTGCGCTGCCTTCACGATGCCGAACGTGTACTTTTGGCCCGGCACTGGAATGTCGGCAGCGTCGTCGCACGTAATCTGCAAGAAGACGCCAGAATTCGGGCCGCCCTTGTAAGCTTGGCCCGTGGAATGGAGGAACCGGGGACCGAAACCCAGGCACGTGGCTACGCGTTTCTTGTCGCGCACGGCGTGCCGAATCGACTGGAGCAAGGTTTCATGCGCCGTATTCCTCTGGATGTAGCCGAGAAGCGCGAAGTAATCTTCGCCCTTTAACCGATTCACATGCGCGCGCAAATAGCCCGTGAGTGTCGCCTTCCCGCCAGCCGATTCCTTTATCGCTGCCGCATTCTTGGCGTCTGTGAACAGCTTGATGCCGTTCTCTTCCAGCAGTGGAGTTTCGGGAGGGAGCGAGCCGGTCTTTTCATACTCGCCGGTCAGCTTGCGCGTTTCGATTTTGCTTGCTTCCACATCCGGCTGATTGAACGGATTGATGCCTATGATCGAACCAGCCACGGCTGTCGCAATCTCCCAGCGGAAGAATTCCTGGCCCAATTCGTTCACGTTGGGCACGGCGATCCGTACTACGGGCTGTCCTGCCTTCTCCAATGCTTCCACTGCGGCGTCCTGCTTGGAATCGGGCCCGGATTCCAGGCGGAGATATACGAAAACACGGTCATTCCCATATACATCGGGCGCTCCGGGCTCTTCACGGTCCACGGGTATAAGCCCCTTGCCCTCTTTCCCGGTCGATTCTGCAAGAAGCTGTTCGAGCCACGCTCCAAGGTCACGGATGCCAGGAGAGGTAAAGATCGTAATCTTATCGTGCCCGCTTTTCTGAAGTGTTCCGAGGATCGCGCCGAGGATCGCTCCCGGATTTTCGCCGGCAGCAACAACCGAAGCGCAGGCGTGGACCATTTCTTCGGCGCGATCGAGGAATTTCGGCACGTCGACACCCTGAATAGCCGCCGGGATCATTCCAAAATTTGAAAGCGCTGAATAGCGTCCTCCGATGCTGGGAACGCCGAAGAAAATGTTGCGGAAGCCATCTGTCTCCGCCACCTGCTCCAGTTTTGAGCCGGGATCGGTAATCGCGATAAAGCGCTTCCCCGCTTCCGCTGCGCCGACCAACTGTTTGACGCGCTCGAAGAAGTATTGTTTGAAGATGTTTGGTTCGAGCGTGCTTCCGGATTTGCTCGATACGATAAAAATCGTCTTGGCCAGGTCCAGACTGGCTTCCACGGCGCGGATCTGAGCCGGGTCCGTGGAATCGAGCACAAGCATTTCAGGATGGTTCTTGATGTCCCCGTAGGTGAGCTTCAGTACTTCGACGCAAAGGCTCGACCCGCCCATCCCCAGGAGCAACGCATGGGTGAAGCCTCCCGTACGAATATCCTCGGCAATCTTCTTGAATCTTAGCTCGTTTGAGATTTGACTCTCGGTAACGCCCAGCCAGCCCAACCATTTGCTCTCATCCGTATTGGTCCAAAGTGAAGCGTCGCGAGCCCATAGGCGTTTGACTTTGTTATTGGCCTTCCAATCTTCCAGCGTGGCTTGCACCGCCTTCGCCAGGTTTTCCGGGAGCCGATAGCTGAAATTCTTCACAGCGGGAGGAACCGCCTTCTTCGCGTGCTTGTCTACGGCGGCGAGCAACTTGTCAAACGCCTCGGCGAATAGCTTTACGCCCTCGTCGGTCAGTTGATCCGTCACCTTCTTCATGGAGATGCCAACGCGGGCCAGATCCGCCATCGTCCGGCGCGCCGATTCCACTCCCTCTTCCAAGCTCGCGCGAGATTTGCCGTGA
>Ga0307374_10010116_pt1 | contig 13758 bp, 17 predicted proteins | sample OX3MG_FD_202532 | JGI IMG/M metagenome (GOLD analysis project Ga0307374, IMG submission 202532) | Soil microbial communities from Risofladan, Vaasa, Finland - OX-3 | ecosystem: Environmental > Terrestrial > Soil > Coastal area > Acid sulfate soil | place: Finland: Risofladan, Vaasa | collected... | reverse complement strand
GGACCTTGGAGCGAAAGTGACGATTGAATCTCGATGGCCCTCGGTATTAGTTATCGTTGGTAACGCAACTCAAGAGACTCACCCACGGAACAACTGGAGGAATCATGCCACTCGAGGAGCTAATCCGCTCAGGCACGATCCGTCCTATCGTTCGTTGGGGCGACCCGGTCATGCACGCGCCCACGCGCGAAGTGACTGATTTTGGACCGTCGCTGCAGACGTTGATCGCCGATATGTTTGCGACCAATCGTGCGGCCGACGGCGCCGGTCTCGCCGCTCCCCAGATAGGCGTCGACCTCGCGGTATTTGTTTTCGATTGCTTTGATTCGCAATTGGAAAGACGCGTCGGCCTCGTGTGCAACCCAACGGTAGCGTTCGCCGAACAAGGGCAGAGGCACTTCGTGGATCTAGACGAAGGTTGTCTCTCGCTTCCCGGAGCGTACGCTTCAGCGGTACGCCCCGATTTTGCCGCCTGTCGTGGCCAGGATCAGTTTGGTGACGACCTAGAAGTCTTCGGCACCGGCACGCTTGCTCGCTGTCTTCAGCATGAGACCGACCACGTCAACGGCCTTGTGTTTGAGAATCGCCTTCCTCGTCGACTGCGAAAATTGCTCCACGCTCGGCATGAGCAAAATGCTTGGCGCTATCCCGCAGACTGGCCGGTCTCGCGATTTGAGTAATTGGGAAAGGACTGGACTCCAGCCGAGGGAGCACACGCTGAGCGGGTGTGCTTTCCGTGCCTGAACTTGTCGTTATCACAGGACCGATTGCGTCCGGCAAGAGTGCGGTGGCGCGGTCGCTTGCAGAAATAATTTCTGAGGCGGGTCGATCCGCCGTTGTCGCGGATCTCGACGACATAGTTGGCTCAATATGGGCTCCGGCGAAGGATGTGGCGCAAACCTGGGAGAGAGCCCGCAGGGTTCACGGCCGTCTCATCGGAGAGTGGCTGTCGTTGGGCGTGGACGTCGTGATCGCGGACGGGCCCTTTTACTCGAAGAATGAAACCGCCCCTTTGATGCATAAGGTCCCAAGCGCAACCTTGGTACGCCGGATGCTTCTACTCACAACTTACGAAGTAGCTCTTGAACGAGTTGCAGTGGATCCGAGTCGGGGTATCTCGAAGGACCCAGTGATTCTGCGTTCGAAATACGATGAGTTCGAGCGACAGCTGCCAAACATCGACCCGTGCGAGTGGACATTCGATACTGCAAAAACTGGCCTCGCCGATATCGTGGCCACGGTTAGCAGAGGGTTGCTCTCTACCTGAAGTCGCAATGGGATAGTCTCCGACTGCCTTCATCCATTTTTGCTTCACGAATTTCCAAACAAAGTGTCTGCAAGCGGAAAGGAGAATCCAGATATGGCTTCGAGGACGCTGCTTTTCCAGGAAAGCCCCTCGGAAAAAGCTTGGTCCATTGCGAGAGCCGACCAGCACTGCGATTGAAGGGCCCAGAGAAGCGGATTGCCTATCATCGATATCGCCCAAAGATTGGGACTTCTACGGACCTTCGCTCCGTTATCGAAATCTGCGAATGATAAGACTCCGGCGAGACCCGGGTGAACAAATGCACTCAGAATCGTTTAGAAGGGATAGGCATCGTTCCAGATGTTGAGTGCCCTGAGTCGCTTATCGAATGTTGACAGCCACTCCGTTTGCTCCGATTCTTCGAAGTCCCTTCGCAGCTCCGCAATGAGGGTCTTGAACGGAGAATCCTGGCCCGAGTCATGTATGGCCCTAGCAAAATCGTCGAACGTGCGTCTCGAAACGTTCTCGTGGATGTCGGTCTCGTCAATCTTCGTCGCATAGCAAATCGCCATCGCGTATTCAAAGGCGGACCTCACCAGCGGAAGCGATTCGTTGGCCATATCGTTCTCACACAAGGTCACGATCGCCATCGCGAGTCGATTGACGACGATCCACCATCCCTTCAGAGGATCAATTGGTTCATCTGTCCACCGACTAGTTTCCGTCTTCACAAAAATTCTATTCATCTCGCGAATTCTTTGAGCGAGGACGGCGTTCTCATCTGAAGATATCGAAGGTGACGCCATGTGCTCCACAAGCGCCTCAACATCCAGTTCCGGAGATAGTAAGCCGTCGACTGCGAATTGGCGTAAGGCAGACTCAAAAGCGATCTTGAAGTTTCCTGCTTCCCCGGTCACTCATTCAATGTAACGACCCCTGATCACACTCCTACTTGACGGATAGAGAATTACCGCCGGAACGTTTCAGCATTCACCCGAACCCCCCGAGTTGCCTAGAAAGAACGAGACTCGCCCTCGACTTTTGTGTGCGCATCGGCCCTCGCTCTAGTGCGATCACGCCTTCGCTCTACGTACGACGTAGAGCGACAGGGCAACCAGCAGCGCCGCAGCAATGAGGTAAAAACCTCCTTCGAACGACTGCAGTGTCCAATATTGACTGTCGGGTATGTACCACTGAACGTCAATGAGACCTAAATGCTTGAGGCAATAGGTATCGGAGTGCGCCGGTTTACCATTCTTCCTCGCATCCTCACATCGATACACATGGCTCGCCGATCGGTTCAAGACGAAGGTGCTCGGAATGCCCTTCTCCGTCTTAGTTATAAACCCCTCCGAGAAGGGCCACGAATTTGCGGGAGCTCCACCTGGCACGATAAATCCACTCGACGAGCCCACCTCCACTCCATTGCCCTGTAACACGGCGACTGAGGGTGACCCGAGATTGAGGAGGACCCCCGACGAGAAGAAGCTTAAGAAGATCGCCGCGAAGAGGACGGCGGCCGCGGCGAGGGACCAGCCAGGTCGACGAACGAAGAGCCCGACGACGACGGCCAGCACGAAGCAGAAGATTCCGCAGGCGACTTCGATGAAACCCGAGATCGCGAAGACCTTGGGCATGATTCGAGGAGCGACGTGCGCCGCGCCGACCCACCACGAGAGTAGCCAGCACAACGGCACGAGGATGACTACCAGTGATGCGACACTCATGACGTACTTGTTCATGAGCCAACGAGTGCGAGAGCCCGACTGGGTCCAGGCCAGACGATTCGTCTTTTGCTCGATCTCGTGCGCCACGGCGTTAACGCCGAGGATCAGTCCGAAGAGTGGGGCGAATGTCATGCCAAAACCGATGACCACCTCGTTCAACTTCCCGCTGTTGTAGAGGGAGAGCTGCACATGCTCACAAAATTTGGCGTCGCTAGTGGTGAGCCCGCCGAACTCGCCTTTACAGGGTGCGGATAAGTACTCGCGCCACAGCGTCTGCTCGTGTAGGCCCATGATCAGCGCCCACACCGATACAACAACGGCGAGTAGGGCGAACGCAATCACGATGGAGCGCTGCTGGCGCCACACGACCCACATCAGCGCGCACCGCTTTCGATCTCGTCGACGTCGCGACCATCACGATGCGGCGAACCTGCTCGCAAATAGGCCAAGACAATCTCCTCCAGGGTTGGTCGATCGACGAGCCAACGATCGTCGTTGAAGGGAAGTCCCACCCGCACGAGGAGCGACCGTCCTCGGGCGCTGCGCTGCTCGTTAACGACCGTGATGCCCGGCGGTAATGCGAGATCATCGTCGCCGACAACGGAGAGAATTCGGTGGGTCTCCACTATGTACTCGGTGTCGTCCGATAAAACAACGCGAGCGTGGGCGAGCACGATGACGTAGTCACAGATGGCCGCCACGTCGCTCAACGCGTGCGTAGAGAGCACCACGCTCGATTCACTGTCGGCGACTTGGCGCATCAGCAGCCGAAGCAGGTCCTCGCGCGCCACCGGATCAAGAGCCGATGCGGGCTCGTCGAGGAGCAGGAGCTCTGGCTGCTTCGCAAGACAAAGCGTGAGCGCCACTTGCGCCTGCTGGCCACCTGAGAGATCGCTAACGCGCGAGCGTAAGGGAATGTCGAGGTGTGCGAGATGGTTCTTCGCGACGTCCATGCTCCACGTCGGATTGTTCATTTCGCCAAAACGCAGCATTTCCGCGACGCGGAAACTTTTATAGAGCGGCCGGTCCTGATCCAGGTAGCCGACCCGTTCGCGCAGATCGTCGATTCCTGGTGACGGGGACTGCCCGAGGACTCGCAACGTGCCGACGCTCGGTTCTGACAAACCCGCCGCCATCCGGAGCAGCGTCGACTTTCCCGATCCGTTCGGACCGACGAGAGCGGCCACTCTCCCCTTGGGAATCGTGAGCGTGCAATCCTGTAGTCCCCAGGTGCGCCGGTAGCGCTTACCAAGGTTTACTGCCTCAAGCACGGACGTTTCTTCAATCACGAGCGCACCTTGCCGTCTTGATGGAGCGCGGAACGAATGAGTTCGCGGATCGTCTCTTCGTCTAACCCGGTTCGGCGAGCGTCGGCGACCCAATCTTGAAGTGCTTGATCGAGGGAAGCACGTTCCGAAGCGTTGGACCCAGCTCGCGAGCGTGAAGTGATGAAAGTTCCAAGACCCGCACGACCTTCGGCGATCCCCTGGTGCTCGAGTTCCCGGTAGGCCCGGTGCACCGTATTGGGATTGATCGTGATCTGAGTGACGACGTCACGCACCGATGGGAGCTGGTCACCATCTCGTAGGAGACCGCTGCGTACGGCGTGACGAACCTGATCCACGAGTTGTCGATAGGGCGCGAGACCGCTTTGATGGTCGAGTCGAAACGTAAGAGAAGGATGCTGTGCCATGTACTAGTACACTAGTACATGGCACTGAAAAGATTGAGCCGGGATTTCGATGTCAAAAGCCTAGTGAATGAAATTTCGGCCCTACTTGCTTGCCTGCTCTACCCGGGGACCCGAAGGAACAGTCCTGCTTCCGGACATTGCCGATTGGCAAATCCAATTGGCCGAGGTTCTCGACCAATCTTCCCACCGTTCGACCCTGTCAAAAGGGGGGATCCTGAATCCCAAGTCCAGTGCAATCTTCAAGTGCTATTGGACGGTGAAACTCCAGCTCTCACGGTCACTACTCCCGGCGATCAATGGCGAGACATAGAAGCCGCCACAGTCGGGTTCCTCGACGGCCACTGCGAGTCTCGCCGAATCCCCCGGTGGCGAAACCAGGAGGCCGGACGTCGTCTGAGGACACGCTTTGTTCTGAACTGGATTCCAGTCTCCTCCGTAGATGTCGAAGGACGCGGTCTTCCCCGGCGCAAGGTGTACCGGGCCCGATGCTTTCGACGAAGGTGGGCCGCTCTGGTAGACCATCGTCATCGGTGTTGCCTGGAGTGCACCGTTGCCCACTGCTTGCACACGCGGCCATCCGCTGAGCTGGCACGCACTGCGCGAGACGTTGGTGAACGTCAGGGTCTCCGTGAACTGCCCGCCAGCCGCGTAGTTGGCGTGCCACCCACCATGGTCCGAGATGAGACTCAACTGCGACAAACTGCACCTCGGAGCGCTCGCCGCGGCGCGCAAGTTTGAGCTTGTCGCTGTCTTTGGCTGCGCCACGTTGTCGATGTGACCGATGCCGTACGCGACGACAAGGGCGAGAACGACAACAGCGAGCAGGATCTTGCCCAGTTTAAATCGACGCCGCCGAGTCTTCTCACGGGCCTCCTTGATCAAGAGTTCGGTCGGGTCGAGAAGTACCTGGCCACTGACCTCACGAACTGGTGCCAACGTCATCTCTTCCCCCTGCCGTTCGTAAAATGATGGTACTATCTGAGGTAGTACTATGCAAATACCGGAAATTTGCAAGAACGAATCGATGCCTATCTACGAACAGGTGGCTGCTGAGATTAGACGAGCGATCTCTGACGGTGAAGCGAAGCAGGGAGAGCGCTTGCCGCCCGCCATCGACCTAGCCGACATATTGGGCGTGAACAAGAACACCGTGATTCGCGCTCTGCACATATTGCGCGACGAAGGCCTCCTCGATTTTACAAGAGGACGTGGCGTGCGCGTCGTAGGTACGCCGCAACAGAGTGCTGTGCTCGTTCGCATCAACGAACTATTGGACTACGCGCGTCAACAGGGCTATCGCCGTGATGAGTTGATGCAATTAATCGAGACCGTGCCCTAATAAATGGAGAGCTCCGGCAAACCCATCGCGATTCAGTGAAGCGATTCTTACAGTTGAACTCACCATTGCAGGCCCGACTTCCTGTCCGCCGCCTTGACTCCACTCAATACGCATACTTGAGTCGGCTGCTCGTGAGTCAGAGCGCAGATGTCTGCAGTGAGGAAGTTGGCACTCGTAACGATCGCTTCTGTCACCGGGCTTGTGGAGTCATCCAATCCCTTAGCAATAGTCGACTGTGACAGTCCGGTGAGTAGTGCCGGTGTAAAACTTGCCCCGGCTTGGAAGAAACGGTTTCCAAAGTCTAAGAAAGGGATCGAACCGCCCGGCCCGGACCCATTCATGGGTAGGTAATGTTCAATGTCGTACTTCGCGACCAAGGCGCTCTCGGCGTTAGTCATCGACATCAATGGCCGGTGAGTTCGTGTCTCAGTTTCAACCCATACGAACGTAACAAACTTCGATGAATAGGCGGATTGGTAAAAAGTGAAGGTGGGAGTTAAGGGAAAGACTTCAGGCGACGGTGCGGAGTCCGTAATATCCAACTGTGAGAATGTCCCAAATCGTCCTAGAGCCACTACCATTGGCCAGCGTTCTGCGGCACAGAAAGGACAGAACTCAGCTCCAACGTAGAGAAGCTCCGGACGTCCATGGGAGGTGAGGGCACGCTGACCTGAAATCTTCAGAGGCGGCGTCACCGAGGTTATTGGAGACATCACTCCGACCGCGTTGGCAGCTCCCACGTTAAGCCCAGTGGCCTCGCTCAAAAGAGCGGACGGTGCCCGTCGCGTCACCGAATTCGAATTCGAATTCGTTGAAGACGACGAGCCATTTTTTGTACCGGTCACGCGGATGCCCACGAGAACTGACACGAGTACGAGTACAACCCCCACCACGGCCCATGTGATCATCAAGCTGCTTGAGCGACGTGGCCTAATCACTGACACGTCTCATAACTTTCTGGACCAGTCGAACTTTGAAAGTTCGATGAACCTCCTGTCGGACACCTGCTTACGCATTACTCGCTGCCGGCCCGATCAAACCGCCCGTGTACACCGGTGTCGTGTTCGACCCCTGATCCGATACCCCAAGGGCTACGCAGTCATTCACCTGCGGACATTGAACTTCGCCCACGGCCATGAAGGCGTCGGACTGTACGCCCCCCGAAACGTTCGCTGGCACCGCAAAGCTCACGCCGGTCCAGGTCGCGCCGTCGTCGTGGGTGACCAACACGATCGCCGAACCCCCGTTGAGCGCGCCCGACGGGAATCGCTGCGGTACGGCCACCGTGCCTGTGGCGACACAGTCCGTGTTGCTCGCGCAGACGATGTCGCCAAGAATCGGCTCCGGCGCCGATGAGGGCAGAGCCTCGGGTACCCACGTGAGACCACCGTCGCTCGTCTGGGCAATGTCACTGACGCTTCCGGATCCATTTCCGCCGCTAACGCACTCGCCGATTCCAGCCTTGGCCTCAGCGGCGCTGGCGTTGGCCCAATAGGCAGACTCTTGTCGGGCAATCGCTTGGACGGCCGGGCTCTGCTGTGCTGTGCTGGATTGTGGTGGGCTCGACGACGTGGGAGGCGTCATCGTTGAACACGCTGGCTGATTCGTAATGGTGACGGCAATAGCGCCCAAAACGGAGCAGTGCTCCGCATCACTACAACTAAGTCTCGTCGAGTAGTTGATAATGCCGAAGCCGACCGGTAGTGCGCCGCTCGTCCAACTTTGGCCGCCGTCATTCGTGTGGGCCACCACCCCTGTGGCAATTGCGTCAGTGCTCGAAGCGTCGAGCGTACCCACGGCCACGCAGTCCGACGACGTCGGGCACGCGAGTGAGTCCATGGACTGACCCGAAGGAAAGACGGTGTCAGCGAAGCTCGCTCCATTGTTAGCGGTCGATAGAAATGTGGCGTCGATGGGGGTGTTGCTGTAATCGACAGAGGTGGCCGCGAGACCCGCGCAGAAGCCCAATGATGGACAATCGAGCGAGTACAGCGCGCCGTTCGACCCTGGCAACGGATCGATGGTGAACGAGTGACCACCGTCGGACGTCGTAATGAACACCGGCCGACTGTTGTAGGTGGCCCCGGCGGCGCAACTCTGCGCACTGGCGCACGAAAGCGCGGTTGTGAAATACACTCCTGCGGGCACGGGCAGCACACTCCAACTCAACGCCCCATCGTGGGAAACATAGAAGGAGTCATACTTCGCCGGACCCGAACTCGACGTGGCGTTGTCACCCGTCACGTAGCAGGTGCTCGACGTGGGACAGGTGAGATTGCCGGGTTCGGGTCCTGTCGTGTTCCGCTGCCAACCTTCTTTCGTGATGGAGTCCGCAAGCAACCACGTGCCCTTTGGAGCCTGAACGTGCGATCGAGATACGGGAAGGGCGTGCGACGCGCTCCATGGCGTGTGGAGTGGACCCGACAGGCTCGCGCTTCCATTCAGTACCGAGATGAGGACCGCTGCTAGTAGAACGGTGCACACGAGTGCCGATTGCACAAGGAAGATACGCGGGCGATGAAAACCAACCACTTGTGAACGACCCCTCACGTTCGCGGAGCGCGTTGTGTCGACGTCGGCGGCCTGTCGAGTCGCGGTAGTCACCGATCGCGTTGACGCCTCGATTTCCTCGGCTGCGGCGACCGCAATTGCCGACCTTGCGCGAGTCCACGCGTCGGTCGAGGGATCAGGCATCTCATCACGGAAATGACAAAGCAGTTCGAACTCATCAGTCATGGTCGGTCCCTTCCGGAGCGAGCTCTCGTTGGTCTTCATCGAACGACCAGAGATCGAAGTCGAAACTTCCGAGTTGGTCGGCCATCGAGGCGCGAGCGCGTGAAAGTCGTGAGCGCACCGTCCCTGGTGCGATGCCGAGGGCAAACGCAATCTCGTCGTGCCTGAGTTCGGCCCAGGCGTGGAGCAAGATAACTTCGCGTTGCTCACCGTTCAGTGAAGCGAGGGCGGTGGCGATGCGCGGCGCCAAAAGCGAGGCGCTGAGTCGTTCGTCGGAGAGCGAAGGATCCTCGTGATATTCTGCTTCGACACGTAGACGTGCGTCAAGGTGAAGAAGGTGTTGCTCCGCTCGCCAATGGTTTCGAATGAGGTTGATCGCGATACCGTAAAGCCAAGAACGCAGTGAGCCCCGTTCCGCATCAAAAGAGGTCCTACGTCGAAAGGCAATCGCGAACGTCTCTGCAGCGAGGTCATCGGCGAGTGCGGTGCCAACGCGCCGGGCAATGAATCGGTGAATTGAAGAAAAGTTCTCTTCGAATCCGCGTTCAAAGGCCAAGGGATCAACAATCGCCTCTTCTGATTCCTCAGGCTTTGGCGTGCTTTTTCCTCCCATGCTTAGATAATTGTCTCCAGATGCGATCGCGTTCCCAGATACCGCAAATGTAGAAATCAGGAGCGCCTGGAAAAGGCGACTGGCGACTTGCCTGCTGGGGCGATCGCCTCCTTGCGAGGTGGTGATTGGGATGAGCCCGCGGCGGTCAACCCACCGTGTGGCTTAGTTGATGTCTTGCGTCACGTCGGTCGACAAAGATTGAAGCCGGTGGGAAGAAGCCTTGTCTATCAGCTGATGCCCAGACGCGAACCGAGCCAAAGGAGAGTCTGGACTGCCTGCTGTCGCTGCATCCGCCTGAGGCGGGGGAGGTCGGGCAGGTGGCCGTCTCGCCACGCGCGTCCCGCGAGGCCAGCCAGCGCCACGCTGACCGCGTGCGGGTCTACATCGGCCCAGCACGAACGACGTAGCAACGCCTCAGGGTCGTAGCCGCTATCGGCCATGTCCGGCGCCAGCCGGACCAGATCCATCCACCCCGGCCCGGTCCACACGTGCGTCCAGTCCACAACCCACAGCCGTTGCTGGCCGTTGGCGGCGTACCTGATGACGTTGTCCCGTCGAAGATCCCCGTGCTGCATCGCCTCACCCGGACCAAGGGCATCGAACCACTCCTCCTCCAGGTTGGCCAGTAGTTCCACCGCAATCGGCACCGGAAGTTTGATGCTTTTCAGATGCGCAACTGTTGACGGATCACCACCTGGACGGTGCGCCAATGATCGCCAGGTTCCCAGCAGCGGAGCGAACGCGTCCGCGTACCGGGTGGCCCCTGGCAAGGGGGGCCCGGCTAACCGCTCTCGGATTACCCCGAGGACATCCACCATCGCGGCCACTGCTGTCTCATCCCACTCTTCCAAGGCGTCCCCGGGCACAAACTCGTAGACCGCAACGACCCAACCTTCAGGTTCGCTCGCCGCCAACAGTTGTGGCGCCAAGTCCCCAATGAGCGGTGCCATTTGCACACCAGTCCGAATAAAAGCACCAAGGTCGCCATCGTTCGGTGCGGCCTTGACAAACACCGACCGACCAGAGTCACCGGTCACGGTGGAAGCGATGGCGGGCGTGAAGCCTGCGGTAGCTGGCCGCTCAAACCGTACCGACTCACCCAGTACGTCCTCTACGACGGCGCGAACCTCCGCCGGGGCTTCACTCAGGCGAGGGCGCACGGTCGCCACCTCCGGTCTTCGACTTCGGTCGGACCACAGTCTGTCACGCCAGGGACAGGATCCGGAAGCCGAGGCAACGCGCCCACATGAACACGTCTCCCAAGTCGACCGGAGCTTGTCCGAGGCCAACGGAGTGAGGCCGCGAGGTATGCGGGCAGATGGCGCGGGTGCATTCCCCGATGACAGCCGGGAAAGTGGAACCTAACGCCAATTCGCCAATTCAGCCGACGCTCGGGCCACTATCTCCGAGACGACGGAAGCGTCAGTCTCAACTCCGAGCAGTGACCCGGGTGGAAAAATCACTTGTTGTTGGCAGCCATGCTCGTAGACGTACACCTCAACGACCCCGAGCAATCCACCTCGCTGCTCTTGCCGTTCACGGATGCGCTCCTCGGCCATCTGTCGCTGTTCGTCAGTCAGATGCGAGTCGTCGCCCGCTCCGTACCCGATCCAACCATGTTCATTCGTCGTCATGGATGCATTATGCACCCGTGGCGGCAATCCGACTTTCCCTGCCCGGGAGTGGGACCGCTATTGAACGTCGCCTACCGTCGACAATCTGGGCGCTGATATAGCTAGTTGTGCGAGTATCTCGCGATGAACGTTCGGGCACCAATCACCAACGATGCTTTCGAATGCGCGCCGGTGAGTTGTGGAGAGAGGTTGTCGGAGACTCGACGTGACTCCGCAACCTAATGGGACCAGTGGCTCGAGCCAACCAAATCGTGGCTAGAGACGGAAGCTCGTCATCAACGCTGTGCCGCTCGCGAATGGTGCAGTCAGTAGTCAGTCGGATACCGTGAATCCTCAGAATCGAGGCAAGGTGCTTGGCTGCGTGTACTGCGCCGATCCGAAGCCAAGAATTGGAACGAAAATGAAGCTGAGGAGCCAGAGACCGATTCCAAATCCGGAGCTCTTCGAGAAGGCCTTGGCAATGTCCATCGCGATTATCAGTCCGATGACGATATTCACCATTGGAATGAAGAACAGAATCAGCCACCACTCCGGCCGACCAGAGATCTTGCATATTAAGTAGAGGTTGTAGATGGGAACGAAAACCCCCCAGCCTGGTTCGCCAGCTTTAGCGAATACCTTCCAACCCGCGACAATGTAGAAAGCGACAACTGCGAAATAGATCAGCAGAAGAACGGCGGCGGGACCAGACGATGCAGCGGCAATCGATTGCATTAGCTACTTTCTCGTTTTTTCTTCAGGCTACTTTCGAAACATCACTTCCAATGGGATAACGAATTCTTCCAGGGACCCGACGTGACTCAGGTTAGGTACAGTGCAGTGGCGGCTGGGCGCGTTGGAAAGATCAGGTCCATAAGGAGTATCTCTGCAGTCTCTGTCTTATGCGCTCGACCTGACCAGCTTGCTCAACTAGGTGAGAGCTGGCTGATCTCGCCGGAAACCGTTTCGTCTATTCGCGAAGTCTCCCGATTCACCCCGCAGCTTCGCAGAACTAGGCGTGTGTAATTGACATCATTTCGTGTTGCAGGCGATGCGACTCGGCACCGACCGCACGCACGGATAGCACTGACGTATAGACCAAGCACACCAACGCCAGTGGCCACCAGCCGCTATGGGCATAACTCACAATCACTTGCCCTCGCGAACTCGGATCTCCTTGAAGTCGAAGTCCTAACGCCCACAGCGAATACGCCACGGTCATTAGCGGAACGATACGACCGATCATTCGACTGAGAGCAAGTGGAACTCGAGCCTCATCGGCGCTCAATTCGACGCGAGATGCCAGGTAGGCCATGGCCAAGATTGATCCAACCAAGGTGCCGAGTCCCAGAATTAGATTTGAAGCGCTCACCACGTTCGCGAGCAACGGATGGAGGACTGTCATGGTGAAAACGGGGTGCCCGTGCACCGTGACGAAGCTGGGCTTTTGCTGTTGGTTGAGGTAATTCGACCAGAGGTAGAGGCCAGTTATCGCCACCATGGCGACGGCCGGCGACCACACGAGGAAACGCTGGGTTCGTGAGTGCCGGCTGCGGTGCCGCAGTGCGCTCCTCATAGAGGACCAGACGGTGAGGAGGCCCAAAAGGCTTACTAGTGCCAGGACCGTGACGACGAAGTACCCGATGCCCGACACGTACGTCGGCCACGACATCGACCCGTGAACGATCGGGCCCATGGGGGTCATGGTTGTGTTGGTGCCGTTCGTGATCATTTTGATCGCGCGGTGATCGAACGCGTGCGGACTTGGCCATGAGGGCGATGGCAACAGAGCGCCCGACTGAAACCACAAAGCTGAGCGGTAACTCTGATAGCTCGTGGTGTAGAGCACAAGGGGAATCACGAGTGCGATGGGGAGGGCGGCGGCGGAGGCGGCGACCTGACGACGGATTCCTGTTGGTTGCGTCAGGTCCGGAACCGGTCCGCGTGCCCACTGGCGCAGGGCATCAATGGCGAGGCCACCGGCGACGCGCCAACGGGATCGTCCCTCCTCGAGGAGATCGGCGGTGATGGTCGCGACCTCGTCTGCGTAGCGCCGTCGCCACCACCGAGGGTGCATCGCGAGGGCGATACGGACCGGGTCGATTCTCACATTGCCCCGAGTCGTCGGAGACCGATTTTTGCAACGCGGGTGATGGACTCAAGGCGCTCGCGCAGCGCCACCGCGCCGGCTCCGGTCAAGCGGTATGGGCGGCGGCGGTCCTCGGACTCGAGCGCTTCGACGAGGCCTTCCTGCTCCAAGCGGACCAGAACACCGTAGAGAGTTCCGGGTCCCATCGCTTCACCGCTCATCGCTTCGATGTCCTTGATGAGCGCGTATCCGTGCTTCGGACCCTCAGACAGGCTTGTAAGCACCAGTATCGTCGCGTCCTGCGTTCGTCCAATCTTGCTTCGGGCCACGGGTCCTCCCTCCGGTTGCACGTTAGTACGGAAGTCGTAATAGTGCAAGCATTGCGCAATCACCTAGGTGATCGATCGCGTGGCCTTGGTCCGTCAGTTCATGGGGCACCGTCTGTGCCTTTCACCCGTCAATTGGCCAATGTGAACGCGTTCGCCCGACGCAGCACCTTGCTCTTGTGCCGTCTCCAAATCCATCAATTTCCACCCTTCATCAGTAACGCTTCTCCTGCTCCTACCACCCGCACCGACCTCCACTCTTTCGGCCCTGCGTTCTCTACTCCTCGTTTCGCTTGCTCTTCCCTTCCTCTTCGCTCGTTTCTGTAAGTTGTCTCACACGTCTGGCACTCGAGGAAAAATCGCGTCCTTTGTTGCATCT